>Ga0210405_10002755_pt1 | contig 17903 bp, 14 predicted proteins | sample IncBWH11MmetaG_FD_155492 | JGI IMG/M metagenome (GOLD analysis project Ga0210405, IMG submission 155492) | Forest soil microbial communities from Barre Woods Harvard Forest LTER site, Petersham, Massachusetts, United States - Inc-BW-H-11-M | ecosystem: Environmental > Terrestrial > Soil >... | reverse complement strand
TAATTGTTTTGCGCTAGGTCCGTGGGCTACCGGCATGAACGTTTCTATGTCGCTAGTTGACGTGGGCATCATGAAGTCCATCGGGCCGGACAAAGCTAAATTGGAGAATGCCATTAAGCTATTCGGCCCTCGCTATCGCTACCTGATCAACGGCTATCCACCGTTTATTAAAAATTTCGTCGACACGACGTCATTGGACCTCAGCCAATACGAGCTGCATTTGGTGGTGGGCGGAGAGGGAATGTCCGAGGGGTTGCGCGGTTATTTCGGAAAGTGGTTTAAATCCGTCTTGTCCTCCTACGGTGCCTCGGACCTGGAAATCAACATCGCTGCGGAAACTCAATTCACGATTGCGTTACGGCAACTTTGCTGGAAGAACACGACCATTTCTCAAATCTTATTCAGTCGGGAAGACCCACCGATGATTTTTCAATACAATCCTCTCGACTACATCATCGAGCAAAGCCCTGAGGGAGAGTTGGTCTTCACCATCGCACGCCTGGCCAATATCGCTCCCAAAATTCGGTACAACCTGCATGACCGCGGGGGCGTCTGGCGCCACGCCGATCTGAAACAAAAGCTGTCGGAACTGGGTATCAATACCGATTCCCTGGCTAAAGACATTGCCGCTTTTCCGATCCTCTATGTCTCCGGGCGCAACGATCTGAGTGTGCCCTTCTTTGGCTGCAAGGTCTTTCCGACCGACTTGGACCACATTATCCACCAGGATACACGACTCGCCAAGCACCTGAACTCTTTTCAAATCCAGAACGTGGAGGACGCGCAATTCAATCGCCTTCTCTACCTTCATCTGGAGCAAGCCGAAGGTAGCACCGAAATTTTAGGCGATCTGCATGGCGTATTCTACGAGGGGCTGGCTCGGGTCAACCAGGATTTCCGTGAGATAACTAAGATGATTACCCCGCAGCATGTGCGCGTAACACTGTATCCTTACGGGACCGGCCCATTTGCCAGCCGGGACATCCGGGTTAAGAGTCGTTACATCTCTTAAACCCAAGGGATTTAGGAGACGGTGCACTACTGTAGCATAGGCCTGTATTTGGGCGCTCATTCGCTCCATGCGGATTTGACCGTCCGCTGGCGATTTCTCATTCCGGCAATTCACCTTGGCGAAATGGACTGATCAGTTAAATCTTTTGCTTGATCACCTCTTTGGCTTAGGTTCATTGCGCTTGCAACCTTGACTGATCTGTAAAAATGAAGCGATCTTTTCAGGCCGAAAGGGGTGCGATACGGGGTCCAAAGCTGGAGGCTCGCGTCGTTGTAGCCATGGCCTTTCTTGATGAGCGATCTGAGGATTCCCGCGATGGATATCATTTTCAATAAGATTTGCGTGTTGGTAACGGCGGCGTTTGCGCTCACGCTCGTACCGGGCTTCAGGCGATCCGAGCGTTCCCTGCTTTCGATGCGCGACCGAGGGACGGCGCTCCTGGTGTTCCTGCTTCTGGGGCTGGTTGAAGAAGCCGCCGTTGGGCAAACCGGCTGGTTCAATCACCGCATCGTCGCGGTCTGCGCGGCCGGTCTGTTGGCGGGCCCTGGCGTAGGGGCCATTGTCGCCACGTTTGTGACCTGGATGGCTGTGACGTACGACGGACGGCCGATGGGGCCTGTCGGCATTTCGATGCTGTGCGGTGGTCTGGTCGGTGGGTTCCTCTACCGATGGCGCCCCAAGCTGGCGCGACAACCCCTGACGGGATTTTGCTTGAGCTCGACGGTGACGTGGTTGCGCGACTGTCTGATCCTCTTATTCGTTCCCGGCGCACGAGCGGGATTGCAAACGTTCGGGCAGATAGGATTAGCTCCTTTGCTGCAAGGGCTTGGCACAGCCCTGATACTGGCGATCGTAGCCCTGGTGCGCGATCGAGATGAGCAAACACAAGCAGCGGCCGCGGCCGAGGTGCGCGCTCTTCAGTCCCGCATGAATCCGCATTTCTTGTTCAACGCATTGAACACGCTCGCCGCTCTGGCGACGATCGCACCGCGCGAAGTTCCCCGAGCAGCAGGGCGGTTACGCCATTTTCTGCGTGCCAGTTTTGACCAGCAGGAACGAGGGCTCGTCCCGCTTAAAGAAGAGTTGGCGGTAGTGCGTGCCTATTTGGACATCGAGACGCTCCGGCTTGGCAGTCGATTGAAATTGGAGCAGGAGATCGATCCAGGATTATCGGGAGCTCTAATGCCACCTTTCTCGCTCCAACCGCTGGTGGAGAATGCGGTGCAACACGGGCTGCAATCCTCGTCGAAACCTGGGCGCCTGCGCCTCGTTGTCCGCGGCCGGATTGGGGATTGGTTGGATATGAGCATCAGCGACGACGGCCAGGGAGTGCCCTCGACGGAAGTCGAACGAGTTTTCTTCGCGGTGCGTCCGCGCGTCCATGCGCTGTCCTTGTTACGTCGACGGCTGCAGGGATTGTTCGGTCGCTCCTTTCGGCTGGAGGTCTGCAGTGAGGTTGGTCAGGGCACCACGGTGACGATGAGCATTCCCCTTCGGAGGGATTTCGATGTTGCGGAGGAATCGCTGGAAGCGGTGCCGTCTGTACCTGGTCATCTGGCGTCGCGCTAAGATTCGTTCTGAAATCTATTCGAATCCACGTTTGGCAAGAATAAGGGAAGAGGGCAGTCGCATCAAAGGGTTCAGTCAAGAATGGCGTTAAGATAAGGAGGGTTTGGGACGGTTTTTGCCCCGCAGGGGCTGCATCGCTCAACGTCTCACACCGCTGAAGCGTGCAGGTGATGATGCGCTGTTCGAAGATGCCCATAAAGGTCGCGGTAAACTTCTTGGTAGCGCGTCTCCAGCCGTTTGGAGCGCTCCACGTCAGGTTCAATGCTGATCTCTTCGCGGTGCGCAACCCGGACCGCGGCGGCAGCATCCGCAAACACCCCGCAGCCCAGCCCTGCTAACAGGGCGGCCCCTAAGCTGACCGCCTCGCGAACCGGATTAACATTTATCGGGAATCCGTAAACGTCCGCTTTGATCTGGGTCAGCAGCCGATTCTCGAGTGAACCTCCGATCGTGAGGATTTTTTGAAAAGGTGGCAAGCCCGCGACGGTGACCATTGCGTCGGCGATCGCTCGGGCTTCGAAAGCCAATCCTTCTAAAACCGCCCTGAACATCGCCCCGCGTGTGGTCACCGACCTGATGCCAATGAACGCCCCCGAAGCTTGAGGATCCGGGTGGGGTGTCAGGCTTCGGACCAGGTGGGGCAGAAAGACCGGGATAGCCTCGTCGGCGACAGCCGCTTCTTTCCCGAGTTCAGCAATTTCTGCATTGCCTCCCAGTTCTCGACGAAACCACTCCACGGCCGCACCTGCCGTCTGCAGTCCGCCAGTTAGATAGCAGCTTGGTTCGTCGATCCAGACCGCGCCTTGTGCCAGCCCCTGCGCGGCAATGCGGAGGTCGAAAAGCGGCTCTTTAAGAAGCGAATTTAGCGATTCGGAAGTTCCGATGCTGTCGAATAATACCCCAATGTTGAGCCCTCCGGCGGCAAATGCGCCACCGGGGTGATCGTGGATGCCGACGCTTACGATCGTGCTTTTCGGGAGGTTCGTTGCAGTTGCGCTCGAAGGCGTGAGGACGCCCAGCGGGGTTCCGCTTTTATGGACCGGAGGCAAGGAGGAGGGCGATACACCAACGGCTTCGAGGATTTCGCCTGCCCAGGTCCCCCGATTCAAATCGTAAGCGAGGGTACGACAGGCCAGGCTGGGATCAGTGGCGGGAATTCCGCAAAGGCGAAAAGCCACGTAATCAGCCAAATGGAGCCAATGGCGCGCGCTTTGAAACGCGGCCGGGTTATGATTTTTTACCCAGAGAATTTTGCAGAGCCCAAACATTGGGTCGGGGTTAAGTCCCGAAACCTTGAATAACGTTTCGTAACCAACCCGATCGCGGATCCATTCGTATTCAGCGACGGTGCGAAGGTCAAACCAGGCAATGGCAGGCGCCAGGGGTTTACCTTGTGAATCGATCGGCACGACCGACTCCGCGAGGCTTGAGACGGCAATACCTTTGACGGCTTCGGGGCGCTCCAGTTGCGAAACAACGGCCCGGATCGCTCGACAGGCCGCCTCCCAAAGAGGGCCGGGTTCGAAATCCGTCCAGCCCGGCCGTGGATGAGACCGCGGAGTCGGTTCAGACCCCTGGGCGACGATGGTTCCTGCGTCATCGAGGGCGAGACATTTGAGGTTGGTAGTTCCCACATCGATTCCGAGAACCAGGTCATGGTGCGGCATAGGCATTTTGATAAGGCTGAGGTATAGCGCGGATGGCTTTTCGGGCCTGGCCTCCTCGGGCCGGATCCGGACCGTTGAAAAATCAGGTGTCATGATGCAACATGCCAGCACGAAGTCAGCGAAATGGCCCGAAACGAAATTGTCGCTAATGGGTTGCCCGTGTAAGCCTAGTGAGAGGTGAGAGGTGAGAGGCCGCTCTCGGCGTGTGACGTCATAGGGTTGCGCTCCCGCGCGACCGGCGTTGCGTGTCTGGAAACCTTTTTTTGCCTAGATTCCCCTTTGTTCACGTTTTATGGACGTGCAACGCCGGTCGCGCGGGAGCGCAACCCTACCGCGCCACGCGTGCCGACACGCCGATACGCCGATGCGGGGTGCCCAACTGCGGTTTGAGCCTGTCGTCTAAACTTAATAGCAAGAACAACGATTCGACAAAAGTATGGGAGAATCTAACGGAAGTGACCGACGGTGATCTACTGTCAACCATTGAATTGGATTCGGAGCCCACCGCTTCAACGCGGGGTGTACAAATCGATGCGGAGCGAAGGGCTGTACGATTCCTGTGTAACGTCGTTGATAAAAAGTGAATTCTCGGATGCCTGAATTACTCCAGAAAGAAACTCCTATTGAGTTACCTCTTCCACAGGTGGTGAATGAAGCTGTTTCCTCACGATCAAACATTCGGTCGTTTTCGATCACGGGTCTTTTCGTTCTTGCGGTCTTTTATACATTGTATTTTGCTGCTGATTTTGTACTGCCAGTTGCGCTGGCAGTGTTGATGAGCTTGCTACTGCTTCCCGCGGTTGGATTCCTAAATAAGAAAGCGCGGATTCCTGAGGCCATTGGATCAGCGCTCGCCATAGCGGCCCTGATAGTTGTTCTCGCTGGGCTCGCCTCATTGATTTACCAACCGGCTGCATCCTTCCTGCAGGATCTGCCCAACCACTTGCATCAGATCCAAGGGCGTCTGACCTTTCTCAGTGCGTCCTTAAAACAAGCTGGTCACGCCTCAGATCAGGTCCAACAGTTGATGGGCTCCAATCAAGTTTCGACCACGATTGTCACCCTGAAGGGCCCAGGAGTGCTGCAAATGCTTTTCAGCCAAACACCCCTCTTTTTAGCCAAACTAATTGTGGTGATTATTTTAACCTATTTTCTTTTGGCACATCAGGAATCCTTCCTCCTTAAAGCGGTGAAGGCAGTTCCGACCTTCCAAGACAAACGTCGGGTCGTCGATATCGCGAAGGAAATCGAGACGAGCATCGCAAGATATCTTCTTTCGGTGACGTTGCTGAACCTGAGCTTGGGAGCCTGTGTCGGTATCGGTCTCGCTTTGCTCGGTTTGTCCAACGCCCTGATGTGGGGCGTTGCGATTTTCCTCTTAAACTACATACCTTTTATCGGTGCGGTAGCGGGAATCAGCCTGGTAGCAATTGCCTCCCTGATCCAGTTCGAGAACATTGGATACGCCTGCTTGGCGCCTCTCCTTTACCTCGCCCTCAATGCTCTAGAGAGTAATTTCGTTACGCCGAACATTTTGGGAAGATGGATGACCCTGAATCCCGTTGGCATTTTCTTATCTTTTCTTTTCTGGGGATGGCTTTGGGGTGTGCCCGGAATGCTTTTAGCCGTGCCTATCCTGGCGATAATCAAGATTTTTTGTGATCGCGTCGACGGCCTCTCCCAGCTTGGGGAATTTTTGGGCGATTAACGTGAGTTCAACTAATTGGCAAAAATCACGTCCGGCGACCGCCGGTTACGTAAGCGAAAGCTCCAGCTTTTGCCTCTGGATTTATCAAGAACGGCAAAAGCTGGAGCTTTCGCTTACGTGGCCGGAGAGTTCCGCTGCCTGATCTAGCGGCTCTATGCAAAGCGAGCAACAGACTGTCCTGCAATCAAAGATAAGCCAGATGTTGTCGAGTCCTCGAGTCCTTGAGTCCTTGGGTTCTTGAGTTCTTTGACCTTCAGCCTTACCAAGCGTAGGCCTTCGGCGCTTCGCCGCCGGGACCCGGGAAAATCTCGTCAAGCTTCTTCAAGGTTTCTTCATCCAGCGTGATCTCCGTGGCGCGCAGAGTGGATTCCAGTTGCTCGATGGTTCGGGGACCGATGATGGGCGCGGTCACGATGGGGTTGTGCAAAAGCCAGGCCAGGGCCACGGCGGCGGGAGGTTCGCTCAATTTTTTGCACAGGGTCTCGTACTGTTCCAGCTTGGCCCGGTTATCGTTAATGTCCTTCAGGGAGTCCTCGCTGGTACGCCGGCCGCTTTCCAGTTTCTCCAGGGCTCCGCCCAAAAGGCCGCCGCCCAGGGGGCTCCACGGGATCAGTCCCAAGCCGTAATGCCGGCAGGCGGGGATGACCTCCAGTTCCAGCATGCGGTTGTTCAGATGGTAGATGCTTTGTTCGCTGGAGAGACCTGTCAAACCGCGTTTGGAAGCTTCCTGACAAGCAGTGGCGATGTCCCATCCCGCGAAGTTGCTGGATCCCACGTAGACCACCTTGCCCTGGTTTCCCAGTTGTTCGAAGGCCTGCCAAGTCTCGTCCCATGGGCAATCCCGATCCACGTGGTGCATCTGGTAAAGGTCGATGTGGTCGGTCTGGAGCCGTTTTAGGCTGCCTTCGCAGTGCTTGCGGATCTTGTACGCCGAAAGGCTGCGGCCGTCCGTGTTGGGCTCCGCCAAGTTGGCCTTGCGTTTGACGGGATTGAAGACTTTGGTAGCCAGGACCACAGCGTCCCGGCGGCCACCTCCCTGGGCAAACCAGCGTCCCAGGATCTCCTCGGTGTCGCCCTGTTCGCCACCCCAGCCGTAGACGTCGGCGGTGTCGAAGAAATTGATGCCGAGCTCCAGAGCCCGGTCCATGATCTTGAAACTCTCTTTCTGGGTGGTGTGCCAGCCAAAGTTCATGGTGCCAAGACAGATGTTGCTTACCAGGACCCCGTGTTTTCCCAAACGTTTGTTTTCGATTGCCACGTTCGTGTACCTTTGTTGTTTAAGTTAAGACTTCGGGTGAACTTTAAGGCAAGAATTCGAGCGCGTAAAACCGGCGAACCCCTTTTGAACGACGTCAGCAATTTGGTCACTCTTCTCTTCAACAAGCAGTAGAATTCTCCGGCGCAGCCGGAGAATTCTGCTGCCACAGCCTGCATCGCTGACAAATCTCTAAGGATTTGTCAGCGATGCAGGCTAATTTCGTTGCAAAGCAACCGGTCGTACGTTTCAAAGGAAGGTGCTGCGAACCCCCCGCACCGGATATCCGCCATGAGCGAGATCCTTCAATTGAGAAATATATCGAAGACCTTTCCCGGCGTCTTGGCGCTTCAGAACATCTCTTTCGACTTGAACGAAGGTGAGGTGCATTGCCTGTGTGGGGAAAACGGGGCTGGCAAGTCCACCTTGATCAAGATCCTTTCGGGGGCGTATCAACCCGATGAAGGAGGAGAGATCATCTTTGACGGAAGAAAGGTGGTCCTGAACCCGCATCTGGCCATGAGGATGGGCATCCAGACGATATACCAGGAGCACATCGCCTTCGAGAATCTGAACATCGTGGAGAACATTTTTACCGGATCAGAAATCGCGAAACGAGGGGTGCTGCAGAAAAGTGAAATGAGGAAACAGACCGTTGAGGTTCTGAAATACCTCAAGTGTGACCTAAGCCCGGAAATGAAGATGGGCGAACTCAGCAGCGGCGAGCAAAAGAGCGTCGAGATTGCCAAAGGCCTGGTTTTCAAGAGGAGGGTGATCATCCTCGACGAACCGACGGCGTCCTTCTCCTCCGTGGAAATCGATAACCTGCTCGACATCGTCCAGACGGTCAAAAATAGCGGCCTGGGAATCATCTACATTTCCCATCACCTGGAAGAGGTTTTCAAGATAGGAGACCGGGTAACGGTATTGCGGGATGGGCGCAAAGTCAGCATGTACGACCTCAATGGTTTGACCAAAACCGCACTGATCAAGGATATGGTCGGCCGTGATCCTTCCACCTTCTATCAAAGGGAAAGAGTGCCAATCGGCGAAGTCGTCTTTGAGGCGAGAAACGTGACTGGCAACGGCGTAACGAACATCTCCTTCGTCCTCAGAAGGGGCGAAATTCTCGGAATCGCCGGAATGGCAGGTTCCGGCCGCTCGGAGCTCATGAATGTCCTGTTCGGTAGCGCGCGTCTTGAGTTCGGCGAAATCCTGATTAACGGAAAAGTCGTCAAGCACTCAAGTCCGAAAGCGGCGATCAGGAACAAGATGTGCTTCATCACCGAAGACCGACAGAACACCGGTCTTTTCCTGCCTCAGACCATAGCGCAAAACGTGACCATCGCGAATCTCGTGAACACCCGGGAATTCGTTGTTCGGCAGGCCGATGACTTCCGGATTGGTGACAGGTTCGTAAAGCTACTCGGCATCAAGACAAATGATTCCGGAACGCGCGTCATGAATCTCTCCGGCGGCAATCAGCAGAAGGTCGTGCTGGCAAAATGGTTCAATACAAAGGGCGAGATTTTCATCTTTGACGAGCCGACGCTGGGTATCGATGTGGGCTCAAAGCAGGAGATCTATCAGGTAATGGTTGATCTGCTCAAGCAGGGCAAGGCCATCATCATGGTGTCCTCCGATATGCCGGAAGTCATATCCATGAGTGACAGGGTCATTGTCATGAAGAATCGGCGAAAAATGGCCGAACTCACCACCGACGAGGTATCGGAAGAAAATATCCTGACCTATTCGATAGGAGACAAGGCAATATGATTAAGGAGGAGCTTGTAGAGCAGAAACAAGTAGTTCGGGCATCTCTCCTCAAGCGGCACGAAAATTTGGTGGTGTTTTCGATCTTTGTCGGGTTTGTAGTCATTATCGTTCTTCTGCAACTGATAATGGGGGGAGGACACCGGTTTCCCACTTTCATCAGCCCCGTGAATTTGCTCAACATCCTGCAGCAAGTCGGCGTACCAGGAATCGTCGCCGTCGGCATGACGATTGTCATGATTTCCGGGGGGATCGATCTCTCGGTCGGAATGCTGGCTTCTCTCGTCTCTATCGTGACCGCGCTGGGAATATCGAAGTGGCACCTCGGGATTGGTCCTTCCATCCTGGTCGGAGTTATGTCGGCTGTCGTGCTCGAGTCCCTGATGGGTTACATCATTTCCCGCACTAGTGTGGAGCCCTTCATTATCACCCTCGGCGGTATGATCGCTTTTCAGGGAATAGCGCTCCTTCTCTGCAATTCACGCGAGGTGATCATGAACGGGGAGTTGGACTTCTTTAAGTCCAACCTGATACAGGGAGCTAAGGATCCGGTCAGTGGTCTCAATCTGATCATTCCACCCTATGTCCTGATTTTCTTCGGGATCGCGCTGCTTGCTGGGCTGCTTCTGAACTATACGAAGTACGGCCGGCGGATCTATGCCGTTGGGACTAACCCCTACGCAGCTTACCTGGCGGGTATCAACGTCAAGAACATGAAGCTCTCGGTCTACGTCATTATGGGCGTTCTGGTCGGTATTGGCGCGGTCATGCTTCTTTCGCGCGTCAACACGGGCATCATCACCCTGGGCCAGGGTCTGGAGATCGACAGCATTGCCATGGTTGTCATAGGTGGAACGGCGTTGAAGGGCGGCAAGGGTAATATCGTGGGCACGTTGATCGGCGTCTTCTTCCTGGGGTCGATAGGCAACGCCATGAACATGCTCCGTCTGCCCTCAGAAGTGCAGTTCGTCGCCAAGGGTCTTGTCGTAATAATTGCGGTGTCCGCGGGCGACGTTTCCGCCAGAATTTCCGGGTTCATGTCAAGGAGGAAGGAGTTGCGTTGGGGCGCAGCACAACGGGTGGCGAAAGGCGGGTGAAACTGGATCAACAGAATAGTCACAAACAAGATAGTCACAACAAGATGAAAGAAAGTGTTAACAAACAATCAAAGAAGAAGCAGATGAAACGTCCGGCATTATTGTTAGGATGTTTTGCTGTTCTGGGAGCCATGAGCTTCCCGGCCGGCAACACGCAAGCAGCTGCTGAAGGCAAGAAGGTCATTGGTTACTACATGGACGCCTCCGATGACTACTACAAGGCAGGCTTCCAGGTCTTCAAGGCTCTGGCAACCAAATCGGGCTGGGAGGTGCTCGACGTCGTGGGACAGGGAACCGCACCCGAGCAGGTTTCTGCGGTCGAAAACTTTATCACTCAGAAGGTCGATGCCCTGGTTGTCGTTCAGAACTCGCCCCAGACCACTTCCGAGTGTCTGAAAAAAGCCTCTGCTGCAGGGATTCCTGAGTTTCACCTCACCCATAATCCGCCGAACGAGCCCGGGCTCGCCGGCTTCGCCGGATTCGACTGGGTGTACGACGGAGAGCTCGCTGCCCAGTCGGCGGTGAAGCACAATGTGACAAAACTGATCATGATCGAAGGAAAGCTCGGCCAAGGCACCGCTGCCGGTCAGACTCAAGGCTTCCTGCAGGGATATAAGAAGGAGGGTAAGGATATCGGCAACCTTCTTGATAGTGTCGGCGTGAAGGGTGCAGGCGGCAAGGACCTGCAGGTGGTGTTCTGGGGCTCCGGCGGTTGGTTCGCGGATCCCGCCAAGAAGGTTATGCAGGATGCCATTACGTCACTGGGACAAGATGGATTTGACGGTGCCTACGTCCAGAATGACGAAATGATGACTGGCGCACTCTCGGCCATGCAGGAAGCCGGACTCGATCCGAGCAAATACTGGCTCGGATCCAGCAACGGCAAAGAGAAGTCGTGGGATTGGGTGGCAAAGGGATTGACGACCATGGATGTCAATCAGTGCCCGACGCTGGAAGCTGATATCTGCTTTCAGCAGATCACAGCCAAGTTTGCTGGAAAGCCCTATAAGAAGGCCGTATTTGTGAACTTTATGCCCTACGAGAAGGACACGGTTGACAAGTCCAAGATGATTCCGTGGCTACTCGATGACTACATGGCGAAGAGAGCAGCGAACGCTTTCAAGTACGACATCAACGATCCCGTCTTCAGGGCGAATCCGGCTTACCAATGATGCAGGAAGACGCAACCTGAACGTCGCCTTGAGTGTCGGCGACGAGAAAGAGGAAGGTTGTGCAAACAGCCTTCTTTTTTTTGAGGGGGCGTGATTGAATCGACTTTCGGACCAGCGAGAGGTTGCGTTTGCAATGACGGCGAGGCGAAGGAGCAAAGTAGCATAGGCTTCCAGCCTGTGTCTTGCACCGAGCGACGGCTTTGAGCCACTCTCACGTCGTTGCCGATTTCCCAGGGCCAAGCGCGGTGATCTCTCGGTACAGGCTGGAAGCCTATGCTACTTTGCCGCCGAATGCAGTGCATGGCAGCGCATGGCAACTCGAGACTGCGCTTCCTCGTTTGCACGAGACCGGAGTCGCGTTAGGTTTGGTAATGCCTGAAACACCATTCCCGTCGCAAGAAGAACTCCAAAAGAAGATCCAGGAGTTCATGAAGGCGAATTTTGGCGAGCACGTCGCGGTTTCCGCATTTACCCAACAGGCTGCAACCGACGAGCCGCCCGAACAACGGCAAGAATCGATCGATCCCTTTCAATTCAATGCAACGCCGAAACAGATCAAAGCCCACCTCGATCGCTTCGTCATTCAACAGGACGAGGCAAAGAAGACACTCGCGATTGCGGTTTGCGACCATTACAACCACGTCAATCGTGTTCACCGGCTCGAAAAAGAAAATCCGGAAGCCGCAAGCCAGATTGAGTACACTAAAGGGAACGTTTTGCTGCTTGGACCAACGGGTGTTGGAAAAACTTATCTGGTCAAGCACATCGCCGAGTTGATCGGTGTCCCGTTCGTGAAAGCCGATGCAACGAAATTCAGCGAAACTGGCTACGTTGGCGGCGACGTCGAAGACCTCGTCCGCGATTTGGTGCAGAAGGGGGACGGTAACGTAGAGCTGGCCCAGTATGGCATCATCTACATCGATGAAATCGATAAGATCGCAACCAGCTCGAATCTCACCGGACGCGATGTCAGCGGGCGCGGAGTTCAGACCACACTGCTTAAATTGATGGAAGAAACGGAGGTTCCGCTGCGCAATCCGATGGATCTCCAATCTCAACTCCAATCCGCAATGGAGTTCCAGCGGCGGGGGAAGGCGAAGAAGGAATTGATCAACACGCGCCACATTCTGTTCATTTGCAGTGGCGCATTCGATCGCCTGAAGGAACAGGTCGAGCGGCGTTTACGCCGGGCGAGTATCGGCTTTGGCGATGCCCCCGTTCCTGCGGAAGGCACGGTTGTGCTACGCGCGGTGACCACCCGGGATTTCATTGAGTACGGACTGGAACCAGAGTTCATCGGACGATTGCCGATCCGGGTTGTTTGTGGGGAATTGTCCGCAGAAGATCTGTTCGCAATCTTAAAAACGTCCGAGGGCAGTGTGATCCGGCAGTACAGCCGCGCATTCGAGGCGTTCGGTATCGAGGTGCGCTTTCATGATGAAGCGCTCCGGGAAATCGCTGCTCAGGCTGCGGAGGAAAAAACCGGCGCGCGTGGGTTAATAACCGTCTGCGATCGGCTGTTTCGAGATTTCAAATTCGAACTGCCGGGATCGGGTATTCGGAGGCTGGATATAGATCTTGAGTTGGTAACGGATCCTGAAGGAACGTTGAAGAAAGTGCTCGAACGGGCCCAGGCGGAAGCAGAGCTCAATCAGGCAGAGAAGGTGCGACAATTTGCGTCTGTATTTTCTCAGAAGCATGGTGTGCAGTTTGATATCCAGGAGGCCGCGATAGCAAAAATCGTCGAGCGCGCGAGGGAAGCCGGAACAAATGTCACGGAGTTCTGCAACCACCTGTTTAAGGATTATCCCTACGGGCTCAAGCTCTTGAGGGACAGAGACGTAAATTTGAAGTTTACGGTGCCGGTTTCCGCGCTCGATGATCCGGACAAATTCCTCAGTGAGCGGGTCGTCGAATTTTATCGGCAAGCAAAGGGGCCTGAGCACTCTATACAATCTATATAGCCTGCGGCCGGTTTTTCGGAGTTTGATTTTAAACGATGCAGCGAATCGATTATCCGCCCTTAATCCAGGAGTTGATTCGACAGCTTCGCCGCATGCCCGGCATAGGACCGCGAAGCGCTGAGCGCATTGCGCTTTGGATTGTTCAGAAGAAAGAGGCTCGCCCGAACGAAATTGTGGAAGCGATTTCAAAAACGGTCTCGGGTATTCGGTCTTGCGTGCGTTGCGGGTTCTTTTCCGAGGCTGATCAATGCGCAATCTGCGCCGATCAGGGGCGCGATTCGAGCAGCTTGTGTGTGGTAGAACAACCGACCGACATTCTTTCGCTCGAACGTACTGGTGCGTTCCGCGGACTTTATCATGCTCTTGGTGGACGATTGTCACCGCTTGATCACGTTGGTCCCGAGGATCTCCGCATTGATGCGCTGTTGCGGCGGGTTCAAGAGGAGGGTCCACACGAAGTGATCTTTGCGCTGAGCGCTGATGTGGAAGGCGAGGCGACCCTGAGTTATCTGGGGGACTTGCTAACTCGGGAAGGAGTGATCATTACGCGGATTGCCCAAGGGTTACCGGCCGGATCGGGCCTGGAGACCGCTGACGAGCTTACATTGTCGCGAGCGTTCAGTGGCCGAACGGTCTTCCAACGGTAATGGCGATCGGACAGGGGGTCTGGCTGCTTCCCAATCGTCCTCGTCCTCGAACTCGTCCTCGTCCTCGTCCTCGATTTTGGACTAGGGCGGGAGCGTTATCAGCCGGTTGGTTCTGTCGATGGCGTTTTTGTCGATTCCAAACCGCTTTCAATCTGCGGGAGCAAAATCGAGGACGAGGACGAGTTCGAGGACGAGGACGATAATAGAAAGAGCAAAAAGGGGCTGGACCTTTCGCTTACGATTGTATTTGACCTGAATTCCGAATTTGAAACCGGGCTATTTCCGAACAATTCTGTAAAAATGTCTGATTCTTCAGAACGCGTTCTCGTGGCGATGTCCGGCGGGGTCGATAGCAGCGTTGCTGCGCTCCTGCTGCACCGGCAAGGTCTGCCGATCGAAGGAGCGTACATGAAGAACTGGATCAACGAGGAGAACCTTATCGGTGATTGTCCCTGGCAGCAGGACATTGAAGACGCTCGAGAAGTTGCCGAATCCTTGGGCATACCGTTCCGCGTCGTCAACCTTATGCGCGAATACCGAGCAAGAGTCGTCGAATACCTCATAAACGGCTATCAGACTGGGATCACGCCAAATCCTGATGCCATGTGCAACCGGGACATGAAGTTTGGCGTATTCCTGGAGATGGCGAAAATGGCCGGTTTCAACTCGGTAGCAACCGGGCATTACGCGCGCCGGGTTCAGCGAGCGGACGGCTCGTGGGACATATTGGAAGGTGTCGATAAGAGCAAGGATCAGTCCTATTTTCTCGCTTTGTTGCAACAACATCAAATCGCCGCCGCGCGATTTCCCGTGGGTGAGCTCCACAAAGCCGACGTCCGTCAGATAGCTCGTGGATTCAGCCTGGTCACTGCAGGTAAAAAGGATAGCCAGGGAATCTGCTTCATTGGCGATATAAGGATGAGCAATTTTCTACGCGCTTTTGTTCCGGATAAGCCCGGGCCGATTCGCAATCGGCAGGGCAAACATCTCGGTGAGCACAAAGGGCTGCACCTCTATACGCTGGGTCAGCGACGAGGCGTTGGTGTACCTTCAAACACACCGCATGAGGCATATGTGGTCGTGGAGAAACGCCTTGATTCTAACGAATTGATTGTTGCATTCGACCGCCTCGACACGGAGGGGTTGTACGCCCGCCGTTGCCGGATCGGGAGTATCTCTGTCACGAATAAAATGCTGCCCGCAGCAGCGAATTTCGCGGCAAAGCCCCGGTACCGCGCAAAGGCTGCGTCTGTCGCATTTGAGGCGATCGAGGAGGGATCAGCCATGCTGGAATTCAGTGAGCCACAGCGCGCGCTTACTCCCGGCCAGATTTGTGCTCTTTACGATGGAGAGAAACTTCTTGGCGGAGGGATATTCGAAGAAATCTATTAACCCGGCACCAGTTGGGATGGTACGTGCTATCATCCCAACTGGTGCCGGGTTAATAAATTTCTGAATGATAAGCAAATTGTTTGTCCGGGATTTTCGTTGTTTCTCGAATCTCGAAATAGAATTTCACCCTGAGTCGACCTGTATCGTCGGCCGGAACGCTTCGGGGAAAACGTCACTTCTGGAGGCCGTGTCTGTATTAACCCGCCTTCAATCCCCGAAAACCAGCTCGCTCGTCCAGTTGGTCCGGTTCGGTGCAAAGGGTCTCGTGACCGACGGCTTCGTCTCGAACTATCATCTTCAGTTTTATTACAGCAGGACCCGGCGGAAGCTCGCGCTGGATGCCGTTGAACAGAAGAGCTCGAATTCTTACCTGGACGTCGCGAGAGTGGTCTATTTCGCCAACTCCGACATTGATTTGATTCGGGGTGCAGGCGAGGCGCGCAGACGATTTCTCGATTTCTTCGGAAGCCAGTTGTTCAAAAACTATCGCGAGATCCTTCGGTCGTACGAAAAGGCTCTCCATTCGCGAAATCGTTATTTGAAAATGATGCCCGCTCGCCCTCGTGAAGTGGACGCATACAGCAAACCTCTGCTCCATTTGGGCCATCAACTCACGGCGTTGCGCGCATTTTTAGTGGAACGCCTGGAGCCGTACGTTGTCGAAGCGCTTGGTGCAGTCAGCGACCGCAATGAAACATCGAGTTTGCGCTATCGGCCGGGAGCGACAGCCGATTTCGAGAGCGCCCTACGCGAGTCGGCGGAGGAAGAGTCAAGGCTCAGGATGACCCTCGTCGGTCCGCATCGCGATGATTTCCAACTTTTCTTATGCAGTCAGCCGGCCGACTTGTTCGCCTCTGAAGGCCAGCAGCGCACCGCCGCCATCGCCATAAAATTGGCGCAGGCGAAGATTCTTGAATTGGAATTCAAAAAACCGCCGTTACTGCTTCTGGACGATGTCTTTGGAGAACTCGATCTGGCTCGGCGAAACCGGCTATTTTCAGCTCTGCCGTCTCGGGGCCAGCGTCTGGTTACTACGACGCATTTGGATTGGCTTGAATCCCTGCCTGCCGGCAAAGTGTATCACATCAGGGAGGACTCTTCTGGTGAGCGCCTGTTGGAGAGTTCGAGTTGAGCCGGAATTCCGAGCCTGCATCGTTCACAGGCGTAAGCGAAGGCTCCAGCCTTTGCCAGACAAGGCGCACCTCGAAGGGCAAAGGCTGGAGCCTTCGCTTACGCTTGTGTCGCATCTCAACGACGAAGGCCCAAGTGGCCCGAGGACCTCGAATCCTCCTTCTACGACAGCGCTCGGCGTAGTGTCAACTACCGTGAGAACAAGCTATTTGGTCGCCAGCTCTTCTTGCAATTCGCGCTCGGCCTGCACCCAGTCAGAGGTCTCATCTCCCCGTATACCCAAGCTCTTGCGTCGCTCGCCGATAAAGTACGCGCGGAGCTGAATCTGCTCGTAGCTGGGCTCCTTTGTTCCCTTGGAGGGAACCGAACGCTTCGCGGCTCCAGTGCTGGCACTCTTTCGCACAGGCGTCTTCTTCGGTTGGGCCACAGCCGCTGTCTCTTCGCTAGGCAGTGCCACAGCTCTCGTCTTCTTCACGCTTCGCTTTTCTTTCGCGACCTTTTTCGATTTGTCTTCGCCTTCCATCTTTCCGCTCATCCTGGTTATTAGTTTACTAACTCTAATGTCGCGCATCTTAGTTCGAAACCGCTCCCAGTAAACCGAAAAAAACCTGGATTTTTGCTCGAATCGTGGAAACTACCACAACAGATTGTCGAACCGTGACAGCTAACTCTTTCAACACGAAGCGTTTCTTCAGCAAAAGCTCAGACCGTGTTTTCGTCAAGTTTTGTGGGATCAGAAGTGAGTCTGATGCAATAGCCGCTATCGAATGTGGAGCGGACGCTTTGGGATTCAATTTGTACCCAGGATCGACACGATTCATTCAATGGCAAAAAGAAAAGTCTTGGATTCGCCGGCTGCCTGCCGAGATCTCGCGAGTCGCGGTCCTCGTCAATCCCGGATTGGATGAAGCTTTGCAACTGCTGGAGACGGATGTTTTCGACGGACTGCAGCTTCATGGCGAAGAGTCGAGGGAATTTTGTGAATCGCTGACCGCTCACCATAAGCCCGTACTCAAAGCGCTTCGGTTGAAAAACGTCGAGCTCCTGCAACGAATTCACGATTATCCCGTTTTTGGCTTTCTGATCGATAGCCATCGGGAAGGAGCGTTTGGTGGAACCGGCGAGCGGTTCGAATGGACGCTCCTGAAACAGGCGGATCTGAATAAACCGCTTATCGTAGCCGGCGGGTTGACACCCGAAAATGTGGCGGACGCAGTTCGCGAGCTCAGGCCTTACGCAGTTGATGTTGCGAGCGGGATAGAAAACGAGAATGGGGGCAAAGACAGGAAGAAAATGCAAGATTTCGTCACCGCTGTGAGACGAACATGAAAGGACGCTGTGTCGGCGTTTGGGCGTGTCGGCGTATCGGCGTTGGAGGGGCGTTGCTTGCAACGCCCAGGGAGCCGCAAGCGACTCCCCTCCAAAGATTTCGATCAGGACGACGACTCAGTACAAAGGAAACGAAGGATTCCTAGAACCATAAAATCCACGGGGGAGGGTCGGATGGCCGAGCCGG
>Ga0210405_10002754_pt1 | contig 17912 bp, 17 predicted proteins | sample IncBWH11MmetaG_FD_155492 | JGI IMG/M metagenome (GOLD analysis project Ga0210405, IMG submission 155492) | Forest soil microbial communities from Barre Woods Harvard Forest LTER site, Petersham, Massachusetts, United States - Inc-BW-H-11-M | ecosystem: Environmental > Terrestrial > Soil >... | reverse complement strand
TCGCGGCGCTCGGCAAGGAAGTCGCCGAAGACGCCGCCGCAACCAAGATTGTCCGCGACGCCGGCCTCAAAGTGCGGCTGGTCGATCGGCCGTTCGTGCAGCCGCTGGGCTGGCGCGGCGCCGCGGAAGTTTGGAATCGTCAGGTGCGCTGGGCGCGGCTGCGACGAGCGAGTTTTTTGCCCTACTTCCTGCCGGAAGCGCTTGCCGGCGGCGTGCTGCCGATGATCGCGGCAGCCGTCGTGGCAAGTGCGGCCGGGCTATCGCCGGCGCTGGGCGCGGGCGCGCTCGGCACGCTCTGGTATGGCAGCGAAATGCTGCTCGCCGCGACGGCCGAATGGCACCTGCCGTTTCTCTATCCCTTTTACGGGTTGATGCGCGATTGCCTTCTGCCGGTGCTCTTCGTCAAAGCGCTCGGCGGCAGCGAGTTTATCTGGCGTGGCAACGAAATGCAGGTCAAGCCCATGAAACCGCGCCGCATGATGGCCCGCTTCCGGCCGCGCTTGCAGGAGGTCGCCGCGGGCAGCCGGAAGCGGCTGCGCTCGATCCGCGCCAGGGTGTCGTAATACCGCCGGCCGGATATTTCACGACTTCGTCATGAAGTTGTTCTTTACAAATAAAACAACTCTATAGATGATCGCCGGCCAGGGCGACGCTGCAGCGGACTCCACCATAGCTTGAGCTTGCACGCCCGATTTTCGGCTGCGTGGAGTACCGCGAGCAAACGCGGAGACTGACGATGGCCAAGCTCGACAGCGAATTCGAAAAGCTGCTTCACGAAGCGCCGATGGCGGCGGATGCGGACACCGTGACAGTCATCGGCGCGTTGACGCGCACTGCGGACGCGGCGCGCTTTAACCTGACGCTGGCCGACGGACGCACGGTCACGCTCGACGTGGATGCTGTGAAGTCGGCCAAGGCGATCGCCGGCGCGATCGGCCAATCGCTGGTACAGGTCACGCTCGACGCCAAGCGCGTTCCCGAGACTCTGACGGCGGCGTTCTTCAAGGCAAGAGCGGATCTCCCGCAGCACACGGGCTGGCTCGACGCCGGCGGAGGTGGTGGCGGTGGGCTGCCTACCGGTTCCCACCCGCAGATCGAGGCCATCGATCCGAGGGTCGAGCTGTCGCCGTTCGTCGCCGCGGCACCGCACCACGCTCATCCTTCTACCATTGCGGCGCTGGCGGCGTTCGGCGGTCCCCGTACTTACCTTACCAGCCCTTACTATTGGGCGTACGACCATCATGTCGTCATGAAGGCCCATACCGATCAGCCTTAGTAACGATGACGGTCCTGATCGTCTCGAGTCTTGCGGATCCGCACGCTCAGGCGGTGATGGCGGCACTGGCTGAGCGCGGAACACGGGTTGAGTTGCTCGACCTTGCCGAATATCCCGGCAAGCTCGCGCTCACGATGGCGTTCACGGGTGGCGAGCGCCGGTTTCAGCTGCGCCGGCCGGGTCAAGGCCAGCTCGATCTGACCGACGTGCGCGCGGTGTGGTGGCGGCGGCCCGCCGCATTCGGCCTGCCCGATACGCTGCGCGACCCGGCGCACCGGCGGTTGGCGCTTTCAGAATCCCACACCGCATTCCACGGCCTGTTCGAGGCGATGGATGCACTGTGGATCAATCCGCCGGCGCGCAATTCCTCGGCCGCTCATAAGCCGTATCAGCTGGCGCTGGCGCAGCGCTTGGGCCTGGAGATTCCACAGACAGTGATGACGAGCGATCCCGAAGAGGCGCGCGAATTCTGGCGCGTGTGCGACGGCAACGTGATCTACAAACAATTCATCGCGCTGCCGGAGGCATGGTGGGAAACCCGCAGGCTGCGCCAGGCCGAGACCAAGATTGCGGACGCGGCGATCCGGCTAGCGCCAGTGATCTTCCAGCGGCATGTCGCGGCCGTCGCCGACCTTCGGGTAACGATCATCGGTGACGAAATATTCGCCGCCGCGGTCGACCTGAGCGACCTTTCATATGACGTGGACGTGCGGCTCAATCTCAACGCCAGGCTCGTCGCCCACGACCTGCCGGAGGACGTCGCCGCGATGCTGCGCACGCTGATGCAGCACCTCGGCCTCCTCTACGGCGCGATCGACCTGCGGCTGACCGAAGACGGGCGCTACGTGTTCCTCGAAATCAACCCGGCGGGGCAGTTCCTGTACGTCGAGCAGCAGACCGGGCAGCCGATCACGGCCGCCCTCGCCGCCCGCCTCGCCGCGGCCTGAAACGGCGCAGACCGCGCGTTACCGGCAAACAACCTAAGACGATGCGGTCGCTTCCTGCGCTGCTTGGTCGGCGAGCGCTTGGATCACGGCGGGCTCGGCGGAAAAATCCGCCGCGATCCAGGCCTGTTCGGCGGAGCGCAAGGCAACGCCCATTTCCGGTCCCTTCGGCACGCCGCGATTTATAAAATCCGCCGCCTTGAGCGGAAAGCGCGGCGCGGTCCAGCGCTGCGGCAAGGTCGCGAGTTCGTGCCAGGCGCGGTCGGCCGCGCCCGCATCCGAGCGCGACCACGCGACCAGAACGCGATCGGTGAACGACACCGGTCCGAGTTGATAGAGCAACACGCGCGCGGCATGCGCGCCGGCCGCGGGCCGCACACGCCACCAATATTCCAGCGCCATCAGCCGCTCGAATTCGGCGTTGGACAGCCGCAGCCGCTGCGACAGCCGCTCGGCGTCTTCCATCACGGCGACGCCGAGCGCGCCGAGGCGCCGCGTCGCATCGGCCTCGACACCAGTCGCCGCTTCGACCTTCACCACGTTTTCGAAGCTCGCCAGCAGCGGTACACCGCCGAGCACGGTGCCGAGGATGCCGGCTTCGGCCATCACCGCAAGCGTCGGCGTGGCGTGGGGCGCCAGCAGAAGCTTCAGCATTTCCGTCCGCACCCGCTCGCGCGACAAAGTATCGAGGCCAGAGCGCGCGGCGATGCAGGCATGCAATCCGGCGGCGTCGGGCGCGCCTTTGCCGTAGCAAGCGTGAAAGCGGAAGAACCGCAAGATTCGCAGGTAGTCTTCGGCGATGCGCGCGCTCGGATCGCCGATGAAGCGCACCCGATGCGCGGCGATGTCGGCAAGCCCGCCGACATAGTCGTAAATCTCGCCATCGGCCGACACCGACAGTGCGTTGATGGTAAAATCGCGGCGCTCGGCGTCCGCTTTCCAGTCGCGGCCGAACGCCACCTTGGCCTTGCGGCCGAAGGTTTCGACGTCCTGGCGCAACGTCGTCACCTCGAACGGCCGACCATCGATAATGGCCGTCACCGTGCCATGCTCGATGCCGGTCGGTTTCGCCTTGAACCCCGCCGCTGCGACGCGCCGTTCCACCTCTTGCGGCACCGCCGTGGTCGCCACGTCGATCTCGCCGACCGGCAATCCCATCAGCGCGTTGCGCACTGCGCCGCCGACGACACGGGCTTCCTCGCCGTCGCAAGCGAGCAGCGCGAGCAGCCGGGCGATCTCGGCGTCCTTGAGCCAGGCTGCGTTGTTCAGTGGCGCGCCGTCGGTCATCGCGTCGTTCCCGGCACGAACTTGCCGTCGTCGACGTGGGCCGGCACATAGGTCGAGCCCGGCGGCGCGCCGGAGAACTGCGCCAGCAAGAGAAAACTGCCGATCATGAGGAGAAGAGAGACGATGACCAGGCCGGCGACGCGCCGCAGCGTCCACGACACCGGATCGAGCACGCCGGCGCGCGTCGCGATCAAAAACGCGGCGTAGATCACGAACGGGATGAGGAACAGCCCGATTTCGGTAAGAATTGGCCTGATCATGCGCCGTAAATCCGGTCGTACAGATTCCGCAGGATACCCGCGGTGATGCCCCAAATGTAGCGCTCGCCGAAAGGAATCGCGTAATAGTCCCGCGGAATTCCTTTCCAGTCGCGGGTTTTGCGCTGGTGGTTGTCCGGCGTCATCAGGAATGCGAGCGGCACTTCGAACGTCTCTTTCACCTCCCACGGATTGAGCGTGAGCGAAAAATCCGGCTTGACCCGCGCCACCGTCGGCAGAATGCGAAAGCCGGAGAACGTCAGATAGAGATCGAGATAGCCGATCGGCTCGATCAGTATAGGTGCAAGCCCGATCTCCTCTTTCGCTTCGCGCATCGCGGCCGCGACCGGGCTTTCGTCGCTCGGATCGATCTTGCCGCCGGGAAATGCGACCTGCCCGGCATGGCTGGCAAGGTCCGCGGTGCGTAACGTCAACAGCACCGTGGGCTCGTCGCGATCGACAATCGGAATCAGCACCGCGGCGGGCTTGGTGGCGCTGACGCCGGCGCGTTCCCACATTGCCGGATCGAGATCGAGATCGCCGCGGCGGACGCCTTCCGCGGCCGGATCGGTCAAGGCCCGCGGCACGTCGAGAGTGAGACGCGCGCGCGCACGCTCGAAAAAATCCGCCGCCGCCGGCCGTGTCGACGATGTCGCTTGGTCGTTCACGCAAAATCCCTCACCTGGTCGGCCGGCGCCATGGCGAAGAACGCGCCCATCGAGCTAACGCCGAACATCGCCTTGCCGTCGACCTTGCGCTCCTCGCCGATCTCGACGAGATCGAAGAACAGCGTGCGCGTCACCTTCGCCCAAAGATCGCGGCGCACATGCAGATACGGTTTTAGCCCGCCGGTGCCGGCTTCCGGCTCGAAGCGCAGCACGTGCTGCGGTCCGCACTTAACCCAATCGTCGACATTGGTGCGGAACTGCAGCACGCGGCCTTCGGCGCCATCCTCGATATTGAGCTCGACGGCGAGGAACGGCGCATCGTCGACCGTGATGCCGCACTTCTCCACCGGCGTAACCAGGAAATAACTGTCGCCCTCGCGTTTGAGCACGGAAGCGAACAATTTTACCAATGCCGGCCGGCCGATCGGCGTCTTCATGTAGAACCAGGTGCCGTCGGCGGCGATGCGCATGTCGAGATCGCCGCAGAACGGCGGGTTCCAGCGCTCGACCGGCGGCGGCCCCTTGGTGTCGGCGCGCGCTAGCGCGCCTGTGATCGCCTCGAGGCCGGATTGCCCTTCCTTCGCCATGGTTTGCCTGGAACCTATTATCCGGACATGGGTCCGGGGGCGAGATTATTCGAGGTATTGCGATCGCCAAGCTGCATCCGGCCGCCGCCTTCCAAGTTGTGATCCCTGTGGATGAAGAATCAGCGCAAGCTCTGCGTTGGCGTGGGCTGGCGTGTATATTGCATGATGTGTGCCCAATAGCAGTGCAATGTTGGCTGCCCTGGATTCGTGCATAAGGCGCGGATTTCCTCCGGTACAAGAATACGGCCCAAAGACAAGGAGTTAGCCATGCCCGTTGCTGGCGGAGATGGTCTCGAAAAGCTCGAAGACATGATCGTGCGGACCGCCGAATCGACCGCGGCGCATGTCACCGCGGCCAAGGCCGCGATCGGCATGGTGATCTTCGGCCAGGACAAGGTCATCGAGCAGGCGCTGGTCACCATCCTGTCCGGCGGCCACGCACTGCTGCTTGGCGTGCCCGGCCTCGCCAAAACCAAGCTCGTCGAAACCTTAGGCATCGTCCTTGGCCTCGACGCGCGGCGCATCCAGTTCACGCCCGACTTGATGCCGTCGGACATTCTCGGCACCGAAGTGCTGGAGGAAAGCCAGACCGGCAAGCGCAGCTTCCGCTTCCTGCCCGGTCCGGTGTTCGCGCAGCTCCTGATGGCCGACGAGATCAACCGCGCCAGCCCGCGCACGCAATCGGCGCTCTTACAGGCGATGCAGGAACAGCACGTCACCATCGCCGGCACGCGGCACGATCTGCCAAAGCCGTTCCACGTGCTGGCGACGCAAAATCCGCTGGAGCAGGAAGGCACCTATCCGTTGCCCGAAGCGCAGCTCGACCGCTTCCTGATGGAAATCGACGTCGGCTATCCCGACCGCGAGGCCGAACGGAAAATCCTGTTCGAGACCACCGGCTCGGACGAAACCCGCGCCAAGCCGGCGATGACGGCGGAAGAGCTGATGGCGGCGCAACGGCTGGTGCGGCGGCTGCCGGTCGGCGAATCCGTGGTCGAAGCCATTTTGGCGCTGGTGCGCTCGGCGCGCCCGGGACCCGAAGGCGGCGAAGCCGCAAAACTGATCTCCTGGGGGCCGAGCCCGCGCGCCAGCCAAGCGCTGATGCTCGCGGTGCGCGCTCGCGCGTTGCTCGACGGCCGCCTCGCGCCATCGATCGACGACGTGCTCGATCTCGCCGAACCCGTGCTCAAGCACCGCATGGCGCTGACCTTCACGGCACGTGCCGAGGGTGAAAGCATCGAAGCCGTCGTCGGCCGCCTGAAGTCGCGGATCGGATAGCGGATGGCGGCCGAGCCCAAGCGCACCTATCAGGACAGCGCGGCGGTTGGACGAGCGGTCGGCGCCGGCCGCACATTGGCCGCCAGCATGCCGCGGCTCATTCTGGAAGCGCGGCGCGTGGCTGCCACCGTCATCCACGGCCTGCACGGCCGCCGCCGCGCCGGACCCGGCGAGAATTTCTGGCAATACCGCCGCTTCATCTCCGGCGAGCCGGCGTCGCGGGTCGATTGGCGGCGCTCGGCGCGCGACGATCATCTTTATGTGCGCGAGCTGGAATGGGAGGCCGCGCACACGGTGTGGATCTGGCCCGACCGTTCGCCATCGATGAATTTCGCTTCACCGCTGGTGCGCGACTCGAAACTTTTCCGTTCGCTGGTGATCGCGCTGGCGTTGGCCGAGGTTTTGGTCGACGCCGGCGAGCGTGTCGGCATTCCCGGCCTGACGCGGCCGACCGGCAGCCGCAATGTCGTCGATCGGATGGCGCAGGCGATCGCGCACGACCGTGCCGAACGCGCCAGCCTGCCGCCGAGTTTTGCGCCCTCCCCGCTCGCCGAAGTCGTGTTGCTCTCCGATCTGTGGAGCGAGATCGCTGACGTGCGGCGCACCATCACCCAGCTCTCCGGCAGCGGCGCCCGCGGGCATGTGGTGCAAATAGTCGATCCGGCCGAGGAAACATTCCCGTATTGGGGCCGCGTCGAATTCGTCGAGCCCGAAGGCGGCGGCCGCATCACCGCCGGCCGCGCCGAGACCTGGCGCGCCGATTACACCGCGCGCGTGGCGCGCCACCGCGCCGAAATCCGCGCCGAGACCGACCGTCTCGGCTGGAGCTTTACCATCCATCGCACCGACCGGCCCGCGAGCGAGCTTCTGCTGGCGCTGCACGCCCGCATCGGTTCCGCCGCTGCCGATAGCGAATTCCGGCCGCGGCCGGCGGCTCAGGCAACGGTGACGGCATGATCGCCGGATTGCCCATCGGCTTTGCCCAGCCGCTCGTGCTGATCGGGCTGTTGACGCTGCCGGTGCTATGGTGGCTGCTGCGCTTGATCCCGCCGCGGCCGCGCCGCATCGATTTTCCGCCGACGCGGCTTTTGCTCGAAATCGCGCCCAAAGAGGAGACGCCCGCGCGCACGCCGTGGTGGCTCACCTTGATGCGGCTTGCGCTTGCCGCGCTGGTCATCATCGCCGCCGCCGGCCCGCTGTGGCATCCGCCGCTTGCGGCGTCGACCTCGCGCGGCCCGATCGCCATCATGATCGACGACGGCTGGGCGGCAGCCGCCACGTGGGACGCCCGCGTCCGCACCGCCAACGACATCATCGCCCGCGCCGAGGACGATCGCCGCGCGGTTGCGCTGATTCCCCTTTCCGAGGGCACCCGCGATATTTCGCTCGAGCCCGCAAGCTCTGCGCGCGTGCGCCTGCACCAGATGAAGCCAAAACCGCACACCGTCGATCGCTCGGAAGCGCTGCCGGCAATTGCCCCGTTCCTCGGCGCCGTGCACGACGTCGATCTGGTGTGGCTGTCCGACGGCACCGATCTCGGCCGCGGCGCAGATTTTATCAAATCGCTGGCGCAAACCCTCGACAACCGTCCGATCACCATCATCGACGGCGGCATTGCCGGCGCCCACGCGCTGGCCGCGGCCGACAATGCTGCAGGCGCGCTCAGCGTAAAAGTGTTGCGCGCCTCGACGGCGGCCGCGGACGCCGGCACGGCGCGCGCGCTCGATTTGAAAGGCCTGCCGCTCGGCGAAGCAGCCTTTACGTTCAAGGGCGCGGATCGCGAGACCGAGGCGCAATTCGCGCTGCCGGTCGAGATCCGCAACGACATTTCCCGCATCGAGATTTCCGGCGAGCGTTCCGCGGGCGCCGTGCAATTGCTCGATAAGCGCTGGCGGCGGCGCACCGTCGGCATCGCCTCGGGCGCCAGCGTCGAATTGGCGGAGCCGCTGTTGTCGTCGAGCTATTACATCGTGCGGGCGCTCAATCCGTTCGCCGACGTGCGGCTCGCCCAAGGCGAAGCGCCGGCCGACGCGGTGGCGCATTTCCTCGATCAGAACTTGCCCATGCTGATCCTCGCCGACGTCGGTAATGTCACCGGCGACGCCCATGATCGCCTGGCGCGCTGGGTCGAGGACGGCGGCGTGCTGGTGCGTTTCGCCGGTCCCCGCCTCGCCGCTTCCGATGACGATCTGGTACCGGTAAAGCTGCGGCGCGGCGGCCGCATCCTCGGCGGCAGTTTGAGCTGGGACAAGCCGCAGCCGCTGGCGGGATTTTCCCGCGAGAGCCCGTTCAACGGCATGACCGTGCCGGGCGACGTCACCGTCACGCGCCAGGTCTTGGCGGAACCCGACTCAACGTTGAGCGACAATACCTGGGCGACGCTGGCCGACGGCACGCCGCTGGTCACCGCCGCGCGCCGCGGCAAGGGCTTGATCGTGCTGTTCCACGTCACCGGCGATACGCGCTGGTCCGATCTGCCACTGTCGGGCGCTTTCGTCGAAATGCTCCGGCGCATCGTCGCGCTCGCCGGCACCACCAGCGTCACCGACGCCGCCAAGGCGGAGACCAAAAGCGTGCGCGAAGTGGTGCCGCCAAGCCGCGTGCTCGACGGCTTCGGCAATTTCATCGCGCCGCCGCCGACCGCGCGGCCGGTGCCGTCGGATTATTCGGGAAGCGCCACGGCCGATCATCCGCCGGGCTTTTACGGCACCGCCGAAGGCCTCATCGCAGTGAACACGCTGGCGCCGGCCGATCGCCTGACGCCGCTCGATTTCACGCCGCTCGCCAATGCGCGTCATGAAATCTACCGCATCAGCGAGCCGCAGGATTTGCGCGGGCCGATCCTGCTGGCAGCGCTTTTGCTGTTCCTGCTCGATACCGTGGTGGTGCTGTTCCTCGGTGGCGGCATTCAACGTCTTATTCCGCGCTTCTCGCGCGCCGCGGCCGGCATCGCGATACTGTTCGCGGTTCTCGCGCTGACGCTGACCCAGGCGCGCGCCGAAGACATCCGGGTCGGCAATGTGCCGGCGTCGGCGCTCGAGACCAAGCTTGCTTACGTGGTCACCGGCAATGCCGAGGTCGACAATATCAGCAAAGCCGGCCTCGCCGGACTGACGCTTTTCCTCGCCCAGCGCACCGCGCTCGAGCCCGGCGACCCGATTGGGCTGGACATCGCGCACGACGAGCTGGCGTTCTATCCGCTGATCTATTGGCCGATCGCGCCCGGCGCGCCGCGGCCGACCGAAGCCGCCCTCAAGCGCATCGACACCTACATGAAGGACGGCGGTACCGTCCTGTTCGACACCCGCGATGCCGTGGTGGCGCCGCCCGGTCCAGGCGGCGAGACGCGCAGCCCCGGAATGCTCGAACTGCGCAAAATCCTGTCCTCGCTCGATCTGCCCGAGCTCGAGCCGGTGCCGCGCGATCACGTGTTGACCAAGACGTTCTATCTGCTGCGCGACTTCCCCGGCCGCTTCAATACCGGCCAGCTCTGGGTCGAGGCGCTGCCGAACGTCGACGAAGACCGCTCCGGCCGTCCGGCGCGCGGCGGCGACGGCGTGTCCTCCATCATCATCACCTCGAACGATCTGGCCGGCGCCTGGGCGACGCGGTCCGACGGCCAATCCATGCTGCCGATGGTCGAAGGCGAGCCGCGCCAGCGCGAGCTGGCATTCCGCGCCGGCGTCAACATCGTCATGTACACGCTGACCGGCAATTACAAAGCCGATCAGGTGCACGTGCCGGCGCTGCTCGAGCGGTTGGGGCAATAACTCGACTTACTATTTGACAATAGTAAATTAATATGACATTATACTATCTGTTAAATGGGAGATTGCGGTGAGCAAATATGAAGCGCTTCCACAGTTCCTGGCGCAGACGCGCGGTGGGACCCGTCGAATGAGTTTTCGCGAGATCGAGAATGTCCTGGGGTTCAAGTTGCCCAAAAGCGCCTATGAGCACGAGGCTTGGTGGAGCAACAATGCAACAGGTCATTCCCATGCTCGCGCCTGGCTTAAGTTTGGATGGCGCACCGAAGCAGTTGATCTGACTGGACGCAAAGTAACTTTCAGCCGGCCGGCTCAATCTGTGCCTTCTACACCATCGTCGCAAAAACACGACCCATGGGGCTGCATGGCAGGCACGGTCACCATCCTGCCGGGTACTGACCTCACTGCACCATCGGGCGAGAAGTGGAACGCCGAAGAAGGTCGACTCTTAAATGAGTGATCTTCTGCTTGATACTTGCGCCATGCTGTGGCTGGCGGAGGGCATTGAGTTGACTGCTGATGCTCGCAAGGCGGTAGTAGGCAGCAAGCTGAATGTGTCTCCGATCAGCGTCTGGGAGATCGCCAATCTGGTGCGCAAGAATCGACTTGTCCTCGCGATGCCCGTTGCGAAATGGTTTCGACAAACGATGGATGTCATGACGGCAGCAATGTCCGAGCTCACGGTCGAGATTCTCGCAACCTCCTGCGAATTACCCGGCTCGCCGCCGAGTGACCCCGCTGACCGCATCCTGATCGCGACTGCGCGCGAAGCCAGCATGGTGCTCATGACGCGCGATAAACATATCCTGGCGTATTCGGCCGCTGGATACGTCAGAACAATGGTGTGCTGAACATGAATCTCGGTATTGCGTTCGCCCCGCTCGTCGCCGAACCCGTATTGTGGGCGGCCGTTGCCGCGGCCGTCGTGCTCGTGCTGTTGCTGTTCGTGTCGCGCAGCCGCGGCGCCACGATCCGCGCGCTGGCGCTGGCGCTGGTCGTGCTGGCGCTGGCCAATCCGTCGCTCACCCGCGAGGACCGCGATCCGCTCTCTTCGGTCGCCGTGGTGGTGGTCGACAAGAGCCCGAGCCAAAGTTTCGGCGATCGGACGCAGCAGACCGAGGCGGCGCGCGCCGCGGTCGTCGAACGGCTGAGCCATATTCCCGGTCTCGACGTGCGCGTCGTCGAAGCCGGCCAGGCCGACGGCGAGACCGACGGCACGCGGCTGTTCACCGCGCTCGGCACCACGCTCGCCGACGTGCCGACCGACAGGGTCGCCGGCGTCATCATGATCACCGACGGCCGGGTCCACGACGTGCCGCAGGATGCCGGCGCGCTCGGCTTCGCCGCGCCCATTCATGCGCTCATCACCGGCACCAAGGACGAGCGCGATCGCCGCGTCGCCCTGATCGCCGCGCCGCGCTTCGGCATCGTCGGCCAATCGCAGACCATTACCTATAAGGTCGAAGACCAGGGCACCAAGGAAACCAGCGCCGCGGTGACCGTGCGCCGTGACGGCGACGTCATCGAAACCCGCACCGTTCCGGTCGGCATTCCGCAAAACGTCGATATCGCGATCCCGCACGGCGGCCAGAACATCGTCGAGATCGAGGCGGCGGCGGTGCCGGGCGAATTGACGACGGTCAATAACCGCGCCGTGGTCACCATCGACGGCGTGCGCGACAAGCTGCGCGTGCTCCTGGTCTCCGGCGAGCCGCACGCCGGCGAGCGGACCTGGCGCAACCTGTTGAAGTCGGATGCTTCCGTCGATCTGGTGCATTTCACCATTCTGCGCCCGCCGGAAAAACAGGACGGCACGCCGATCAACGAATTGTCGCTGATCGCGTTTCCGACCCGCGAACTGTTCCAGCAGAAGATCGGCGAATTCCAACTCATCATCTTCGACCGCTACGCGCGCCAAGGCGTGCTGCCGATCATCTATTTCGATAACATCACCCGCTATGTCCGCGACGGCGGCGCGGTGCTGGTCGCGGCCGGACCCGATTACGCCAGCCAAACCAGCCTGTGGCGCACGCCGCTCGATGCCATCCTGCCGGCAGAACCCGATGGCAATGTCACCGACCAGGCGTTCCGGCCGAGCCTCACCGAGCTTGGCCGCCGCCATCCGGTGACGCGCGGCCTCGACGGCGCCACGAGCAACCCGCCGAACTGGAGCGAGTGGTTCCGCGTCGTCGACACCAGAAATGCCACCGGCACGACGGTGATGCAGGGCCCGGATGCAAAACCGCTCCTGGTGCTGTCGCGCGAAGGCGACGGCCGCGTGGCGCTATTGCTGTCCGATCACATCTGGCTGTGGGCGCGTGGTTTTGAAGGCGGCGGCCCGCATCTCGACCTGCTGCGCCGGCTGTCGCACTGGCTGATGAAGGAGCCCGATCTCGAAGAGGAAGCGCTGCGGCTGACCATGAGCGGCCGCAATCTCGTGGTGCGGCGGCAGACCATGGCCGATAGCGTCGCCGACGTGACGCTGACCTCGCCTTCGGGCGCTTCCCGTGTGCTCAAGCTCGAGCCGAGCGAACCGGGCGTGTGGGAAAAAAGCATCGTCGCCGACGAGCTTGGCCTGTGGCGCGCCACCGACGGCAAGCTCAACGCGCTCACCAATATCGGCCCGGCCAATCCGCGCGAATTCGCCGAAGTCACCTCGACAACCGACGTGATGGCGCCGATTGCGAACGCGACCGGCGGCGCGGCGCGCCGGCTCGACGACGGCCACGGTCTCGACGTGCCGCGCATCGTCGCGGTGCGGTCCGGCGGCACCTATAGCGGCGACGACTGGATCGGCCTGAAAATGCGCGACGCCAGCGTGGTGCGCGGCATCGGCGTGCTGCCGGTCTTCGCCGGCCTGCTCGGCCTGTTGCTATTGATCGGCAGCCTCGCCGGCACCTGGGCGCGCGAAGGCCGATAATCTGTACAATGGCCGTATGCGCCAGACCTTGCGGCTTCATCCCGACTCGCTTTGCGCTGCCGCGACACGGATCGAGGCGGACGTGGCGCGACCGCACCCGGGCGGTCTGATCCTGTCCTATGTCGTAAGTGGCAGGATAGGCGACTTGCGTTTGCCGCCCATCGTGGCGGCTGCGCGTGCCGATGGCCTTTGGCGGCACACCTGCTTCGAGGCGTTCGTCCGTGCTTCGACCGGCCCCGCGTATTGCGAATTCAACTTTTCACCCTCGACGCAATGGGCGGCGTATCAATTCAGCAGCTATCGCAGCGGAATGGGCGTTGCGACCGAGATTGCCGCGCCTCGGATCGAGGTACGATCAGATAAGGTAACTTACACCTTGCAAGCTGCACTGGAGTTGGATGGGTTATCGTCTCCGCTTCATCTCGGCCTGTCGGCGGTGCTCGAAGAAACCAACGGCCGTAAATCCTATTGGGCCTTGGTTCATCGGCCCGGCCAGCCGGACTTCCATCATTCCGATTGCTTTACCCTGGAATTTTCTTAAAGCGTATCCACCATGAAATTCGGCATCGACCGCCTTATCGCCGAACCCGCGTTGCGGGCGCCGCTTCATGGCAGGCGCGTCGCCCTGCTGGCGCATCCCGCTTCGGTCACCGCCGACCTGACCCATTCGCTCGATGCTTTAGCGGCGTGCGGCGACATCAAGCTCACGGCCGCCTTCGGTCCACAGCATGGCCTGCGCGGCGACAAGCAGGACAACATGGTCGAGTCGCAAGATTTCAAAGACCCTGTGCACGGCATCCCGGTGTTCAGCTTGTACGGCAAAGTGCGCAAGCCGACGAATGCGATGCTGGAGACGTGTGACGTCGTCCTCGTCGACCTGCAGGATTTGGGCTGCCGCATTTATACGTTCATCACGACGCTGCGTTACATGCTCGAAGCGGCGGCGCAGCGCGGCAAAGCGGTGTGGGTGCTGGATCGCCCCAATCCCGTCGGCCGGCCGGTCGAAGGCTTGACCTTGCGCGCCGGCTGGCAAAGTTTTGTCGGCGCGGGCCCGTTGCCGATGCGCCATGGCCTCACGCTCGGCGAATTGGGTTCGTGGTTTGTCACAACGCTCAAGCTCGACGTCGACTATCGGGTCATCGCGACGGACGGCTGGCAGCCCGACGCCGCGCCGGGATATGGCTGGCCGCTTGGCGAACGCACCTGGATCAATCCCAGTCCCAACGCGCCGAATGTTTGGATGGCGCGCGCCTATGCGGGCACGGTGATGGTCGAGGGCACCACGCTCTCGGAAGGCCGCGGCACCACGCGGCCGCTCGAAGTTTTTGGCGCTCCCGATATCGATGCGCGCAGGGTCATAAAGGAAATGCACGCGCTGGCGCCACAATGGCTGCGCGGTTGCATCTTGCGCGATTGCTGGTTCGAGCCGACGTTTCACAAGCACGCCGGCAAGCTTTGCAACGGCGTGCAGATCCACAGCGAAGGCCCCGCGTACGATCACCACGCGTTCAAGCCATGGCGCATCCAGGCGCTCGCCTTCAAGGCGATCCGCCGTTTGTATCCGGATTATCCGCTATGGCGCGATTTTGCCTACGAGTACGAGCACGGCAAGCTCGCCATCGACGTCATCAATGGCGGCCCGTTGCTGCGCGAATGGGTGGACGATGTGCGGGCAAAGCCGGAAGATTTGGACGCGCTGGCGATTGCGGATGAGCAGGCTTGGTCGAGCGAGCGGCAGGAATTGCTGCGCTACTGACGTAGCCCGCATGAGCGAAGCGACATGCGGGGACAGATTGCGAGGTCGGCCCCGGATATCGCTTCGCTCATCCGGGCTACGGGGTCTCCCACTCCGGCCGCACTGCGCCTGACACGCCCTCAAAGGCGCCGTCGACCAGCTCGGCGACCAGAAGCCGCGCCGGATCGACCGGGCCGGGCATGATGGCGCGTCCTGGCGGCACGCGCTTGAAGCCGGATTTGCCGTAATAGGGCTCGTCGCCGACCAGGATGACGAGCTTGTGGCTCTTCGCCGCCGCTTCCTTCAGCGCCCGCTCGATCAAGGCCTGGCCGACGCCGCGCTCGCGGAACGCCGGCTCGACGGTCAGCGGGCCGAGCAGCAGCGCCTTGGTGTCGCCGATGCGAACGGGCGACAGCCGCACCGAACCGACCAGCAGCGTGCCGGTGCGCGCCGTGAACGACACGTCAAGCCGATGCGCCACCTGCTCCCTTAGGCGATATGCGGTTTTGGCGTAGCGGCCGGGGCCAAATGTGCGCTCGTTCAGGCGGTCGATCGCCGGCGCGTCGTCGTTGGTCTCGGGCAGGATGGTGAGCGCCAAATCGTTCATCGCGCCGCGCCTAGCATCTGGATTGTCCGAGGTCCAGCGGGAGCGCGACCGCCACTGCAATGGGCTGCCCTATCGCCGGCCCGCGGAATGATTAGATTGGGTCTTGCAGCAGTGGAGATCGTCATGGGCCTGCTCGTCGACGGCGTCTGGCAAGAGGATGTTTCGCGCACCACCAACGGCCGCTTTGTCCGGCCCAATACCGCTTACCACAATTTCGTGACGCCGGACGGCAGTCCGGGCCCGAGCGGCAAAGGCGGATTTGCCGCCGAAGCCGGCCGCTATCATCTCTATATCTCGCTGGCCTGCCCGTGGGCGCATCGCACGCTGATCTTCCGCAGCCTCAAGCAGCTCGACAACGTCATCTCGGTGTCGCTGGCCGATCCGCTCTACGGCAAGACCGGCTGGGAATTCGGCGGCGGGCGCGGCGGCACGCCCGACAGCGTCAACGGCAAGACGACGCTCGCCGAGGTCTATCTCCTCGCCGATCCGCATTATACCGGCCGCGTGTCGGTGCCGGCGCTGTGGGACAAGAAGCAGCGCACCATCGTCAACAATGAATCGTCCGAAATCATCCGCATGTTCAATTCGGCGTTCGAGGCCTTCACCAACGTGCACACCGACTATTACCCGGCCGAGCTGCGCGCCGAGATCGACCGCATCAACGACATCGTCTATCCGACCGTCAACAACGGCGTCTATCGCGCCGGCTTCGCCACCAGCCAGGACGCTTACGAAGAAGCCGCGCGCGGCATTTTCGCCACCTTCGATCAGCTGGAAGAGCGGCTATCGCGCCAGCGCTATCTCGCCGGCAAGCAAATCACCGAAGCGGACTGGCGGCTGTTCACCACGCTGGTGCGATTCGACGCGGTCTATTACAGCCATTTCAAATGCAATCTGCGCCGCATCGCCGATTATCCCAACCTGTCGAACTATCTGCGCGATCTCTATCAGGTGCCGGGCATTGCCGAGACCGTGAGCATCGAGCAGATCAAGCGGCATTATTACGGCAGCCAGCGCCAGGTGAATCCGACCGGCATCGTGCCGATCGGCCCGCTGCTTGATTTCACGCTGCCGCACGACCGCGGCCGGTTCGCATAAAAAGGCGCGCCGCCCTTGGAAGGCGGCGCGCCCGGTGTTGCCTCAGTTCAGCCGTTGTCCGCAATCGTTATTGGCAGACATCGACCAAACGCCACTGCAAGCCATACGGCGTTGGAACGAGTTGCCGTTGCCAGCAGCTGTCATAGCCATCGTCATAGTAACCCGGGGCGAACGCATAAAGACCGCCGAATCCGAAGCCTCGGAAGTGATGGCGATCGTGGTCGCGGTCAAAACCTCTGGCCGCGAAATTGCCGTGGGCCGCAGCAAAATTGTTCGGCGTACCAGCGAAGTTGCCGCGGGTGCCGGCGAAATTGCTCGGACCGGCCGGCCGCGCGACGCCTGCACCGCCGCCGCCGGCAAATCCGGCACCGCCGCGCGCCATCGCCGCGCCGCCACCAAATCCACCGCCGCCGTGGGCCATCGCGGCACCGCCGCCACCGCCCATGCGGCCGCCGCCGCCACCGCCGAACCCACCACCACCGCCGCCGCCATGGTGCTGAGCCATGGCCGCTGTCGAGATCGTCGCCGCGCCCAAAACCGCGGCGGCCGCAATTGCCATCATGTGTTTGCGCATGATTTCAAACTCCCTGTCCACAAGAATTGTGCTCGTGACCAATAACGTGCAGGGCGCAGGATGGTTTCAGCGGCGTCGTGCAGACCAAATGCCGCGGGTCGCCTACCAAAGTTCCGCCGGCTTGCGCGCGTTGAGCACCTCGGCGATGCGTTCGCGCGTCGCGCGCGTCGTCTCCGCGGGCAGCGCGTCCGGCGCGAAGAAGCCGTGCGCTATGATCTCGTGGTTCGGCTGCGGTGGTGCGTCCTGGCGAAACGCGCGCACGACATAGAGCGCAACGTGATCGCGCCGCGAAATGCGGCGATTGAAATAAACGCCGAACAGCGTCGCCGGCTCGACCAGTTCGATATTGCCCTCTTCGCGCAATTCGCGCGCCAGTGCTATGGCAGCCGTTTCCCCGATCTCGACGCCGCCACCCGGCAAATGCCAGCCGGGAACATAGCTGTGCACGATCAGAAACACCCGGCCGCTGCCGTCGATGACGACGGCGCGCACGCCGAGCGTCAGCCCGCGGGAAAAACGCCAGTAGAAATGCAGCACCCGCCGGGTGACGGGCTCGAGGCGGCGGCGAATGACATCGAAATTCATGGACAAATCCGCGCTGCGCCCCATATTGGAAGCATTCTAATATGAACCAATCCGGCCTGCGGCCGCCGCGCCGATCGAAAACACCAGGGGTAAGCCCATGAAAAGCTTTGCCGAACTGAGCGAGCAGGAAGTCATGGCGCTCGCCATCTCGAACGAAGACGAAGACAGCCGCATCTACCGCTCCTTCGCCGACGCGCTGCGTCAATCCTATCCCGACACGGCGGCAATGTACGACAAGATGGCGCAAGAGGAGATCGGCCATCACGACATGCTGCTCGATCTCTACCGCAAGAAATTCGGCGATTTTCTGCCGCTGATCCGCCGCCAAA
>Ga0210405_10002753_pt1 | contig 17914 bp, 12 predicted proteins | sample IncBWH11MmetaG_FD_155492 | JGI IMG/M metagenome (GOLD analysis project Ga0210405, IMG submission 155492) | Forest soil microbial communities from Barre Woods Harvard Forest LTER site, Petersham, Massachusetts, United States - Inc-BW-H-11-M | ecosystem: Environmental > Terrestrial > Soil >... | reverse complement strand
CTCGTATGCATCGCCTCTGGTACGACCTTCGCTCGCAGTCTCTGTTTGAAGAGGCCTTTCGCGACGACGTTGCCGAGATCGACAAGAGCCTGGAAGATATGGTGTGGCGCGTCGCGTCCCGCTTTGCCTCACTTGGCGGCCGACAGCCTGTCGTCTCCCGGGGCGCCCTCTATGCGCTGTTTGATGGACTGTTCCAGCGATGCCTGCTGCGGCATCTCTCGGGTGATCGCAAGGCGATCGCGGACCTGCGGGAGGAAGTAGAGCGTCTCCTCCCGACCGTTGCATAGTGACGCGATTGAGAACACATCGATCGGCGATAGCTTCCCCGGAAAGGTGACCGGGTTTGCAGGGCGCTCCCCCTGGCCGAACATTCTCCTGTCTCCACGACACCGCAACATCTCTGAGCGTCCAGCCGATGCGGGGCGCGAATGCCTCCTCACCAGCACATGAATCGCGTCCGCGCAACGTCCAGCGACCACGAGGTCTACCGAGGTGATACTACGCAGGGCGGCAAAGCCATCGTAAACGTCTTCGTAAGAAATGGAGGATAGACACGTACCCTCGTGTTGTCCTTTCTTGCCCGGCGACCTTGTGCCACCGTGCTCCGATGAGAAAAAACGATGACTTCCGCCCCCGGCCCGTCGTTCCGGCTCACGATCTCCCGCAGGCTGGCGTTGCTGGTGGGTGCCGCCGCTCTCCTCATGCTGTGTGGTTTTGCCGTTCAACTTTTAACCATTCGCGACACGCTGCTCGATGAACGGCGCGCCGCCATCCGCAACGAGGTCCAGACCGCTGTATCGATCGCCCGCGCGTTCGCTGCGGAGGCCGCCGCCGGGCGGCTCTCCCAGGCCGAGGCGCAGGAACGCACGCGCATGACGCTGCGCTCGATGCGTTTCGGCGAAGGCGACTATTTCTTCGTTTACCGCTATGACGGCGTGAACGTCGTCCATGGCCTCAAGCCCGAGCGCGAGGGCAAAAACTTTATCGACCAGGTCGACTCCAACGGTGTGCGGCTCAACGCCAATGTAATCGCCGCCGCACAAGCTGGAGGCGGGTTCACCGAATTCATGTTTCCGCGCGCTGGCAGCGACACGCCTTCTCCGAAGCTCGCCTATGCAGCGCCGGTCGGCGAGTGGCAATGGGCAGTCGGCAGCGGCGTCTACATCGACGACGTCGATGCGCTGTTCCGGGCCCGCGTTTTCAATGTGCTGATGATGGTCGGGGCAATCCTCGCGCTGCTCGGCGTGAGCTCATGGTGGCTCGCGCGTGGCTTGGTCCGGCCTGTCCGCGCGCTTACCGGCGCGATGACCAGGCTGGCGGGAGGTGATACTGCGGCGGAGGTCCCGGCGACTGGCCGGACGGACGAGGTCGGCGAGATGGCCCGCGCGGTCGGCGTTTTCAAAGACAGCATGATCGGGGCCGACCGCCTGCGCGAAGAGCAGGAGCAGCAGAAGGCGGGTGCGGCGGCCGAGCAGAAGGCGGTACTCATCCGGATGGCAGACGACTTCAGCGCGAGCGTCGGCGGGATCATCGATACCGTCGCCTCCACCGCGACCGAGATGCAGGGCGCCGCGCAGTCGCTGAGCGCGACCGCGGAGGAGGCGAACCGCCAGGCGACCGCCGTTGCCGGCGCGGCGACGCGGGCAACCAGCAACGTCCAGACCGTTGCTACGGCGGCCGAGGAGCTCTCCGCTTCCATCAGCGAGATCGGGCGCCAGGTGGCGCAGTCCTCGGCCATCGCGGTGAAGGCGGTCGATCAGGCACAGCGCACGAACGGCACAGTGAATAGCCTGGCCCAGAGCGCGCAGACCATCGGCGAGGTGGTCGGTCTGATCCAGGAGATCGCGAGCCAGACCAACCTGCTCGCGCTGAACGCCACGATCGAGGCGGCGCGTGCGGGCGAGACGGGCAAGGGCTTCGCCGTGGTCGCGTCCGAGGTGAAGAGCCTCGCCAGCCGGACCGCCAAGGCGACCGAGGAGATCGCGAATCAGATCGCCTCAATCCAGAGTGCCACCGGTGAAGCCGTCACAGCGATCCAGAGCATCGGCGCGACGATCGGGCAGATCAACGAGATCGCTTCCGCGATCGCGTCTGCCGTCGAGCAGCAAGGCGCTGCGACCAAAGAGATCGCGAATAACGTTAGTCAGGCGGCTGCAGGGACCAATGAAGTGTCCTCGAATATCGCCGGTGTCACGCAGGCGTCGGGCGAGGTCGGCTCGGCGGCGACGCAGGTGCTGAATTCAGCCAGCGAGCTGTCGGAGCAATCCGAGCGGCTGAAGACGGACGTCGCACGCTTCCTCGACAGCGTGCGTGCGGCGTGATGAAGTTCTCGACTGACCGCAGGGTGTCGAGGTTTCGAGCGCGCTCAGCCGGCGCGAGAACGTGGAAGGAAAACCTGGGACTCGCGAAGGGGGCTGATGGCGCACCTTGTCTCGTGACGAGTGCGTGACCGCCTCAGCACCAGTTGTCGATCGAACGCTCGCCATTCCCGTTCAGGGTGCCGAGCGCGTCCCGTAGTAGTCGGTGGCCATGAACGATAGGTGCCGGTCCGGTGTGGCCACCGTTCGTTCGTGTGTTCGATCCGGAAGCGCTCAGGCAGCCGCGTCCTTCGACCGCGAACAACCGACGTCATTGCCAAGCCCGCTTCTGGCGCGCGAGCGACCACCGGAGTGATGCCTTGGTCGACGATTAGAGCGCGATCTGCCCAGCGACTTGGCGCGACGTGATGTCCCAGGTACGGCTTCCCGTCAGGAACTGTGCCATTACGGAATCTGCCGTTTCCGCATAGACGAACGGTCGAAATACCGGCCTACTTTCGCACGCCTTCGCACGCCGAATTGTCCTTCGGCCAGAGAGCCATGAAAAAGTGGCGGTCGATAGATGCGACGCAGCAAAACAGGATCGGAGTCCAGCTTTTGGCGATTGCAGCTGAGCGTGTGAAGCAGGCGTTTCGTTCTGGCTTCCGGGGCTGGAATATCTGGTGACGATACGATTTTCACGGGAGCCACCGTGATGGCAACCCGGCGCAACAGATCCCACGGCGGGCACGATGAAGCAGATTGCAGGCAAGCGACGATGGCTGATCGTTCTCGCGGGCGTACTCATCGTCTATCTCATGCTGGCGTATGTAATGCTGCCAGCTTTATGGAGCCATCACGAGCATGAGCCGGGCCTCGCTTCCCTGCCCATGGTGACGCGCACCGGTGCCGGCATCCCGGGAGACGCGCTCAATGTCGGACTTGTCGGCAGCAAGGAAGATGTTCTCCGCGCCATGCATGCGGCCGGCTGGTTTCCGGCCGACCCGATTACGTTGCGCACGAGCATCGAGATCGTCGGCAGCGTGGTGCTTGACCGGCCGTACCATGATGCGCCGGTCAGCCCGCTCTATTATGAAGGAAAGAAACAGCAGTTTGCTTTCGAGAAGCCGGATGGCAGGAGCGCGGACAGGCGGCACCATGTCCGCTTTTGGCTGGTCCTTGAAAAAGGAACCGATGGTCGTCCGGTGTGGCTCGGTTCAGTCACGTTCGACCGCGGGGTCGGCGTCAGCCACGACACCGGACAGGTAACCCACCACATCGGACCCGATATCGATGCGGAACGCGACCTGCTGATGCGCGATTTGCGCGAAGCGGGAATGGTTCAGGCTTTCTTCAAGATTTCCGGAACGGGCCCGACACTATTCGGCCGAAACGGCGAAGGCGATCCGTACTATACGGATGGCGAAATCGACGTCGCCAGTCTTGTCATCGACGGCGTGAAGCGAACAGAGGCACCGGTGACACTACCGCCGCCTCCACTGATCGCGCTGAAGGATGAAGTGTGGCACGGCGTCAGGAGTGCAGTCAGCCAATAATCGTCAGGATGTGTGTCCACCGTTATCGTGTCAAGCGTGCGCGAAGATCATCGGTAAGTCGGATCAAATCACGATCATTCGGGGTAAGGCGAGAGAGCTGCTCGGCGTATTCGAGGGCGGCACCGATGTCTCCGGCATCGCGGCTGAATGTGACGAGGGCCAACAAGGTTTCGCGATCGTCTGGATGTCGGGCCAGGTTTTCCTTCAGGACCTTCATCGATTCGTCGATCCGGCCCGACGAATGCAGCGCAACGGCGTAGACATAGGCGTAGCGGGAACGATCAGGTTCAAGCTCGGCCGCGGTGCGGAATTCGGTGAGGGCGTCATCAGGCCGTTTCTGCCTGGTCAGAGTCAGCCCGAGCGCATGGTGCAAGCCGGCGTCCTGGCGTGAAGACGCAATCGCTGTCCTCAGCACGCTCTCTGCGTCGCCATCCCGGCCAAGCTGCCGATACAAATCCGCGAGATTGATTGCCGCGGGCGCATATTGCGGGCTGAGCCGCATTCCCGCCTTGTATTCGTTCTCGGCGTCAGCAGTAAGCCCGCGAAGCGCAAAGAAGTTTCCGAGCGTCGAGCGGGCTTCAGGGCGATCGTCGTTGAACCGCTGCGCGGCGATGAACTCGGCCTCGGCGCGCTCGAAAGCCTGGCGGTTGGAGGCAGGTTGGTTTGCCGCCGGCACGCCGGCCAGTACCGATACCGCCCTTATGCGGACGCCGCGGCTTGAATCGGTGAGAAGCGGCGAAACCAGGGGCCAGATCCGATTGCCCGGAAGGCCGTCGAGCATGTCGAGCGCCGCGATCCGCACCATCGGATCGGGATCGGCCAGCCCCTTGCGGGCTAGTTCGATGTTAGCTGGCGAGACCCGCGAGCGGAGTTCGCTCAGAGCGCTCGCCCGCGCGATCGCCGGCGTTGTCGGGCTGGCGACAACGACCGCCAGCAGCGCCGCCGCATCCGCGCGGTCGCCCCAAGAGGCATGGAACGCCTCGGCGTAGGTCTGGAAGCCTTTCCGCGCCGGTCCGTGCCACTGCTCGATCGTGTCGGCTGCCCATTGCGCGGATTTGTCGGCATGACAGCTGTTGCAGGCATTCGGGGTGCCAAGCTTCACGGACAGATCCGGCCTGGGAATTCGAAAACTGTGGTCGTGTCGCTGGTCTATCACCATGTAGGTGTTGACGGGCATATGGCACGACGCGCAGGCCACCGCCGGCGTCACGCCCTCGTGGCGGGTGTGCGAGGCAACATCATATTTGTCGGCGGCGTGGCATTGCAGGCAAACGCCGTCGGCTGAAGCGCGGAGCCTGGCGGCATGGGGTTCGTGGCAATCGCTGCAGGTCACGCCGGCTGCGAACATCTTGCTCTGCTTGAACGAGCCGTAATTGTAGACCTCGTCGAGCATCTGCCCGTCGGTATGGTAAAGCCCGCGGGCGAGGAGGGAGACGGCGTGAGTGTCGGACAGTGGCTGTCCTGGGACCCAGTCTTCCGAAAATTCGCCGCGTCGCGCATGGCACAGGCCGCAGGTCTCGACCTCCCTGCGCGTCGTTGCAGGCGCGACACTGCGTTGTGGATTTCCGGTTTTTGGGTCGGGCTGCCAGGTAACGCCGTCCCGCTCGTTCAAAAAGACGGCGAGCCCTTTCAGCGGGTCTTCATTTCGCCCGAACGGCCACCAGCTATGCTGGCCATGCGCCCAGTCGACGTGACGTGAGCCTTTGCCGTGGCAGGCCTCGCAGCCGACGCTGATTTCCGCCCAGGTAGTATGAAAGCGATCATTGGCCGCGTCGTAGTTCTTCAGTATGCCCGTCGAATGGCACTCGGCGCACATGAAGTTCCAGTTTTGATTGAGCTTGGTCCAGTGCAGAATGTCGTCGTGCTTGATTTCCTCATTGGGATAGAGATGAAACCAGCGTTGACCACCCTGGTCCCTGGGCCGGCTGTCCCAGGCGATTGAAAGCGCCTGTATCCGGCCGTCGGGAAATTCGATCAGATATTGCTGCAAGGGTTCTACGCCGAACGTGTACTTCACCTCAAAGGTCGTAAGCTTGCCGTCGGGCCCATCGGTCTCGACGAAGAACTTGTTGTCCTTTTTGAAGAAGCGCGAATGAACGCCGAAATAGTCGAAACTTGCGTTGTCGAAATCGCCGAGCACGGAAGCGGCCGTAGCGTGCTGCATGGCATGCTTGTGCTGGGAGTCTTTCCACAACCCCGTTTCGGCCTGGTGGCATCCGGCACAGGCTTCGCTGCCGACGAAGGCGGGGGCAGGGACGGCGCTGCCGGTACGCAGCGCTCCAGGCAAGGCGAATTCGCCCTCGGCGACCAACAGCAAGGCCAGACCGCCTATCGCGACGACGGCGACTGCGGCCAACACGGCTGTTCGCGGCATCGACATCCGCGAGCGAAGGGGCAGGGCGCTGGCGCCGTCGTTCCGAGCTCTTGCATCGATTCCAGCCGGCTTCGAGGTCGCGGCGCGCTTCGATAGCTTGTCGCTCTTGTCAGCCCGGCCCTTGTTGCGCGCCACTGTTTCTATCCGCTAGTTGCTGAGCTCCTCAACGGAAGGTTGGTCGAAGCAGCCAATTCGGGCTATGCACTTTCGGCAAATTTCCAAAGTCCTGGCAACGCGTCAGGACATCGAAATCGATCGATCGGGAACGTTCGCCTCGCTAATTGCTCGACGGAGGATTTCTGAGCTTCTCCATGGCTTGTTCGACCGAGAAAGAACCGGGCCTTTGACGTGGCGGATACTCTTGAAAACTCGACAAATGCTGCCCCACGATCGCCTGCGCAGGCACGACGACAAATGCGTGCTCGACAAACCACTTCACATAATCACCCGCCTCGTGCTGAGCTCGCTCAAACGGATCTGAACGCAGGTTGAACAGCATGGGAAGACGCAGTGGTATCATCGGCTGCTGCCAGACAGAAAACCCTTCCGCCTTCTGCTCCAGGAACACTGCCTTCCACTGCTCGTAACGAAGGCCGGCAAGATTGCCGTCGTCAGTCCAGTAGAAGAATTCGCGGCGCTTGTCCGGGCCCTTGCGCGCGAGAAGGTCCCGCTGGTCGTAGCCATCCAGGTGAACTTTGAAGGTTTTGCCGGCCGCATCATAGCCCTGCAACAACTTGTTCTTGACGTCGGGTTCACCGGCGGCAGCGACCAAGGTCGTTGCCCAATCCTCCGCAGAGAAGATATCGTTGATCTCGGTGCGCGCAGGGACAAGTCCTGGCCAGCGCACCATCGCCGGCACGCGATAGCCGCCCTCCCAATTGGTGTTTTTCTCACCGCGGAAAGGTGTCGTGCCGCCGTCCGGCCAGGTAAATGTCTCGGCACCATTATCGGTGGTGTAGATCACGATTGTGTTGTTGGCGATCCCGAGGTCGTCGAGCTTTTTAAGCATCTGCCCGACTTGCTCGTCATGTTCCACCATGCCGTCCGGATAGGTACCCAACCCGGTCTTGCCCTGAGATTCGAGCTTCAGATGCGTCCAGATGTGCATCCGGCTCGGATTGAACCAAACAAAAAACGGCTTCTTGTCGCGATTTGCGCGGTCGATGAAGTCCGTTGAGGCGGCGAGGAATTCCTGGTCGATCGTTTCCATGCGCTTCTTGGTGAGCGGACCGGTGTCCTCGCACTTCTGTTTGCCCCAGGTGCCGAAACGGGGATCGTCGCCCGGCGTATCGGTGGGGACGGCGACGCACTTCATCACACCACGCGGACCAAACTGCGCCTTGAACGATGGATTCTTCGGGTAGTCCGGATTCTCCGGCTCTTCCTCAGCGTTCAGATGATAGAGATTGCCGAAGAATTCGTCGAAACCATGCACAGTAGGCAGGAATTCGTTTCGGTCGCCGAGGTGGTTCTTGCCGAATTGTCCAGTTGCGTAGCCTTGTGGCTTAAGCAGTTCGGCAATGGTGGGATCCTTTCCAGACAGCCCTTCCTTCGCCGCAGGCAGCCCGACCTTCAGGAGTCCGGTTCGCAACGGACTCTGTCCGGTGATAAATGCTGCACGACCCGCGGTGCAGGATTGCTGTCCATAATAGTCGGTGAATATCGCACCTTCGTTGGCGATGCGATCGATGTTTGGCGTGCGGTAACCCATCATGCCGCGATTGTAGGCACTGATATTCCAGTAGCCGATGTCGTCGGCCATTATGACGAGGATGTTGGGCTTCTGCTGCTGCGCGGATGCGGATGTGACCGCCACGAAAGCAAGTGATGCCAGCAGACCGAGCCAGACAGTCCTGATCGTGCTCATTCTCAATCTCCTTGGTGTTGCTCGTTGCGGCATGTGCGCTGCTCAAAACCGCGTCATGTTGGCGGCGGGCGGGTTCGGTGATTTCGCGAGGCTCGCTTTGTATTCCTCGACTGCCTTCAGCACCGGCCCGATCACCCACTCGTACATCGCGCCGATGTCGTGCTCTTCGCGCAGGTCCGATTCGATGTTGAAAACTTTGGGATAGCCGTTCATCGGCGCCGCGCTATTGCCCACGCCTCCCAAGAGGGTCGCGCCGCCCTCACCACTGCGGCCCGGCGCCACGTCGACGAAATAGGCGCGGAATTGCTTCCAGCGCGCCGCCACTAGTTCCGGGCCGACGAACGTCAGGAGGTGCTCGCGCCGCCCGCTCTCGCTCCTGCCGAGCAGCAGGTCGCTCTGGTCGACGCCGTCGATCGGACGGTCGTCCGGCACGTTGCCGCCCGCAAGCCGTGCGAAGGTCGGGAAGAAATCCATGATCGAGAACATGGCGTAGGACGATCGTGGCCTGATGCGCTCCGGCCAGCGGATGATGGCTGCGGTGCGGATCGAGCCTTCGCTGACATCGCCGAGGGCGCCGCGATAGGGTCCGGATGACCCCATGTCCTGCATGTCGCCGCCGAAGGTGCGCACGCCGGGGCCGTCAGGGCCATTGTCGGAGGCGAACACCACGATGGTGTCGCGCGCGAGGCCTTGCTCGTCGAGCGCATCGAGCATCCGCCCGACGATGGCGTCGCCTTCCATCAGGGAATCGCCGAACTGGCCGATGCGGGATTGGCCCTCGAAGCGTTTCGACGGCAGGTTCGGGTAGTGCGTGCGGGAAATCGGCAGATAGAGGAAGAACGGTTTGCCCGCCGCCTTCTGCCGCCGCATGAAATCGATGCCGCGGTCCGCCAGCTCCCAGTCTATCTCGCGCCGTACCTCGGCCGTGTAAGGCTTCACCGCTTTGAGTGGCTCGCCGCGCTTGGCCTCGACGATCTGCGGCCCCTTGTCGAGCGGGATATCGAGGGTCTTGGTCCGCCGGCCCTGGGGGATCATCAAAAAGGCATCCCAGCTCACCGCCGGCGGGATGCCATAGAACTCGTCGAAGCCCTTGTTCTGCGGCTGGCTGTAGATCTGCGCACCGAGATGCCATTTGCCGAAGATCGCCGTGGCATAGCCGGCCTCGCGCAGCATCTCGGCCATGGTGATTTCTTTCGCCGGGAGCGAAATGTCGGTCCCCTCAACGGCCACCAGCGACAGGCCGGAGCGGATGGAATAGCGCCCCGTCATCAAGGCCGCGCGCGACGGTGTGCAGGCGGGCTCGACCAGGAACTGCGTGAGCCGCAGACCTTCGGCGGCGAACTGGTCGATGCGCGGCGTCGGAGCCCCGCGCAACTCTCCGCCACCGTAGACGCCGATGTCGCCGTAACCCGTGTTATCGGCGAGAATGAAAAGAATGTTCGGCTTCTGCTGCTGCGCGGATGACGTGGCAATAAAGAACGATTGGGTAATCAGGCCTACCCCGATCGCCAGCGCGCCAAGCATTCGCCTCGATAATCCCTGACAATCCACCTAGCGCCTCGAAGCGTTGTCTGCATGCGCCCTTTCCGCGTCTCGTGACCGTGCAGTGGCGTAAGGACGAAGATTACTCGATTGGATGAAGGCGGCTTCCGAGCCACCCGCTGCGTTGCTCCATCCATCACATTGCCGAAGAGCTATTTCGTGCGCTATGCAGTTTCGGCCGAAATGCCGCCACGGCAAGCCCGAGCGGATTCCCGAAGATCGAATTCCCGTGGATGAATCGCGCGGAGGTGAACGCGAAGGCCATAGTAGTAAGCTCGTCAGTAACGACCCTGCCTGGCGGCTTGCTAGCGAGCACCGTCAACAGAACGAGGCTGGATTGTTGCTGCTGCCTTTTTGACAGTGGCTTCGCCGCCTTGGGGCGATATTCGACCGAACCAGACCAAAATAGCGGGGAAAAATCAAAGACTAAGCCCTTGTGCCAGTTGTCCGTTCGCCCGAATCCACTTTTCATGTCATCGGGACCGGGGAAGTGGGGGCGCATATGGGAATGCTGGCAGGCCTGCGGGCTCTGGGTGCACGAATCATATTCGATGAATCTGCTCGAGAGGAGGATTATGGCACCACGCCAAGCGGCCTCGCGTCCGCGACCTGCATGCTTCTGCTGGACCGAATTACCAGTCGCCGGAGCGCCTTCCTCACGCGACCGGAACGGGCCTGCGCCGGGCTTGTTGCTCGCCCGACCACGGGACCGATGATTTTGGTGTTCATGACGGTGATTGCGCAATGTGCTCGTGCGGAGGACGCCTGTATCGACCCTTCAATGCTCGCGACAACAACGGTCAGCATCACACGATACTTTACCGCTGACGAGAAACCCAGGCCATCGCTTGACGGATATCGCGCGACAGCGTGGTTTTACAGCAGTACGCGGTATTTGGTCTCGATAGCGCACTTCGTCGATGACGCCCCCGTGCTGCCGAGAGGCGAGTGGAGGAAGGTAGATGTGCAGCAGCGAGACGTCACGGTGCAGGTGAGCGCTCGGTTACTTGCCGTCGTAGGGGCACTTCCCGAGGGGTTCGCGCTCTTTGAGTTGCGGGAACCATTTCCTAACGCGCAGACTCTCAAGCTTCGCGAGAAGCCGCTTTCAAGAAACGAGCCGGTACGCAGCCTTGCTTATTCCGACCGACTCCGCTTTGCAAAGGGCAGGTTCGCTGAAATTGCGGGTAATAGCGATATCCTTCCTGATCATCCATTTGCCAAAGTGCGACCGGGATCGGGTCTGTTCGAGATGTGGGATATCCAAGAGCGCAACAACGACCGTTATGTGCTCGACCATGGCGCATCAGGAGCTCCGATCGTCGACTGCGAGGGCAATGTGGCAGCCGTAGCAAGTAGTTTCGTAACCCAGGGGAGCGTGTATTTCGCCGGACGGGAAATCAGGCTGACCACCCCATGGGGCATGGCAAACAACACCGCGGCACTTATCCAACCGCTGTTTGATATTACACTTCCTCGGTAGCTACCGGGAAAAGCTGGCGCGGTTCGGGGCGCCCCGTCATGGGGCGCCCGCTTCGTCACTTCTCAAGTTCGTCTCAGCCGGCTAATCGCTGGCGTGACTGTGGGCTGCCTTTTTGACCTGCTCCAGAATCCCGGTGAGGTTGTAGGTCTCGGGCGCCTGCAGCGGCGGGAACTTCTCGTATGAGAGCAGGTGCGCCTCCCACAACTGCTGACCGATGGGCAGCATGTTCCAGTCGTACTGGAAGGCAGTCACTGGGCCGCCGAGCGCGCCGCCCAAGCTCATGGCTGTCTTCTGATCAATGCCGACTGCTTGCTCGAAGGGATCGCGTTTGATGTTGTTCACTAGTGTGAAGTGGAACGGAATGAGCGGCAAAATCCACCCGGCCGGCCCGGGTTGCGACATGGTGTAGTACATCTTCCAGTTCTTGTAGCGTACCGCGGAAGGAGTCGCGCCCGAGAAGTAGAAGAAGTACTCGCGAGGCGATTTTTCCGACTTGCCTTCGAGGTAATCGCGTTGATCGAAGCCATCGAGTGTGGTCTTGACGATGCCGGGGTATTGGCCTGCCTCGATCTGCGTCTTTAGTGCATCACCCTTTGGACCACCGGCGATATCCACCAGCGTCGGCATCCAGTCGAGAGCGGCGAACAGCTGGTTCTTGACGGTGCCCGGCTTGATGACGCCAGGCCAGCGGATGACCATCGGAGCGCGGTAACCACCCTCCCATGCCTCGCCCTTCTGACCCTTGAAGGGGGTGACGCCGCCGTCGGGGAAGGAGATCGCCTCGGCGCCGTTGTCGGTGGTGAAGACAACGATGGTGTTGTTGGCCTGGCCGATGTCTTCCAGCTTCTTGAGCACGACGCCGATGTTGTCGTCCAATTGCTTCATGCCGGCTTCGTTGACGCCCCAGTCTTTGCCGCCAGGCTCGCCCACCATGGCCATGTATTTATCCGACAGCACGGTGGTGACGTGCATGCGCGCCGGGTTGTACCAGACGAAGAACGGCTTGTTGGTTTTCCTGGGGTCGTTGCGGTCGAGGAAGTCGACCACCTTGGCCGAGATTTCCTCGTCCACGGTCTTCGAGCGCTCCAAGGTCAGCGGGCCCTCGTCCTTGCACATCTGGTTCTTCTCCGTGCCGTCGGAGGACTTGCACGCGAGCACCGGGCGCGGAGGCATCAGGCAGAGCGTCGTTTTCTGGTCCACGGCGCCGGGAACCTCGGGGACGCCCGGGATCGGCGTGTTCTTGCACGGCGGAGCGACGGCCTGCAAGGCCGGGGTCTTGTTGATGTCGGGGAAGCTCACCTGCTGCATCGCGTCGAGGTGATAGAGATAGCCCCAGTATTCCTGGAAGCCGTGCGCCGTTGGCAGCGATGCGGTGTGATCGCCGAGGTGGTTCTTGCCGAACTCGCCGGTGTTGTAGCCGAGATCGAGCAGGAACTGGGCGAGCGCCGGGGTGCCGGGCCGCAGATAGGACGGGCTGCCGGGCAGTTGCGGCGGGATCATGCCCGTGCGCAGCGGATACATGCCGGTGAAGAAGGCGTTGCGCCCGGAGGTGCAGCTCTGCATGGCGACATAGTCCATGAAGATCGCGCCTTCGTTGCCGATGCGGTCGATGTTCGGCGTTTCGCCGACCATCAACCCGCGGTGATAGATGCCTGGTTGCATCCATCCGATGTCATCGCCCATGATGAAGAGAATGTTGGGTTTCTGACCCTGCTGGGCGGAGGCGGGAATGCTTGCCATCGTTGTGGCGGTACACAACACGACAAGAGCGCCCCAGATTGCTCTGAATAGGCTCATGGTTGCTTTCCTCAATGTCGGCTGCCGATGCCCGGGCCGCAGCCTTCGCCCAAGTCAACGCAACGACCGAGCCTCTGCTTTTTGGCCGATACAGGATCATGCCTCGGGCAGGCGGTCGGACACTTTGCAAGCCGCAAATTGGTCGAAGTGCCCCGGATGCGCTATGCGCTTTCGGCAATTTTCGCCTATGTTTGCGGATCGCGTTGCAGCGTGGCTGAAGGTGATTCACCGAAGGTTGTGCGGTACGTCACCGCAAAGCGCCCAAGCTCAAGGAATTGATGATTTCGCGCGACCTCCGCGACGCTCGCTTTCGAAGGATCGGCCCGTCGCAGCGCCGAGCGAGCCTTGTTCAACCGTTGCAACAAAAGATATCGCGTGGGGCTTACGCCGAGGAATTCGGCGCAATACATCCGCAGCGTTCGCGCCGGCACGCCGAGTTCTGCACAAAGCGCGGGCATGTTGCGTTTTTGGTCAACGCGTCTGCGTAGCGTTTCTTCGAAACGAACCATGATAGCGGAGTGATGGTGTCTAGTTTTGGGATTGTCGTCCGTCTCGTTGGTGGCCAGGCAATTGATGATCGCATGAAGCAGTTCCTGCTCCAGTGCTCTTGCGACCTCAGGGCGCTCGATCAATTTTTGTCTGGCGGCTTCCGCAAGGCGGCAGGCTTGCGCAAAAAGACGCTGGAACCTCAATAGGTCCGCGCGCGCAGGGCGGAGTATTCTGCTTGCGTGCAGCGGCGCGATCGACTGGCCGGTCAATGCCTTGCCGCAACTCGCGAATTGCTCGGGCGATAACGATATCAAACCCCATTGGCATGCACCGTTAGATCGTTGATGCGTGCGCTCGCCGCGACCGTGCAAAACGATGTCGTCCCTTCGCAAGGCAAATCCGTCGAATATCAGAGATACCGCACCGACCGGAAACGAAAGGAACATCTGCTCGGGGGGCAGCGAGATATAGGCAATACGCGGGAGGCTTTCGGAACACCGATAGATTTTCAGATCTTTCAATTTCAGCCGTGTCAGCCGTGCCTTGAAATCTCCGGCGCCGGTTATCGTGAGATTGATACGTGCATCGCTGAATCCGGCTGCGTAGCCGTCAGGATCGCTGAACGTAAGTGTACCGCTTTCTGCCATATGCCACGTCCCGTCGGACCGGCGGACGGTTCTTGCGACCTGTCGAAGCCATTGGTCTCACCGCGGGAGGCAGCATTAAGTAATTGACCGCTTTCGACTATGCGGGTTCGGAAGTTCGACAGGTGGTGGTGGCGTCCGACGAATATGCAATTCCGGCAAGCCAGCAGGCGATTTCGACCAGGTGCTGCGATCAATGGAAAGACCGCCTGATGGCTTTCTTTCAGAACAGAAGATGGTCGAGCATTTACGGCCGTATGCCTGCTTTGCGGCAGCACTCGCGATAGGCGTCCATTCCAGCAGCGTTCTTGTCGGGCGCTCGGCCTCACCATTCCGCCGACTCTGCTCACCCGCGCCGATTTGACCCAACCAGGCATCATTCGTGGCGGGTTGAGAACGATAGCTTCCAGCCGGTGCGCCCTCGCAATCCCGGCGCGTTGCTGCCTGCCAGGCAGCCGACACCGGCACCGCTGCGGTGATAGGGCGCGGCGGACACCGAGCGCTCGATAACCGCCCTAGTAGCACGGTTGGTAGGGATAGTATCCGCAGCGTGGCGCGTAATATGCTCCTGCAGCAGCAGCGCCGACGGCAGTAGCACCGACACCTATGGCCACTCCACGGCGTACGGCTGCACCACGATAAACGCCACCACGATAGACGCCGCCACGATAGACGCCACCGTGATAAAAACCGGCGCGACCAACGCCAACGCCTCTTCGATATGCGAAGGCGTCAGTTGAAACGGTCGCAATACACGCGATACCAACGATAACGGATGCAGCAAGCGAAATAAGGGTTCGACGCGACATGATCAATCCTTTCCCGGGCTGATTAGTTCGTACTCCGAACCAGAGTCCTCTTGACTTGGAGGAGGCCGCAAGCGTCCGTGTTCGATTTCCGAACTTTGCGCCATGCGCAGAAGCGAACTAGGAACGCGCCTCTGTTTCCCAAACCCGCAATCTTGAGATTATCGGACCGGATGCGTCTGGCTATGCAGAAACGGCCACGCGCGTTTCCATTTTCAAATCGCGATGGCCAAAGTGATTGCCGCGAAAAACATCGTCTCCGTCACCGCCGCCGCCGCCAAATGCGCCGGTCGAAAGCGGCGAGGAGAGTTTCTTCGCGGTAGTGCCGTGCTTGGTGCAGGCGCGTTCGGCGGCGGCTACGGTCTCGCCCGCATTAGGGCTTTCACCTACCGCCGGCGCCTGCGGGAATCATGGGCCCATAGTAGGCGCCCAAGTGGCCCCACACATCGCGGTTCCCCGTTCCGCTGAAATTTCCGTTCGGATTGCCATATTTCGGATGCGAGACGACTGACGGCGCAGCATCCCTATACATGGGATGGGTCCTGACGTTCGACTCGTGACGAACTGTGTGGGCAAGCGCGCAGGTGCTGGAGAGCGCGAACGCAGCGGCTAGTGCCATTGCCGTAAGTTTCATGGTTGTCTCCTTTGTTGTTTAGGTAAGAGACAACCGCACCATTACCAATAAAATCTTTGTCAGCTGCCGATGTGGCCGACGGTGCCATAGCGTTTCCAGGGGCTGACCGCACGGCGTTGTCCGGTTCCAGGCTTGGGGACAGGCCGCAGCACTCCTTTAATGAGGAGTTGGCTGCGCAGCTGGCTTCCAGTCGTCTGCGAGCTTCTGCGCTTCGCTTATCTGAGCCTGGGTCATCCTCCGTTCGGCCATTTCCAGAGTCTTGACCGCTCTTTGCTCACCCTGTGCCGCCGATAGACTGAACCACTTGTAGGCACGAACGCCGTAGCAGCACGTTGTTGGAGCCCTGGCCATACCTCTGCTGTCGCGACTGTGGCTCAACGGTCGCAGTATTCATCTTTCTTGTAGCAATTGAACCCTCGCGGAATTTAGATGGTGAGCCCCGCTTGCTCCAAGGTTACGATGTCACGGAAGTGCATTGGGAGGCGACTCACTTACGGGGCGCAATATGACAGCGAGAATTGCACTGGCCGCCGCGAAAAGCGGGCGGCCAATCTCAGGTCATCGACGCAGACACTGCCTTGCAGCAAGCCCCTTATTGTTGGCGATGGTTCTCTTTTCCCCGTGTGCGTTGGCCGATGAAACCGGCGTGAGTTTCTGGGTCCCCGGTTTCTTTGGAAGCCTTGCGGCCGCACCCCAGCAACCGGGTTGGTCGCTGGCTACTATCTACTATCATACCTCGGTCTCGGCAGGTGGCGACGTTGCCTTGGCTAGAGAATTTCAGATTGGACAGGTGCCAGCCAATTTGTCGGCTCGTCTGAACGCGAACGTAAATGCCACCGGAGATCTTGGATTTGTCATTCCGAGTTATGTGTTTGCAACGCCGGTACTCGGGGGCCAGGCGTCGGTTTCCCTTGTGAGTGCCTACGGTGTCGTAAGCACCACTCTGGCAGGCCAATTGTCGGGGAGCCTCACAGGACCGGGCGGCGGTAGCATCCCGTTCCCGCCGCGATTTGACAGCTTCAGCGACACGACGTGGGGTTTTGGCGATCTGGTCCCGCAATTCGCTTTGCGTTGGAATGCCGGCGTTAACAACTACATGACCTACATCACCGGCGACATACCTGTTGGAGCCTACCAATCCAACCGCTTGTCGAATTTAGGTATCGGGCACGGTGCGATCGACGCAGGCGGTGGCTATACTTATTTCAATCCGGCGACCGGCCACGAGTTCTCGGGTGTGCTTGGGTTTACCTATAATTTCATCAATACCGCAAGACAGTATCAGAGTGGCGTCGACCTGCACTTCGATTGGGGCGCATCGCAATTCCTGACCAAGCAGGTTCAGGTGGGTCTGGTAGGCTACGCCTACAAAGACATCGGCTGCGACAGCGGCTCAGGCGATCACGTCGGTTGCTTCCGATCGCAGGTGTTCGGCATCGGGCCACAGTTTGGCTACATCTTCCCCCTTAGCCAAGGCCTTCAGGGTTACATCAATGTCAAGGGTTACGGAGAATTTGGTAACTCGGCTCGCCCGGCCGGCTGGAACACATGGCTGACATTTGCCATCTCACCCGCGGCAGCGGCTCCACCCGCCACGAGCCGGATGATTACGAAATAACAGTGGAGCGAGGGCTCGGGTAATCGGTGTTCGCAATTTCGCCGGCGACTCCGACCCCGTCGACGCCGCCACAGCGCGTGATCACAAGGTAACTGCGAGCTTATCGCTGGAGTGGGCGGTGTAACTCGTGTGTTGTTGAGGGCCCACAACGGGTCGACAGCGAAGAAACCTCAATTCGTTTCTGATCATTTTGGCCGCTGTGGGGATCGGATGCGCAAGGTCCGAAAGGTGCAATTTGCCACTCGGTTGTTGACGGGTGGCCTGCTGGGATCGGCGGTCTGCGGGGCGCAGGGTGCCGACCTGCCGGTGAAAGCGCCTGCGCCCGCCTCAGTGCCGTCTTGCTTTGCCAGCGCGACCATCTATTTCCAGGCGGGCCCTCAGGAATGCCCGCTGACATGGAATGGCGTAACGCTTTACGGGGCCATCGACATGGGCGCTGGCTACCAAACGCATGGCGTGCCTTTCAACGGTACTTTTCCCAACGGCGTTGAACATCTGATCTCGAAGAACAGCAATGCCGCCCTCTATAGCTGGATGCCAAACGGGCTTGGACAGTCCCACATCGGAATCAGGGGAGAGGAGACGATCTCCGGCAATTGGTCATTTATATTCAATCTGCAGACCGGCTTTGACCCCTATACCCTGCAGCTCGCCAACGGACCGAAATCCCTGGTCCAGAACAACACCAATCCGCTCGACCTCCAAAGCGCAAACGACGATTCCAGCCGCGCGGGGCAACTGTTCAACAGTGTCGCTTATGGGGGGTGAGCCACCCGATCTACGGAACATTGACCGTGGGCCGGCAAACCT
>Ga0210405_10002751_pt1 | contig 17915 bp, 17 predicted proteins | sample IncBWH11MmetaG_FD_155492 | JGI IMG/M metagenome (GOLD analysis project Ga0210405, IMG submission 155492) | Forest soil microbial communities from Barre Woods Harvard Forest LTER site, Petersham, Massachusetts, United States - Inc-BW-H-11-M | ecosystem: Environmental > Terrestrial > Soil >... | reverse complement strand
CTGACGGAAGCAGGCGTGCCCGTGGGCTTTTGGCGCTCGGTTGGAAACTCGCACAACGGTTTCATTACTGAATGTTTTGTCGAGGAGCTTGCCAAAGCGGCGGGCAAGGATCCGTTCGAATTCCGCCGCAAGCTTTTGGCGAACGCGCCGCGGCACCGTGGCGTGCTCGAGCTTGCCGCGGAAAAAGCCGGATGGGGAAAACCGCTGCCCGCAGGCCGCACGCGCGGCATTGCCGTGGTCGAATCGTTCGGCAGCTTCGTAGCCGAAGTGGCGGAAGTCAGCGTGAACCGCAAATCGGGTGAAGTGCGCGTGCATCGCGTGGTTTGCGCCGTGGACTGCGGAAGATATGTAAACCCGGATACGATCGCAGCGCAGATGGAAGGTGGGATCGTCTACGGTTTGACAGCCGCGCTCAAAGGCCGGATCACCATTGAAAAAGGGCGCGTGCAGCAAAGCAATTTTCATGATTACGAAATGCTGCGGCTGAACGAAATGCCGCAGGTGGAAGTCCACATCGTTCAGAGCAACGAAGCGCCCGGCGGCGTCGGCGAGCCCGGCACTCCGCCGATCGCGCCCGCGGTCTGCAACGCGATTTTCGCGGCCACCGGCAGGCCGATTCGAAGGTTGCCCATCCGCGCGGAAGATCTGGCGTAGCGTTTCGTTCCCGGCTTGTTGCAAAATAGCGCGTGCCTCTGCCGCCGACTTTTCTCGCCGCTATTCCGCTGGCGATCTGGATTTATCTTCTCGTGGCGCGCGGGCATTTTTGGCGCGTGAGCGAAGACAAACTTGAGCCAAAGCGCCTGGAAAGTTGGCCGCGCGTTGTTGTCATTGTTCCCGCACGCAACGAAGCCGCCACGATCTCCCAGGCCATTTCATCGCTCACAAAACAAGATTATCCGGGGGAATTCTCGATCATCGTCGTGGATGATCACAGTGAAGACGGCACCGTCGCGCTCGCGCAACAAGCTGCAAATGAAACTGGCGCATCGCAGCGCGCAAAAATTCACGTCGCGTCCCCGCTCGCGCCGGGCTGGACCGGGAAACTCTGGGCGCTGAACGAAGGCATTCAACTTGCCGCGGGCCAATCACCGGAATTCCTTTGGTTCACGGACGCCGATATTGAACATGCGCCCGATACGTTGCGCCGTCTCGTTTTTCGCGCGGAGAGAGACTCGCTCGACCTCGCGTCATTGATGGTGCTGCTGCGGGCGAAGACATTTCCTGAACGGCTTCTGATTCCACCATTTCTTTATTTTTTCCTGATGCTCTATCCGCCGCGCTGGATTGCGGACCCAAACGCAAGCACCGCCGGAGCCGCGGGCGGATGCATTTTGCTGCGGCGGAACGTGCTCGCGCCCATCGGCGGGATTGCTTCAATTCGCGGGGAGGTGATTGACGATTGCGCGCTCGCCCGCGCGGTGAAGAAAAACGGCGGTAAAATCTGGATGGGCCTGACGCGCACCAGCGTAAGTTTGCGCGGCTATGGAACCTTCGCGGAAATTCGCGACCTGATTGCGCGCACTGCCTTCACTCAGTTGCGCTATTCCTTCCTCCTGCTCATCGCCACACTGGCCGGTTTGTTTGTAACTTACTTGCTGGCGTGGATTTTCTTTTTCACTCTGGATGAACCGGGATGGCTGCTTGCGAGCACGGCCATCTCCATCATGACGGCGACTTACGGGGCGACGGTCCGCTTTTACGGTCTCCCCTGGCTCTGGGGGTTGACGCTGCCGTTCGCGGCCATCTTCTACGGCTACGCCACGTTCCTTTCCGCCGCGCGCTACTGGCTTGGCCGCGGAGGCCAATGGAAAGGACGGGCGCAAGCGCCACACCGAAACTAAGTCGTATCGTGCGGCATCCAAATTTGTAGTCTTGCGCATCGAAATTTGTTATCCTGCGCAAAGATGTGGTACAGGGCTGTATCCCGCATTTAAAGGAACGGCACCGGAGGCCAACATGAGCGTTGTCCCGAATAGCGGGAACGGGAAAATTACCGTGCCCGATCTCTTGCAGCGCAAGTCACAAACTGCGGGTTCCCATTCCAACTTTCAGAAAATTACTTGCCTGACGGCGTACGACTATCCGACCGCGCGCTTGCTCGACGAGGCTGGCGTGGACGTGATTCTTGTCGGCGATTCGCTCGGCATGGTCGTGCTCGGCCACGAAAACACGCTATCCGTCACCGTCGAGGAAATGCTGCACCATACTCGCGCCGTGCGGCGCGGCACACGCCGCGCACTTGTCGTTGCGGACATGCCTTACGGGAGTTATCACAGCGATCTGGGCGAGTCCCTGCACAACGCCATGCGCTTTGTGAAAGAAGCCGGAGCCGAAGCCGTGAAAGTGGAGGGCGGAGAACGGCGCCTGGAATTGATTTCGCGGCTGACGGAAGCGGAGATTCCGGTGATGGGGCACGTGGGGTTGACGCCGCAATCAGTGAATGCACTGGGCGGATACCGCGTGCAAGGAAAAACGGCGGATGCTGCGGAGCAGTTGATTCGCGATGCGCGAGCAGTCGAAGCGGCAGGGGCTTTTGCGGTGGTGCTGGAGGCGGTGCCTCGCGAGCTGGCGGCGCAGATTACGCGTGAACTGCGGATTCCGACGATCGGCATCGGCGCGGGCCCGGACTGCGACGGGCAGATTCTTGTCGTTCACGATCTTCTGGGCCTGACATTTGTGCAGACGCCGAAATTTGCGCGCCAATATGCCAACGTCGGCGCGATGATCAGCAAGGCGGTGCATCAATACTGCGATGATGTCCGCGGGGGAATGTTTCCATCGGATGGAGAGTCCTATCACGCGGCGCGGATGGCGGTGGAGCAGACAGAAGCGCCGGTTAATCGTGACGGCGATTGGTAGAAACCGCGCTACGAAGTAGAAGTCAAAAGCGGATTCCTCGCTCCGCAAAATGTATGCGGAGCGCAAAAACCCCGCTTCGGAATGGAAACCGAAAATGTTACCTTGCAAGTGGAGGGGAAGATGACGCCCCAAGAGATGCGCGTGCTGTACGACTACAATGCGTGGGCCAATCATCGGTCGCTGGAAGCGGCCTGTACGCTCACGACGGAGAAGTTCGTTCAGCCGATGGGTTCTAGCTTTGGTTCGGTGCGCGACACGCTCGGGCACATTTTCGGCGCTGAGTGGATTTGGCTGGAGCGCTTTCAGGGGCGTTCGCCGGCTTCGCTTCCGGATACGACGCAATTCAAAGACGTGGCGAGCTTGCGGGAACGCTGGAACGAACACGAGGCGCGGCTGCTTGGTTTTGTACGCGGGCTGACGCAATCGGACCTGGACCGCGTTTTTGAGTATAAGACTCTGAAGTTTGGCGTTTACAGCAATCCTCTCTGGCAATCGATGCAGCACCTGGTGAATCACGGGAGCTATCACCGCGGGCAGGTCACGACCTTGCTGCGGCAGCTTGGCGCGCAACCGATTTTGACGGACTTGATGCACTTCTATCGCGAACGCTCCGTCGCGGCGGGCGCGTAACTTCGGACGTCCATCCCTTTCCCGTGGAAACCATCCGAACAATTGCGTGGATGAAGGAACAGGCGCGGCGAGCGCGTGCGGAGAGCCGCATCATCGGGTTGGTGCCGACGATGGGGGCGCTGCACGCGGGGCACTTGTCGCTGATTGAGCGAGCGCGGCGGGACTGTTCGCCGGTGATTGCATCCATTTTTGTGAACCCGAAACAGTTCGGTCCGAACGAGGATTTTTCGAAATATCCGCGGACGTTTGAGAGTGACAGCGAAAAGCTGGAGCGCGCGGGCGTGGATTTTCTTTTTGCGCCGGAGCCAGCGGAGATTTATCCGAATGGATTTGCGACTTACGTCAACGTGGATGGGTTGAGCGACAAACTCGAAGGGCGCTCGCGGCCCGGGCACTTTCGCGGCGTGACGACCGTGGTGATGAAGCTGCTGCAAATTGAGCAGCCGAATTTTGCGTACTTCGGGCGAAAGGACGCGCAGCAATCGCGGCTGATCACGCAGATGGCGCACGACTTGAACCTGGATACGGAAATCGTGGTGTGCCCGCCGGTGCGCGAGCCGGATGGGCTGGCGCTTTCCTCGCGGAACGTTTATTTGAACGCGGAGGAACGCCAGGCGGCCACGGTTTTGCATCGCGCGCTGGATGCGGCAAAGAGCGAGCTCGCCGCCGGTGCCCGCGATGCGCTGGAATTGCAAACTAGTTTGCGGCGCAGACTGGATTCGGAGCGTCTCGCGAGGGTGGATTACGCGGAAGTTGTTGATGCGGAAACATTTGAACCGATCGTGCGCGTGAGCAGGCCTTCCTACATTCTGCTCGCGGTGTTCATTGGCAAGACGCGATTGATCGACAATTTGTATATCGAGCCGAAATCGTCGGACTCAGAAGAGCTGGTGTTTCACTTCTAGCGGCGTTGCTGCGCCGCCGTTTCGCCCTCGCGAGTTTCTTTTGCTAGACTTTTCCTACAGCCGCAATCCAAGACGGAGGGACGAAGATGAATTCTCGAATTCCTAAAATGGCCGCTTTTCTTACGTTGGCACTGGTCATGCCCGCGCTGGCGCAGGCCGGCGGCACGATTCCAGCAGGAGTGAAGATTACGGTGGTGACCGACCAATCGGTGAGCTCCAAGACAGCCAAAGCCGGGGAAACGGTGACAGGTTCAGTCGCGCATGATGTGATATCCGACGGCAAAGTGGTGATTCCCAAGGGCTCGCCGGTCAAGCTGACGGTGAGCAGCGTGCAGGCTTCGGGGCGCCTTTCCACGCCGGCAAAACTGTACCTGCGGCTGCGCACGGCCACCGTGGGCGGCAAGACCTACACGATTGCGACGAGCTCCGCGGGAAGAACCTTGGGTGGCAAGGGCAAGCGCGATGCCGGGTTTATTGGCGGCGGCGCGGCTGGTGGCGCGGTGATTGGAGCGCTGGCGGGCGGCGGCAAAGGCGCGGCGATCGGGGCAGCGGCTGGAGCTGGAGCCGGAACCGCCGGAGCGGCGGCGACGGGGAAGAAGGACATCGAATACCCCGCGGAGACGCGGCTGACCTTCACGACAAGAGCGGCTGTAACGATCAACTAGCAGAAATTCAGGAATTCGGCCAGGTTGCGATGCAAGCTCTTTGCTCTGTATAACTTGGCCGGATTCTTCAAGTGGTCCTTCAGGTTTATCGGAATTGCCCACCCCCACACCCCCCTGTTTTGCAAAAGAGTGCGGAAACTCGTGATTCCAAAGAACTTGGGCTTCGCTCTTGCATTTCAAGAGTGTGGAACGCTTTGAATCAAAAGAACTTACTCTTTTGCTTTTTTGATCGATTCCGAGAAGAGTCCTCATACAGCTGGTTCTACAAGACTTAACCCGAGATGCGCGAGTCAGAAAGGAAAACCGGCTTCGATACGCCCGCGTGGACATGGAGTAACTCACCACTTATTATACTCTCCAGTTAGAAAAAGTCAAGGAAAAGTTCGGAAATTGAAAAAAATTCGCACCTTCAAGAACCGAAACGTGCGGCACTCGTGACTTGGCCGGCCGCTAAGGGCGCGCGACCCGCCCTCCATTTTCTTATGAATCGGGGGGAATGAGCGGTTGAAAGGCACATAAGAGGGGCGTTGACGTTCGCGAAGGAGAGCACTAACATGCGGCGCGGCAGTCGTGGAGGTGCCTATGTCATTCCAAGGAAAGAAAGTCCTGATCACGGGGAGTTCCAGGGGCATTGGCCGGGGCATCGCGCTGAAACTGGCGGAAAAAGGAGCGCGCGTCGCGGTTCATTATTATCGCAACCGGGAGGCGGCGGAGGAGACCTTAGGAAAAATCCGCAAAATGGGTTCGGACGGATTCCTGGTACAGGCCGACGTTTGCCAACCGGAGGAGATCCGGCGGATGTTCAAGCAAGTTGGGTCGGAGTTTGCGTCGCTCGATATTTTCGTCAGCAACGCGCGAACGGAAGCACAGACCTTTTATGAGGCGCCGATGGACATCACGCTGGAAAAATGGGACACGGCGATGGATTCGCAGGCGAAAGCATTCCTGGTGGCAGTGCGCGAGGCGGCTGCGATGATGCCGAAGGGCGGAAGGATCGTGGCTATCTCCTTCGCGCCGGGCGGACGATTTGGAAGCTGGCAGCCATGGGTAGCGATGGGCGCGGCAAAAGCAGCCATGGAAGTGCTGGTGCGCTATTTCGCGGTGGCGCTGGCCAGCCGCGGGATCACCGTGAATACGATCAGCCCGGGCTGGGTCGAAGACAGCGTGCTGAACAGCTTGCCAGAAGCGTTCCAAACAGGAGTGCGCGAATGGCAGGAACGCGGATGGACGCCCATGGGGCGCTTGGGAACACCGGCGGACATTGGCAACGCGGTAGCGATGATTTGCTCCGAAGAAGCGAGTTGGATTACCGGCCAGTTGATCGATGTGGACGGCGGGGCGGCGCTGGTGGACGCGCATTTGCCGCTGGAATTCCAAGGGATAGCGAAATCGAAGGCGGCAGGAGCAGCGTAAGGAGGCGCTTCTGCTACGGCGGTGATCCCAGTTTCCTGGCGATTCGTGAAGTGATTGCGTCGATGAAAGGCTTTGGCCGGACGGAGTCCGCGACCCGCGGCGCGACTTCGTTCCGCGCATTGTCGCTGCAGGTTATTTCCTCGAGATTTGCTCAAGCACTTGGGTAGGGTGGCCTTTGGCTTTGACTAGGGGCCAGACGTGTTCGATTTTGCCGTCCTTGCCAATGAGGAAGGAGCTGCGGACGATACCCATGAAGGTACGGCCCATGAATTGTTTTTCTTGCCAGGCGCCGAATTTTTGGATGGTCTTGTGGGTGGGATCGCTGAGCAAAGGAAAGTTGAGATTTTGCTTGGCCTTGAACGCGGCTTGGGCTTTGACGGGGTCGGCGCTCATGCCGAGGATGGCGACGCCGAGATTGTCGAACTCTTTTTTTGCGTCGCGAAACTCGGACGCTTCGATGGTTCAGCCGGAGGTGCTGGCTTTGGGGTAGAGAAAGAGGAGGACTTGCTGGCCGGCGTAGTCCTTTAGGGCGACGTGCTGGCCTTCGTCGGATTGGAGGCGAAAGGCGGGGGCGTTGGCGCCAATTTTTAGCATGGGAAGGTCCTCGCGTCAGAAGTTGGAAGTTTAACAGGAATTGCGGGCGGACGGCCTGGGAAAGCTGTCCCTACACTTGCTTCCAAGACATTGCTAGCTGTCGCTAAATCAGATCATCTTGCCGACTGGGACGCAGCATGCTGCGCCCCTACAAGAAGTTAGGAGGAGAGGAGCTTGCGGAGGATGTCGTTGACGGCCTGGGGGTTGGCTTGGCCGCGGGTGGCCTTCATGAGCTGGCCTACGAAAAACTTGAAGACGCCTTCGTTGCCGGATTTGAACTTGGCTACGTTGGCTGGGTCTTTAGCGATGATTTCGCGGGCAGCTTGTTCGATGGTGTTATCGCTGAGCTGCGCGCCAAGGCCTTCGGCGGCTACGATTTCGGCGGCGGTGCGGCCAGATTCGAACATGGTGGCGAAGACTTTTTTGGCTACGGCGCCAGTGATCTTGCCCATTTCGACTAGCTTCACCAGTTCAGCGAGGGCGGCGGGCGAGACGGGGCTGGCGGTGATTTCCTTGGCGGAATCTTTCAGGGCGCGGAGGAGTTCGGTTTGCATCCAGTTGGCGGCGGCTTTGCCGGGGGCGCCCGCTTTCACTACTGCTTCGAAATAGTCAGCGAGTGCTTGCGTACTGGTGAGGACTTCGGCGTCGTAGGGCGTGATGGCGTAAGAGCTGACGAAGCGGGCGCGCTTGGCTTCGGGGAGTTCGGGGAGGGTGCGGCGGACTTCTTCGCGCCAGGCGGCGCTGATGTGGACGGGGAGAAGGTCCGGCTCGGGGAAATAGCGGTAGTCGTGGGCTTTTTCTTTGGAGCGCATGGAGACGGTGTGGCCTTCGGCTTGGTTCCAGAGGCGGGTTTCTTGCGAGAGGTGTCCGCCGGATTCGAGGACGGTGATGTGGCGCTCGATTTCAAATTCGAGGGCTTTTTGGAGAAAGCGGAACGAGTTGAGGTTTTTTACTTCGACCTTAGTGCCGAATTCTTTGGCGCCGCGCGGACGGACGCTGACATTGGCGTCGCAGCGGAGCGAGCCTTCTTCCATGTTGCAATCGCTGACGCCGGTGTAGAGGAGGATCTGGCGGAGGGTGGTGAGGTAGGCGTAGGCCTCTTCGGGGGTGCGCATGTCCGGCTCGGAGACGATTTCGCTGAGCGGGGTGCCGCAGCGGTTGTAATCGATGTAGGCTTTGGTGGCGGATTGCGAGAAACCTTCGTGGAGATTTTTGGCGGCGTCTTCTTCGAGATGGAGGCGGGTGATGCCGATGCGTTTTTTTACGCCGTGGACTTCGATTTCGAGGCAGCCGCCGGTGGCTAGGGGCAATTCGTATTGGGAGATTTGGTAGCCCTTGGGGAGGTCGGGGTAGAAATAATTTTTGCGGGCGAAGCGGGAATGGTCATGGACGGTGCAGTTGAGAGCCAGCGCGGCGCGCATGGCCATTTCGACGGCGCGCTTGTTGAGGACGGGGAGAGTGCCGGGGAGGCCGAGGCAGACGGGGCAGACGTTAGTGTTCGGGGGATCGCCGAAGCGGGTGGAGCAGCCGCAGAAGATTTTGGTGCGGGTGAGAAGCTGGACGTGGACTTCCAGCCCGACGACAGGCTCGTATTTCGCGAGCACTTCAGGCGCGAGTGACGGTTCCTCTGGGGTAGTCTTCGCCATGACAGAGCGAAGATTATAGCATCAGCCCGCGGTCCGCACAGGCTCCCGGAAAGCGGGGAAGAAGTGTTCCGCGAAGGCAAAACCGCCGAAGAGAAGAGCGGCGTAGGCGGCGTCGCCTCCGAGGGTGTTCCAGAATAGAGGAATGCCGGCGATGTAGCAGGCTAGGAGACCGGAAGCGTTATGAGGATAGCCGCCCAGGAATTGCCAGGCGGCGAAATTGGTGACAAGGAAAAACTGGATGGCGCCGAAGAGTGTGGCGAGACTGATGCGGGCGATGGTGCGGCGATCGCACAGCCAGCGGCCAATGAGGACGCTGAGAAGAAAACTAGCGTAGACGATGAGCATAACGCTGAGCTTGTAGAAACCGACAAACAGATCGCCCGCAAAAAGCGCGAGCAGAGGAAATGCGATGGCGAGGCGGCGGTCTTTGAGGACCGCGCCGGAGAAGAGCGCCATGGCGCCGACGGGCGTGAAATTCCAGGGATGCGGGGCGATGCGCACGGCGGCGGCTACCACAATTAAGACTAGTGCCAGCAAAGTGCGGTAGAGCAGATTTTCTTTTTGAGAGATTTCAGCGTTCATTTTTTGCTTCCTCCATTTGCGGCAATAGATCACAAAAAACAAAACCATCGCGGCTGACAATTTCTCCCGTTCGAATGGGGATGGGAGATTGAAAAATGGGGCCATCGAAGACGAAGGTGTGGAACTCGCCGTTTTCGCCGCAAGGATCGGCGGCGGGGGGAAGGTCGCGGAAGAAGGAATCGTCGAGTTCGCGGCCGGCGAAGCTGGGGTCGAGAGCTTTGGTGTCGATGCAGGCGGTGATGGCGCGGAAATGCTGGTGGCGGAAGTGGCGGATTAGTTCGCGGGTGTCGCGTTTCCAGATAGGGAAGAGAGCGGTCATGCCGATGCGGGCGAGGTTTTTTTCGCGGTAGGCGCGGAGGTCTTCTAGGAAGATGTCTCCGAAGGCGACTCTTCGAATGCCTTGGTTGAAGAAGGTGCGGAGGGCTTCTTCCATGCGGGCTTCGTAGACGGGGTTGACGCATTGCGGCGGGATGCGAACTTCGTGGAGCGGGAGGCCGATGGATTCGGCTTGGCGTTGGAGGAGTTCGCGACGGACGCCGTGCATGGCGATGCGGTCTTCTGTTGACCCAGGGTTTGTAAGTACAAACCCTGGAACCCGGCCTTCGGTGACGGTGGTGAGGAGGGCGACGACTTTGAAATGCTTCTGCTGGAGCAGCGTGTGCAGCGCCAGGGCGCTGTCTTTGCCGCCGCTCCAGCAGAAGAGGATGGGTTCGGGTGAGGTCAAAGCCTAGCTCCGTTCCTACTTCGATGGGAACTGATAACGGATGCCCGCGAGGAAGTTCAAACGCAGAGACGGGAAGCCGAAAACGTCTTCGTACTTCTGATTGGCGAAATTGTTGAGCTTGCCGTGGATCTCAAGGCCGCGCGGCAGTTGGTAGGAGAAGCCGGCGTTGGCAAGAACGTAGCCGGGATTGTGGAAGAGGCAGGGCGCGCCAAGCTGGCACGCGAAGGTGGCATCGTTGGGCTCGACGTCGAGAGTTCCGCCGCGGATGTAAGCGTTGGTGTTGAGGGTAAGTCGGCGATGATGCCAGGTAATGTTGTAAGCCGCAGAGCTGCGGGGGCGGCGCAGCAGGGGCTGGCCGACTCGAAAGGGAGTTTGGACGAGAGTGGAACCGTCGAGGGCGAGGATGGAGGTGCCGAGCCAGGTGTATTCGGCGGAAACATCGAGGGAACGAAGCGGGCGAAGACGCAAAGACGTTTCGAGGCCCTGGGCGCGCGAATTCGCGAGATTGTCCGAAGTAAATGTGCTGAGGTTAGTAAGCGAGCCGCCAAGGACAACGATCTGGTCCTTGTAGCGATTGTAAAAGTAGGTGACGTCGAAGATGGCGCGGTCCGAGAGAAAACGCTGCTCGACGCCAGCGTCGAAGCTGATGCTTTTTTCGGGCTTGAGAAGGGGGTTGTTGGTGAAGGCGAGGTCGAAGCCATTGGGCGCGCGGATGCCGGTGCCGAAGCTGCCGTGAAAGCGGGTGGCGCCGAGGGATTCGGCGGAAGGCGCTTCGCGGAGGAGATAGGACGTGGCGATGCGCGGATTGACCTTGACGACGGAGCTGGCGGGAATGAAGGGGCGGGAGAAACCATCCGTGGGAAGAGACGAAGTGCGGAGATCGTCGACGCGCAAGCCAGTGGTGAAAAACCAGCGGCGCACGGGGTTCCAGCGGTTTTCGGCGAAATAGGCGTAACTTTCGCGGGGAAGAACAAACGCAGTGTTGCTCGCGTTGGTGATGAAGGTGTCCTGGATCTGCTCGTGGTTGAATTCGAAACCATAGATGAAAAGATCCTTCCCGGAGACAGCGACTTCGCCGTGGGTGTTGACGACGACGCGGAGATTTTTCAGATAAGAATCGCCAAAGGGAGAAATGAAAAAGGAGCGATCGGGAGAGACGCTGACAGAAAAAACCTGCTTGAGGCGAGCGGTGAATTGTTCGGAGTAGCTGGCCTGGTAGGCGAAGAGGTTTTGCTTGTTGCGGGAGACCTTGTCAATCCCGGGGAATAAGTGATCGGGATCGGATCCGTATGCGCCGGGGGCGCCGGCGCTGTTAGCGTCGCCGAGGAAATGAAATGTGAATTGGCGCTTGGGGCTGCGAGAGTAGCCCAGGCTCAGGTACGAACTTTGATTGCGGTAGTGATCGTTGGCGACAGCGCCGTCGGTGTCAAGCCGCGAGAGATTGTAGGCCCAACTGAAGCCATGAATGAGGCCGCTGCCCCCACCGGCGAGACGGCGAGTGTAGAAACTGCCGCCTTCGGCGAGAAAGGAGAAGTGCGGCGGACCATCCCCGGTTTCGCTGACAATGTTGATCACGCCGGCGACGGCGTTGGAGCCGAACAGGGCGCTCTCCGGGCCGCGGGTGACTTCGACGCGCTGGACGCCATCGGTTGCGATGGAGGCGAGGTCGAAATCGCCGCCGAATAGATTGACCTGAATGCCGTCAATCAGAACGAGGTTGTAGTCGGAATTGCCTCCACGAATGAAGACACTGGTTGTGCCGCCGCGGCGGCCGGTTTGACTGACGTTTAGGCCGGGAATACCGCGGAGAGTCTCGAAGACGGATTCGGCGTCCTGGTCCTGGATCTCCTGCCGCGTGACGATGCTGGTGGATGAGCCGATTTGTTCGGGAAGCGCAGGCTCAAGAGAGGCGGAGACGACGACTTGCTCCTCAACCGCGCTGACCTTAAGGCGGAGATCGAGCGAGCGAGCTTCTCCTGGGCCGAGAATGATTTCGGCGGAGCGATCGGAAAAACCGGTGACGCCGGCGATGACGGTGTAGCGGCCTCTGAGCAAGCCTTCAAAACGATAGGCACCCTCTCCATCAGTTACACGGTCCTCGACGGGCGCGAGTCCGGAAAGCAACGACACACGCGCGTTTGCGACCGTTCGGCCGTCGGGGTCGAGGATCTTGCCTTGAATCGTCGCGCGCTGGTCACGGCCTTGAGCGGCGGAAGCAGGATGGCGGTTGGGGGAATTCTGGGAAAAAGCAAAAACAGGAACGAAAAGCAAGAAAGACAAGAGCAAAATCAAACGGCAAAGAAGTGTAGTCATTTTGTCCTCCGCTCCCTCTCGCGCGGGAGTTGAAGGTTGTCCGGTGCGATGAAAGTGAATCGCACGGCTGCGAACTTCGCCGGTCTCCTGGCTTGGCGGTAGCTCCGGGCCTTTTTGATGAGGACCGTTGCGGGACCTTCCCGCGGAGCCGCCCAGCGATGGAGCGGCCGGCCGCAGTGGCCTGCGCATTAACTGAATCCGCCTTACAGTCGCGCGGCGGCGACGGCTTCCTTCTTGCCGATTCCGAAGAGGCTGGAATTGGCAATCCGTCTTCCCGAGCACGAAGTTCGCGGTGAATGTGGTCCGCAGCGGGGCCGCGGAGTTGGGGTTAACGAGAAAAGGAGCGCTCGCCGAGGCGCGCGCCCCTAGGTCTATGTTCCAGACAAAACGTTGACGCGTGGCCTCCCGGAGGAACCAAATTCCACGGTGAGCGGCGTCTGAAAAACCTGTTCGAGCAATTCGCGCTGATAAATGCTCGCCGGAGGGCCGACGCGCAAGCAGCGGCCGCGCTGCATCAGGACGACTTGATCGGCGTACTCGGCGGCGAGGTTCAATTCGTGAGTGACCACGACTACGGTGTAGCGATTTTCGGCGGCGAGGCGGCGGAGTGCGTCGAGCAAGCCGATCTGCGCGGCGATATCGAGGTGGAGAGTGGGCTCATCGAGGAGGAGCAGCAGCGGCTGCTGCGCTAGAGCGCGGGCGAGGATCACGCGCTGCTTTTCGCCGCCGGAAATTTGATCCATCCAGCGGTCGCTGAGGTCCGCGGCGCCGACCTGGGCGAGGGCATTTTTGGCAATGGCGATATCGTCCGGGGTTTCGAAGCGCAGCGAGCGGCCGTGGGAATGGCGGCCTTGCAGGACGAATTCCCAGGCGCGCGCGGGGAAGAGCAAGGTGCTTTCCTGCTGGACCACAGCGATGCGCTGAGCGCGAGTGCGCGGAGTGAGTTCATGGGTGACGAAGCCGTTGAGTAGAATCCGTCCCGAGAGGGGCGCGAGGGCGCCGGAGATTAATTTCAAGAGAGTAGATTTGCCGCTGGCGTTGGGGCCGAGGATGGCGACGATTTCGCCGGGCCTGGCTTGAAAACTGGTGGCTTCGAGGGTGAACAGCGGAGCTTGCGCCGGGTTTGCAGAATGGGCATAACTGACCTGCTCGACGCTGAGGCGGACTTCGCTTCCCAAGCGCGCGGATTCGAAAGGATTGCGAGCGAGAGCCGAGCCGCTGCTCATGCCAGCCTCTTGCGGAGAAGGTAGATGAAGAGCGGGGCGCCGATAACGGCGGTCACAGCGCCAACAGGCACTTCCGTGGGGGCGACCACGGTGCGGGCGAGAGTATCGGCCATGATGACGGCGATCGCGCCGCCGATTGCGGCGGTCGGCAAGAGGGTGCGGTGATCGGAGCCAAAGATGAAGCGCATCACGTGAGGCACGATCAAGCCGACGTAACCGACAGCGCCGCTGACGGAAACCGCCAACCCGGTCAAAAAGGATGCGGCAATGTAGACGACGAGGCGGACTCGAGGCACGTCCACGCCGAGGTGCATGGCCTCTTGTTCGCCGGCGAGGAGGAGGTTCAAATCCGACGCCGTGGTGTAAATGGCGCCGGCGGCGACGAGGAACCCCATGCCGAGAAACCAGTAGACGCTTTTCTGCAAAGGGGTAGAAAGTTCGCCCATCATCCAGAAGGAAAGGCCGCGGAGGCTGCCGGTAAGCGTGCTCATGAGAAACAAGATGATGGCGGAAAGGAAGGAGCCGGTGATGACACCGCCGAGGAGCAACGTGGTGCTGTCAATCTGCCCCTCGCGGCGCCCCAGAAAATAGACCGCGGTGATGGTTGCGGCTGCGCCGAGAAAAGCTCCCAGCGGGGTTAGAAGAGCGGCGAACAGCGGCGAAAGGGAGAGATGCGGCTCGACGATGAGGGCCAGGATTGCGCCGAGGGATGCGCCGCTGGAAACACCAAGCACGTAGGGATCGGCGAGCGGATTGCGAAGCAGGGCTTGAAAGCTGGTTCCCGCGACGGAGAGCGAGGCGCCCACGATAATGCCAAGAAGAATGCGGGGCAAACGGATATTCACGATAATCAAGCCGTAGTCGCTGGAGATTTGGCTGCTCTGCCCGAATACAACGCGCAGCAAGTCGCGCCCGAGGGCGTAGAGCGAAACGGGGACGGCGCCGAACTTAAGGGCCACGACCACGACCACAAATAGAATTACGACCAGGATCGAACATTGCAGGAGTAGGCGCCGAAGCGTCAGTGGCCTCATGCGCAGCCTCCAGAAATGGCCATTTGAGGCTGCGAGACGTCTGGCATGTAAGAAGACTGCGCCGCGGGCGGCAGGTTCGGCGGAGGGTTCTCCTTCTGTAACTTTTCTTTACCACTTTCCGGCTTCTCCACGAAGGCATCGGGGTGAAGCTGCCGAGCGAGGTCTTCGATAGCCGAGACGATGCGCGGGGCAGGCCGATTGACGGCCTCGCTGATCACCGCGATGCGCCGGTTGCTGACGGCTCCCACGATGTTCCATCCGGGAAGCGCCGCAAGCGCATCGACGGCGGGGGAAACGGCGTCGGAATGCGAAGCCGAAAAAACCAGAAAGTCGGGCTGCAGCCGGGCGACCTCTTCCAGGCTGACCTGCGGCCAGTCTTGCTCGGCGTCCACGATGGAGACGGCCCCCGCATGACGAAGCGCATCGGCGATAAAAGTGTCCTTGCCGACGGACATCAGCGGCTGGGTCCAGACAACAAACAAGACGCGCTTGGGAGGCAGAGCCCTCAGGCGTTTTTGCAAATCGGCGAGATGGCGCTGCATGTCCGCGGCGAGGGATGCGCCGGCCTCGGGAACTCCGAGTACATCCGATAATTTCTTGGAAGAAGCGATGATGTCCTCGAGGGTGTGAGGATCCGTAGCGTACGAAGAAATTCCGAGGTTTTCCAGCGAATGAACGGTCTCGAGACGGTTGAAGCTCTTGGTCACGAGAACGAGATCCGGATGCAAGGCCGCGATCACTTCCAAGCTGGGGCTGATGCCGCCCCCCACTTTGGTTTTTTTCTGGGCGTCCGCGGGGTAATCGCAGTAATCGGTGTCCCCAACGAGATGGTTCTGCAAGCCAAGCGCGTAGACCGTTTCGGTCATACTGGGCGCGAGTGAAACGATGCGGTTGACCGGCTGGGGAACGCGCACGGTGCGGCCGACTTCGTCAGTGACTTCGCGGAAAACTGGAGATGCAGTAGAGATCGGAGAAGCGGTTTGCGCCCGCGACATCGCCGCGCAGGACAGCAAAGCGGCGCTGGCGGCGAACAGGAAGCATGTAAAACGCTGGCGCGCGGATATTTTCAACAATCTCCCCCGAAGTGCGAATTTCATGTTACCAACAAAAAAGCCCCACGAGACACCCTGGGGCTTGCGGCATCGCTCCTTCTCGCGAAGAGCGGAGCCTTCTGCGGCATGGGAGGGTGGCCTGGCTTACGGCTTTTCAGCCGATCACAGTGGCGGGACCGCGGCCGATTCTCACGGCCTTCCCCGCATCCCTGGCCTGCAAATTTGAATTTCGAGTGTATGACGCACGCGCGGGAGTGTCAATGCGGGAGTGAAAAACAGGCGAGGGACCATGGAGCCGCTGAAAAAAAAAAGGGCGCTTGATTAGCGATTTTTCCAGTTGGGCTTGCGCTTTTCGACCAGGGCGCGGAGGCCTTCCTGGGAATCCTCGAGGCGGTAAAGCTCGTTCAAGAAAATGCTCATGGAATGCTTGAGGCCCTCGCGCAGAGTCATGCCCATTCCGCTGAGAATGGCCTTCTTGGCCATGGCCAGCACGGGGCCGGAATGGCCGCTGATGCGGCCGACGAGATCGTTCACTGCTTGCTCCAGCTTAGCTTCCGGGACGAGGCGATTCACCATGCCGAGTTCCAGCGCGCGCTCCGCAGTCACCGGTTCGCCGGTCAGGACAAGTTCGAGCGCGACCTTGGGCCCGACGAGGAAAGGGAGAATGGTGGAAGCGAGCGGCGGGAAAATGCCGATGCTGATTTCCGGCTGGGCAAATCGCGCTTTGGGCGTGGCAATGACGAGATCGCAGAAAGCCGCCAGTTCCGCGCCGCCGCCGATAGCCGGACCGTTCACCACGCAGATGACGGGCTTGCCGACTTCGAGCATTCCCGCGAAGGCTGCGTGGAACGCGTCGAGCATCTGAAACACGCGTTGCGAAGTGTATTCGCCGATATCGATTCCGCCGCAGAACACTTTGCAAGCCGAATCCAAGACAATCAGCTTGACTTCATTGCGCTCGCCGGCATGCAGGATTCCCCCGGCGATTTCGCGGAGCATGGCTTCGTTGAGAAGATTGTGTTCCGGGCGGTTCAGGGTCATCCTGGCGACGCCGGCGTCGATGCGGAATTTCATGTGCTCGAATTGGTCCGGCGTGCGCCGCTCCGGTTGCGCTGTGAAATCCTGGGTGCTGACAGGCTCAATCATTTCGGGCGCTCCTGCGCTTCCATCGCATTTCTAGCTTGAGAGAATCGTGGAAAGCCGCCAAATCCGATGCTAACACGGTGCGCTGTGCCATCAGCGAGGAGTGGAATAGCTGGTGCGCAATGAGTTTGCTGGCCAAGGGGACAAAGTTCAGGTGCCAGGCGCTGAATGAATCGTGAAAAAAGAGGGTTTGGTTGGCTACCCAGTTTTTTTCTTGTGCATCACCGGGCAACGGCTATTCTGTGAGCTGTCTTGAAGTTGGAGTCCCGGAGAGAACTCGACGCTATGCCCAAGGTGCGGACTGCCGTGGCTGCTCAAATGCTCGAACTGCCTGACGCGGATGGATTCCCCACCTCTTTGGCGTGGCGGCGTTCTGCGCCCTTACGATTCGACACGGACTGGCGAGGGGAGAACGCCGATCCCGAGCGAGAGACGGAAGTCCAACTACTGTGGACCTCGGAAGGGCTTTTTTTGCTATTCCGCGCGAGATTCCGAGTCATCACCGTTTTTCCCGATGCCGAGCCCAATGGCCGCCGCGACCAACTATGGGACCGCGACGTCTCGGAAGTTTTCCTTCAGCCCGACCCGTCGCAACTCCGGAGCTATAAGGAATTCGAAGTCAGCCCAAATGGGTTCTGGATCGATCTGGACATTGCGCCGGGGGAGAAGCGCGACTTGAAGAGCGGTTTGCGGCGACGCGTTGTTTTGGACGAAGCGGCGAAAACCTGGGTGGCGGAACTTGCCCTGCCCATGAAATGCCTGATCGAGCGCTTCGATTCCGAGGCTGTGTGGAGAGTGAATTTTTACCGGGTGGAAGGCGCTGCTGAACCGCGGTTTTATTCTTCATGGCAGCCTACACGGACGGCAGCGCCTGATTTCCATGTTCCGGAAGCGTTTGGGGAATTGGTCTTCGCGCAGGGTCCCATGCCGCGAGTAGTTGAAAGATCCAAGACGCAAGAAGGTCCAGACTGGCATCCCTCCTGATTTTTCCTTATGCTCTCCCCGTGAACAGCGGACCGCGTCGAATCCGGCATTTTCCCGGGGAGCGATTTCTCCGACTTTTAATCTTTTTTTTATTTGCTCTAGTCGCTGGCGGCGCGACGGTCTTGCGGGCGGGTCCGCAACAGAC
>Ga0210405_10002747_pt1 | contig 17937 bp, 19 predicted proteins | sample IncBWH11MmetaG_FD_155492 | JGI IMG/M metagenome (GOLD analysis project Ga0210405, IMG submission 155492) | Forest soil microbial communities from Barre Woods Harvard Forest LTER site, Petersham, Massachusetts, United States - Inc-BW-H-11-M | ecosystem: Environmental > Terrestrial > Soil >... | reverse complement strand
CAACCACCAGATGATTCCGCCGGCGGCGACCAAACCAAGCGCGATTAATTGCGTGCCCGACATAGTTCCGCCAAACACCGATCCTCGGCCCGGATCATCGCGCAGGAATTCCAGAAAGAACCGAGCCACTCCATAGATAAACAGGAACGCACCGAAAACCTGACCTTCGAACTTTCTGCGCCTCAGCAGCCACATCAAGAAAAAGAAATTCGCCAGTTCCACCGCCGCCTCGAACAATTGCGTTGGCTCCAGCGGCACGTTCAGCGGAGTTCCCGTGATCTGATTCGCCAGCGGATTGCGAAACACCACGCCCCAGAAATGGTGAGTCTCTTTTCCGTAGCAGCATCCCGCGGCAAAACACCCCACACGTCCGATCGCATGTCCCAGCGCCAGCCCTGGAGAAAACGCATCGCAGGTTCCAAGCGCGGGCATGTGATGCCTTCGTACATACCACGCCGCCGCCACAAACGCGGCCAGTAGTCCGCCGGAAAAAACTCCGCCCGCCTGCAGCGTCGTAATGCTGAAAATCTCCGAAGGATGCGCCGAATAGTAGCTCCACTCGTTCACAACATAGAGCACCTTCGCGCCAACAATCCCGCAGAGCACCACCAGAATCCCCAGGTTCCACGCCTTCTCGCCGTCGATTCCAAGCCGCTCGGAATTGTGCACACTGATGTACAACCCGATCAGCACCCCGAGGGAAACCAGGAAGCCATAAGTGGGAAGGAAGAATCGCCCGAAATGCACTAATTGCGGATACACGGTTATGTTGGATGCAGAAAATCAGGATTTCGCTACTTGAGCCAGTGTAGCAGGAAGCGCACAAATGAAATTGCCAACTCGTCTAATCGACAGGGCGCTATCAGTGTAATGAGACTCGCAGCAAACGCTCACGCATCGCGGGAAAAATCAAGCCGACCCACTGTGCCGTGTGACGGGCCGAGAATGAACCGTCAGGTAGACGTTGGGAACCCGCCGAGACCCTTTAGGCATCTCCGCATGGCGGAGCGTCGCACACCGGATCCTAGTTCGAGTCGAGCTCCCGTTCATTCAGCATTGGTTCAAAAATCGGTTACCGCCATCACCAACCCCGCAGGCCGGCTTTCACCTGCGATGCTAGGAGAATCACCCGTGAATTGGCAATAGGGGACCCTCAAATAGTTGGCAGGTCACTTGCATCCAAAGTAATGCCGCCGCCCGATTCGGACCTTGCTTTCGTGGTCCATCTTGATTTTCTATGGAGGATTGTTTCTTGTAACAGCACGACGCCGGTCAGCGTCAGGAAGAAAAGCCAGAAGACAAAGAAAGTGATCGCAGCACGTCGAGGCCTACCCAGCCTTGCGTTTCTCTTCCAACACTTCATCCAGCGCATCTGCTAATAGATGCGCCCGCTTCAGGTAATCGGTTGCCCCGGTTTCTTGTTTTCTCTTCAGAAGATGGTATTCGTCGGCAATGTTCAGCGCCGCCAGCACCGCCAGACGCACCGTATCGATCGTATTCGTCGCTTCGGCCACGGCCCGCATCTTCGCATCCACGTACTCGGCCAGCTTCAAGATATATTCCGGATCAGACCCACGCAGGTTGTACGCCTGATCGAAAATCTCCACGCGCACGCTTGTGTTCTGCGCGTCCTTCAACGTGGAATCCTTAGCCGCCGTAGCCATAATCGTCCTTTGAATTTACCCCGACACATGTCATTCCGAGCGAAGTCGAGGAACCTGCTTTCGTGTCCATCTACTCCACCCTCATCGTCCATCTAAAACGCTGACATCTGGCGAAGCCTCACGCCCACTCCTCTAACTCGCCCGCTCTTCCGCGATCGACTCAATCTGCTGTAGCATTTTCTCCACCCGTCCGCGAATCTCTTCCCGCTCTTTGCGCAATTGCACCGCCTCCCGGCGCAACACGACTAACTGCTCGTCCCGTTCCTCTAGTTGCTGCCGTACACGCTGGGCATCGCGTTCCGCCGCGGTCTGCGCCTCGCGCGCCGCCTTGTACAACTCAATGGTGCGGTAAATTTTCTCTTCCAGCACCTGAAAATCGTCTGCCGGAACCCGATCTGCCACCTGCTCTACCGCATTCAAAGCCATGATTGCACTTTCCCTGTTAGGATTTCGAACTTGCTCGCAGTATACTCCACCCTCCTGTGGACGATCATCGATTGTCTGCGCAAAATTGGCGATATAATTCCGCTATGAAACCGATTGCACATTCCCTCATCGCCCTCGTCGCTTTATCCCTCACCGTTCTTCCCTGCGCCGCCAAAACCAAAGTCGAGCTCAAGGATTCTCAAGGAAAAGACGTCGGCACCATCACTCTGTCGCCAAAAGGTTCCGGCGTCGCCCTCAAGCTGCAACTGCACGATCTTCCCTTCGGCGAGCACGCCATCCATTTCCATCAGAACCCCAAGTGCGATGCTCCCGATTTCAAGTCAGCCGGCCCGCACTTCAATCCTGACGGCAAAAAGCACGGACTCGAGAATCCCGAAGGCCACCACGCCGGCGACATGCTGAACTTTACCGTTGATGCGAAAGGAAAAGCGAACGCCACCGTCGAGGACAAAGACGTGACCCTCAGTGATGGACCTCATTCGCTGTTCACCAACGGAGGCACCGCAATCGTCATCCACGCCAAAGCTGACGACATGAAAACCGATCCCTCCGGAAACTCCGGTGACCGCATCGCCTGCGGCGTAGTAACGAAGTAGTTGGATTCGCGAACCGAGAGGAAATAACTACGATTTATGTAGGGACAGCCGCCCTCGGCTGTCCACCGAGCGCAGCGAGGTAAAGTGAGGCTGGCCGCGTGACTCAGCATGGCGCGGCACCATGGTAGCTCAGGAGTGATCAGTCCAGGCGACTTACTCCTTCGGTTCAATTGTGGGGACCGCTTCTGAATCTAGAAAATCACTAGCTCTACAAAGGCACTGCTCTAAGAAAAAGTATCGCTCTAGAAAATCATTAGCTCTTAGAAAAGGGTTCCAACCGCTGAGGACGAAATCAAGACTAGGGGAAAAAAAGAACTAACTAGGGAAAACCAAGGCTGCAAGCAAAAATCGATGTCATTCCGAACCGAACAGTACACCAAAGCGATGTCATTCCGAATCGGGCGGTACGCCCGGTGAGGAAACCCCGTCCTGCCTCTGAGGAGAAAAGGCAGTGTCCTGATAGTGCGTTGAAAGTTTTCCCGCCTGTGAAAATTACCTAAGACTTTAATTCTACCACGGGAGTCAACTGCTCAATGGTAACTTTCTTGTTGTCGTTCCGAATGCAGGAATTGCAAACTCGCAGAGCCACGAAACAAAATCGAAAGATTGGGCGAATCTTAGGCCGTATTCGTGGCGCACGCTCCACACTCGGGACAGTAGAGCGGTAGCCCCGAACCCCGTGGAGCCAACGGCGCGTATAGGAAGATTGCCTCGCAAACCGAACACTTCAGGTTATTTAGGTCCAGAAGCATTGTCGTTTGTGGCGCACTGCCAGCCACGAATCCTGATTTCACGATGGCGTCTATTGGCCGAGATAGCTTCACTTTTCGGTCACGACTGCCCTTGTTAAAAGGGCGATTTTTGTTGCGCGGCATGCTTGCAAAGTTTTATTGCAAGGATGCTCAACTCAGTCGAGTCGTCTGTGGATTGTACTCGATTCGTAAAGCCGATTGGATTGTTCGGATTTTGTAAAGCCGATTGCAGCTCTTGCCGATGAAAAGCATACCACGTCATGCGTCTTTCTGTGTGCCACACATTTGTCGGTGGACGAAGCGAAGGACAGACTCCACACTCTGCGTCATGCGCTCAACACGGACCCTGCACGCTCTGGCGATCCGGATCAAAGAATTGCGTGATGAAAAAGATATAAGCCAGGAGGAGTTGGCTCATCGCTCCGGACTCAGCCGAACCGGGATGGGCTTTCTTGAAACCGGGAAACGCTGGCCGCGCCTCGATACCTTGATGAGTGTCGCAGAGGGGTTGAATATCACAGTCGATCAATTGTTGAAGGGCTTGCACAAGGGGAGAAAGTAGCTACCTGTCCAGCAACGCACTAATAAGACACCACCGGAGAAAATCAAGACTAGAAAAACCAAGACGAAAAGGCCATCTAATAAAAGTTTGAGAAGGGTACCGTTTTATGGAACGCAGAAAAACCCACCAATTCTGCTGCTCTAAGCCCGCTGCACTCCGCCAAGCTTCTTCAGCGCTCCAACAATCTCTCCCGACCACTGGGCAATCTGATCGTCACGAAGCGTCGATTCCTCTGACTGCAATCGAGCGCGCAATAGAATCGAATACTTCCCCTTATCAATCGCCCCGCCGCGAAAAATTTCCACTGGAGAGAACGCTCGCAGTGCGCTCAACCGCAACCCCGCTATCGCAAGCCGCATCGCCTCGAACTCAACCTCATCTCCAAACACAAACGAAAAATCCCGCTCCACCGCCGGATATTTCGTCAGCGGCGCAAACCGAACCTCCCGCAGTCCGATCCCGTGCAGCTTTTCCAGATCGATCTCCGCAAGAAAAACATCCTGCCGCAGTTTCCGCTGCGCCTTCACGCTCTCCGCGACCTGCCCAAACTGCGCCACTGGCGCACCATCCATCAACACCCGAGCCGATCGTCCGGGATGAAAATATTCCGCCGTCCGCCGGTCGAAGCTCATCTCACCACAGGCAAACGCCGACAGCAGACTTTCCACGTCGCCCCTGAAAGAGCGAAAAGCTTCCGCGGCCGCAGCGTGCTCCCCCTTGCTCACGTCCAGAACTTCGCCAACCGGCAACGACTCCTTCACCGCCGTAAGCGTCGCGCCCAGGCATGCGCGTGCAGGCTCGGCCCGCTCTCCATCCGATACTTCGTAGACATGCCCCATCTCGAACAACCGCACTTGCTCTGAATCGCGGTTCAAGTTCCACGCCAGCATATCCAACATGCCAGGCGCCATCGAGGTCCGCATCACCGAGGCTTCTTCGCTCAGCGGATTCTCCAACTCCAGCACCGAAGCTGAGGAAAACTTCTCAGCATCGGCATGAGAAATGAACGTCAGAGAAATCGCTTCGTTGTATCCCAGCGCCAACGCCCGGGTACGCAATGCCGCGTCCATAGCTGCGTGCGGCAGTTCCACAACCGCGCCGCTGTATGCCGGCAAAGTATTCTCAAACTTGTCGTAGCCGTGCAGTCGCGCAATCTCTTCGATAACATCGATCTCGCGCTCCACATCCAGCCGCCAGCTTGGGATATGAACTCGAAACTGGGTGTCGGCCTGTCCCTCTGGGATGATTCCGAACCCTAGTTTCTTGAGTATTCGGAAAATCTCCCCCGCAGTCAGATTTCCCCCCAGGATGCGATGCACCTCAGAAAGCCGCAGCACCACCGGAGCCAAATCCATCTTCTTTGAAACTACATCGACCGCGTCGCCGACCAACTCCCCGCCGCCCGATTCCAGGATCAGCGACGCTACCAGATCGCACGACAGAATCGTCGATTCGAAATCCGCTCCACGTTCAAATCGATGCGAAGCATCAGTGTGAATTCCATGCCGCCGCGAACTCTTGCGCACCGTACCCGGATCCCACCACGCCGACTCGATCAAAACATTCCGCGTCTTGTCGGTAATCATGGTGTCGAACCCGCCCATCACTCCGGCAAGCCCGACAGGCCGTTTTGCGTCGCACACTACAAGATCGTCCGAAGTCAGCGTGCGCTCCACGCCATCCAGCGTCTTCAACTTCTCGCCATTTTTCGCTTTCCGAACGACAATCCGGCTGCCCTCGAGCAAATCCATGTCGAACACATGCGTCGGCTTGCCCATCTCCCACAGAACATAGTTAGTCGCGTCAACCGCATTGCTGATCGGCCGCTGATCAAGCAAGTGCAAGCGGTGTGCAATTTTGGCGGGAGAAGGTTTGATGCTGGTTCCGCGTATAACCCGCGCAGAAAAGCGGGGACAAAGCTGCGGCTCTTCAACCGTGATCGGGAAAGGCACATCGTGCGACGGTTTAGCTGACGGCTGAGAGCTGAAAGCTGAGAGCTGTTTCAGCGGCAAGTCATAGATGGCCGCCGCTTCCCGTGCGACGCCGTAATGATTCATGGCATCTGGGCGATTCGTTCCGATCTCCATCTCGAAAACGGTGTCAGCACTAGAACCACTGATTCCCTCGACCGCAATCCCTATGCCAGTCAAATCCTCAGCCAGCCGCCGGTCATCGACGGCGAGATCGACAAACTCGCGAATCCAGTTTGGAGAAAGTTTCATGTTGTCTTCAAAAAAGCGCTGTCATCCTGAGCGAAGCGAAGGACCCCTGTAACTGGGCACCGAAAACGGCGTGTCGAGGAGTTCGCACGATGCAGACGGCTCATTACCGGTAGCTATGCCCACTGCTCCAAGAATCTTACGTCCCCCTGAAAGAACAACTGCAAATCATCCACTCCATACTTCAACAAAGCGATCCGGTCCGCACCCATGCCAAAGGCAAATCCCGAAACTTTTTTCGGATCATACCCCTTGTCCTTCACGAACTCGAACACATTCGGGTCAACCATGCCGCACCCAAGAATCTCAATCCATCCCGTCTGCTTGCACGGACGGCAAGGGTCAGCGCCACGTCTGCCGCTGCCGCCGCAAATAAAGCACGAGACGTACATCTCCGCGCTCGGCTCGGTAAACGGAAAAAACGACGGACGAAAACTGGTCTTCACGCTCGATCCAAAAAATTCCTTCATCGCGTGATCGAGCGTCCCTTTCAAATCGCCGAACGTAATGTTGGTATCGACCGCCAGCCCCTCAATCTGATGAAACATCGGCGAGTGGCTCGCATCCGGAGGATCGTTGCGATGCACGGTCCCGGGAATCACAATGCGGATCGGCGGCCGCATCTTCTCCATGGTGCGAATCTGCACCGGAGAGGTATGCGTCCGCAGCAGCAACCGCTCCCGCTGCGCCTTCCCCTGCTGACCCGCGATGAACAAAGTATCCTGCGTATCCCGCGCCGGATGGTTCGGCGGAAAATTCAACGCCTCGAAGTTGTAGTAATCGGTCTCAACCACAGGACCCTCGGCAACCGAGTACCCGAGCTTCTGGAAGACTCGGACCATCTCGTTCGTGGTTTTAATGACCGGATGTTCCGCGCCGATCGGGCGGTGCACGCCGGACAATGAGATATCTACGCGTTCCGCAGCCTGAGATTCACTGTCGGATACAACGACTGACGCTCCATTCACGAGTTCTTGAATCTGGGCTTTCAATTCGTTGACGCGAATCCCAGCTTCGCGCTTTCCATCCTTGGGAGCGCCCTTCAACCAAATTTCGTTGATCTGAGTCAGGATTCCATTCTTGCGGCCCATCCAACGGTCACGAAAACATCTTAGTTCCGCGTCGCTGCGAACCTGCGCGGCCTCCGCTGCGCACGCACCGGCGCATTCCTCCGCGCTTTTCATCAGCGCCGCGGCCGAATAGTTTGCAAGTTTGGAAACGGTATAGGCCATCTTAAAGATTTTGTCATTCCGAACCGCTTCAGCGGTGAGGAATCTGCTGCTCTCTCGCCACCAGCAGAAAAGCAGATTCCTCGCTCGCTCTCTCCGCGCGTTGCGCGGCTGCGAGCGGCTCGGAATGACAATGACGAGGTGTTAAAAAGCTGATAGCTGAAAGCTGCTACGCCAGCGCGCCCTTGGCCTGTTCAACCAGGCTCTTAAACGCCGGAGCATCCTTCACCGCTAGGTCCGCCAGAATCTTGCGGTCCAGTTCCACTCCCGCTTTCTTCAGCCCGTGAATGAACTGGTTGTAGCTCAACCCGTTCAGCTTCGCCGCAGCGCCGATGCGCACAATCCACAACGAGCGATACTGCCGCTTGCGCTGCTTCCGTCCTGAAAAACTGAACTTTAGGCCGCGTTCGACTGCCTCTTTGGCAGATCGGTAGAGTTTCGATTTGGTGAGAAAGTATCCGCTCGCGCGGTCTAATATTTTCTTGCGCTTGGCGCGGCGTTTGGTTCCGCGTTTTACACGTGGCATGGGTTTCTCCTTTTTGCTTTCTATGTACTGGCGGCTGGAGGCAAGGGATGAGCCGTGACCTCTTCACGCGCCGGGAATCATTGTCGATTGGGCGATTGAGACACTCGCGATTGAAAAACCGCGAAAGCCCTTCTAGCGATTTTCAATCGCGAAATCGCCAAATCACACAATCGACAATGCTCTTACTGATAGGGAATCATCCGCTTTACTTTGCGGAGATCGCCATCGCTGACCAGCGTGGCCGTGCCCAACTTGCGTTTGCGTTTCTTGGCTTTGGACGACAGCATGTGACGCAGGCCGGAATGCCCGCGTTTCACCTTGCCGTTGGCCGTTTTCTTGAAGCGCTTGGCGGCGCCTTTGTGCGTTTTCAATTTCGGCATAAGTCCTCTGATTCACTGCCGGCCTTCGTTGTTAGCCGTCAGTTTCTTGAATTCAATTGGAATCTTTTGGCGCGATGCGATTGCATCGGCGGCTAGAATCCATTCACCATCTAAGGGCTTGGCTGACGTACCTCAGGGGCTAAAGCCCAAAATCATTGCAGAGCCTTAACGCAGGGCCAAAGGCCCTGCTCCACCCGTATTTTTAGCTCAGTAATTTAGCCCCGTGAAAATTTTAGCCCCGTGAATTTTAGCTCCTGCATTTAGCTCGCTATCAAACCACTTACGCTTGTGGCGTGGGGGTTGGAGCGCCTGCTGCTGCGGCGGCTGCTGGCGCCGGAGGCTTTTCTGCTTCCGGCCCCTTCTTCTCCTGCTGTTGTTTCTCGAGCAACTGCTTCTCGTGTTTTTCCTGCTTCGCTTTTTGCTTGGCTTCTTTCTCTTTTTCCTTCTCGCGTTCCTGAGCCGACTTCTTCGGTGCCAGAATCGCGTGGAGCGTGTTGCCTTCCTGGCGAGGCCGGAACTCGACGATGCTCTGGTCCTGCACGTCCTTGATTAAGCGCTCAAGGATTTGGCGGCCCAGACCAGTGCGGGTCATTTCGCGCCCGCGGAAGAAGATGGTTGCTTTTACCTTGTCTCCCTCATCCAGAAAGCGGAGGACGTGATTCTTCTTGGTCTCGTAATCGTGGTCGTCCACATTGATGCGGAACTTGACCTCTTTGACCGTGATCGTCTTCTGATGCTTCTTGGCTTCCCGCTCTTTCTTTTCCTGCTGGTAGAGATACTTCCCGTAATCCATGATGCGGCATACGGGAGGCTGCGCGGTGGGTGAAATCTCGACCAGGTCCAGGTTCTTGCTACGCGCCATCTTAAGGGCTTCGAAGGGAGGCATAATGCCAATCTGTTCACCTTCATCGCCAATCACGCGAATTTCGCGCGCTCGAATACGGTCATTTGTCCGGATAAAACGTTTATCGATACGGTCCTCCGCGCCCTAAGCGTTTGAGAATATAGGATTATAACATGGGGAAAACGGGAGGGAACGGTTGACGGGCGGCCTGTCGAGGGTGAACCGACGTACCTTCCGAATTGCCGGCATTTCGGAATCGCTCCGTCAATGCCTACGAGGCCGTTTCTGGACTAAGCTCGCGCCAAGGAATCAAGAGGTCGTGCTGGGTGGTACCCAAAATTTCTTTTTAAATGTAACGATTGACGTCTCTCCTTCACTACACAACTGAGGAAGGGCGCCCAATCGATCGGCATCGCTCTCCCAGGCCGCACGGGGTATCGTGACCAACCGGATGAGTGACAGCTGCGGATGCGCCTTGGGAATCGAAAGGTCTCCCTCAATTCACGAAGATGCCGCTCAGCGGAAGAAAATGCACTCCCGAACGGCATAGCGATAAACTGAACCAAATCTTCGAACCTCGATGTAAACGACTTTTCCTAAAGTGCACTAGTTCTCAAGCGTCGCGTGGCCAGAAAAGGTTGACAGTGATAGTGCCGTAGAAATTGTAAGTCGTGTCAAGGCGGTCCGGCTCGCGTTGATCAGTTGATCTCACTCGGTGCGGAACTTTTATGACCGAACACCTACGTGTAGCGACCAAGAGACATCAGGCTGCGGTTGGTCAGCTAATCCTTGCATTTGTTGTCTTCCAGACCTGCTTGGCGAAGGGTCAGTGCAACGAACCCGCGAATCCGAAGGCCGAGATCCCATCCGCAAATCTCGCGCCAAAATTGGGGGCTGGAGCCGCAGTGCTCCAAGCTCACGCGCCAGCACAAGTAATAATGATGTACAAGCCGCCGATGACCTCCGTTCCGGACTTGAGCAATAAGACGCTCGATGAAGTCAAGTCGGAGGTCTTGAACAAGCTCACGATCCAAACGGTAAATAACAACAATCCCGGATGGGTTGTAGAACGACAGTTTCCGGTCAAATACAGCAACGTGGCTGTTTGCTCCCAGCTTGAGCTTTGGATGAAGATGCTGCCGCAACAACTGACGATAGTTCCACCGATTGTGGGTGTGCCGGAGGGGCAGATCGCTTCCCTATTGGGGAAATACCACCTGAAGTATGGGGGATCGACTCCGAAGGAAACGACCGCAGCATCTGGCACAATATTTGACCAAGACCCCAAGCCCGGGACCCTGGAGCCCTGGGGCAGCGACGTCATTGCTTACAAGGCGACGGGCCCGCAGCCCATGGGGCCGCTGCCTTTGGCTTTGACGGCGGACAGGACGAGCGTGACGCCAGGAGAAACAGTGAGGTTCGTCGCACGGCTTCAATCCGACTCGGCGGATGCGCAATACGTTTTTAATTTCGGCGATGGATCACCAATGGTAACGAGGGTGCCAGCCATTTCCCATCGCTTCTATCAGGACGGGGACTACGAAGTCAGCGTAACCATGACGCTGGGTGACCGGCAGGGGCAGAGCGAGCCGCTTCACATCACTGTACATTCCACGGAATACAACCTAGCGGTGAGTTGGGAGCCGCTGCATCCCTTAGCGGGGCAACTCGTTAGATTTACCGCGCGGATAAGTCCTGATGATCCATTGATTGCCAAGAGCTCTTATTACTTTTATTTCGGCGAAAAAACGAAGCCGAAACCATCGCGCGACGTTTATTCGCGGCCTTTCGCAAAACCCGGGACCTACCCTGTGAACGTGAGGGTAACGGGCGGACACGGGCACACGATTGAAAGCATTCCTCTGGAACTGGTTGTGATGGAAATACCCGATTGGTGGAAGAGGTGGGGCAAGTACGTTGTCCCACCCGGAGTTGTCGCGCTAATGTGCGCTTTTGCCGGCTTGTACCTCGCCAGCAAGTATCTGACTGGGCTGGTCGGTTTGCGCGCGGCGGGGAGAGCTGGAGTTGTGAGTTTGCACCACGACGGAAGAAACGGGTTGGAAGCGGCATTCGGATTTCGACTGGAACAGCCGGTGGCCTCAGCGATCGCTGAGTTTCGCGGCGCGGTCATTCGGAAGGTAGAGAGGATTGTATGAGCCAAGCGAACTTGACGATGAAGGATATGTTTGAGGTCCAGAATGCAAAGGATGCTACGCAAGCGATGGGCGCAGCGAAGCAGCAGGACTTGGAGACTTCGCAGGCCGCCGCCGTGTTGAAAGAGGAGATCGCGAAAAAATCCAAGCTGATCCGGTGGAGCGCAGTGCAGGATGTATTATTCGAGAAAACAGTAGAGGTTCTGGATATTCCTGTGCTCACGTTCCTGTCGCCGGCGTGGAAGAAATACCGAGAGATTTTGGAGTTTGCGGATGTAGAAAAGCATCCCGCGAACGAAGCAAATCTCGTGTCGCTGACAGAGCATACCGTTAAAGTGGAGCACCATCCGTATTTACAGGTGACCTACCGGGGCGTTGAGATTCCTAAGGCGAAGCTGGAATTTACGCTGACGGGAGATTTGACGCTGCAGGGAGTGATCTTGAGGATTCAGAATGGGAAAATCAAAGCCATTCAGGGCGGAGCAGTGCGGTGGAGCGGGGAGTTGCTTTTGGAGAATAGTACCGTCCTGCAGAAGGAATCCAAGACTTACGACTTAACAGGAGGCTTTGAGCTTGGCGAGGGAATACCTCTCCGGGATACATAGGCGTCCTGGCGGAAGCCACATCGTAGATGAAACGACGAGCAACGAGTTCTTATATCCCAGAAACCCTCCGTCGGCAGTGTCCCGCGAAGTCGGCTTATTAGGAAGTTATATCGCACTTCGGTTTGATCTTAGACGGTTGACGGGCAACCCTTACCTTGCCGATTAGGAAGGTTTATCGAGAATCTGCCCAGAAGGCTTTTGGCCCACTTCCGGGACACGCGGGAGCCAGTTCGAGCGCGACTCGGCGCGCGGTAAGAAACCTACACACCATTTTCTATAACGGACCGATGCGCCTACACGATTACGCACCCGGCCCGCGCAAAGCAGCAGGGAGAAAACGAGACGTGCGCGGCTGGCTCGTGGTGCGGGCAGCGAATTGCATAGGTCCCTTCGACAAGCTCAGGGCAAGCTCTTCGGCCCGCAAAAGGCGCGGGCCTCAGGATGACAGCTTTTCGGGAGCGGATGCGGGATGGACGGTTCGCGAAGCGTGGTGGAAACGCCTTGCGGGGCTTGTGGTGGCGCGGGCGGGTAAGGGGTCCTTCGACTTCGCAGACCGATTCGCTTTGCGAATCGGTCCGCTACGCTCAGGATGACAGGGCTTTTTTGAATCTCGGGATGGCAAGGCCCTTTTTGGTTTCTCGCGAAATTGTTGTCAAGAGGCAAAACCGGTGATGGCGGGGGCATGTGATGGCAAATGAAGGGAAAATATTTGTGCAAACTATGTCGCTTTTGGATATGCTTTATGATATAATTAAATTATAGAGTAGATTCTAGAAGAATCTCGGAAGGCGCGGCCCGTTTCTTATCGAACATGGGTCGCGCCTTTTGTGTTTCTGGGAGGGTTGGGCGAGCGATGGCGATGCGGGGAGCACAGTTCAGGACGGCGAAGGAGCGGGGAGAGTGGGCGGAGGCGCGGTTTGTGGCGCGGGCGGCGGAGTTGATGTTCCGGGTGGCGAAGCCGTGGGGAGACTCGGCTCCGTATGACTTGATGGTGGAACGGGATGGGCTGATTTACCGGGTGCAGGGGAAATCGACGATGCGGCGGATGAAAGGATGTTCGTTTCCGTGCAGATGCCGTCGGGGAAGAGGCTGACCAATATATTGAAGGAGATTGATTTTGTGGCGGCGTATGTGATTATGCTGGATCTTTGGTACATCATTCCGGCAGCAGTGGTGCAGAAGCGGAAGGGGCACATCTGGCTGGCGCCGTTACGACGCAGAAGTAAATACGAACGATATCTGGAGGCGTGGCATTTGCTGCGGCGGTGGAGAGGCGGGGAGTATTCGGGGAGGGGCGATGCGGGGCGTGGGACGGGGCACGAGGTCCCGATTCTCGCGCAGGGGGTGCGCGAGAAGATGGGCATCCGCGCGGCAGTCTCGTGGAGGTAGGGATCCTTCGACTTCGCGGACTGATTCGCTTCGCGAATCAGTCCGCTACGCTCAGGATGACAATTTGGTGTCTAGCTCCGTCTCGTAAAAGCGCAGAGACAAGGCCGGGGGCTGGCTCCTCGTCGTTGAGGTTCAACGTCTTCTATTTCTATGCGCTCTTTACCACCTTGACCCACTTGGGGTCGAGCGAGGCGCCGTATTCGTCGTGCCAGTTCCACCACTTGTACGGCGGAGTCTGGGGATAGCCCTCCGGCGAGTCCTCCCAATTCTCCTGTCGGCCGAGCGCAGTGATGTCAAGGTAGTTCCAGGTGCTGCCCATGGCCTCGTCACCGCGGTTATTGATGAAGTAGGTGCGAAACACTTTGTCGCCGTCGTGGATGAAGGCGTTGGTGCCGTGCCACTCGTGCACGCCGAAGTCGCTGTCGAAGCTGTCCGTGATGGTGTACCACGGCATCTTCCAGCCCATTCGTGCCTTCAGGCGGTCGATGTCCGCCTGCGGCGCACGCGACGCGAACGCGAGCGTGGTGTCACGGGCGTTCAGATGGGCGAGGTGCGCGACCTGGTCGGCACAGAACGAGCAACCGCGGCAGGCATGCTCGGGCCAGCCAAACACTCCGGGCTCAAAGAAGGCGCGGTAGACGATCAGCTGACGGCGACCTTCGAACGAGTCGAGCAGGCTCACTTTGCCCTTCGGCCCCTCGAACTCGTATTTCTTCTCGACAGCCAGCCACGGCATTCTCCGCCGCTCGGCTGCCAGCGCGTCACGGGAGCGGGTTAAGGCCTTCTCCTTCACGAGCAGTTGCTGGCGTGCAGCCTCCCACTGCTGTGCTGACACGATTGGTGGTGTCTTCATTGCGAGATGCTCTTTCTGATTCTCGCTCCCTCTCTCCTTGATTGCCATATTATTTCTCCTTTTTATTTCTTTTTCGTTTCTTGAAGCAGACCACTCGTCTTGAAACATTTCCTGAACTTCGCGATGCACATCGCCAGGATTCCCCCGGTCGACGCGGCTCCGGCGGCCATTGCTGCTGCGTTTGCGATGCATACTGGGCACATATTTCCCTCCAAGCTCTCAGCGGCGCGCGCCTTAATGAGGACGCGGCGCCTCTGCGCGTTGCCTTACCTTTTCGTGGATGTAGCTCCAGCCATCCTTCGCCTTTCGATGTTCCTCGAGAATCAATCCAAACGACTGGTGCCGAAAGCTGATCAGCGTCACGCCGCCCGATTCCTTCAGCCGATATTGAAGATTCGTTATCACCGGATTCGACATAAACAATGGTCCGCAAATCTCCAGCAGCGTGGGTTTCTTGATGGCCTGCACCGTTCCCCAGTAATGGCCGTTGTTATCTCCCAGATCGCGGAACCATCGGCCGCCCGGCCACGCTTCCAGCTTCATCGGCATTGGCTTGTTCGGTTCCGTTTCGTTGTACGGCCCTAGCTGATCCAGCAGCGCGGCGAACGTTACCTCGATCGATGCGCGCACTTCAATCCCCTGCTCGATGTGGATCGTTGTTGCTTCCAGTGATAGTGCGGATGAACTCACGGTCCCCTCCTCGTTCTGTTTTTACAATATTTATTTCTTCTCTTGGTTCTTTGCCTCCGCCCGTTCTTTGATTCGCAGCAACTGGTGTTTCCACAGGTGCTCGAACCTGCTCGTCCATTCGTTCAGCGGCCGGATCGCCATGGCATTCACCTTGTAAAGCATCTGCCGACCCTCCCTTCGGGCTTTGACGAGGCCAACATCCTTCAAGACCTTCAGGTGCTTTGAAATGGATGGCTGCTCCATCTCCATTGCGTCCACAATCTCGTTGACCGATCTCTCCTGCATCGCGAGATAGTTGAGAATGTCCCGCCGCCGCGGTTCGGCCACTGCATTGAACGCGTCCGACGTGGTCGCCGCCCTTGCCATGTTTTATTTATATTCCTATATAGGAATATATCAAGCGAAAAAATGCGACTGCTACGACCACAAACTAATTTGGGGCCGCAGCTAGAAGACGAATTTCAATCCAAGTTGGACTTGGCGGGGGGCGAAGGCGGCGTTGGGTTTCAGGAAGCTCTGGGGTTGCTGATAGTAGGCGGGGTACGGGACGCTATTCACGAAAGTGGTGTACTGGGTGAAGGTGGTCGCCTTGGCGGTGAGGCCGTCGGTGGTGATGGTGACGCGCTGGTTGTCGTGGTTGAACAGGTTGAAGGAGTCGGCGGTGAACTCGACGCGGTATCCGTGGCCGACGTGGATTTTGCGGACGAGACGAAGATCGGTCGAGGCATAGTCCGGCCCGGTGAAACCGTTGCGGCTGTAGCCGGGGAGGCGGTCGTTGAGGCCGTTGCCGTCCTGGTTGGGGTCGCCGGAAACGGTTGCGTTGACGGGACGGCCGCTGCCGGCGGTGATGATGCTGGAAATTTTCCAGTCGTTGAAGACGTGGCCGAGAAGCTGGTGTTCGCGATGGAAGGGGCGCGGCTCGGCGGAAAAGGCAGCGACAAAGCGCTGGCGCTGGTCGGTGACACTGGGACCACGCTCGGCATTGGGTTGGTAAGAATTTTGCACGGTGGCAGGAGCGCCGGCAACGAGCGCGTCCTGGCCGTCGTCGATGGCGTGAGCGTAAGTGTACGAGAGGCGCAGATAAGTGCCGCGGGCCATCCTGCGGTTAATGGAAAGAGTCGCGCCATTGTAGACGCTGGAGGCGGCGCTCTGAAATTCGTTGATGGCTCCGAGTTGCGCGATTGGACGACCGAGAGGATTGATGCAAGGCGGGAATGGACAGGTCAGGGAGCGCGTGAACTGCCACGTAGCAAAGGAATCGACGGTGTAGTATCCGCCCTGGAAGATGGAGCCGGTGGAATCGAAGATGGGATAGGTAAGGGCAACCGGCGGCGGAAGATTGACGTCGAGCGCGCGGATGAGATGTTCGCCGTGAACATAGAGATAGGAAACTGCAATCGTGGTGTGGTCGGCGATTTCGCGTTCGAGCGTGATGCTGGTTTGCTGCACGCGTGGGGTCACAAAGTTGGGAGCGAAGGCGGAGACGTGGTTCGTGACTCCTTGGGCGAATCCTGAAGGAAGATTGCAGACCGGGGCAGCAAGCGGACAGCTCACCAACGGATTGGGATACGTAGGGAAGACCTGATGGTCGAAGTAGTTGCTGTTGTTGAGAAAGACCTGTGCATCGGTGATGCCGTTTTCGGTTGCGATGGCGGAGTTGTAGATTTGCGGAATGCGAACGTAGAACATTCCGTAACCTGCGCGAATGACGAGCGGATGATTCTTGCCGATGGAATACGCGAGTCCGGCACGCGGGCCGAAGTTGTACGGTTTGAAAGGAACTTTACCGGAGGGCGGAAAGAGCGGATTGGAAAGCAATCCCGCAGTGGTGAAGGTTTGGAGATCCCAGCGAACGCCGAGGTTAAGGGCTAAGTGATCGGTGACGCGGATGGTGTCCTGTGCGAAGGCGGCGTAGTCGTTGCTGTTGGGATTGGAAGACGCCGGTCCAAAATTTTGCAGATAGTAATGCGGGACTTCGTGAGCAAAGGCGCGTAGAGGCGTGAGTGGGAGCCCGGCTTCTTGCGGTTCGAAGGTAAAGGGGTTGACCTTAAGAGGATAAAAAAGATATTCGCCATTTTGCTGGCTGGGAAAGTAGTCGTAAATCCACGTGATCAGGGAATCGCCACCGAATTTGAAAGAGTGTCGACTACCGTCGAAGCTGAGAGTTTCGGCCAGCTGGGCGCGATGTTCGCGAGTGGCGCGTGGGAGCAGGTCGGAGCGTCCGATGCCATTGATGATGTCGGGGATCTTGATGAGGGTGTCGTTCGTGTTCGTGAAAGATTGGCGAAGGTCGCGCGAGAACTGCGCGCGAAGATGGCTGATGAGGCGCGTGGTGAGGCCTGAAGTGAGAGATGCTACCCCGGTTTCCGTGGAGACGGTTTCTTCTCCATTGTCGGAGATGGAATCGTAGGTCACAGGGCTGGCGGGATCGAGGAAGACGTTGTTCGATCCCCAGTAACGAGAGGAATTGAAGCGCAGGGCGAGTTGGTTGCGCGACGTTAGATTGATATCGATCTTGGCAAAAGTAGCATTGCCGATTTGCGCCGCAGGATACGATCCTGCGAGCGAATTAAGCTGAGTGGCCGCTGCGAAGACCAAGGCCTGATCGGTGGCTTCGAAGTCGCCGGGGGTGAATGGCCCGGTGCCAGCCTGAGGGACGACCTGCATAGTGCCGTTGAGGAATTCGACCACATCGGGGACGTGGAAATAGTGCTGGTCGAATCCGGCGAAGAAGAAGATTTTGTTTTTCTTGATCGGGCCGCCGATGGTGCCGCCGCCCTGCTGCTGTCGGCTGTGCGGCTTGAAGGTCATGAAGGCGTCGGCCGCACCGAATCCGCTGTCCCGGATGTAATAAAGACCGGTGCCGTGCCAATGGTTGGAGCCCGACTTCGTGACTACGTTCACGACCGCGCCGCCAGCACGTCCGAGTTCAGCACCGGACGAATTCGAGGAGACGCGGAACTCCTGGACGACTTCGTTCGAAAACTGGTAAGGAGCGCGATAGAGGCCGCGCGCCTGGGCGAAGAAC
>Ga0210405_10002744_pt1 | contig 17967 bp, 14 predicted proteins | sample IncBWH11MmetaG_FD_155492 | JGI IMG/M metagenome (GOLD analysis project Ga0210405, IMG submission 155492) | Forest soil microbial communities from Barre Woods Harvard Forest LTER site, Petersham, Massachusetts, United States - Inc-BW-H-11-M | ecosystem: Environmental > Terrestrial > Soil >... | reverse complement strand
GCACGTTGAGGGCGGCGAGCGTCTGCGGCCCGATCGTGCCGGTCGGGGTGAGGCCGTGGCGCAGCTGGAAGCGCTTGAGCGCGGCGACGACCGCCTCGTCGTAGGCCTCGCCGCGCGCCGCGGTCGCCGGCAGGTCGCCGGTGACGGCGAGGCGCTGGCGCAGCACGCCAACATCGGGGCTGGTGGCGCCGGGCATGAGCTTGACGACGCCGGCCGGAACGCTCGGCCAGCCGCCGCGCGCCTCGATCGCGCTGTAGAGCCTGAGCGCGGCGGCGAGGCGGTCGATCGTGCCCTCGTCGTAGGTCGGGTCGGGCGAGTCCCACACCACCGCGAGCTTCGGCGTCAGCGCCGCCGACGTGCTGGTGGTGCCGGCGGCGGGCCGTGCCGGCGCCGCAGGCGCGGCCTGTACGGGCGGCGTCGATTTGCGGAAGCCGTCGCTCGGCATGATCGGCGGCCCGCCGAACTGGGCGGAGGCCGGCGACGCGATGGCAAGGAAGACGGCGAAAGGCAATAGAAAAGGGTAGAGACGCGGCATCGTCCCGCTCATCGTTTGCTCCACCCGAAACACCTCTCGCCGCTTCGCATGGCGAAAAAGTGGCGGGGCCGCCCGCGTTGACTTCGGCGCGCCCGGATTGTTAGCATACACATGAATTTTGCGAGACGCGTCCCGTGGACAGAGGCCGGTGAAGCCCGCACCTTTTGCCTACCACGCGCCGACCAGCGTCGAGGAGGCGGTCGGCATGCTCGGCGAGCTGGCCGCCGAGGATGGCCGCATCCTCGCCGGCGGGCAGAGCCTCGTGCCGACCATGGCGTTCCGCCTCGCCAAGCCGGCGCATCTCATCGACATCAATGCGGTCGAGGCGCTTGAGCGGCTCGCCGTCGAGGACGGCCGGCTCGCGATCGGCGCCTGCGTGCGCCACGCGGCGTTTCATCGTCCGGCCGTTCCGGGGCCGCTGGGCGCCCTGCTGGCGGTCGTGGTTCGCCACATCGCGCATTATCCGATCCGTCTGCGCGGCACGTTTTGCGGCAGCTTGGCGCATGCGGATCCGGCGTCGGAATGGTGCCTGGTCGCCACGACGCTGGGGGCCGAGATCACCGCGGTGAGCACGCGCGGCGCGCGCACGATCGCCGCCGCGGATTTTTTCGCCGGCATCATGACCACCGCGCTGGCCGAGGACGAGTTGCTCACCGCCGCGCGCCTGCCGTTGCTCGCCGCCGACACGCGCGTCGGATTCTGCGAATTCAGCCGGCGCGCGGGCGACTACGCCCTCGCCATGGCGCTTGCCGCCTTTCGCGTCGAGGACGGCGTCATCGTCGCGCCGCGGCTGGGCGTCGGCGGCGCCGAAGCAAGTCCGCGGCGCATCCCGGAGGCCGAGGCCGCGCTTGCCGGGCAACCACCGGACGCCGCGGTGTTGCGCGCCGCCGCCGAGGCCGCCGCCGCCGCCGTAGATCCGCTTGAGGACATCCAGGCCGACGCGGACTATCGGCGCGACCTCGTCCGCGCGATGACGCGACGCGCTCTCGAGCGGGCGTGCGCATGAGCGTCGCTGGCGCAACAGGCTGGGTCGGCCGCTCGATCCGGCGCCTGGAGGATCCCGCGCTGCTCGCCGGCCGCGGGCGTTTCACGGCGGATCTGCCGGCGGCGCACCGGGTCCGTTTCGTGCGCAGCGACCGCGCCCCCGGGCCGATCGAGGAGATCGCCGTGCCCGCCGGGGCGATGGTCATCACCGCCGCGGACATAAGGGACATCAAGCCAATCCGCCCGATGCTGCACAAGTTCGACTACGTGCCGATCGGCCAGCCGGTGCTGGCCGCGGGCCGGGTTCGCTTCGTCGGCGAGGCGGTCGCCGCAGTGGTGGCGCCGAGCGAAGCGCAGGCGGAGGACGTGGCCGACGCGGTCGAGATCAGGATCGGCGCCGGCGCTCCGGTGATCGATGCGCCCGCGGCGCTCGCCGCCGGCGCGCCGCTCGTGCACGACGAAGTCGCCGGAAACGTGATCGTCAAAGGCAGCGTCGAGACGCCGGACTTCGCGGCCGCCCGCGCCGGTGCCGCTCGGCTGGTGCGCCTCACGGTGCGCTCGCGCCGGCAGAATGCCATGCCGCTCGAGGCGCGCGCCGGCCATGCGGCGTTCGACCCGGCGTCGGGCCGCGTCACGCTGACCTGCTCGACCCAGATGCCGCACTTGGTGCGCACCGCCATCGCCGATCTGATCGGCATGCCGGAAGCGCAGTTGCGCGTGGTGGCGCCGGACGTGGGCGGCGGCTTCGGCCAGAAGATGTCGCTCCCGCCCGAATACGTCCTGCTGGTCTGGCTGGCGCGCAAGCTGCAAAGCTCGGTCGCCTGGAACGAGGATCGGCGCGAGAACCTGATCGCCGCCTTCCACAGCCGCGATCAGCATATCGAGCTCGAGGGCGCGTTCAACCGCGATGCAAAGCTCGTCGCCCTGTCCGCCGACGTGATTGCCAACATCGGCGCCTATTCGTGCTTCCCGACCACCTGCGCGGTCGAGCCGCTCATGGCCATGGCCGAATTGCCGGGGCCCTACGACGTACGCGCCTATCGCTGCACGGCGCGCGGCGTCCTCACCCACACCTGCCCGATGGCGCCCTATCGGGGGGTCTCCCGCCCGGTGATCACCTTTGCGATCGAGCGGCTGATGGACCGCGCCGCGGCGGAATTTGCCATCGAGCCGAGCGAGATCCGCCGACGCAACTTGATTGATCGGTTTCCCTACGTGTCCGCGACAGGGCTCACTTTCGACGAGGCGACCTACGTTGAAACCATGGAGATCGCCGTCGCGGCGGTGGACGTCCCCGCGTTTCGCGCGCGCCAAAAGGACGCGCGGGCGCAGGGCCGCTATCTCGGCATCGGCTTGTCCACCTTCTCCGAGCGCACCGGCTACGGCACGCCGGCATTTGCCGCGCGCGGCATGGAGATCACGCCGGGCTGGGAGACGGTCGAGCTCGCCATGGATCCGTCCGGCTTCGTCGAGGCGCGCATCGGCGCGAGCCCGCACGGACAGGGGCTGCGCACCACGCTGGCGCAAATCATCGCCGACGAGATCGGCGTCGTGCCGCAGATGATCAGAGTCGTGCACGGCGACACCGATCGGACGCCTTACGGCTTCGGCACGTTTGCCAGCCGCTCGCTGGTCATCGCCGGCGGGGCGAGCCTGCTGGCGGCGCGCAAGGTGCGACGCAAGCTCGCCGCCATCGCCGGCCACCTGCTGGAAGCGGCGGCGGACGACATCGTGCTGGAGGCGGGCGTCGCCAAGGTCGCCGGCACCGACCGTTCCATTCCGATCGAGACCTTGGCGCGCGCCGCCTATCACCAGCTGCACCGCTTCAAGGGCGAGATCGAGCCGGGCATCGCCGAGAGCGCAACCTACGATCCGCCCGGTACCTTCTCCAATGCCTGTCACGTGGCGATCGTCGAGGTCGACCCGGAGACCGGGCTCGTCACCATCGAAAGGTTCGTCGCGGCCGAGGACGCGGGCCGCATCATCAATCCGATGATCGTCGACGGCCAGATCCACGGCGGGATCGCCCAGGGGATCGGCAATGCTCTGCTCGAGGAAATCGTCTACGACCCGACCGGCAATGTGCTCACCACCACCCTCGCCGATTATCTGCCGCCGACCGTGCGCGACATCCCGCCGATCGAGCTGCATCACCTCGCGACCATGAGCGAGGCGACCGTCACCCGCGCCAAGGGCGTCGGCGAAGGCGGCGCGATCGGCGCGCCCGCGGCCGTAGTCAATGCCATCAACGACGCCCTTGCGCCGTTCGGCGTCGAGATCAACGAAATTCCGGCAACGCCCCGGCGCATTCGCGCCGCGTTGCGGGCCGCGGAGAAGCGCGCATGAGCGGCGAGATCGAGATCGTGCTGACGATCAACGGCCGCGACCACCCGGTTCGCGTCGAGCCGCGGCGCACGCTGGTCGACGCGATCCGTGAGGATTGCGGCCAGACCGGCACCCACATCGGCTGCGAGCACGGCGTGTGCGGCGCCTGCACCGTGCTGGTCGACGGCGCGCCGGTGCGTTCCTGCCTGATGTTCGCCGTGCAGGCCGCCGGCAAGGCGATCCGCACCGTCGAGGGGCTTGCCTCGGGCGAGGAACTCTCCGTTCTGCAGCGCGCCTTCATGGAGCATCACGGGCTGCAATGCGGCTTCTGCACGCCCGGCTTCCTCATGCTGGTGACCGGGGTGCTGGAACGCGAGCCGGACATCGGCGACGACGACCTCATCGACGTTCTCGCGTCCAATCTTTGCCGCTGCACCGGCTATCAGAACATCGTCAAGGCGGTGCGGGCCGCGATGCAGGAGCTGCGCGCGAAGTGAACCTGGTTAAACAAAAATTCGTCGGGCGTTCGGTGCGGCGGCTCGAGGATCGGCCGCTGCTCACCGGCGCCGGGCGCTTTGCGGCGGACGTGTCGTTCCCGCACCAGCTGCACATGCGCCTGGTCCGCTCGGCCTACGCCCATGCGCGGATCGTGGCGGTGCGAACCGCCGACGCCGCGGCACTGCCCGGCGTGCACGCGGTGTGGACCGCGGCCGACGTGGCGCACATTCCGCCGATCGACTTTCGCCTGACCAAGGTCGCGGGCCTCGAGGCCTATCGACAGCACGTGCTGGCCGCCGATCGGCTGCGCTACGTCGGCGAGCCGGTCGCGGCGGTGTTCGCGGAAGATCCCTATGTGGCGGAAGACGCCGCCGAACTGGTGAGCGTCGAGGTCGAGGAGCTTGCGCGGGTGCTCGACGCCCGCCAGGAGCCGCAGGAATTTGCCGATGGTCTTCGCACCGAGGCGACGGTCGTCCGCAAGGGCTACGGCGACGTCGACGCGGCGTTCCGGAACGCGCACGCGGTCGTCGAGCTTGATCTCGCGATCGGCCGGCATTCCGGCGTCCCGATGGAAACGCGCGGCGCGATCGCGCACCACGACCGCGCCCGCGACGTCCTGGAACTCCACGGCGCCGCCAAGGTGCCGCACTGGAACCGCGATCAGATCGCCCGCATGCTCGGCCGCTCGCCCTCCTCCGTGCACCTTTATGAGGGACACGTGGGCGGGGGTTTCGGGGTTCGCGGCGAGCTTTATCCCGAGGACGTGCTGGTGTGCGCGGCGGCGCTTGCGTTCGCGCGCCCGATCAAATGGATCGAGGACCGCCGCGAGCATCTGATCGCCACCAACCACTCGCGCCAGCAGACCCATCGCATTCGCGCGGCAATCGATGCCGACGGGCGCATCCTGGCGATCGACGACGCGTACTTCACCGACCAGGGCGCCTATCTGCGCACCCACGCGGCGACGGTGACGGACCTGACGGCCGCGCTCTTGCCCGGCCCCTATCGGGTGCCGGCCTATCGCGCGGTCGGCCGCGTGCGGCTCACCAACAAGACGCCGTGCGGGACTTACCGGTCTCCGGGGCGGTTCGAAGGCAGCTTCGCGCGCGAGCGGCTGCTCGACGCGATCGCGGCGCGCATCGGCATCGACCCGATCGAGGCGCGGCGGCGCAACCTCATCGCACAGGCCGAGATGCCGTACACGCGGACGCTCGATACCTTGGGCACCGAGGTCACGCTCGATTCCGGCGACTACGCCGGCCTGCTCGACAAGACCCTGGCGCATATCGGCTGGCCGGCGTTGCAGCAGCATCTGGCCCAGCGTCGCGCCGCGGGCGAGATGGTCGGCGCCGGGCTCGCCATGTTCGTGGAAAAGACCGGCCTCGGCCCGCGCGATCTCGCGCGGGTGACGGTCGACGGCGACGGCGCGGTCGAAGTCGTCACCGGCGCCGCCTCGGTCGGCCAGGGCGTTGAGACGGCGATCGCGCAAATCTGCGCCGACGCGCTCGGCGTCGATTATGCCGGCATCCGCGTGGTGCACGGCCAGACCGATCGCATCGCGTTCGGCATGGGGGCGTTCGCCTCGCGGGTGACCGTGATGACCGGCGAGGCGACGCGGATCGCCGCCGCGCAAGTGCGCGCGAAGGCGATCGCGGCCGCCGCCGAGTTGCTGCAGGCGCCTGCCGACTCGCTCGACGTGGTCGACGGCCGGGTCGTGCGCGGCGATGCTGCCGAGGGACCGTCGGTGACGCTCGGCGAGGTGGCGCGGGCGCTGGCGCTCGCCGACGGGGGGACGGGCCTTTGCGCCGAAGGCTGGTTCCAGTGCGATCATATGAATTATCCCTACGGCGTCCACGTGGCGATCGTTGCCGTCGACCGCGACACCGGCGGCGTCGCCGTCGAGCGCTTCGGGGTCGCCTATGACGTCGGCAAGGCGGTCAACCCGATGCTGGTCGAGGGCCAGATCGTCGGCGGCGTGCTGCAGGGGCTGGGCGGCGCGCTCTACGAGGAATTCCGCTACGACGAGCGCGGCGAGCCGCTGTCGGTGACCTTCGCCGATTACCTGCTGCCGACCGCGCGCGAGGCACCGCCCGTCGAGGTGATCATCTGCGAAGACGCGCCGAGCCCGCTCAACCCGCTCGGCCTCAAGGGGGCCGGCGAAGGCGGCGCCGCCGCGGTCGGCGCCGCGGTCGCCGCGGCGATCGACGCGGCGATCGGCATTCCCGGCGCGGTGACGCAGCTGCCGGTGACGCCGCGGCGGCTGCGGGAGATTTTGCGACAACAATCCCATGCGACGGCGAATGAAGGATCGCATCCGCGCTCATGACATTCTCTATCGTCGTCATCCGCGAAAGCGGATGACCCAGTAAACACTGGCCGACCAAATAGAATTGCGCCGTCGACGTTTACTGGGTGCCCCGCCTGCGCGGGGCACGACGAGTCGATTGCGTTTCACCCCAGCTTCTTGAGCAATCGCGCCACCGCGCGCTGCTCCTCGGCGGAGAGCGGCGCCAGCGTCTGCGCGGTGATCTGCGCGGCGACGCCGACCGCCACCTCGGTGACGCGGCGGCCGGGTGGAGTTAGCATGACGGCGCGGCGGCGGCGGCGGTCGCGACAATCTAAGGCGAACCTTTCGCACGTGATGTTCGAAGAGCTTTCCGCCCGCGTCCCTGAGCTTCCTGATGGGCTTGTAGAGCCTTCTGAATTTCGGGTTCGCCACAGAGCTTATTGTATATTCGGCGCCGTTCAGAAGCTCCTACTAAAACGATCTCGTGTATCAAGCTCACGTAGGCAGTGCTCTTTTTAATTCTCTCCTTAATCTCGATAAGGTCTTGCGTTCTGTATACCGTCATCAATGACAGATCATAATCCGGAGTATCCAGAATCACCTGGGGGTCCGTTGAATATTTTCTTTTTCTCTTCCAGTACTGAAGATACGCGACGCGGCGGCGCCAAAGGCATTTTGGGTCGATAAGCAAGAGGGCGTCAGGCAAATCCCGCAAGGCGCCCCACATCCAATGAGCGAACTTATGACGGATAACAGCCGCGCGAGCGACCACGATCAAAACCGCCAGGACCATGTCGGCATAGCGCGTGGGCAGGAGTTCTCCCGCTGCTGTTTCAAGCAATGTACGTTGCACATCGAAAGAACGCACAGCCGCGTACAAGCTCATAGCTGACGGTTCTCTTGCTCCCACGAGAGAAGCAAACATGATTCCGAGCTCGGCTTCTATGCGCGCCCAACCGGCTATGGCTTGCATGGCCAGCGCTATCTGCTTTTCTCTCCCAGGAAGCATGTCTAGGCTCGCTACATAGTCCTGAGCCTTACTTCGGCTTAAGGGCTGAGGTGCCATAGGAACTCCATGGTGCTGCGAGCGTCTGACGTCGCGGATAATTATCGTTGGTGTAAACTGGCTTTGTTAGGCCGCCGATATGCCAGGCTCTTATCACCCCAACTTCTTGAGCAATCGCGCCACCGCACGCTGCTCCTCGGCCGAGAGCGGCGCCAGCGTCTGCGCGGTGATCTGCGCGGCGACGCCGACCGCCGCCTCGGTGACGCGGCGGCCGACCGCGGTAAGCATGACGGCGCGGCGGCGGCGGTCCTGCGGGTCGTGACCGGTCGCCACGAACCCGCGCGCGCGCAGCCGGTCGACCACGCCCTTGATCGTCGCCGCGTCGAGATAGATGAGGCGGCCGAGATGGTTCTGCGAGCATGGCCCCGCCTCCAGCAGCTTGGCGAGGGCGGCAAATTGCGTCTGCGTCAAGGCGTCGATCATGCGCGAGGTGAAGATGGCGGTGTGACGTTGCATCGCCACGCGCAGCAGGAAGCCGATCTGCTCGTTGAGCACATAGGGCTTGCGCCCCGAGCCGGGCGCCGTCGCGGCCTTCAATCGATTGGGGCGGAGCATGGCGGATCCCCCGACTTTCACATGGTCAAAAAAGCGCGCTGAACGTCGCCGTCGCCCATGAGCGTCGCCATCTCGCCGTGCCAGCGAATGTGGCCTTTCTCCAGCACGTAGACGCGATCGGCGACAAGCCCGGCGAAATGGATGTTCTGCTCGGACAGCAGGATCGACAGGCCCTGCTGCTTCAGTTCGACGATGGTGTTGGCCATCCGCTCGACGATCACCGGCGCGACGCCCTCCGAGGGCTCGTCGAGCAAGACGGCCAACGGATTGCCCATCAAGGTGCGCGCCACCGTGAGCATCTGCTGCTCGCCGCCGCTCATCTGGCTGCCGAGGTTATCCCGGCGCTCGGCGAGGTTGGGAAACAGCGCGAACAGCCGCTCGGGCGTCCATGCCGGCGCCGATGCGCCGGCCGATGCCGGCGGCCGCCGGCGGCCCACGTCGAGGTTCTCCATGACGGTGAGATCGGGGAATATGCGGCGGTCCTCCGGCGTGAAGCCGAGGCCGAGGCGGGCGATGCGGTAAGGCTCGAGGGCGGAAATGTCGTGGCCGTCGAAGCGCACCCGTCCGCGCCGCCGGCCGACCAGTCCCATGATCGTCTTCATCGTGGTCGACTTGCCGGCGCCGTTGCGGCCCATCAACGCCACGACCTCGCCGCGGCCGACCTCGAGGTCGAGGTCGTAGAGAATCCGCGCGGCGCCGTACCAGGCGCTCAAGTCTTCGACCGCCAAGATGGCCGCGCGGCTCATGACGCCGGCTCCCGCCTGGGCTCGAACGACCGGCCGGTGCCGAAATAGACCTGCTGGACCAGTTCGTTCGCGCGCACCGACTTGGCGTCGCCGTCGGCGATGAGCTTGCCGCGCGCCAGCACGATGATGCGGTCGGCAAAGGCGAACACCACGTCCATCGAATGCTCGGTGAAGAGCACGGAGATGCCGCGCTCGACCACCAGCCGCTTGACCAGCGCGATCAGCTCGGTGCGCTCGCGCGGAGCCATGCCGGCGGTCGGCTCGTCCATCAGCAGCAGGCGCGGGTCGCTCGCCAGCGCCACGGCGAATTCCAGGCGCTTGACGTCGCCGTAGGCGAGCTCGCGGCTCGCCCGTTCGGCGGCGTCGCCCATGCCGACCTCGCCGAGCAGATCGAGCGCGCGGGCGCGATGACGGCGCGCGGCCGGACGCCAGCCGCGGAAGATCTCGCTCGCGTGCGAGATCAGCGCCATCTGCACGTTCTCGACGACCGTCATCGAGCCGAAGGTGGCGGCGATCTGGAACGTGCGCCCGACCCCGAGCCGCCAGATCGCTCGCGCCGGCAGGCCGGCAATGTCGCGCCCTTCGAACAAAATGCGGCCCGCATCGGGCGTGAGCTGGCCGTTGATCATGTTGAAACAAGTCGACTTGCCAGCGCCGTTCGGCCCGATCAACGCGAGGAACTCGCCCTTCCCGACCGCAAAGCTCACCGCGTCGACGGCGCGCACGCCGCCGAACGACTTCGCGAGATCGGCGACCGCGAGCACGCTCATAGCCGGCCCCGCGGCAGCCGCAGTCGCTTGAGTCCGCCGACGATCCCGCCGGGAAACAGCAGAACGAGCGCCAGGATGATGGCGCCCAGCATGGCGCGCCAGTATTCGGTCTGGCGCATCACCGTGTCCTGAAGAAGCGTGAACGCCGAGGCGCCGACGATCGGGCCGCTCAGGCTGCCGATGCCGCCGAGCAGCACCATCACGAGGCCATCGATCGAGCGGCCGACGTCGATGGTTTCCGGCGAGATCGAGCCCTTGGCAAAGGCGAACAGGCCGCCGGCGACGCCACAGACCGCGCCCGCAAGCGAAAAGCCCATCCAGTGCACGCGGCGCACGTCGATGCCGATCGCCTCGGCGCGCAACGGCGAATCCCGGCCGGCGCGCATCGCGTAGCCGAACGGCGCGAATATCACGCGGCGCAGCAGCAGCACGCCGAGCACGACCAGCGCGGCGGCGAGCAGAAAGAACGTCCCGCGGCTGTCGAACGGCGCGGTCGGCCAGATGCCGAGGATGCCGTTCGAGCCGCCGGTGAGTTCGGTCCACTGAGTGGCGATCGACCAGACGATCTGCGCGAACGCCAAGGTCAGCATCGCCAGATAGACCCCCGACAGCCGCACCGCGAACCAGCCGAACACCAGCGCGCCGGCGAGCGCGACCAGTGGCGCCGCGACAAGCCCGAGCGGCAGCGCCGCGGCGGCCCATTTGACCAGCAGCGCGGCCCCGTAGGCGCCGAGGCCGAAGTAGGCCGCGTGGCCGAACGAGTGCATGCCGCCCGGCCCCATGATGAAATGCAGGCTCGCGGCGAACAGCACGGCGATCAGGACATCGATGCCGAGCACGAGCGCATAGGGCTCGTTGCGGGCGACGAGCGGCGCCAGGACGAGGCAAATGAGCACCGTCGCGCCGGCAATCTTGAGCGCGATCGAGGCCGGCCGGATCGGATCTTCCGGCTCGGTGACATCGCGCACGACGGCCTGCGGCCGGCCGAGCAGCCCGTACGGCCGGGCGATCAGCACGACCGCCATGACGAGAAATTCGGCGACCAGGGTGAGCTTCGAGAAATTCACCGTCACGCCGGCGATGCTCGCAACCCCGATGCTGATGCACACAGCCTTGATCTCGCTGATGAGAACCGCGGCCAGGTAGGCGCCGACGATCGAGCCCATCCCGCCGACCACCACGACCACGAAGGCGTCGCTGATGACGACGAGATCGGTGAGCAGGTTCGCGGGCTCGCGCGCGACCTGGAGCGCGCCGCCGAACCCGGCCAGCAGCGCGCCGATGGCGAACACCGCGGTGAACAGCGCCGCCTGGTTGACGCCAAGCGCCCCGACCATCTCGCGGTCGTGGGTGGCGGCGCGCACCAGGCGGCCGAAGCGGGTCCTGGCCAGGGTGGCGTGCAGCGCGACCAGCACCAGCGGGCCGACGACGATAAGGAACAGGTCATAGGTCGGCAGTCGCCGTCCCAGCACCTCGACGGCGCCGCGCAGGCCGGGCGCGCGCGGGCCCAGCAGGTCTTCCGGCCCCCACAGCCACGCGGTGGCGTCGCTTATCACGAGCACCAGCGCGAAGGTCGCGAGCAGCTGAAACAGCTCGGGCGCGCGATAGATGCGCCGCAGCAGCACGATCTCGATCGCGGCGCCGAACAGGCCGATCAGCAGCGCGGTCGCCGCAATGCCGCCCCAGAAGCCGAGCGCGCCGTCGACGCGCAACGCGATCGTCGCCGCCACGTAGGTGCCGAGCATGTAGAGCGAGCCGTGCGCGATGTTGATGATGCGCGTGACGCCGAAGATCAGCGACAGCCCGGCGGCGACCAGGAACAGGCCGGAGGCGGCGGCGAGGCCATCGAGCCCCTGGAACAGCAGCGCCTGGAGCGTCATGGCGACCCGTCTAGCCCGTCGGAGGCCGCGGCGCCCCCGTCCGGTCAGTCCGCGGCCGGGCGCAGTTTCTTTACGTCCGCGTCGGAGGGAAGCACGGCGCCGCCGTCGACATATTTGAAGTCGACCATCACCGGCTTGCCGTCCTTGAGCGCGGTCTTGCCCACGTAGGCGCCCATGGTGGCCTGGTGGTCGCTTGCCCGAAAGCTGAACGGACCGAACGGTCCGTCGACCTTGAGCCCGGCGAACGCGGCAACCAGCTTGTCGGGTTCGGTGCCGCCCGCCTTGGCGATGCCGGCGACGAGCGACTTGATCGTGACGTAGCCGACCACCGAGCCGAGCCGCGGATAATCGTTGAAGCGCGCCTGGTAGGCGGCAAGGAACGCCTTGTGCTCGGGAGTCGTGATCGCGTACCACGGGTAGCCGGTCACGACCCAGCCGACCGGCGCCTCGTCCTTGAGCGGATCGAGGTATTCGGGCTCGCCCGAAAGCAGGCTCGCGACGAACCGATCCTTGAACAGGCCGCGGGTATTTCCCTCGCGCACCAGCTTCGCCAGATCGGCGCCGAACAGCACGTTGAAGATGGCGTCGGGCTTGGCGTCGTCGATCGCCTGCACCACCGCGCCGGCGTCGAGCTTCCCGAGCGGGGTCGCCTGCTCGGTGACGAACTCGACGCCCGGCTGCTTGGCGCTCAACATGGTCTTGAACGCCGCCACTGCCGACTGTCCGTATTCGAAGTTGGGATAGACCAGCGCCCAGCGCTTCTTCTGCGCCGCGACGATGTCGGGCATCAGCATCGCGACCTGCATGTAGGTCGATGAGCGCAGCCGGAACGTATACCTGTTGCCGTTCTGCCAGGTGATTTTGTCGGTGAGGGGCTCGGCGGCGAGGAAGAACACCTTGTTCTTGCCGGCATACTCGGTGACCGCGAGCCCGACATTGGACAGGAACGTGCCGGCGAGCGCGGTGACGCCTTCGCGTGTCACCAGTTCCTCGGCCACGCGCACCGCATCGCCGGGATTGCCGCCGTCGTCGCGGGAAATCACCTCGAGCTTGCGGCCCAGGAGCCCGCCGGACTTGTTGATCTCGTCGACGGCAAGCTCGATGCCGCGCTTGTAGGGCTCGAGGAACGCCGGCTGCGATTTGTAGCTGTTGAGCTCGCCGACCTTGACGGTTTCCTGGGCGGGCGCCGGCGCAGTCAATCCGGTCGCGAAGGCAGCGACCAAGGCAACGAGCGGAACGCGGCTGGTCATGGCTGACCTCCAGTTCGGCGAAAATCCCGGCGGAATTGATTTGTACGCAAATGGTCCGTTCGCTGCGCCGCCTTGTCAAGCCGGCCGGGCGCGCTCAGCGGTCGCGCAGGCGGTCCATCAGCGCCTTCTCCTGCCCGCCGTCGATCTCGATCATGGTGCCGTTGACCATGTGCATCAGCGGCGAGGCCAGCATGACGACCAGGTTCGCCACCTCCTCGACCTCGGCGATGCGGCCCATGGGGATCGAGCTCGGCGCAAGCTTGTCGGCTTCCGCGTAGGGCAGCTTCATGTCGCGCGACATGGCGGCGACGAGGCCGGCCCAGCGCTCGGTCCGCACCGGCCCGGGATTGACGGCGCAAAAGCTGATGTTGTGCCGGCCGTATTGGCCGGCGAGCGAGCGCGTGAGGTTTTGCCCGGCGGCGTTGGCGGCTCCCGGCGCGATTTCCCAATAGGACGGCTTGACCCCGTCATTGCCGATCAGGTTGACGACGCGCCCGCCGCCTTGCCGCACCATGATCGGCAGCACGTAGCGCAGGCAGCGCACGTAGCCCATGAACTTGAGCTGAAGCGCCTGCCCCCAGTCCGCCTCGGTGAGATGCTCGATCACGCCGCCGGGCGCGGAGCCCGCATTGTTGACCATGATGTCGACGCGGCCGAGCGCGCGGTGCGCCTGCTCGACGAAGTTTTTCGCATCCGCGTCCTTGGTCAGATCGGCCGGGATGGCGACGGCCTTGCGTCCGGTCTGCTGGACGATCGACGCGGCGGCGGCCTCCAACGGTTCGCGGCGGCGCGCGCAAATGGCGATGTCGACCCCTTCGCGGGCAAGCGCGAGCGCGATGCCCCTGCCGATGCCTTCGCTGCCGCCGGTGACCAGCGCGGTCTTGCCTGCGAGCCCGAGATCCATGGCGCAAACCTCCCGATCGATCGCCGGGGTCGGCGAAATTCATTTGTGCACGAACAAATCCTAGGCAAGTTTCGCGCCGCCGGCAAGCTCAGCGCGGGACCGATCGTCGGACCACGGTCGGGGTCGCGCGCCAGAGGATCGTGAAGGCTAATTCACCGCCGGCGCAACCTTCGGGCCCGCCCGATGTTAATGAAGCGGAAAGCCGGGACCGCTATTTTGCGCGCCTGCCCAAGGGCTTGAGCGCCCTGCCGGCGCTCGCGGGTCGACCGCACGGCGGGTTCCGGCTATAGTCGTCCCGTCCCGGCACGACGCGGTCGTGCGCCGCGTTGCGTGAGGAGTGATCCATGGCCCCGCGCGCCGCTTGGAAAGGCTATTTGAAGCTGTCGCTGGTCTCGTGCCCGATTGCGCTGTATCCGGCCACGTCGAGCTCCGAGCGCGTCTCCTTCAACCGCATCAACAAGAAAACCGGGCATCGGCTCAAGCAGCAGCAGGTCGATGCCGAGACCGGCGATCCGGTCGAGCGCGACGACATCGGGCGCGGCTACGAGGTGGCGAAAGGCCAATACATCCAGGTCGAAGACGAGGAAATCGAGAAGATCAAGATCGCGAGCACGCACACGATCGACATCTCCAGCTTCGTTGCGCGCGACGAGATCGACGACCGCTACATCGAGAGCCCCTATTACATCGCCCCGACCGACCGCGTCGGCCAGGAAGCATTCCTGGTCATCCGCGACGCTATCCGCGACAAGAAAATGGTCGCCCTCGGGCGCGTGGTCCTCACCCGGCGCGAGCACGTCGTGATGCTGGAGGCGTTCGACAAGGGCCTGCTGGCGACGACGCTGCGCTACGCCTACGAGGTGCGCGATGCCGCCGCGGTGTTCGAGGATATCCCCGACCTCAAGCTGCCGGACGAGATGAAGGAGCTGGCCGCGCATATCGTCGAGAGCAAGACCGAGCATTTCGATCCGAAGAAGTTCGAGGATCACTACGAGAACGCGCTGGTCTCGCTGCTGCGCGACAAGTCGGCCGGCCGGCCGGTCCAGGCGATCGAGGAGGCGGAGTCGCCGCGCGTGATCAACCTGATGGATGCGCTGCGCGCCTCCATCAAGGGCGAGGTGAAGAAGCCGGCGGCGGCCTCGACCGGCGCGCGCCGTCCTGCCAAGAGGAAGTCGGCACGCTGAGGCATGGGCATCGAGCCTGACAGCTCCGCTCTCAAGGGCACGGTCGCCTTCACGGGGCGGCTGGCGTCGATGAAGCGGGGCGAGGCGTTCGAGCACGTGCGCCGGCACGGCGGCACCCCGCGCCGCGGCGTCACCAAGGGCACGAGCCTTCTGGTCATCGGCGAGCTCGGCTGGCCGCTGCTCGGCGACGGCCGGCCGTCCAACACCCTCGCCCGCGCCAAGAGCTACGGCGTCGCGGTCGCGAGCGAGCGGCGCTTCCTCGAATGGATCGGTCAGGCGGCGGCGGACGAGCAGGCGCGCACCTACACGCTCGCGCAACTGGCCTCGCTCAGCGGCCTGCCGTCCGCGTTGGTCGAGCAGCTCTCCGAGTTCGGCCTCATCGACCCGCGCGAAGGCCGTTACGGCTTCCGCGATCTCGCGGCGGCGCGGCAACTCGCCGAGCTGTTCGCGGCCGGCGTCGGGCTTTCGGTCGTGACCCGCAGCCTGCAGGACATTCGCAAATGGCTGCCCGACGCGGGCCTGTCGAACCTGACGCTGTTTCCGGCCGCGCGCGACAAGCTGATGGTCGAGCAGTTTAAGCGCCGCGCCGACCAGAAAGGCCAGTTCGTCCTGCCGGTCGGCGAGCCGCAGGAGAATCCCGATGCCCTGTTCGAGCAGGCGCAGGCGGCCGAGGGAGCGCGCGATGCCGAGGCGGCGGAGCGGCTCTACCGGCGGGTGATGAAGCTCGATCCGGGCGATCCCGTCGCGGCCTTCAATCTCGGCAACCTGATGCGCGCGGCGGGACGCAAGACCGACGCCGAGGCAGTCTACCGCACGGCGGTGAAGGTCGATCCGCGGTTTGCCGAGGCCTGGTACAATCTTGCGGACCTGCTCGACGACCAGGGCCGCACCCCGGAGGCGATCACCTGCCTCGAGCGCGCGCTCGCCGCCGAGCCCGGCCATTCCGACGCGATCTTCAACCTCGCCCTGCTGCTGCAGCGGACCGAGCGGTTGAGCGACGCATTGGCCTACTGGCGGCGCTACCTGGCGCTCGACGAAACCTCCGAGTGGGCGGCGCGCGCCAAGCGGTCGCTCAAATATTGCGAGATGCGGCTCGCGCACTCGTCCTGATCCGATGGCGCTCAGCAAGACGAAGCCTTCGCGGGCACGCAAGGATCCGCTCAAGGATTATGCGGGCAAGCGCGATTTCACCCGCACCGCGGAGCCGAAGCCGCGGGCGAAGCCGAAGCCGCGCGGCAAGGACGCCGGCTTGCAGTTCGTGGTGCAGAAGCATGCGGCGCGGCGGACCCATTACGACCTGCGGCTCGAGCTCGACGGCGTGCTCAAGAGCTGGGCGGTGACCCGCGGGCCGAGCCTCGCCGTCGGCGACAAGCGGCTGGCGGTGCACACCGAAGACCATCCGATGCAGTACCTCGATTTCGAGGGCAACATCCCCAAGGGCGAGTACGGCGGCGGCGCCATGATCGTGTGGGACCGCGGCCGCTGGACGCCGGACGGCGATCCGCATTTCGGGCTCGACAAGGGACACCTGCAGTTCACCCTCGACGGCACGCGGCTCAAGGGACGCTGGCATCTGGTGCGCATCAAGCCGCGCGCCGGCGAGCGCACGCAGCCGTGGCTGCTGATCAAGGCCGAGGACGAGTTCGCGCGGCCGGCCGGCGCGCCCGCCATCGTCGATGAGGAGACGACGTCCCATCTGAGCGGCCGCACCACCGAAGAGCTCGCCGCGCAAGGCGAATTGCGCGCCGATCACGCCGCCCGCGCCGACGTCGCCAAGGGGCGACAACGCGCGCTTCCCGACGTGAGCCGCGTGCGCGGCGCGCGCAAGAAGCTGCTGCCGGCATTCCTGGAGCCGAGCCTCGCGCAAGCCGCCGAGCGGCCGCCGAGCGGCGCGAAATGGGTGCACGAGATCAAGCACGACGGCTACCGCATCCAAGCGCGCATCGACGGCAGCGCGATCCGGCTTCTCACCCGCAGCGGCCTGGATTGGACCGACCGCTTCGCCTCGATCGCCAAGGCGCTCGGCGCGCTCGGGCTCTCTTCGGGGCTGATCGACGGCGAGATCGTGGTCGAGGATGCCGGCGGCATTTCGAGCTTCAACCTGCTGCAGGCGGATTTGAGCGCCGGCCGCCAGGACCGGCTCGTCTATTACGTGTTCGACCTGCTCTATGCCGAAGGCTACGACTTGACGCCGGCCGCGCTCGTCGACCGCAAGGCGCTGCTGCAGGACGTCGTCGCGGCGACGCCGGCCAGCTCGCCCATCCGCTTCAGCGAGCATCTCGCCGAGGACGGACCGACCATGCTGGAGCACGCCTGCCGGCTCGGCCTCGAAGGCATCGTGTCGAAGCGCGCCGACCTGCCGTACCGGCCGGGACGCAACGAGCACTGGATCAAGAGCAAGGACGCGCTGCGGCAGGAATTTGTGATCCTCGGCTACGTGCCGTCGACCGTGGCGCGCGGCTCGGTCGGCGCCTTGCTGCTCGGCTATTACGATCGCGGCACGCTCATGTATGCCGGCCGGGTCGGCTCCGGCTTTTCGCAGCAGCAGGCGCAAAAGCTGCGCGACGATCTCGAGAAGCTGGCGGCGTCGCGCCCCGCGCTCGGCAACGCCCTGCCGGCCGGCGCGGAGAAAGGCGTGCGCTGGACCGCGCCGCGGCTCGTCGGGGACGTGGAGTTCCGCGGCCTGTCGGCCGACAAGCTGGTGCGCCAGGCGTCGTTCAAGGGACTGCGCGAGGACAAGGCGCCCGAGGAGGTCGTGCTCGAAACCAAGCCGGGCAAATCGCGCGCGTATGCCGCGCCCGACCTCTCCGGCGTGCGCCTCACCCATACGGAGCGCATCCTGTGGGAAGGCCCGGGCATCACCAAGCAGGGCCTCGCCGCGTTCTACGCCGACATCGCCGCGTGGATCCTGCCGCACATCGCCGGCCGGGTGCTCAGCCTGGTGCGCTGCCCGTCCGGCGTCGGCGGCCAGCACTTCTTCGCC
>Ga0210405_10002743_pt1 | contig 17970 bp, 14 predicted proteins | sample IncBWH11MmetaG_FD_155492 | JGI IMG/M metagenome (GOLD analysis project Ga0210405, IMG submission 155492) | Forest soil microbial communities from Barre Woods Harvard Forest LTER site, Petersham, Massachusetts, United States - Inc-BW-H-11-M | ecosystem: Environmental > Terrestrial > Soil >... | reverse complement strand
CTGCCGATCGACGAGTGCCTTCTTTTCTGCACTCAAAGAATCCGATTCCGCCACCCGCGCGTGCAGCTCCGTGATCTGCGACTGAAGTTGCGCCTTGAGTTGTTCAGTCTCGGCCGCGATCTCGGAATCGAGCAATTTCAGATAGGCGCGGTCGGTCTCCTTTTTTCCCTGCGCAGACGTCAATTTTTCCCGGGCATCTGCGGCCTTCTCCTCAAGCGAAATGAGGGTTCCCCGGTCCAACCGAACGTTCGAAACCTGTGCAAGCGAATCCCCTGCTTCTACAGAGCCGCCAGGACTTTCCGCCAGAGATTCGATTTCTCCGTCGATCGGCGACGTCAACAGCGTGATCGGAGCATTCACCACCGCCCTGTCGGACTGGTCGGCGACTATCGGGGGAACGACGGCCGTCAGCATCAGAAGCGAAAGAATGCTCGCCACCACCAGCGAGGATGCGCGGAGGATCATGGGGTGGCGATGCGTTTGTGAAACAGGTCCGGCTTTTGTGGCAGAACTGCGATCGACGCTTACGGACATTACTGGCTCCTGGATCAATGATGTCTCAGAGAGCGCAGCCTCCCAGTTGGTTTTTCTCGGCGACACCTCTTTGAGAGATGTTCCGTTTCGTAGCCAAGACTCACGCAGCATATCTGGTCTATCGCCGGATTGCGTGCAACACAAAGTCCCGTGAGAGCATCACGATCCCTTGTCTTGCTCCAGCTTCTTAATCGGCGGGCGCTGGCAATACCTGGGGAGAGGGATTCGGTTTGTCGGATTTGTCCTAGTGCAATCCGTCGTTTGCCCGGCTCTAACTCAAGTCTGCACACTTGGCCGCAGCTTTTTGACATGATCACGAAAATTCGAAAATTCCGTTGCGCCAAAGACGTTGTTGCACAGCGTTCAAACGGTCGGCTCTGGACTCTCCCTGCCAACGCGACTGAATTTGTCGAAGTGCTCAACCGAGCGGTTCAACGCGACATTGCGTCGGCTTAAAAACCGCTACGCACCACCTGTTGATAGGGCTCACAGAAATTCGCGAGATCACGGCCTACGTTTGGGCGCATCCGGACACCGAGAGGTGAGGAGTACTAGCAACCGCGGCAAATGCCGTTGATCATGCGGTCGAGCGCCGCGTTCTCCCGGTTGACTGGATCGTTCGGATTCATCAGATTTTTCTCCGAGGGCACTTGGTCAGCATGCGGCTGGCGGTGCCCCACCGGTGCCTCCGGAAGCATTTGCTGGTCCGAGTTTATCGACGGAGGTGCGGCTGGATTTCGCGGGCCAGCAGGCTGCGCAATCGCCGCCGAACCGTCGACAAGGGCCAGCAACGCTATCGTCGTGATCAACTTTCTCATAATGGGTCTCCCGAGTTGGGGCCCCTCTCACGATCATGGTGAGGGGAAGCTCGATCACAAGACGCGGCAAGCCTCACGTTTTGTTCAGATGCTCCAGCGCACGGGCGGTGCCTCACACCCCTATCCCGCGCATCGCCCAGCTTTTCACGATTGCGAGAAGAAAACTACTTACCGTTCACACTAAATGGATTGGACGTTACGACCGGCGCGGCGTCAAACTACAGCATGGGTCAGACTTATAGATCTGGGCGATGTGAGCAGTGCGGCGGCTTGCTGGTGGTGGTAACGCCGGTTGGCGGAAGTGGGCCGAGGGCGCTTCGCTGCTTGGAATGCGATCAGATTGATCCGCTGCATCTGCCGTGGACTACAGCTTGGTTCGTCGGTGAGCTTCGGCCTCCAAAGTAGGTTCCGCCGTAGCCGCCCTTGACGGCTCGCTTGCGCTAAGCGGCCACTGTTTGCAAGATTGTCTGAGCCGCGCCCATCCTTCGGCCTCGGCCAACCAGTAGTTCGATTCTTTATCGGCAAGTCGCGCACGCTCACCACATAACTTCGAGAGCGAAACACCGGCTTTTCGAATCCATTGAGTGCTCCTTAGACGCCCCGGAATGCCTAATCCAAATACAGCGGCTTTGTTGTCCCCGGCACGACTATGAGCGGCACGCACGCGAGAAGCAGTTCGTAGCTCAGCTTCATCTGCTTAGTCCGATCCCTTTTCTTTTGCGCGCCGCCGGGCTCGCAGGCGAGTATCACTGCGATTGTAGGACCTCAAGTGCGGTGGGCGATCTTCAGCATTTCTGCGGCGCGCTCGCCAATAATGACGCAAGGCGCCATCGTGTTGCCGGTTGTGACGCGCGGCATAATGGAGCCGTCAGCGATACGAAGATGATCGATCCCATGGACTTTGAGAGAGCCGTCCACCACCGACATCGCGTCGTGTCCCATCCTGGCAGTACATGTCTGATGCCAATAGCTGCTTGCTGCGTCACGGATGAAGTTCTCGAGTGCAGCGCCTTTGAGATTGCCTGGCATCACCTCCCGCTTGACGAATGGGCTCAGTGGACCTGAGTTGCCGATTTCGCGGCAAAGTTCGACGCACGCTATCGCCGCCTTCATATCGTCGGGGTGCGCCAATGTGTTGGCCTCGATCTCGATCGAGGACTGAGGATTGGCTCCCGTCAGGCGGATGCGGCCTTTGCTCTTCGGCCGTGCGAGGCCTGCGAACAATGTCCAGGAAGCTGCCGGCGGGCTGAATTGGGCTGCTGTCTCTGCACTGCAGATCGGCACCTCACCCTGGCAGGTGAACAGATCCGGGGTATCGAGATCTGGATCGCTTTTCCAGAAGAACATCGCTTCACCCATGTTGTTGCGTGGAGGCAGAGGCTGCACATACTCCCAAACACAGCCAAAGCCGACATGGTCTTGGAAGTTTTCTCCAACGCCCGGAAGGTGCTGCACGACAGGTATTCCCAGCCGTTGGAGGTCGGTTTGGTCACCAATTCCGGACAGCATCAACACCTTTGGCGTGTGCATGGCACCCAACGATAATATGACCTCCACTCCGGCAGCGATGCGTTGAACCTTTCCGTCACGAACCATCTCCACGCCGCTGGCTTGCTTGCCGCTCATGATAAGTCGAGTGACCAGCGCGTGACAGAGCACCGTCAGGTTCGGCCGGTCCATGTAGGGGAAAGCATAGGAACGGAATACGGATTGCCGCATTCCGTCGCGGACTCGCAAGTCCGCGATGGAGGCACCGCCAATACCTTCCATCATCAGCCCGTTCGGGCTTTGGAAGGTCGGAATGCCAACGGACCGTGCGCCTTCGAGCATGGCAGGGGCCACCGGATTTGGGCCTGGCGCGGGCTGAACAAAAACCGGTCCTCCGGTCCCGCGATATTTCGGGTCCGGCGCGCTGTGCCAATCTTCAATGTGTCGATAGATATTCAGGACCGATTCGTAGCTCCATGCGGCGTCCCGAGCCTCGGCCGCGAAGAAATCCCAGTCATTCTTGTGCCCGCGCGCCCAAGCCATAACGTTGATGCTGGATCCACCGCCAAGTACCTTGCCCATACTCAGCGGAATGGAGCGCCCGTTAAGGTGCGGGTTCGGCTGGGCCATAAAAGCCCAGTCACGCTCGCTGCCAATGTTCAGAGGCCATTGGCCTGCTTCCATGATGCTTGGCACATCGTCGCTGCCGCCAGCCTCCAGCAGGAGGACGCTGACCTTCGGATTCTCGGCCAATCGGCGCGCCACCACCGAACCAGATGAGCCAGATCCGCAGACGATGAAGTCATAGTGCGGCTTTAGTTCAGCCGTGAGCTTTTGTTGGTTGGCACGTACCCGTTCGGCAAATCCTGCCGTGTGAGTGTCCCGCTCGGGATCAGATTCAAACTTGGCACTGCTCATTATATCTGCCTTTTACGAATGCTCGTGAGAGGTAAGATGTCTTTGGTCGCGCAGGCTATTTGCACCAGAACCGTCTCGATCAGGCTGTCGCTCATCTCGCGTTCCTCCGTCGCGGATCCTGCTTTGATATTGCGTGCTGAAAACCTAGATCGGCCGAGCATCAGCGTCATTGGCTGTCGACGCCCTTTCGCTCGTACGGCGGCGCACGGCGCGTCGCGCCCGAGAGTTCGCTGGAGGTAGCGACGCAAGGCTCATCGGCTTGACGTGCGCCGGAGTCTTAACCTAAAGCCCCTCACAATCACACACTGCGTGGCACGCCCTATCAGAGCAAATGGGCACTTCAATTCGTGTGTCTAGTTGGTGCGGCTACTGCAGTACGATTTGCCTGCTGGCTCGTGCGGTGCCAATTGCTGCCTCAGACATCGTGAGCCAATGACGCACTTTCAGCGGCGCTGATACGCCCGGGCTCGGCATGATCTCCCGAATGGGAGCCTGGGGTATGACCGAAGCGACGGCGAAATTTTCGATGGAAATTAGTATAGTCGCCAAAGCCGCTGGCGTAGGCGATCTCGCTGATGGGCTGGCTTGTTTTCAGAAACGACCGACGTTCCAGCAGACGTACGGCGTGATCCAGACGAACCGAATATATGAAATTACTGCAGGTGGAGTTTCTGACCGTGAAGAGCTTCTGAAGGTAGCGTAACGAGATTCCCGCCTCGACCGCCACCTCGCAAGGACCGAAATCCGGATCGGCAAAGCGATCCTTGATGATATCGCAGATGCGCGCGAACAGCTTGTCTGTATGAAGAGAGACATCTTCTGGATCGGACGGCGCGAATAATGCGCCCAATAAATCGTAGAATGCGAGACGCATGTAGGCATTGGCCGAAACGGACATTGATTGCTCGTCTTCGACGCCATCCTGAAGGAGTTGACGGAGCGGTCGCGCGGCAGCCGCTCCGCTACGTCGAGAAAGGCACCGCGGTTCCAAGCCCAGATGAGACACCAGGGACCGCCGCGGCAGTTGCAAAGACCCCCACCACTGGTCGCCCCCTTTCTCAGATACGTATGTCACGGGCCGCGCCGCGTCGACGAGAGCGACATCACCGACTGTGAGTTCCACAGTCCGGTCGTTCTGGATGATTCTGGACTGTCCGGTCATCTGAAATATCGCGTAGTAGTGATCCCTAGCATCAACACGGACGTCCTGGTGCGTGCGCTCGAGGCAATGAGCATTGGAACTAAGGTCCACCGATCTGAATCCGCAAATGCTTCGGACACGCGCTCTGCCAAAGAAGGTCTTGGGTTCGATCCCACCCGGCGTGTACCGGCCACAGATCGAGCGGACCACGTCTCGCCACGCTTCGTAATCCAAGTTTGGGGTGCTGAGAAAATCGCCGCTTGAATGCATCATCGCCTCTATCAAGTGCGCTCAAACTCAGAGAAGCTTCTCAGGTGAGAACTCAGCGTAAGAAGTTTTTCTTCGATACCGGTGCCGCCGAAATGAGCTCTTCCCATGTGGCGGGACATATTCAAGATGACACCGATTTAACCCGACTTTGAATCACGATTGATCACGCCTCTGAGACCTTACAGTGCGGGTCTGAGGCAATGGATCTCAATTGCAATGCTTATCGGCTTGAGCGGACCCAGCTGGATGTTCGCTTCGCTGGCGTGGATGTGGATTATGAATATGCACTAGCCAGTCTCCCAAAAAGACCTGCGGCTTTGCCGACTTACTAAACTAATTCTGTACGAAGATTTCGCTGCCGATGCCGACATGCTCGAGGTCCATGACTAACCAGTGCGCATCTGTACAGGCAGAAAGGGCGCGATCGTCTCGTGACGTCTATCTTAGTTGGGATACGCTCTGATCGCCGCGGCGATAGTTGCGATCATCGCCGACCGCTTAAGAGACTGATCCACACTGTGGAGAAACCAAGCCATGACACCAAACATCATTGAACGTCTCGACACAGCATTGGTCGAAGATTCGGCCGACGGTCTGTTTCGTTGTGATCGTGCGATATTTACCGATGCCGGGTTCTTTGAGCTGGAGATGAAGCACCTGTTCGAGGGAAACTGGGTGTATCTCGCGCATGAGAGTCAGATACCGAACAAGAACGCCTATTTTACAACCTGGATGGGACGACAGCCCGTCTTTATAGCCCGCAGCAAGGACAACGAGCTTAACGCCTTCATCAATGCCTGCAGTCACCGTGGCGCGATGCTTTGCCGTTACAAGCGTGGCAGCAAATCGACATTCACCTGCCCCTTCCACGGCTGGACATTCAGCAATTCCGGAAAGTTGCTGAAGGTGAAAGATCCTGACGGTGCCGGTTATCCCGAGCAATTCCACAATAACGGCTCGCACGATTTGAAGAAGGTCGCGAGGTTTGAGTCCTATCGCGGCTTCCTGTTTGGAAGCCTCAATCCGGATGTGAAGCCATTGGCCGAACATCTCGGCGAGGCCACGAAATTCATCGATATGATGGTCGACCAGGCACCCGACGGGCTCGAAGTCCTGCGCGGCTCGTCTAGCTACATCTACGACGGCAATTGGAAGCTGCAGGCTGAAAACGGCGCCGATGGCTATCATGTGTCGTCGGTGCATTGGAACTACATTGCCGCGACGAGCCGCCGCAATGCGGAATCGGATGACGTCAAGGCGACCGATCTCAGCAAGATGAGCAAGCTGAAGGGTGGTTACTATTCCTTCGAAAACGGGCACATGGTCGTTTGGTCGCGGTTTGCCGACCCAACGACCCGGCCCGCCTACGCGCACGTCGACCAGCTCACGGCAAGGCATGGCCGCGCCAAGGCGCAATGGATGGTCGAGAACCTGCGCAACCTCTGCCTCTATCCAAATCTCTATCTGATGGACCAGATGAGTTCGCAGCTGCGCGTGACCCGCCCGCTGGCGGTGGATAAGACCGAAGTGACGATCTACTGCATCGCGCCCAAGAGCGAGCCGGCAGAGGAGCGGGCGCGCCGCATTCGCCAATACGAAGATTTCTTCAATGCCAGCGGCATGGCGACGCCCGACGATCTGGAAGAATTCCGCGCCTGTCAGCAGGCCTACATGGCCAAGGCGATGCGCTGGAATGACTTGTCGCGCGGCGCGACGCATTGGATCGAGGGTGCCGACGAGGCGGCGCAGGCGATCGACCTTCATCCATTGAGGAGCGGAATAAAGATCGAGGACGAAGGTCTTTTCCTTGTCCAGCACAGCTATTGGTCCGACGCGCTGCGGGCGGCTGCGCTCAAGGGAGATGGCGCATGAGCGCAATCCCCCGGTCCGGGGTCGAAGCGTTTCTCTATGCCGAAGCTCGTGCCCTGGACGATCGGGACTGGGACACGTGGCTGGCCTTCTACGCGCCCGACGCGAGCTTCTGGATGCCGGCCTGGGACGACAACGACAGGCTAGTCGAAGACCCGCAAGCGGAGATTTCCCTGATCTACTATGCCCGTCGCAGCGGTCTTGAGGATCGCGTCTTTCGCATCAAGACCGAACGGTCGAGCGCCAGCACCCCCGAGCCGCGGACGTCGCACAATATATCAAATGTCGAAATCCTCTCCCGGGACGACAGCAAAATCGACCTGCGCTTCAACTGGCTGACGCTCAGCTATCGTTACAAAATCGTCGACACCTATTTCGGAGTTTCCTTCTACACGCTCGCAATCACAGGTGAACGTCCCCTGATCAAGGCCAAAAAGGTGATTTTGAAGAACGACTATATACACCACGTCGTCGACGTCTATCACATCTGACGGCAAGCAGTAGAGCAGACGCGTGCCACACAAGATTGCTCTCAATTTCGAAGATGGAACCACCCGGTTCATCGATGCAGACGAAAGCGAGAGCATCGCCGACGCCGCTTATCGCCGGGGCATCAATGTACCGCTCGACTGCACCAACGGCGTTTGCGGCACTTGCAAGGCCTTTCGTCAATCGGGTGAGTTCGACCCTGGATCTTATATCGAGGACGCGCTGACCGAGGTGGAAGCTGCAGCAAGTTATCTCCTCTGTTGCCAGGCAAAGGCGAGGAGCGACATGGTGATCGACATCCTGGCTTCCTCCCTCGCGTGCAAAGTAAAGCCTAGGGACGTCATGGCCGAAATCGTTATGGTCGAAGCCCTGTCGGCTCACCGCATAAGGCTTTCGGTCAGGCCGCTAGAAGGTGTGTTTCCGATGTTCTTGCCGGGGCAATATGTCAAAGTCACTGCTGTGAATGAGATGGTCAGGCGGCCCTATTCGTTCACCTCTGCGCCGGGCGCCGATATGGCGACCTTCCTCATCCGCAAAGTGCCGGGCGGCAAGATGAGCGCTTATCTCGAGGCGAAGGCCAGGGCCGGTGACAGGCTCCTTCTCAACGGCCCGTTCGGTAGTTTCTACCTTCGCGCGCCGCGACGGCCGATCCTGTTCCTTGCCGGTGGGACCGGCGTTGGGCCGATCCTGTCGATGCTCGAGCATCTAGCTGCGCGGGGTGCTAACGATCAGCCCGTGCGGCTCGTTTACGGCGCGCGCCATGACGCCGATCTTGTCGAGGTCGACCGGATCGAGGAGCTCAGATCTCGTATCCCGAACTTCACCTATGACACTATCTGTTCGGGCGCCGGAAGCCGTCATCCGCTGACCGGCCATGTCACCGATCATTTTAGCGAGGGCGCACTAAACGACGGCGACGTGGACGTATATTTGTGTGGGCCGGCCGAGATGGTCGAGAGCGGGCGCGAGCATGTCGCGAAGCTCGGTCTATTGCCCGCAAACATCCATTTCGAAAAGTTCGTTGCTGCGAGCGAAGCCTTGGCAGTGTGACGTCAGGCGCATCCGCGTATGACACCTCTGATCTTCCCTGGCGCGGGCCTGCCTTGGGAGATCGAGGCTCGCGGCAAGAGCTCAGCGGCCCCCTTGGCGCGTCACTGTCGGTGAACGAGCGGCGGTAACTGCTGAAGGCGAGGCATCAAACCTGGTATGGGCATGATTCCGAATTTTCGATCCACGGAGAAGACCGACGGTTACAGTTTGAAGGAGGCCAATGTGAACGTTGAGCGGCGGCGAATGATTATGAAAGTTCTTGCTTCCGCGTTGTTCCCGGTCGCTGTAGTGATCCCGCCGGCACTTGCTGATAAACGAGAGGATGCCTACGCGGGCGTTGAACGTTGGTCAGAGGCGTTCAACTCTGGGGACGTCGAACAGATAGTTCGCATGTATACGAATGATGCGCTGGTACTCGGTACTCTTAGCCCCGGCATGACTTCGGCGCGACGGCACCGCGGCGGGCGCCTCCACATGATCAGGATTTCGGAAGTGTGCACCAATGCCGCATCAAGGGCAAGAGACGGTCATCCGCGTTTTGCGCCTGTGGCGCTGGTGGGATATACCGCGGCGGACACGCCCGACCGGCGTGTATCCTTACTGCGCGCCCCACGTCTCGCGATCCTATCGCCTTTCTGTGGTCTGCACCCCGCGGTACGATGCTTGCGCGACGAAGGTGATCGTACGCGGCGCCCATGCATGGCCGCGGACGTTGGGTCATCCACCATCGGGGTGCGGGGTTGATCCACGGTCTTTTGGATTACACGGGCATCGCCTGCAGGGCGCGCAAGCGCCGCGGCGCACGGCGCATTTTCCTGCTGAGATCCATCTTCTACTTGGTTTAGGATTGCTGCTGTGCCAGCCTCATGGCTGAAATAACAAACGTCCCAGGGAGAAACCGCCTTGCACCACCGCACCGTGTTTCTATGCTCGATCGCGATGACCCTTCTGAGCGCAGCGTCGGTTGTTCGCGCCGCGGACTCCGAGCGGTGCCAGGAGCTATCTCGCCGATTTGAAATTGCCAAACCGCAGATTACCGCGATAGAAGTGTCGTTGACGTTATTTTCGGCGGTCGACGGCAACTGCATCGATTTGGCGACGAAGCTGCTTGACCAAGGCGCGTCGGTCGACGCGCGTGACCGGCTTGGCGCCCGGCCTCTTAGTCACGCCGCGAAGTCCGGCCATCTCCACATGGTTGACCTCCTGCTGGCGCGCGGAGCTCCGATCGATGCTCGTAATCTCGCCGGGGCCACCGCGTTATATTTTGCCGCCGAAGGCAGCCATATCTCGATCGCGCAACGGCTTATCCAACGCGGCGCCGGCGTCAACCTCGGCGGACGCAGTGGGATCTCTCCAATCGCCGCTGCCGCCTATGCCGGCAACGATGTGATCGTCGAGGCCCTGCTCGCCCATGGAGCCGATGAGCGAACGCCCGACGAAACCGGAAAGCCGCCGATCGTCTATGCGGCGGCCGGTGCAAGACTCGACATCGTGAAGCGGTTGTTGGCGCGAAATATCGATATCAACGCCCGTTATGCCAATGATCTTACGCTGCTGATGTGGGCATCGGGCCCGGATGAACGGGTCCCGGAAGCGCAGGCGATCAAGGTTGTTTCATATCTGCTAGACGCAGGCGCGCATATCGATGATCGAGATGTCCGCGGCCGCACGGCTCTTATGATTGCGGCCGAAGGCAGCCATGCAGAGATCGCTAATTTATTGCTTGCGCGAGGAGCCGATCCGTCGCTCAGGGACAAGGCCGGAAAACGTGCCGCAGATCTCACAGTGCTGTCTTCGTTGCGCGAACGGCTGACGCGGCCCTGAGGCCACTCACAGACCTGACAGATACTCCGCCAGCGCCGCCAGGTCTTCAGGAGAGGTCGCAAGCATAAGGTCGGTCATGCCGGGATTGTTGCCGCGCGCGCGGGTGCGGAAGTCAGTCATTGTTTTTGTCAGATATTCCCTGCTCAAGCCTGCGAGACGAGGCACCGTGCCGTCGCCCTGGAAATGATCAAGATGGCAGCCCGTGCAGCCCACGGAGCGGTTGGCGCTCGAGGCCCGGTCCGAAATTTCCTTTGGCGCACGAGGCTGGCCCAGATCGGGCCATGGTTTTTTCGAGAAATATTCCGCGATAGCCTGCATGTCGCCTCGTTCCATCGATGAAACGATCGGTTGCATGACGGCGCTCTTGCGGTCGCCTCGCTTGAAATCGCGCAGCTCTATATAAATGTAGCCCGCTTGTTGCCCCCAAATGTCGGGAATCGTCTTGTCGACCGGTTTGCCCTCGGCGCCATGGCAGCCGGCGCAACCTTCGGTCTTTTCTTCAATGCTTTGGGCCTGCAGCGGCGTTGTGCTGACGTTCAATACAGCCGCCAGGGCGACAACGCCAGAAATGCCCAAACTTAACTTGCCGCTCATTTATCCGATCCAATGGAGACTAATTGAAAGCCAATTAAAAGAAACGGGACCGCAACCGGTCCCGCCTCACTGTTCGATGATCGCCTATGCGTTCAATTGAGCGTGAAGGCGATAATGTTGTTGCCGCGGTGAAAGTCGATCTGGGTGTTGCCGCCCGCGCCAACTACGACATATTGCTTGCCGCCCACCATGTAGGTAGAGGGCGGCGCATTAACTCCTGCGCCTGCGCGGAAGTTCCACAATTCCTTGCCGTTGGACGAATTGTAGGCCGCGAACTTGCCGTTGCCCTCACCGGTGAAAACAAGACCGCCGGCGGTAGCGAGAATGCCGCCGATCATCGGCTCCGGCGTCTTGACCTGCCATTTGATCTTGCCGGTGTTGTAGTCAACCGCGGTGATGTTGCCCGACTGCGCCTCGCCCGGGATCGACTTGAAGGCGCCCCCAAGCCACAACTTGCCGTTCGGATATGGCGAGTTCTCGACCCGGTAGGTCATGGGCTGATGCAGGTTGATGGCATAAGCAAGCCCCTGTCCCGGGTCGGTGGCGATCGGCGACCATTCGACTCCGCCATTGGCGCCCGGCAGCATGCGTGCACCTTCCTTGGTGGGAAGAACCCACATGTTCTCCTGCGCCACCATGGCCTCGGAGAAACGGATCAGGCTGCAATCCTTGCGGTCGTGAACATAGATGTGACCGGTCTTGCCGGCATGGATCACGCCCGGGATGGTCTTGCCATCCTTGGCCTTCACGTCCACCAGCACCGGCGGGCTTGCGGCATCGAGGTCCCACACGTCGTGGGCGATATATTGAAAGTGGCAGACATATTTGCCGGTATCGAGATCGAGCGAAACCAGCGAGTTCGTATAGAGATTGTCGCCGGGGCGGACCGAACCATCGAGATCGGGCGAGGGATTGCCAACCACAAAATAGATTCGGTTGGTCGCCAGGTCGACGGCGGGATTCTGCCACACGCCGCCGCCAAGTTTCGCGAACGGATCGCCGGTTTTGGCGAGTTGGTCCTTTTCGGCCTGGATATCGCGGTGCATGTCGCGGCCGGTGGCGTCTTTGGTCGCCCAGACGCCGACTGAGTTCTCCGGTATCGTATTGAACGTCCAAAGCAGTTTGCCGGTCTTCGCATCATAGGCTTTCACAAAGCCTCGGATGCCGTATTCGCCGCCATTCGTTCCGATCAGAACCTTGTCCTTGATCACAGTCGGTGCCATCGTCTCACTATATCCGAGCTCCGGGTCCGCGATGTCGCTCTGCCAGACAACCTCGCCAGTCTTTGCCTTCAGAGCCACCAGTTTAGAGTCGAGCGTGGCTACGTAGACGAGGTCGCCGAGAACCTGGACGCCACGATTGTTGGGACCACAGCAGTAAGTCGTTATCAGTCCCATCTTGTGATTATAGTGCCAGAGCTGTACGCCAGTTTTAGCGTCGAGCGCATAGACATGGCTGAACGACGTCGTCACATACATGACACCATCGACGACAATGGGCGAAGTCTCTAATGACTCCTTGACGTCGGTTTGGAAAATCCATGCGACATGGAGGTTCTTCACATTGTCGCGCCCGATTTGCCGGGCTGGATGAAAGCGCGTCTGAGCATAGTCGACGTTGGTCAGCAGAAAATTCGTCGCGTTCTTATCTGCTGCGTTGAGCTGAGCTTGAGTAACCGGCGAAACCTTCGCTTCGCCCGACGCCGATTTGGGTTCTTGCTTCACCTCCTGCGCGCTGACGGGCCCTGTGAGCAAGCCAGCCGCGCCGAACAATGCGGCGCATACAATAGAAAATCTATTCATGTTTCCGCCCCAAATTATTGTTGTTGACTTTGAACCGGCAGATTTTGCGTGCCGGCACCTTCAAATCTGACCCGATTGGGCCAGTTTGACAAGGAGAAAAGGGGTTCGCAGATACTGCCGTGGCGGAACGGTTTGCGACCGTCACAGGAGCGCGCCCGACGATGCCGAAGTCCCGCCGACTAAGTACCTGCTGCAGGCGTAAAGCTCTGTATTTGCGGGGACACAAGCGCGAGTTTCGTAGGTAACATCACTCGCTTGCGGCTCTGTTGCAGTGCATTTTTAATTTCGGCGGCATCTTGAATTCAGCGCGGCCCGCATTGAAGCCAAGGACGACGACGCCGGGCAAGTCCTGCCTCAAGATGTGGATCGGAGTATTAGGGCTCCCCCGATGGTGACCAGAGCCATGCGATCTAATTTCCGGATGACAAGGCTTCCACCATTCGGGCTGACAGCTTTCAACGCAATCCTTATCGGGGCTCCGTCAGTTGGCGGCCTCATCGTCCGATGTCGCTATGGCACTTAGCTGACATCGGTCCTTTTACCGAATGTCCGCTTTGCGCCAACAGCGGGCCTCCTTAGTATCGGCGAACGGCGGATCACACTTCCGCCTTCGCTCCTCCAGCTACGGCGGACAAGTCGCTAATCCGACCCTGCGCGCTCGAGAAACGTCTTGAGGACGTCGAGCACTTCATCTGGCTTATCGTGGTGAAGCCAGTGCCCCGCGCCCTCGATCTTGACCAATTCGGCCTGCTTGAAATGCGAGATCACGCCGGCCGCCCCGGGATCGGGTAGAAAACTCTCGCTGCCGCTGACCAAAAGCGTCGGACACTGAATGCGTGACCACAGCAACATATGGTCTTCGAGCGATAGCCGATAGGGCGCGCGGGTGCGCAAATAGGGATCGAACTTCCAGCTGTAGGTGCCGTCGGCATTCCGTTTCAGACCGTAGGTCGCGAGATGCATCGCCTGCTCACGCGTCAGCCGGTGGTTCCGGGTCAGAATTCGCTCAGCCCCATCGGCCACGGACAGATAGCGGTGGATTTTCCGTTGCGCGAACTTGTCGAGATCGCCTACCCAATCGGCGATCCTAACGTCCGCTGGCTTGACCCTTCTTGCCGGAAAGTTGGTCACGCCGTCGAGCACGACCAGCCGGGATACCTTATTCGGAAAAGCCCCGGCATAGGTCAGGCTGACCATGCCTCCCATCGAATGGCCGACGATCGTGACCTTCTCAAAGGCTGCGGACTTCATCAGGCATGTCAGATCGTAAACGTGATCGGCCAGGCTGTAGCTGCTGCCGGTCGCCCAGTCGGACTCGCCGTGTCCGCGAAGGTCGGGAGCAACGACATGAAACGTCGCCCTCAACGCTCGCGCCAGATGATCCCAACTGCGGGAGTGATCGAGCCCACCATGAACCAGGATCAGCGGCGGCGCTGACGGGTTACCCCAATCCGTGAAGTGAAGTCCAAGCCCTTGGGACCGATAATAGTGCCCGTCGGGAGCGTCCAATACTGCGTCCATGGTGCTTACTTAAAGCCCAGCCCCTCGCAGGTCCAGCGCCGCGCCCGCGCGACAATGTCTATACAATCGTCTAAAGGGCTGTACGCGGCACTCCCTCTGTCGGTATGCCGAACGCCCCCGCATCATTGCCCCGCCTTTCGAAGTAGTTGGCGAACAATTGCCCGCAAACGGAAGGGCCATAAGGCAGGCAATGACCGCTTCGCGCCAGAACCAGCCATTCGCTTTGAAGACGAGCGGTGCGTCCGCCGTCAAGCCTCGCCGATTGGCGAAACCGTTCGCGGGCCGGCGACAACCACGATAAAACCTTCAGCAGGGACCAGGAACCGCCTCGAACGATGCGTCGAGCCAAAAAGGAGGATAAAGATGTCCAATCGCTATGCCGCCTATACCAGATTGACACTCGAGTATCCTTCGCAACGCATTCTTCGGCTGACCTTCAACCGGCCCGAGACCTACAATTCGGTCGACGCCGAGACACATACGCAGCTCACCAACATCTGGCGCGACATCAATAACGATCCCGATATCAATGCGGTGATCGTCACCGGGGCCGGCAAGGCCTTTTCCGCAGGCGGCGACTTCGAGCTGATCAAGAGCATCCTCGACAACCCCGTCGCCCGCATGGCGACCTGGAAGGAAGCCAAGGACCTCGTCTACAACGTCATCAACTGCAACAAGCCGATCATTTCGGCGATCAACGGCGTCGCGGTCGGCGCGGGTCTGGTCGTCGGTATCCTAGCCGACGTATCGATCGCGGGAAAGTCGGCCCGCATCGTCGACGGTCATACACGGCTTGGTGTCGCGGCCGGCGATGTCGCCTGCATTATATGGCCTTTGCTGTGCGGCCTTGCGAAGGCGAAATACTATCTTCTGACCTGCAAGCCACTCTCCGGCGAAGAGGCCGAACGGATTGGGCTGGTGTCGTTGTGCGTCGAGGATGCGGATCTGCAGAAGACCGCTCTTGATGTGGCTGAAGATCTTTCCAATGGTGCACAGAGCGCAATTCGATGGACGAAATATGCGCTCAACAACTGGCTGCGGATCAATGGCCCGCTGTTCGACACCTCAACCGCGCTTGAGATTCTCGGCTTCACCACTGCAGACGCGCGCGAGGGACTTGCATCTCATTTGGAGAAACGCAAGCCGATATTTCCTCAGGATTGCCCACTGTAGTGGACCAATGAGGACGCATTGCCCGTTGGGAACTTGCAAGCCACTAACTCTATTTGCGCGTGAGTGACCACTTTGGGCCAAAAGCGTAGTTCGCGAAAGTCCGTTTTTAAACTCCGAATCAGTTCACCGGCGCTGCAGGTGCACGCTGGATGCGTACAAACTAGGGACACCGGTTTCAACTAGCGAGAAATGTCCGAAATTGGTGTTGGTCTCAACCGGTCGACACGAAACTTGGATCGGAGATTTCGTCGAGGTTTGCTGACGCAGGCCATATGATCATGGCCGAACGCCCCGACAAATTGCTCGCCGCCTTACAGAGCTGACCCATAGCAAATATCAATGTTTGTGAAACACCAGCGTCCGCAGTTCGATGCTCTCACGCAGCGGCGCGTCCGCCGGCGTTGTCGGATCGACGAACGCTGTATGCGGCCCAAATCGCGTCCGTCCGTCGGTTGCCGAATCGTAGCACTTCAGCAGCAGCGCCTCGTCCGCTGTCATTTCCGGAACATAGAACCAGCGATGGTTGGGGTTGTACTTCACCGAATAGGTTTCCCCCTTTCTGCTGGGATAGATCAGGTCGGAAGCGACGAGATCACCCGGTGCTACGGTCTGTCCGTCGCACATGGCCAGCGGCGCATCGCGTACCGGTCCACGGATCGGCCGCCACAGGTTGATGACCTGCACGCGTCCCTTCAGGAGTTCGTCGGCTTCTTCGGGCAAATGCTCGCGCACTCGGTTTGCACCAGAGACATCGGTCTGATCGACATGGACGCGCGTCGCGGGTTGCCGCGGGCCGCCGCCACGTACATCCGCCGCACCTTCGACCCGTTTCCGCACGGTGTGGTCAAAAATAAAAACGCGGTCGGCCTTGAGCGTCGCCTTGAGGAATGCTTCTGCGGCCGGATAGTAGACGTTCCTGACCTCTTTATCGTCGTAGAAATTCTTGACCGCAGTCGGATGGCGAACCAGCGCAAAGCCCTCGCGATCGAGCGAAAGACCGCCGGCGATCAGACGGGCGTCGAAAATTGGAACCTGATGTGGTTCGGGCAGCGCGGTAGACTTGAGTTCGCCGGGCGGCGGATCGTAAGCGTAGGTTCGCGGCTTGCCCGACCCGGGCGAAAGATAATTGAGTTCCCCGGTTACGAAAGGAAGCGCTTCGATGTTTGACTGCTGTAGGCCCATGGTGATCTCCGAATACCAAAGTCTTAGAGTCAGAATTTTGGCCCGAGCGGCTCTCCAGACAAGTCAGCGCACGAAATAGCAACGCGGCCGTTCTCGCCGGCAGAAAATTTGAAAGAACTTTCCGAAGGCGGCATCCGGGTCGAACGTCCTATTCTCGACTTAACGAAAGTCGTAAACGAAGGGGCTCGCGAACTTACGGGCCGGCGCCCCTGCCAGTCGGTTCCGAGAGCGATCGGTCGACGACATCCCACCTCAACGGCTGCTTTGCGCCAGAAGCGGCCATTCCCGAGAATGGCAGCTTTTTGACCCGGAGCAGAAGTCGCAGACCAAGTCGGTCCGAACCTCTGATATGGAGCACCAGCCTACGAATCCGGGGGGTCAGGAGTTCGTATCTCCTGGGGCGCGCCATTTCTTGGGGCAAAGCAGAACACTTCCGCGCGCCAGCTTTTCGCGCCCGTGCGATTGCTGCATAATACCGGTATCGCTCGGCCTCGTCTTAACTTCCGATCGTGCGGCTTGGCGGCTATCGCGAGAGGAGCGCCGGCCGTGTTTTAGTGATGGGCCGAAACGCTCTTGACGCACTCGGACAGCAAATCACCGGACGCAGAATGGCTGACGTCACCCAGGCTGATGATGCCGACCATCCGCTTGCTCTTGTTCATCACCGGCAGCCTGCGGAGCTTCAGCTTCTCCATGTGATGCACCGCCTTTGCGAGGTCATCGTCCTCCCGGCAACAATGGATGCCTTCGGTCATCACATCGCGCGCCATCGCGCGGCCAGCATCGAAGTTGTTGCTCGCAAGCCCTTTGCAGACGATGTCGCGGTCGGTCACCATCCCGATCAGTCGGTCGTCCTCCCCAATCGGAATGCAGCCGATGTCATGCTCCCGCATCAATTTCGCGAGTTCGGTGACAGGGGTGTTGGGGCTGACCCAGTCGACGCCCTTATGCATCACGTCTTTGACTTTCATGGCGGACCTCCGTTACTGGAGTTTCAGGTGCACTTGATGCAATGCAGCACAGCCCCCGTTTTCTCAACTATACAACCGATCGGGTGCGACGGCACTAGCGCCTCAGGTCGCAGAAGAAAGGTCTTGGCCTCGTTGAGTGTCAGCCCGAGCCGCGTCATCATCGCCTTCGTCCACGCCAGGGCCTCGGCCGCACATCCGCGACTGAGGATGACGAAGTCGTCGGCATACGCGATGCCGAGCGGTCGCTCGCCTCCGTCCGGCTTCGGTATGGACACCCGCCGCACCGGATCGGGCCGGTACGTCTTCGAAACCAGTTCCTCGCGCAG
>Ga0210405_10002742_pt1 | contig 17970 bp, 12 predicted proteins | sample IncBWH11MmetaG_FD_155492 | JGI IMG/M metagenome (GOLD analysis project Ga0210405, IMG submission 155492) | Forest soil microbial communities from Barre Woods Harvard Forest LTER site, Petersham, Massachusetts, United States - Inc-BW-H-11-M | ecosystem: Environmental > Terrestrial > Soil >... | reverse complement strand
GTCTACGTTCACGTTACCTACATGGGGACGTAGCGACACGCGATCGCGCAGGGCTGCTGGGGCGAAAGCCGCTGAATCTTGCAAAGGGTGCGCCGCGCCGTATGGCAGGTTGCATTTAGAAGACACCCGCTCACCGCAGTCCCTCGGAACAATCCGAGTTGGCGATATCATCGCCTTAAGGAAACCTTCTTTTCCAAGAGGAGAAATCGTCATGAGTGGAACTGTCGCCCAAAATAGGGCTTTCTCATTTTCAGCGATGTTGATTGTGGCTACCGGTCTCGTCGCCGCATCCGCCGTTGCATGGCCAGCGGCCCCGCAAAACGTGTATTCCGGCCCGGGACGCTATGAGATTGAAAACGTGGCCTCCGGCAAGGTCCTGGACCTGAATCGGCAGGATCAGCGCACGGTGATCCAATGGCCACGAACGCACGCCCCAAGTCAGCAGTGGGACATCGTGGACGCCGGGAACGGCTACGTTTTCATCAAGTCCGCAGTCACCGGCCTGGTCATCGATATTGACGGCGGGCGTGCCCGCGATGGCGCGCGCGTCATCACTTCGCAACCTTCGGGGAGCGACAGCCAGCTGTGGAACGTCGAAGGCAAAGGAGGCGAACGGCGATTCACTTCGCGGCTCCGCATCGCTTTGGATTTGCCCAACGGCTCGCACGATGATGGTGTCGAATACCAAGTCTGGAACGAGGAAGGCAAGGACAGTCAAAGATTCCGCTTCGTGTTGGTTGGCGGTCCGGCTCCCGCAAACCCGAACACCTATGGCGCCGATAGCCCTGTGCCCGAAGAGAAACGCTCTTACGAACGGGGCTACCATTCCGGCGCCGAGGACTTCAAGGCGCGCCTGCGCCGCACCTATGCCCGCCACAAGGGCCAGTACAATCCTCAATGGGAAGAGGCCTTCATCGAGGGATATTATGATGGCTACGACGCCGCGCGGCCCGATACCAATGTAATGCGGGGGGAGGAGAAGGACTCCTACGACGATGCCTATCGCCTCGGGCAGAAGGATCACCGTGACGTTAGGGAGCCCAGTTATATGCGCTACGCGGATCGCTTCGATCCCCGGTTCGAGCCCTTTTTCCGAAGGGGCTACGCGGACGGCTACTACTCGGCCCGTTAGCCGGAAGTTAGAGACAAATTCAAGACTCGCAGGCTCTCAAAGAACCTAGATCCCCGCACCTCGTCGACTTTGCGGCCGATGTAGTTCCGTCTTGTCAAACCACCTCGATCATCGCCCCGTCCGGACGTGCCTGTCGCTCCTCGCAGGCCAAAAAGCGTGAAGCGGCTTTCGGTTTAGGAGCTGGTCCACTTGCGCGCGGTGCGTGTTGCGCGGGTGGGATTTAACCGAGCGGCATTTGACGGGGCATCGAAGCATGGGAGAATTGCGACTCCGGCATGAATCGCCCCAAGAACTTCCGCGTGTACTTTCTGGTTGCGGCGCTGGCCATCGGCGGGATAGTGCTGCTTGTTCGCGAGCATCGCCCCTCGTTCCTGCGGCCGGACCTGCACCTCTGTGCCTACGTGACGACCGCAGATGGAAACGTCACGGTGGTCGATCTGGTGAAGCTCAAAGCCGTGGCGCGGATTGCGGTGGGGCCGGGGCTTTCCGGGATGCGCGAGCATCCCACGCGCCCGGAGGTGTATGGCGTCAGCAGCGCCGGCGGGTATGTTTGGATCCTCGATCCGCGGGCCAACCACTTCACCGGGCAAATCAGCGCGCGCATTCCCGTGGGGCCGCTTCCTTACGCGCTGGATTTTTCGCCGGATGGGAGCCGCATCTATACAACAGCGTCCGGGAACAACACGGTGCTGGCGATTGACGCACGCGCGCGCGCCGTCGTGGCGCGCGCGGCGACCGGGCGCGAACCGGTGCTCGCGCACGTCACGCCCGACGGCAAAACCGTGCTGGTGGTGAACCGGCGAGACGGGACACTTGGCATTCATGACGCGGCGACGCTTGCGCCGCGAGGCAGCATTTCCGTAGTGGCGCAGCCAGAAGACGTGGCCGTCTTGCCGGACAATTCCCTGGCGTTCGTGCTGAGCCGTTCCGAGCGGCGGATCTCCGTGGTGGATCTGCGGCGCGGAGTTCTGGTAACCAATCTGCAGTTGGCGGGCGCGCCTACCGACATGCTGCTCAAGCCCGATGGAGGCGAGCTGTACGTGATTTCGCCGGAGGCACACGGCTTGCAAGCCATCAATACCGCAACCCACGAGGTGGGCGACTACATGGTGCTGGGATCGGCGCCCACGCGCGGAGTGTTGAGCGAGGATGCCTCGTTGATGTATGTATCGGATACGGCGGCGGGGCGGGTTACGCCGGTCGATATTTTCAATCGGCGTATAGTGCGCGAGCCCGGAAAGGGGTTCCCGGTTCCCGCGGGCGATGCTCCCGGGAGTTTACGATTCGATCCGGAAGAAAATTTGCTGCTGGTGGTGAGCGCAGGGTCGGGTGACCTGGCCGTAATTCGGGTCCGAACAAATTTTTTGCTGACGATGATCCCCGTGGGGGATCATCCGCAGGAGCTGGCGGTGAAATTGTTTTAGGGTGTGGTTGAGGTTGTGGTCGGACGAGGTGAGAAACACTGGCAGAAAACGCCTAGGGTAGGACTTAAAGTAAAACTTTAATGATTAAATCCTCGGGCGCAGAGCCGGTCCGGCGACAATTCAAGAAAAACTTTAAGCGCCGCGCAATAGATTCCTGCTACTCCGGTGGCCAGGCGGAATGATCTTCGCCGAGGTTTACGTCGAGGAATCCTTCGGCGGGCAGAACGTCGACGGGCAACCCTCCGTGCCACAGCGCCACGCCGAGGCGGAGCTTGATCTGGCCCTTAAGGTCGATCTGGTCCTTGTGGATGGCGACTTCCAAGACGCGTTCGAACGCAGCTTGTGCGACGGCGCTCGGATTCAACAGGCAAACGAGTTTTTTTTCGACAGCGAATTCCTTGAGATGGCCGCGCTCGAGCTTGACGACGATGGTCACTTCTTCGGCGCCGCCGATGGTGATGCGAAACTCTGGATCCTCGAGTTCGCCAAGGACTTCAAGAAAGGGGTCGACGCGCACGCAGAAACGTTCTTGCTCGAATCCGTATCGCAATTCGTGCAGGTAGAAGACGCGACCGTGCATGGAGCCGCCGCGACGCTCCGGGGAATACAGGCCGGCGCCAAGCCATTCGAAATACGATGTGTCCCGGCCATCGATTTTCACATTTAGCCACCCCGTCGGAGCTAGTTGCACGGCGTGCTCCGGTTGGCGCTTGATGGGTTTGGCCAATTCTCCCGGGGCTACCTGGCCCAACGCGAGGTAAATAGCGGTGAGATGTTTTCGATAGAGGGCGTCGAATTCCGCGTCGTTGGCGGTGCTGTGTTCGGGGCCGAACCACCAGCACCAGTCGCTGCCCTCCGCCGCCAGGAGCGATTCGCGGGCTTCCTTGAGGGCGGTTTCGGAGGGGGCGTCGGCTCTTCCCTGCTTGCGGGCTTCACAAGCGCGAGCGTAGGCTTCGCGTGCATCCCAGAGCAATTCCCAAGCGGCCACGTCTTCGGCGTGGCCGATCCAGACGTCAAAATTGGCGTTGATCCAGGAGGCCGGAAAAATTCCGGTGGTCACGGGGATTTCGCCGGCGGCGGCAATGGCTTCTGTGGCGGTCAGCGCGCGGAAATCCTGGTCGCCCTGAATGCGGCCGTAGAATTCGCGGAGGAAGGCGCGCCCATTGCCCGGATAGTATTCCCAGGCGTTTTCACCGTCGAGGAAAAGACAAATTGTGAGCGGCTGATTGCTCTGGACGGTTTCGCCAAGATGGCGCAAGCGATTATGGAGATCGGCGGCGGCGGATTTGGCATCCATGCGGCTGTAGACGAAACCGATGAGATCGGACAAATGGTGATCGCGGAACAATCCGGCAATGGTGTTGCCCGCGAGCTGGACACGCCAGGGTTTGTATAGACGATCCGCGTTGGCGGGGAGGCCATTCCCGTCGCGGAAAAATCCGACGTTCAGCGTGCGGCCAAGGACGCCCTCGTCCGTTCCGAACCACTGAAAGCCTTGCTCCGCGGCAATGCTCAGTGCTTGATCGGAGATCGAGCCTTCCGAAGGCCAGAGGCCTACGGGCTTCACGCCGAAAACGCGTTCGTGATATTCGCGGGCAAGCTGTAATTGTTCGCGCGCGTCTTCGGGACGCCGGTAGGCGCGGCGCGGCAAAGGCGTGCTGGGATTGGCGACGCGCGCAATATCCGAATCGCAGATCAGCGGAAGGATCGGGTGATAGAACGGCGTTGTGCTGATCTCGATCTGGCCGCGCTTCGCGGCGTCACGGTAGGCAGGGAGCACCAGGCCCAGGAATTCGAGCTGCTTTTTTCGCAGCGCGAATTTGTCGTTTTCGGTGTAGTCCTTCCCTTTCGTGGAGAGGCGGCCGACGACCTCGTCCGATGCGAACCAGGACTCTTCCATCCAGGCCAATTGTGACAACAGTTGCAGGTCGCGCCAGTCGCGCGGGGTGAAGGAGACCAGCGCTTGGGCGCCGCCGGCAGGCCGCGACCATTCGAATAATTCGACGAAGCGAGGCCAGCGCGACATCAAACGCTCGTGGTTCAAGTGAAACGCGCGCGCGAGGACTTCCGCCTTGTCCTCGCGGGTCAATTCGTCCGCATTCTTGAACGCCAGGGAAAACCACGGCTCATTAAACGTGCCGCTAGCATATTCCTCGAGTTGAATGCCGAGGGCTGGCACAACGTTGAAGGTGGCGTGAAAGTTGGGAAATTCGCGGAGCACTTCGACCATGCCCCAGTAGTCTTTCAGCGCGTGCAGGCGCGTCCACGGGAGGACGTAGCGTCCTGTCTCGGGGTCGCGGTATTGCGGCTGATGCATGTGCCACAGGACAACCAGATGAACCTGCTTCATTGCTCGCGTCTCTCCCGTGTTAGTCGCGTGACCGGAGGGCGGTGTCCGGCTGACAGTTGAAGGTTAAAGCTGCGGTCTATGCGCGATTCGATTGAATCGGGCGCACCAGCCTGTCTTAAAAGACCCGCTGTAAGAAAAACTATCACGTAATCGACGGTAAAAGAAACGGAGCTGAACAAGTATCGGCGCCCTTTTGCAGGGTGTAAGGCAAGATTTTGGATGAAGTTGCCGCGGGGCCGGTGCCCCAAGGCGGTTCGGCAAGTGGTGGATTCATGGGAATGCTCACCTGTAATCCCGACATAAGTGCAAGCCAGCAACTTTTCTACTGCAAACGGGTTCGTAGGGTTTGAGGTTAGGTGTGTACGCGTAACCCCTTTATTTTGTTGAACTAATGTGAATTTCCCTATTGCCAAGCAGCCACGCGAAGAGTAGCTTTCGCGAAGCGGAACGTTGTCGGGTCCTGGTTGTGCAGACTCTTCTCGTGTCCCAGAACTTCAGGTATTGCAAGCCGGCCCGCTAACCGGGAGGTAACAAATGAAACGCATTTCTGTGTTTTTGAGTTTCTCATTGGTGTTTCTGGGGCTCCAGGCGAGCACAAAGGCTCAGGACATCCTGGTGCCGGCCGGGACCCTTCTTCGCTGTACGCTTGACGAACCAAATTTTTCCTCAGCCACTGCCGATATAGGCGACCCTGTGCTCTGCCATCTGAACGGCCTCCGGGAATTCGGACAGAACGTTTTTCCCCGGGGAAGCTACCTCGGCGGACACCTAGAAGCGGATAAGGAGCCCGGACACTTCGTGGGTAAGGGCTATCTCAAGTTGCAATTCGACCGCATTGGTTTCCCTACCTCGGATATCCCCGTTCCCAGCAAGGTCATCTCTGCCAAGGGATACAAAGTGGATCGCCACGGTGACATCGTGGGCCGCGGCCACGCGACGCGTGACGTCGTGGAATGGCTCATTCCGCCACTTTGGCCGTGGAAGATCATTACCCTGCCTGCCCGGGGTCCGCGTCCCGCGCTGAAAGGTGAAGAGCAGATCACCGTGCGCTTGATGGATGATATCCAGATCCCTCGACTGGTAGCCTCCGGTCAAGCTTATGAAAGGCCCGCTTCTTACGACCGGCCACGCCCGACTTATAGGCCGCAATCTTTTGATCGGCCCCCGAGCTCCGACAGGCCGCGATCCTCAGAACCGGTGCAGGTGGTCAACAACCCGGAAAACAAGACTGCCGATATCAGCTACGTCGCTCTGAATACGACGGCCCAGAAGGACCAGCTAGATATTTCTGCTGCTCCATTAGCTCAGACTGAGCCATCGGCACCAAACTCCACGACCATAGGCCAACCAGCGCGGACAAAGTGGATTGCCCTCAAGCCGGGCAATGTGTATGCGGTTACGAATTACCGCATCCACAATGGCAGCGTGACTTATGTGCTTTCCAACGGCGCCCAGGGGTCAGTAGACTCCGCGGAAGTTGATTGGCGCAAGACGTCTCACCTGAACGCCGAGCCTATCGCTTCATCGGTCGCAGTTAGCACCGGCGTTACCGAAGGTCCGCAGGCATTTGCAGCGCGCCAGTGAATTGGGTTAATCCGGAGGATGGCGCGGCAGATTCGGCTTGATGCCGAATTGTTTGGAACCCCAATCGCAGAGGCCTTCGAGGAGCGGGATTAAGGTTTCACCGGAGGGACTGAGCGAGTAGGTGACCTTGGGCGGTGAGGAACGCGTTGCCGCTCGTGCGACGATGCCATCCTTTTCCAATTCGCGGAGCTGAGTGGTTAGAACTTTTTCGCTGACGCCGCGAAGAAGATCGCGGAGTTCGGCAAAGCGCAGCGGGCCAAAGGAAAGGCGCCAGACCGCCTGGACTTTCCACTTGCCGCTCAGCACGTTGATGGTGGCCTGCACGGGACAGCTGTGGTGACCTTTCATAGCGGTGCTCCGGGCTTACAAATTTGTGCGTACTTCAACTCGCCAAAGTGTCGTTATACCATGTCCTCGGAGTCGTTAGGGCCGCGCGTGCCAACCTGAAGGTAGCTGCCCGAGACGTGCTTCACAGAACAAGCAGGAGCAAGAAAAATGATTCTCATCACTGGTGCAAGCGGGAGTGTTGGCAAAGTTGTTTTGCAGGAAGCGATACGCACGGAGCCCAAGGTCCGCGCCATGTACAGGTCAAAAGAGGAGGCCGCCAAAGCGCCCTCAGGATGCGAGCCTGTGCTGGCGGATTATAGAGACAACCAAAGTCTGCGCAAAGCTCTTAACGGCGTGACGGCCGTGTACGTGGTGTGTTCCCCGATTCCGCAACTCGTGGAACTGGAGAGCAATATGCTGGACGCGTGCAAGGAATCCGGGGTAAAGCACGTGGTGCTGAATTCGGCGCTTGGCGCGGGAGATTTTGCGAAATCGTTTCCGGGCTGGCACCGCAAGGTGGAAGACAAGCTCAAAGCGACAGGGATGAGTTATACGATCCTGCGGCCCAATGGTTTTCTGCAGAATATCGCGGTCTACAATGCGCCGAGCATTCGCGCGCAGGGCGCATTTTACGCCGCCATGGGAGACGCGAAGGTCAGCTATCTGGACGTTGGCGACATCGCGGTTGTTGCCGTCAAGGTGCTCCGAGGGGGTGCGCACGCCGGGAAGACCTATGAATTGAACGGTCCGGAAGCGATATCGAACGGGGAGCTGGCCAAGCGAATATCCAAGGCCGCGGGGCGCACCGTGAATTATGTTGACATTCCGGAAGCGGCGCAGCGTGAGGCGATGCTCGGCCTGGGCATTCCGGAATGGCAGGTGACGGCGCTCCTGGAACTTCAGCAGTACTACAAGCTGGGCGGCGGCGCAAAGACCGATTCCCTGCTACAGACATTGATCGAACGCGCTCCGGTGACGCTCGATCAATATCTGGCGGCCAACGCGCGGGAATTTCGAGATCAGGCCGCGTCGGCTTGAAAAGGGAGAGCCGCGATGACGGCATCGGCAAGCGCATCTGCAGCTAAAAACCCCAAGACCGGCATGACTCACGCGGAAATGAGGGAATTCATCCGCAATCATTTTGAGGAATTCGTCAACCGGAAGAACCTGCGCATCGGCGAGACGAATTTCGCACCCGGATTTGTAGACCACGGGGCGGACGTCCCGGCGGGAATGGCTCCGGGACCCTCTGGGGCGATGCAGTACGTCGGCGCCGCGCTGAAAAAGGTTCCCGACCTGCGCGTAAGCATCGAAGACATGATCGCCGAAGACGACAAAGTGGTGGTGCGCAACCATTGGACGGGTACAGATGCGGCTACGCAGCAACGGCTTGAATTCTCGGGAATCGTGATTTGGAGGATCGCCAACCGGCAGATCGTGGAGCGCTGGGCGTATTTGGAGGGTCCGCACCCGGTGCGCAGCTAGAGTTGGGAAATTAAGGAGCTGGCCGGCAGCTTTCCAAAAAGTGTGCAACGGCGCGGCGGGGCGAACGCCGCGACCGTGATACACTCACCGTTCGCGTCATGCGCATCCTGGACCGGTATATCGTCCGCGAAGTATTTCGCCACGCCCTCCTCGGACTTGTCGTATTTACGTTTGTATTTTTCGTGCCGCAACTGGCGCGCTTAATGGAGCTTTTTGTGCGCCACAGCGGTTCCGGCGCACAAATTCTGACGCTTTTTCTCTGCCTGTTTCCCGCCGTGTTTGTATTTACCGTGCCCATGGCTACGCTGATCGGCGTGTTGCTGGGGCTCGGGCGAATGTCGGCGGACAGCGAAATCATCGCCCTGACAGCGCTGGGCATCGGCCGCCGACGCATTCTACTTCCCGTTGGCGTGCTGGCGCTCACGGGCGCGGTATTGACACTGGCCATGACCATCTGGCTGGGGCCGCTGGCGCTGCGGACGTTTCGCTCGCTGCAAGCCGACCTGATCACCTCGCAAGTTTCGTTTGCACTGCAGCCGCGCGTGTTCGACGAGCGTTTTCCAAGCAAGGTTCTATACGTTAACGACGTCAGCGCCAGCGGCACGCAGTGGCACGGCGTGTTTCTCGCGCAGACCGGTTCGGAGAGCGGTTCGCAACTGACGTTGGCAGAAAACGCCATCGTCATTGCCGAACCGAAACAGGGCAAGCTGGAGTTGCATCTGCAAGGCGGCACGACGCACGAATTCTCGCGCGACGACGCAGACCATTATTCCGTCACGGCTTTCGGCCAGAGCGATTGGCCCATCGAGTTCACCGGCTTGGCGGCGGCCCCGCCGCGGCAGCTCAACAATCCCGAGCGCTCCATGCGCGAGCTTTGGAAGGACAACGGGCCAGGCTGGCGGGAAGCCCGCGTGGAACTACACCGCCGCTTGGCGTTTCCGATGGCCTGCTTTGCGTTTGCGCTAGTAGGCGTTCCGCTGGGTGCGCAGCCGCGGCGCGGCGGCCGGGCGGCAGGAGCCCTCCTCGCAGTAATCCTCATTGCTGCGTATTACTTGCTATCCGTAATGGGGGCCCGGCAGGGCACGCTGCCCCCGGCCGCGGGAGTGTGGATCGCCAATGCGATTCTTTTCGCGTTGGGCCTGACGCTCATGCCGCGGATGGAGCAATTCCGGGGCGAAAACCAGTGGCTCCGGCCAATCCTTTATTTTCAATCTCGAAGACGCTTGTTGCGCCGCCGACGTGCGCAAGCTCGCGCCAAAGCCGCCACGGCAAACGGGGTAAACGGGGCAAACGGGGAACGCCCAACACAGGAAATCCTGGTGCAGTCCAGCGGAAGTTTCCCGCAATTGCTGGACATTTATGTATTGCGGCGTTTCTTTTCTTATTTTGCGCTGCTCATGGCGGCGTTTGTCTTTCTATTTGAGACCTTCACATTCTTCGAGCTTTTGGACGACATTGCCCGCCACCGCGTGCCCTTTCTGATCGTGGTCGACTACTTCCGCTACCTTGCTCCCTACCTGCTCTATCAACTGGCGCCCCTAGGAGCTCTGGTCGCAGTACTGGTCACGCTGGGGATCATGAGCAAGAGCAATGAAATCGTGGCCATCAAGGCCAGCGGCATCAGTATGTACCGGCTGGCGTTGCCGCTGCTGCTGGCCGGGCTGGCCCTGGCGGCCACCATGATCGTGCTCGACGACACCTACCTTCCCTATGCCAACCAGCGCCAGGACGCGCTTCACAACTTGATCAAAGGCCGCCCGCCGCAGACGTACACGCACCCGCAGCGGTGGATATTCGGAGAAGGCTCGAAAATTTACAATTACGATCTCTTTGATCCCGCGGAGAAACTCTTTGGCGGGCTCACCGTGCTGGAGATCGATCCAGTGACGTTCCAGGTGCGGCGCCGTATCTTTGCGTCGCGCGCGCGGTGGTCGGAGACACAAAAGGTGTGGGTGCTCGAGGGGAGCTGGGTGCGCGATTTTGCGGACGGCGCCGTTGTCCGCTACGAGCGGCTGCCGCCGGTCACCTCGCTGCCGGAGCTTGCCGAGCCCCCCGCTTATTTCAATCCTGATCGTTGGGGAAAGCAGGGGTTCCAGATGAGCTGGCGGGAATTGCGGAGTTACATTGACGGGTTGCAACGCGCGGGCTTTGACGTCTCGACACTGACCGTGCAATGGCACGAAAAGATTGCCTTCCCGCTGCTCGCGCCAGTGAGCATGCTGCTGGCGATTCCCTTCGCGTTCCTGGTGGGGACGCGCGGCGCCGTGGGAGGCGTGGCTCTTGGAGTGGGTTTTGGGATCGCTTATTGGTCCTTGGCCAAACTCCTGGAAGCCATGGGCAGTGTCGGACAGCTTCCGCCTTTTCTGGCGGGGTGGTCACCGGACATTATTTTCTTTTTCCTCGGGATGTATTTCTTCTTCAAGATGCCGACGTAAAAAAGAAGCCGCCGACAGGCAACTACTATGGGAATGTTTGCCTGTCAGCGGCTTCTAGTACTACTTTAGATTGATCCGAGTCGATTGCTTTCGCTATTTGCCCTTCTTCTTGGCGGCTTGCTTCTCTTCAACTACTGCTTGAGCTGCTGCCAGACGTGCGACGGGCACTCGGAACGGCGAGCAACTCACATAATTCAACCCCGCGCGATGACAGAACTTGACGCTGTCGGGGTCTCCACCGTGCTCGCCGCAGATGCCCAGCTTGATGCCGGGACGCGTCTTATTCCCCTTCTCCACGGCAGTCTGGATCAGTTGGCCGACCCCATCCTGGTCAATCGTGGCGAAGGGATTTTTCTTGACGATCTCCAATTCCTGATAAGGCCCGAGGAAGGAACCGGAATCGTCGCGGCTCATGCCGAGGCAGGTCTGCGTCAAGTCATTGGTGCCGAAGCTGAAGAACTCGGCCGTCTGCGCAATCTCATCGGCGGTGAGCGCGCCGCGCGGCACTTCAATCATGGTGCCGACAAGGTAGTTCAGCTTCACGCCCTTTTCCTTCATGACTTCGCTCGCAATGCGATGGACGACCTCAACCTGCAGGTCGAGCTCTTTCTTGAACCCGACGAGAGGAATCATGACTTCGGGGTTCACCGTGATGCCGGCTTTCTGAACGTCGGCCGCGGCCTCGAATATGGCGCGGGACTGCATCTCGGATATTTCGGGATAAACAATCCCCAGACGGCAGCCACGGAAACCGAGCATCGGATTAAACTCATGTAATTCTTTAACTCGTTGTCTGATTTTTTCGACCGGCACTCCCATCTTCCTTGCTAGGTCGTTCTGTGCGGAGCCCTCGTGCGGCAGGAATTCATGCAGCGGCGGATCGAGAAAACGGATGGTGGCCGGCAGTCCCTTCAATTCTTTGAACATGCCGACGAAATCCTCCTTCTGGTAAGGCAGGATCTTGGCAAGCGCTTCTTTCCGGTGTTCCTTGGTGTCAGCCAGAATCATTTCCCGCATGGCGTCAATACGATTGCCTTCAAAGAACATGTGCTCGGTGCGGCACAGGCCAATACCCTTGGCGCCAAACGCGATGGCATGGGCCGTCTGTTCGGGAGTGTCGGCGTTGGTTCGGACCAGGAGGCGGGTGACCTTCGCGCACCAGTCCATCAGCTTCTTGAAGTTCTGATACGTCTGGCTTTTGCTGGGATCGAGCGATTTCTCGATCAGCACCTGGACGATTTCGGAAGCGGCGGTTGGGATTTGGCCCGGATACACTTCACCCGCGGTGCCGTTGATGGAAAGGAAGTCGCCTTCCTTGTACGTTACGCCATCGACGGTCATCGTCTTGGCCGCGTAATCGATCTGAAGCGCCGCCGCGCCGCAAACACAAACCTTGCCCATCTGCCGAGCGACCAGCGCCGCGTGCGAACTGACGCCGCCCTTGGCAGTGAGAATTCCCTCGGCGGCAATCATGCCGCGCAAGTCCTCGGGCGAGGTTTCGTTGCGGACCAGCAGGACCTTTTCTCCTTTTTCCGCGGCTGCTACGGCGCGCTCCGCGTTCAAATACATCCTACCGGCAGCGGCGCCAGGCCCGGCTGGCAATCCCTTGGCAATGCACTTCGCCGCCTGGACGGCCTTGCGATCGAACACGGGCGCCAGCACCTGGTCGAGCTGGTCGGCGGGCACTCGCCGGATGGCGGTCATCCAGTCGATGAGTTTCTCCTTCTCCATTTCCACGGCGATGCGCACGGCGGCCAGGCCGGTGCGCTTGCCGTTGCGCGTCTGGAGCATGAAGACTTTGCCGTCCTGAATGGTGAACTCGAAGTCCTGCACGTCCTTAAAGTGTTTCTCGAGGGTCTGGCGGATTTTTTCCAACTCGTGGAAAGCCTGGGGCAGGTAGTTCTTGAGCTGCGCAACGGGTTCAGGCGTGCGAACGCCGGCGACCACGTCCTCTCCCTGGGCATTGATGAGGAATTCGCCGTAGAAAGTTTTTTCTCCGGTCGCGGGATCGCGCGTGAAGGCCACCCCCGAGCCGGACTTGTCACCGGTGTTGCCATAGACCATCGCCTGAACGTTCACGGCGGTGCCCCATTCAGATGGAATATTGTACTTGCGGCGATACACGATGGCGCGATCGTTCATCCACGAACCAAACACGGCGCCCACCGCGCCCCAGAGTTGTTTCCAAACGTCCTGCGGGAATTCCTTGCCGGTACGGTCCTTGATCAGTTTCTTGAAGCGAACCACCAATTCCTGAAGGTCTTTCGCCGTCAATTTCGGATCGTCGATGTCCGCATGATATCGTTCGTGCTTGAGATCGTGAATGACGACTTCAAACGGTTCGTGGTCCTCGTTCGGGCGTTTCTGCACGTTCATGACAACGTCGCCATACATTTGGATGAATCGGCGGTAACAGTCCCAGGCGAACCGTTCATTCTTGGTAGCCTTGGCCAGCGTGAGCACGGTTTCATCATTCAGGCCGAGGTTCAAAATCGTGTCCATCATGCCAGGCATCGAATCGCGGGCGCCAGAGCGGACAGAGACGAGCAAGGGCATGGCTACTTTGTCGCCAAACTTCGTGCCCATGATTTTTTCCACACGCGCGACGGCGGCCTTGACCTCCGCTTCGAGCGATTTCGGATAGGTCTTCTTGCTCCCGTAATAGTAGGTGCAAACCTCGGTGGTAACGGTGAAACCGGGAGGCACTGGAAGGCCGATGCGGCTCATCTCCGCGAGGCCCGCGCCCTTTCCGCCTAAGAGAGCGCGACGGCTCCCATCGCCTTCCGCTCTACCCGCACCGAAAAAATAAACCCATTTAGTCACTGTGATCCTCGCTTGTCTTAGTTGAAGTTGAACTCTCGCTTCTGTCACCGGTCCGCAGGGGCGGCCGTGAAAAATTGTCGGCACGCCGACTTCTTAGGCAGCTAAAGTAATACTTGAGACCGTCAGCGGCGCTCTTCTCCGCCAATTTCTGAAAAATCGGCCACCGTGGTGAACTCGCGCAGCAATTCCGCCAGCAACGCCAGGCGGTTCTTGCGCACGGCTTCGTTCTCCGCCATGACCATGACGCCGTCGAAGAATTGATCAACGACCTTTCGCAGGCCGGCAATGTTCTCCAGGGCCTCCTGGTACTTCCCCGCGCGTTTCTGGGCTGGCACTTTGGTCGCGGCCTCGCGAACCGCGGAGTAAAGTTCACGCTCCGCGGCGCTGTCGAACAGCTCAGGATTCACCTGGGGAGTCTCGCCGGAAGCGAGATTGGCCTTCTCCAGGATCTTGCGAATGCGTTTGAAGGAAACCGCCAGCGGCTCGAAGTTCTTGGACTTGCGAATGGCCTTCAGCGCCACCAGACGCTTCTGCGCGTCCACCAGATCGTCGGCCCCGGCGCGAAACACGGCGCTGACTTCATCGTAGCCAAAGCCTTCCCGTTCGCGGAACACGAACTTTGCGCGGTCGAGGATGAAGTCCAAGATTTGCGTTTCCTGGTCTGGCGTGACCCCCCGCTTGGGTTTGTGGGTAAGAAGCGCTTTCGCGGCAGCGCCGATGGCCAGAGAGAGCGAAACGGGCAACTTCTTCTCCAGTATGATCTTGACGATCCCGAGTGCGGCGCGGCGCAAAGCGTAGGGATCGCTTGACCCTGTCGGCACCACTCCCACTGCAAAACAACCGACGACGGAATCGAGCTTGTCGGCAAGGGCAACGGCGCAACCAGTCAAATTGCGCGGGATGGGATCTTCGAGGCCTACGGGCCGGTAGTGATCGTAGACCGCGTCGGCAATTTCGTCGGACTCGCCCTGGGCGCGCGCGTACAGCCCACCGACGACCCCCTGCAGCTCGGTGAATTCACGAACCATCTCGGTGGCGAGGTCGCACTTGGCAATCTCGGCGGCGCGGTCGGCCTCCGCTACGTGTGCCTGATGCATCCCGAGGTTGAACCACTGCTCGGTAAACCAGCGGGCGATGGCCCGGATGCGCTCAACCTTGTCCCGATAACTGCCGAGGCGCGATTCGTAGGTAACACGTTCCAGCTTTGGCAAATAGTCGGCGAGCCGACATTTCTGATCCGCTTGCCAGAAAAATTGCGCGTCGGCAAAGCGTGCCCGAAGCACGCGTTCGTGCCCGGCGCGGATGATTCCCTTCGAGTCCTTGTCGACATTGATGACCGCCAGAAAGTGCGGCGCCAGTTCCCCGTTTTTCTTTTCTATCGCGAAGTACTTCTGGTGGTCGCGCATGACGGTGACTAGGATTTCGTCCGGTAGGCTCAGGAAGGCCGGATCAAAACTGCCCTGGACCACTGTTGGGTATTCGTTGAGATAGGCCACCAGCATTCGCAGCGAGGCGTCTTCGTGAATGCGGTAGTTCCCACGCTTTGCGTGGGCTTCAAGTTCCGCCGCGATTTTCTCCTGGCGGCGGGAGGGACGAACGATGACGCCATTGTGTTGCAGCTTCTTCTCGTAGTCCAGAAAGTTGCGGACGGGAATGGTGCTGGAACCGAGGAAGCGATGGCCCCGAGTGGAACGGCCGGCGGCGATACCGGCGACGGACAGTTTTAGAGGCCTGCCATCGAGCACCGCTACAACCCAGCGGATGGGACGAATGAAGCGTGGGCCATCGAGCCCGGTCCAGGTCATCGTGCGCGGCCAGGCGAGATCGTGTACGGCACGGGGGAGGGTAGCCACCAGAATTTGTTCCGCAGTTTTGCCAAGCTTGATTTGCTTGGCAGCCAGATACTCGCCCTTGGGGGTCCGCAGCAAATAGAGGTCGTTGACGTGGACGCGTTGCTTCTCCGCGAAGCTCAATGCCGCGCGTGTCGGCGCGCCGACGGAGTCATAAGCCACGGATTTGGGCGGGCCGCTTACTTCCATCTCCACGTCCGCTTGCTTGGCGAGCAGCCCGCGCACCCAGGCGGTCAAACGCCGGGGCGCGCTGAAGGTCTCCACGGAAACGCCATCAAACAGGTTCTCCGCCGTAAGCAGCTTTTCGATATTGGTGCGGAGTTCTTCCTCGGCCTTCGGAAGCATACCGGCGGGAATCTCCTCGCAACCGACTTCGAAGAGAAGTTCGACGCGTTTCTCTGCTGCGGATGCCTTCACGCTCATGCCCGCGCCTCACGGGGCGGAGCGGCGCCGCCAATCTGCAAGAGGTAGGATGCCGCCGTGCGGCACGCCAGCGTGCGCACTCGCGCCATTAGAGCGGCACGTTCGGTAGTGGAAATAACGCCCCGTGCGTCCATCAAGTTGAAGAGGTGCGAGCACTTGAGGCAATGATCGTAGGCAGCGAGCAGCGGATAACGAACGCGGTCCTTCCCTTCCGCTCCCTTGAAACCATCCAGAAGTTCCTTTGCTTGCTTCTCGTGCAGCTCAAATTCGGAGCGGATCGCCGGCGCATCGCTGCGATCGAAACTGTACTCGGAAAACTGCTGCTCTTCCATCAGCCGAATATCTCCGTAAGACTTGTCCGCAGACCAGCGAAGCTCGTAGACGCTCTCCACTCCTTGGAGAAACGCGCAAATGCGCTCGAGGCCGTAGGTGAGTTCGACCGAGATAGGGTCGAGATCGATCCCCCCACTCTGCTGGAAATAGGTGAACTGGGTAATCTCGAGGCCGTCGAGGAGCACTTGCCAGCCAATCCCCCACGCGCCGAGAGTGGGAGACTCCCAGTTGTCCTCTTCAAACCGGATGTCGTGCTCCTTGAGGTTGATGCCGATGGCGCCCAGGCTTTTGAGGTAGATGTCCTGCACATCAACGGGCGAAGGTTTGAGGATCACTTGAAATTGCGAATGCTTGTAAAGGCGATTAGGATTCTCCCCGTAGCGACCGTCGGCGGGCCGACGACTGGGCTGAACATAGCCGACGCGATAAGCCTGCGGGCCAAGCACACGCAGAAATGTTTCCGGGTGCATCGTGCCTGCTCCAACCTCCACGTCGTAGGGCTGCTGGAGAACGCAACCTTGCCTCACCCAAAATTGCGAGAGCTGCAAAATCAGATCTTGGAAGTTGAGTCCCTTCGGCTTTTTCTCAAGTTTTACTTTAGCTTTCAAGTGCTCTCCAAAAGTTCGCGTGTCATCAGCCGCCGTTCGATGTGGTGCTCGATCCAGTCCAGCGCGGCCTCGCGCAATTCCCTGGCGCTAGCTTGCATCGGCTTTTGGTATTCGATGCGATCCAGTCGCTCCCCGGCGAAGCGTTCCGCTAGATTCCGCGCCTCGATGTGCAGCGGCTTCATTCCCGGACGCCGGCACTTCTCGCAAAACAAGCCGGGCTGATGGGCGTCATAAAAAGCCGGTTTGGCGCCAAAGCGCGTCTCGCAAACCACGCAACGGTCGAATCGCGGCAGCCACCCGCCGAGCCTGACGGTCCAGAACGCGAAGTAGCTCAGCGGCAGGTTCCAATCGCCGGTGCGCTCGATTTCCCGCACGGCCAGCAGAATCAGCCGGAACATAGGCTCGGAAACTTCGTGCTCCGGCAAAATCAGTTCCGAAATCTCACTGATCACCGCCAGCCCCGTGCTGAGGCTGTAATCGCTCTGCGCCTTGTGAAAGGATTCGAGCAAGTCGGCTTGCTGGATGCGCACCAACTCCCGGGTTTCCCTCTCGACGTACCACAGTTGCACGTGCGACAGAACTTCCAGCGTCGAGCCGTAACGGTTTTTCAAGCGGCGCGCGCCCGAGGCCACACCGCGAACCCGTCCCGAAGTGCGCCCCAGAAAACTCACCAGGCGGTCCGCTTCGCCCAGGGGAAATGTCTTCAGAATGATGGCTTCCGTTTCCCGCGCAGGCATGAGCAGTCGGCGCGCCGACGCTGCGCCGGATGAACTGCACCACTTCATCCGAAACGCGCGCACACGCAGAACTATTGTAATTACCACACGCGCTCTCCTCGCGCAATGTTCGCGTGGAAAATTTCTCGCCAAATCTGGAGCGCGACCGCACCCGTTCGCAAAATTGCCTTTGGAAATTTCTGATTTTTTCGCAAACAAGACAGGCTAAAGACAGCGGCGCCAGTCAATTACAGGCAACAATTTATTCTGTTAACCTGAGGTTTTCCCGCCCCAACATTATCGGACGCTGCCGCCGCTTTCCTTGCCCCTTTCATTTCCTTTTCATTTCCTCGCCGTTTCGTTACTCTGCTGCGGGCCTCTTCCCATGTTCATTCCTCTCAAAGACCTCAACCCCTCGCGCACCTATCCCTTCGTCAATATCACGCTGATCCTTGCCAACATCGCTGTGTTTCTTTACTC
>Ga0210405_10002740_pt1 | contig 17976 bp, 19 predicted proteins | sample IncBWH11MmetaG_FD_155492 | JGI IMG/M metagenome (GOLD analysis project Ga0210405, IMG submission 155492) | Forest soil microbial communities from Barre Woods Harvard Forest LTER site, Petersham, Massachusetts, United States - Inc-BW-H-11-M | ecosystem: Environmental > Terrestrial > Soil >... | reverse complement strand
AACGATTCCCGCCAGCTCTCCGTTGCGCATCACCGGCAAGGCTCCAATGTTGTGCTCCATCATGAAACGAGCCGCTTCCAGCACGGACTTGTCGGCCTCGATCGAATAAATGCGGCGGTCTTTCACCAGATCGTACACTGATGCCATAGGTGACTCCTTGCGTATCACTAACCGCGCGCGGTGGCCCCGCGAGCACATTACTTTATCACACTGGGCCGATACCATGTCCTGCTCGCCGCAGCAGGTTCTCTTTGCGATCTTCGCGAATCCTTTGCGTACTTTGCGGTCAAAAGCTCTTAGACCGCAAAGCACACAAAACCATCGCAAAGAACGGGAAGAAAGTCACGCGCCAACTCAGAAATGGCAAGCGCTCGCCTCATCTGCTATCTTCTTGGCTTCACTTCCAGTCAGACTAGAACGCCCCTCACCAAGGAGCCTTGATGCCAGAAACCGCGCTACCCGAGCCGTCAAGAGTTTATCGCTGGATGGTGCTCATCATCGTCAGCATTGCCATGTTCGGCAACTACTACGTCTATGACGCGCTCAGTCCCCTGGCCGACGTGCTCAAGCAACAACTGGGTTTCTCCGATTCGAACATCGGCCTGCTACAGGCGATTTACAGCTTTCCCAACATCTTTACGGTGGTGATCGGCGGCTTCATTATCGATCGCATTGGGTTGCGGAAATCGCTGATGATCTTCGGTGTGCTCTGCCTCATCGGCCCTGCTATCACCGCGATGGCAGGTCATCTCTGGCTCATGGCCACCGGACGACTCATTTTTGGCATGGGCGCGGAATCCCTGATCGTTGCGGTCACGGCAGCGCTGGCGCGCTGGTTCAAAGGCAAAGAGCTGAGTTTCGCGTTCGGCATCAACTTGACCATCGCCCGCCTGGGTTCGTTTGCCGCCCTGAACTCTCCCACCTGGGCGCGATCAGCGTACGCCAACTGGCGCTGGCCCTTCCTGATTATGCTGGCCTTCTCGACCTTGTGCGTGTTTGGAGCCGTGGTCTACTGGATCATGGAGGTCTACGCCGAGAAGAATTACCACTTGGGCGCAGCCTCCACCGACAAAGTAGTATTTGCCGACCTGTTCAAGTTCGGCGTGAGCTATTGGTATATCGTGGCCCTCTGCATTACTTTCTATTCCGCAATCTTCCCTTTCCAGACCTTCGCCGTGAAGTTCTTTATGGAGGCTCACGGAACCTCCAGAGAAACCGGCGGCTTTCTTTCCAGCATGCTGACCTTGTTTGCCATGTTCGCGACCCCGCTTTTTGGTCTGATGGTGGACCGCGTTGGCAAGCGGGCCGTGCTCATGATGTTTGGGTCCATGCTGCTGATCCCCGTTTACCTGATGATGGCCTACACCCAGGTGAATTTGTATGTTCCCATGGCCATGATGGGTGTCGCCTTTTCCCTGATCCCGGCTGTGATGTGGCCTTCGGTGGCGTACATCGTGGACCAGGCCAAGCTGGGAACCGCCTACGGGTTGATGACTATGATCCAGAACATCGGTTTGTTCGGCTTCAACCTGCTGATCGGCTGGTCCAACGACTACAGCAATGCCAGTGCTGCGAACCCGGCCGGCTACCGTCTTGGGATGTGGATATTTTCCGTCCTGGGCTTCCTCGGCGTGTTCTTTGCCTTCCTGCTGCGTCAAAGAGAGAACGGCCCCCACGGTCACGGGTTAGAGACCATTACTACAGCGTCAGCCAAGACTTAGGGGGCGGCGGGGAGTTGGCTTCGACGCTTTCTGCGTCCTTGCTGCTAACCACTGAATCTATTAGGAAAACCGGTTGGTACTGCCTTCTTGGTGGTTGGCGGGCTGGCCGGTGTCCAAAGGCTTGGCTGGATCTGGTAACCAGCCTGACGCTTTCCAGCGTTACTTTGGGGTCGGCTCCACGGCCTGCAAGCGGTACAACGAAAAGCTATTTACGCCGCATCACACTGGGTGCGGCCGGAACAAGGGTGACTTGACCGACGCGAAAAAACTACAGGGCGGCAAGCTTTCTGAAGCCGCGGCCATTGAGCGGGCGAAGCAGGGCGATGCGGAGGCGTTCGAGACGCTGTATCACCTGCATAAGCGACGTGTTTATTCGCTTTGTCTGCGCATGACCGCCAACACCGCGGCTGCCGAAGACCTGACCCAGGAAGCCTTCCTGCAGTTGTTCCGTAAGATTGGGACGTTTCGCGGCGAGTCAGCCTTTTCCACTTGGCTGCATCGCATGGCAGTAAACGTGGTGCTGATGCAGCTACGCAAAAAGAGCCTGGCGGTGGTTCCGCTGGAGGATACCCTCGAAAGTGAAGAGGAATCTCCGCGAAGAGAACCGGGCGCCGACGATGTAAGATTGTCAGGTGCTGTCGACCGTCTGCAATTGCAGCGTGCGGTCGCGGATTTGCCCCCAGGCTATCGGAAAGTTTTTCTGCTGCATGACGTCGAGGGCTACGAGCATAACGAGATTGCCAGTCTGGTGGGATGTTCCATCGGCAATAGCAAATCGCAGCTGCACAAGGCACGAATGAAGTTACGGGATCTCCTCAAAATGAGCAGAGCTGAAAAAGCCACCAGGCCATGAGGGATCCAAACAAAGCAGTTTCGGGAGAGAGGTAGTATGACCTGTCAGGAATTTCAACGGGTCTTGCCGGAGCTTGAGGGCGACCGTAGTTTTGAAGCGGATGAGCATTTGCGAATGTGCTCCCGCTGCTGGGATCTGGTTTCCGACCTGGACGCCATCACCCAGCAGGCACGGCTTCTACAAGCCAGCGAAGACCCCAGTCCACGAGTTTGGAACTCGATCGAAATCGCCTTGCGGCAAGAAGGTCTGATTCGTCAGGCTCACTCGTCCCCTCCCACCCGGCAGTGGACGGGCTGGCGGTTGCAATGGCTGGCGCCGGCGGCAGCCGTGCTTCTGCTGATTTCCGGATTCGTCCTGCGTCAACACCAAGGCGGCCAGACCCAACTCGTCCCGCGGACCGTAGCTACGACAAAAACGTCAGGCCCGCTGTCGGCAGCCGAAACGGGTACGGACCAAACTGGCCGGGATGAAGATCAACTGCTCAGCATGGTAGCCACCCGCTCACCCGACCTCCGGGCCGGTTACGCCAGCAACCTGCAAGCGGTGGATGCTTACATCCGCGATGCGGAATCGTCGGCGCGCGATAATCCCAACGATGAGATTGCTCAGCAGTATCTTACTAACGCTTACGAGCAGCGAGCCATGGTTTACGAGATCGGCATGGCGCGTTCTCTGCCATAATTGAGTGCACAGGGCCGGCACCAACACGTGACCGGGGTTGGGGAGATGTCAGCTATGCGTAGAAGTCGTAGTTCCACAGGATCGCTTGTCATACTGTTCCTGGTCACAGCCGCTTTGGCCAGCGAGGTTCACCAGCAATATCACTTTAAGGTGCACCGCCATTCCAGTATTTCCATCGTCAATCCCTACGGCCTCATCTCAGTCAAACCAGCAATCGGCAACCACGTACAAGTGAATGCGACCCTGTACTCCGACAAAGTAGAAGTTGACCAGAACCATCGCGGCAACCGTATTTCCGTGGTCTCCCATTTGCTCCCCGGAGCGGACACCACCAGCGGACGAGTTGACTACGAAGTGCTGGTTCCGGCCGATGCCAGCGTGACCTTGCGCTCCACCAGTGGCCCACTCCGTGCCGAGAAACTGCATGGGGATCTCGTCCTCGAAGGCAATACTGCGACCGTGGACGTACGTGACGTCAGCGAGGGTCACGTTCATGTAAAAACTCTCAACGGTCCCGTTACCCTGACCAACGTCAGCGACGGACACGTGGAAATCACTTCCGTAAGCGGCGACGTGGCATTAAACTCCGTGAATGGCCCGTTGGTTTCCGTAAACTCAACCAGCGGCTGGATTCATTACGATGGCGATTTCGGAGGCGGAGGTGAATACTCCCTCATGACCCATACCGGAGACATCGAGGCCATTGCGCCGTCCTATGCCTCTATCGACGTGGTCGCGAACTCCGCTCAGGGTAAAGTCGAGAACGATTTCCCCTTGCAGCCAGCCCATTCCTCGTTCGTCTTCCGCGCAGGGAGTGCCTTCGCAGGTACCATGGGGAAAGCCGCATCCACGGTTAAGTTGCTTTCCTTCAGTGGTAAAATTCACCTCAAGAAACGCTAACAACTAGGAAAATCGTCCCGGCAAGCGCTGTCTGATGCGGTTCGCACGCTTCTCCCGGATTGGGTGCGTGCCTGAGGGCCGCAAGGTTGAGGGAATCGTGCATCCATGCCAGAAGCCGGCGGCCACAAGTCAGTGTTTTTGGTGGGTTTTATGGGTGCCGGCAAGACCAGTGTGGGCCGCAGCTTGGGTCGCCGCCTGGGATGGAGGTTTGAGGACTTGGACGACCGCATCCAGGCACGAGCAGGGCACTCGATTGCGGAGATTTTTCGTGATTTGGGCGAGGCAGAATTTCGTCGCCTGGAGAATACGTCTCTCCGTGAACTGGTCAGTGAGCTGGGAACCGAGCCGCGCGTGGTAGCGTTAGGCGGCGGAGCTTTCGCCCAGCCCGAGAATGTAGGGTTGCTCGAGCGTGCAGACGTACGCGTGGTTTTTCTGGATGGCCCGGCGGAAGAGCTTCATCGCCGTTGTGAGGAGGAGCAGCGGGAGCGTCCGCTGTTGCAGGATGCAAAACAGTTTGGCGAACTCTACGAGCAGCGCAGGTCTGCCTATCTGATGGCTTCATGCCGCATCGATACTACCGGCAAGGATGTCGATGGGGTCGCGGTGGAGGTTGCATGCAGGTTGGGTTTGGAATAACAATAACAAAGATGTCGAAGCTCGGCCTCTGGCTCAGCGGCGGACTATTATTCACCTTGTTGGCTGCGAACGCATGGGCCGCCCCTGAGAAGACCTCTCCCGGCCAGACTGTGGACTCCGGTTCCTTCGGCGTTTTCATGAACGGGAAACGAGTGGCCACGGAGACTTTTTCCATCCACCAAAGCAGCACCGGAAGCACCATTACCTCACGTTTCAAGACCGAGGCCGGCCCGGATCAAGCCGAACAGTCCTCAGAATTGCAGCTGACCGCCGCCGGTGAATTGAAGAGTTATGAGTGGAAGGAGATTAGTCCGGGTCAATCGCAGGCCACCGTCCTTCCCGGCCAGGACTTTCTTACCGAGCGCTACACCGACAATCCGGCGGCCAAGCCCCACGAACAACCCTTCCTACTGCCGGCTTCCACCAGTGTTCTAGACGACTACTTCTTCATTCAGCGCGAGGTCCTAGCCTGGAAATACCTTGCCACCAGTTGCAAGCAGGAAAAAGGTGGAGTCAACTGCCCGCTAAAAGAAAAGGCGCAACTGGGGACACTCAATGCCCACGCCCGCGCCTCAGCCCTGGTCAACATACAGTTCTCCGGGAGAGAGAAGATCGCGGTTCGTGGCGTGGAACACGAGCTCATCCGGCTGGATCTGAAGAGCGAAACCAGCGATTGGACCCTCTGGCTGGACGATCAGTTGAAAGTACAACGCATCGTGGATTCCGGGAACACTACCGAAGTGGTGCGAGACTAAGTGGCCCTCACGGACGCACGCGCGGCGCGAGTTCTGACCACGGCGTTGTTGTTCGCGTTGGCACTCGGTTTTCTCTACATCACTCGCCGTACTCTGATCGCCTTTCTCTTTGCCGTCTTCTTTGCTTACCTGGTCGATCCCGCGGTATCGCGAGTGGAGCGATGGACCCACAGCCGCGGAGTAGCGGTGGGCATCATTTATTTCCTGCTTCTACTGCTGCTGATCACTTTCTTCTTTTTCGTTGGTCCACGCATCGGCCACCAGGCGCAACGTCTGGGTGAAGCCCTGCCCCAGCTCCTCGATCAGGTCAGCTCCGGAAGCATCGCTGTTACCATTGGACAGGAGCGGGGCTGGAGTGCCACCACCATTCACCAGGCCCAGGTTTTTCTCACCCGGCATCGCGACGATCTTCTTGCCATCGCGCAGCGAATTGGAGTGCGCGTGGCCGCAGCGGCGCAAGAATCTTGGTTGCTCATCGTGGTCCCCATCCTGGCGGTTTTCTTGCTCAGGGATGGTCGCGCTTTTGGCGAGGTGGGACTGGCATTCGTGCAGACGCGTCCGCAACGCGAGTTTTGGGAAGGCGTCCGCGAGGACCTGAATCGCATGCTGGCCCATTTCATCCGCGCTCAACTGACCCTGGCCGCATTTTCCCTCATTGTCTACAGCGCCGTGATGGCCATCATGCAGGTTCCCTACGCGCTGGTGTTGGGTACTGCGGGCGGCATTATGGAATTCATTCCCGTAGTCGGACCGCTCGTGGCCGCCGTCGTAATCCTCGGCGTGGCGCTCCTGATGAGCTATCACCACTGGGTGATCTTGTTGCTTTTCCTGGCTGTCTGGCGCCTGGTTCAGGACTATGTGGTTTCGCCGCGCATCATGGGAAAAAGCATGGAACTGCATCCGCTAGCCGCGATTTTCGGTGTCCTGGCCGGCGGCGAGATCGCAGGAGTTTTGGGTGTTTATCTTTCCATCCCCGTTATGGCTAGCCTGCGTATCGTGTGGCGACGCTGGCGAATGTACGCGGAAAAGAGACGCTTTGGCCCGTTGAACGAGTATGCCTTCGGCGCCGAAATCTCTCCCCATGAATGAAGCCGGCTCGCGGCTGTTATAAAATTCAATGCAATCATGCCGAAGAGAATTCCTGTAGGGATCCTGGGCGCAACCGGTGTCGTCGGACAACGCTTCGTCCAGATGCTGGAACATCATCCGTGGTTTGAAGTGGCCTGGCTCGCGGCGTCCGACCGCTCCGAAGGACGTCCGTATAAGGAAGCCGCGCGCTGGCGGATGAAGACGTCCCTGCCCGCGACTGTCGCCGAAATGACCGTTTCTCCGGCCCAGCCTGAAGGCGCTCCCCGTGTTATTTTTGCCGCGCTGGACGCCAGCATCGCCGCTGAGATGGAACCTCGCTTCGCCGAAGCTGGCCACGCCGTGGTAACCAACTCGAGCGCCCTGCGCATGAAAAGTGACGTGCCGCTGGTAATCCCTGAGGTCAATCCCGGCCACATCAAAATGATTGAGTGTCAGGCCTGGCGTCGCAAGTCAAAGGGTTTCGTCGTCACTAACCCCAACTGTTCCGCCATCGGCCTGGTAATGGCGCTGGCTCCGTTGCAGCAATTCGGCATCGAGACCGTCATTGCCGTCACCATGCAAGCCGTGAGCGGCGCAGGGTATCCCGGCGTGCCCTCGCTCGATATTTTGGGCAACGTGATTCCCTACATCCCCAAAGAAGAAGAAAAAATGGAAGAGGAGACTCTCAAGCTGCTCGGGCAACTCGACGGCTCTAAGTTCGTTCCCGCGCCTTTCGCCATGAGTGCCCACTGCAATCGCGTGGCGGTGGAAGATGGCCACACTGAGTCCGTGTCGATCAAACTGAAGAAGAAACCGGCAACGGCAGAGATCATCGCCGCCTGGAACGACTTTCGCAGCGATCCGCAAGAACTGAAATTGCCCAGCGCCCCCGCAGCGCCGGTTCGCTATCTAGAAAATGTAGACCGGCCGCAGCCCAGGCTCGATGTGGACGCAGGCAACGGTATGACCGCCAGCGTAGGCCGTCTGCGCCCCTGCAGCGCGCTCGATTGGAAGTTCACCGTACTCTCCCACAACACCATTCGCGGCGCCGCCGGCGCCGCCATCCTGAACGCCGAGCTACTGAAAGTCCGGGGCTACCTCGATTGAACCCCCCGGCCTGCGGCAGGATTGGATGTGCACTCTGCGATGACCTCCGGCCGGGGCGTTTCTCATGAGTGTCATGAAGACGATCGTCATGAAGTTCGGCGGCACTTCGGTGCAGGATGCCAACGCCATCGCCCGCGCCGCCGCCATCGTTAAGGGACGGCTGGCGCAGAGGCCCATCGTGGTTGTTAGCGCTATGGCCAAGGTCACCGATCAGTTGCTGAACATGGCCCGCGCCGCCGGCTCTGGTGATCGCGATACTGCAATCGAGCTCTCTCGCGGCCTTCGTGAGCGCCACTACATGACCGCCGGCGAACTGCTTGGAACCGGAATTTTCACTCACTTCCACAGCGAGTTAGAGGCCAACTTTGAAGCTCTGGATGAACTCTTGCGTGGCATCGCCGCAGTCGGAGAACTAACTCCGCGAACTACCGATCATGTTGCCGCTTACGGGGAAATTCTTTCCAGTAAGATCGTTGCCGCAGCATTCTCCGCCAAGGGCTTGGAGGCGGGTCTGGTGGATTCGCGTGAATGTATCGTCACCGACAACGCCCACACGCGAGCTGCTCCGCGGATCGAAGAAACCAATGAGCGTCTGCGAGCTAAAGTTCAGCCTCTAGTCGCGGCAGGCAAAGTTCCCGTCATGGGTGGCTTCATCGGCGCGACCAAAGCAGGTGTTACCACCACCATCGGACGCGGCGGCTCCGACTATTCCGCCGCCATCATCGGTGCCGGTCTCGACGCCGCGCGCATCGAAATCTGGACCGATGTGGACGGCATGCTAACCACCGATCCCAACATCTGCCCCGACGCCCGCCGCATCAAACTCATCAGTTTCGACGAAGCTGCTGAACTGGCGTACTTCGGAGCCAAGGTCCTGCATCCGGCCACAGTTTTGCCCGCGATCCACAAAAACATTCCCGTCCACGTGCTCAATTCGCGCAACCCCGACTGCGCAGGCACGCGCATTGAAGCCCGGGTACCGCATTGCCGCAACTTCTTCAAAGCCATCGCCGCCAAGAAACGCATCACCATCATTGATGTCGCCGCTCCCCGGATGCTCCTGGCGCACGGCTTTCTGCGCTCGATCTTCGAAGCTTTCGATCGGCATCACGTCGCCGTCGACGTTGTTTCGACTTCGGAGGTCAGCGTTTCTCTTACAGTGGACTCCAATGAATCAATTCCAGCGCTGGCAGCCGATCTTGCCAAGCTGGCCGATGTGAAATATGAAGGCCGGAAAGCTATCGTTTGCCTTGTCGGCGAGAACCTGCGAGAAACTCCAGGCATCGCCGCCCGAGTGTTTGGCGAGCTTTCCGATACTAAGATCCGCATGATTTCCCAAGGCGCATCGGAGATCAATCTGACCTTCGTCATTGAAGAAGACGACGTACCCAGAGTGATTCAGCGCTTGCACAAAGCATTCTTTTCAGATCTGGACCCAGAGGTGTTTGCATGAGCGAGGTCTCCTCTGTGAAACTCTGTGTCCTCTGTGGTAAAAGGTTTCCCAGCCCATGAACCTTCTGATCCTTGGCCGAGGCAAGACCGGCTCTCTGGTAGCGGAAGGCGCTCGCAAGCGCGGCCATGCAGTCACGGTACTCTGTTCAGCTGACAATCCGAACGCCTGTGCCCTAACTGCCGAGCGTCTCGCCCCACAAGACGTCGTCATCGACTTCACCACTCCACACACCGTGCTTGCCCACATCGAAGCGTGCGTGCGCAACCAGAAGAATCTGGTCGTCGGCACCACTGGCTGGTACAACCAGATCCCGAGAATCCGCCGAATGGTAGAAGAGAACCGAAGCGGCTTTCTTTACGCGGCGAACTTCTCCATAGGCGTGAATCTGTTCTTTGACGTCGCACGCACCGCCGCCGCTGCCCTTCAACACCAGTACTCCGGGCAAATCTTCGAACGCCACCATGCCCAGAAGAAAGACGCTCCGTCCGGTACCGCTGCCACCATGCAGAAGATCATCCAGACCGCCTCAGGAACAGAGCTGGAAATCACCTCATTCCGTGAAGGCGATGTCGTCGGCATGCACGAACTGATCCTCGATTCCCCTGCCGATAGAATCTATCTCTGCCACGATGCCAAGTCCCGTCGCGGATTCGCCGAAGGCGCCGTGCGCGCCGCCGAATGGCTCGCCGGCAAGACGGGCTTCTTCGACTTTAAAGATGTCTGGCGGGAACTCTAGTCCCACTTTCCGTCTCCCGCCATTCGCGCTATCTTTATCCTATGCAACTTCGTGGATGCGGCACCGCGCTGGTAACTCCTTTTCGTCAGGACGGCTCCATCGACGAGTCTGCCCTGCGCAACCTGGTGGCCTGGCAAGTCGAGTCCGGAATCGATTTCCTGGTTCCCTGCGGCACCACCGGCGAGACGCCCACTCTGTCTCACGACGAGTGGCTGCATGTCATCGACGTCACCATCGAAGTTGTTGCCGGACGTGTGCCCATTGTCGCCGGAGCCACCTCGAATTCGACACACGATGCCGTCGCCAAAGCCAAAGAAGTTTCCGCCCGTCCCGGCGTCAACTTCATCCTGACCGCGTCCCCTTACTACAACAAGCCCACGCAGGAGGGCCAGTATCGCCATTTTCACGCGATTGCCGACGCCGTTGACAAACCCATCATTCTCTACAACGTCCCCGGCCGCACCGGAGCAAACATCGAACCGGCAACGCTCGCCCGGCTGGCCGAAGTGCCTAATATTCTCGGCGTGAAGGAAGCCAGCGGCAACATGAGCCAGATCGCCGAAGTCTGCAATGTGGTGCCCGAGAGCTTTTTGGTTTTCTCCGGCGACGATTCCATCACACTCCCCGTAATTGCTTTAGGCGGAGTGGGAATTGTTTCCGTAGCTTCCAACGAAATTCCCCGCGAAATGGCAGAGATGACCCGCGCCGCGCTTAACAACGATTGGGTGACCGCCCGCAGCATTCACCGTAAATTCATGCCCTTGATGCAGGCTAACTTCATCGAATCGAGCCCCCTACCGGTCAAGGCGGTTCTCGCGATGATGGGCAAGATCGAAGAAATCTATCGTCTGCCGCTGCTGCCCATGCGCCGCGATACCCGCTCCAAACTGCAAAAGATCGCAGCCGAGGTCGGTCTCATCAGCAAGCCCGCGGCGGCGCAACCGGAGGCGGTGAATTTCTTCATTTACGAAAACTGGCTCGCTGGCCCCCACAAGATCGTCCTGCACCGTTCCAGCTGCAGCCAGTGCAATCACGGCAAAGGCCGCCCCGCCGGTCACGACGCCAATCACTCCCGCTGGCACGGCCCCTACGCTTCGCTTTCCGAAGCCCGCAACACGTCTCACGGCATGGCCAACGTGCTGATCCGCAGCGAGTGCAAGTGCGTTTGAGCAATGTGAGTTTCTGTGATCCTCCGTGTCCTCTGTGGTTAGGGTTTCGCTGCGGCGCTCGTCGTTGATCCTTTATACTTCTGCTTCCATGTCCTCCCTCAAGTCCGCCATCGAGCGTCTCTCCTCCCTCGGCGAGGTCGAGAGCAATCCTGAAGCGCGCAAGACTTTTCTCGATTTCCGCGACCAACTCACCCAAGGCAAAGTCCGTGCTGCCGAAAAGATCAACGAGAAGTGGGTGGTCAACGTCTGGGTAAAGCAGGGCATTCTCCTAGGCTTCCGCCTCGGAGAACTTAGCCAGATGGATGACGGATCCATGCTCTCATTTGTCGATAAAGACACCTTCCCCGCCCGCCGTTTTGCCATCGCTGATCGCGTACGCATCGTCCCCGGAGGATCGTCCATCCGCGTCGGCGCCTACGTTGCGCCGGGCGTAATCTGCATGCCGCCGATGTTCATCAATGTCGGCGCTTACATTGACGAAGGTACGCTCGTGGATTCGCACGCGCTAGTCGGATCATGCGCGCAGATCGGCAAACGGGTTCACCTCAGCGCGGCCGCACAGATCGGCGGTGTTCTCGAGCCGGTCAATGCCGCGCCTGTCATTGTTGAAGACGATGTCCTGATCGGCGGCAACTGTGGGGTCTATGAAGGCACGGTCGTGCGAGCGCGGGCAGTACTCGGAGCCGGAACGATTCTCACCCGCTCCACTCCCCTCTACGATCTGGTGCGCGGGGAAGTTTACAAAGCAACTGACGACTCACCGCTCGAAGTTCCAGAAAATGCCGTGGTTGTGCCGGGATCGCGAGCAGTGAGCAAGAACGCTCCCGCCGGATGGAATCTTTCGCTGTATACGCCAGTGATTGTGAAGTACCGCGACGAAAAGACCGATCAGAGAATTGAACTGGAAGAATGGTTACGCTAGCACCTATGACGGCAGCGATTGTTGTTGCGCTGCAATCATCCTTGCCCGCATCTGCAAATGCCGTTCCCGAAAATGCTTTCTCGCCCGCTCGCCCCAGGTCCGCACAAAGTAATAATTCAATCCGGCTCCGATCACTGAACTGACAAACGGAATGAGCCGTCCCGACCATTTTTCCACTGCCTCGGTGCTGGCTTGTGCCGCGATGCGCTGAATAACCTTGGGCACAAAGCGATTCACCACTTCCTTCTCCAGGAGTTCCCTGCTGATGTCGACTCCGGCGGCGCTGGCCGCCGCAATCCACAACTCCGCCATTTCGTCGTCGGTATTGTATTCGAACCCATATATCAGGCTGAGCTTCTGGATCATCCGTAGCGTAATCCCCGCCAGTATGCTGAGATCAGGCACCATGGTCACGATCCCCCCCAGACCAAGTCCTGCGCCTTCGATGGCCGCAACCTTCATCCCGCCCGCAATGATTCTGTCTGCCATGTCGTCCAGGACTCCAACCTCAACCGTGTAGAGCCCCTGAAAACTGCTCACTGGCAAACCATAAGCCGCGCGAATCTGTAATAGAAATTTACCGGGATCGACCTTTATGGTGTGATACGCGCGCGTGAAACCGCGGCGCAGACCAGCCTCCGCCCGTCTCCGCAACCACGATTGTTGAACCTTGCCAGCCATCTATTGCAATTATCGCAGAACGCTCACTCCGGAGTCGGGTCCGACCGCGCGGCAGCCTGCAGCGGCCACCGCTGCCACCACCTGTGCTAGCATCAATTGATCCCAAATGCCAACTGGAAAGCTGCATATTGTGCCGCTGGGCGGCCTCGGCGAGTTTGGAATGAACTGCATGGCCGTCCGCTGGGGCGACGATATTATCGTCATCGACGCCGGCCTCATGTTCCCAGAAGCCGAGCTATTGGGCGTGGATATTGTCGTTCCCGATATCTCCTACCTCACTGAGAACCGCCAGCGCGTGCGCGCTATTATCCTTACCCACGGTCACGAGGACCACATCGGCGCCCTGCCATGGATTCTCTCTGAACTCAACGTGCCGGTCTGGGGCACCGAGTTTACTCTCGCCTACGTCGAAGACAAACTCGACGAGCATGGCCTGCTCGACGATGCCGACCTCAACGAGATTGAGCCCGGAGCACGCTTCAAAATCGGCCCTTTCACCATTCATCCCATCGCTGTGACTCACAGCCTGGTGGATTGCGTCGCTCTGGCAATTCATACTCCGCTCGGAGTCATCATTCACACTGGCGACTTCAAGGTCGACGCCACTCCCACCGACAATCGCCTGTTCGATCTACACGCCTTCGCAGAGTACGGCAAAGAAGGGGTGCTGGCGCTGCTCCAGGACTCGACCAACGTCGAGCGTAAGGGCTACACTCCCAGCGAACGCGCCGTCCGCCGCAAGTTTGACGAAGTTTTCGCCCGCACTGAGAGGCGCCTCTTCATCTCATGTTTTTCATCTTCCATCCACCGCATAAAACTCGCAGTGGAACTGGCCTGGCAGCACGGACGCAAAGTCGTTTTCGTGGGACGCTCCATGAACAGTTCGGCGGAAATCGCCGAGGACCTCGGCTACATCGAAATCCCCGAGGGTCTGCTTGTTCATCCTGGCGAGATGAAGAATTATCCGCCGGAGAAGATCTGCATTCTTATCAGCGGTACCCAGGGCGAACCCATGTCAGCCCTGTCTCGCGCCGCGGTAGATAATCACAAACACGCCAAAATCGAAAAGGGCGACACCGTCGTTCTTTCGTCCCGCATAATTCCGGGGAACGAGAAGGCGATCTATCGCATGATCGATCACCTGTTCCGCCGCCAGGCGCATGTGATCTACGACGACGGATCGTTCCCTCCAATCCACGTCAGCGGACACGCCAGCCAGGAGGAACTCAAGCTGATCATCAGCCTGGTGAAGCCCAAGTATTTTATTCCCATTCACGGCGAGTACCGGCAATTGAAGCTGCATGCCGAGATGGCCGGGGCGATGCATGGTTCGGTTGGCAACGTCATGCTGATCGAGAGCGGCGACATTCTCGAGTTTGACGAACTGGGCGCACGCAAGGCGGGCCGTGTGAACGTGGGCCGAGTTTGCATCGACTCTGGGTCGCGAACCGATGTAGTCGAAGACCTCATCATCAAAGACCGCCGTCACCTGAGCGAAGACGGCATCGTTCTGCCCATCATTGCTATCAACAAACTGACGGGCCGGGTCGAGACCTCGCCGGAAATCGTGACTCGAGGCTTCGAGCCCGGAGAAGACGGCTTCGTCGAGGGCGCACGCCAGTTGGTCATGCAGACGCTCGAAGTTTCAAGCAATGAAGAAAAGGCCGACTACGGCGTAATCAAAGAAAAGATTCGCGCCGACCTGAAGCGCTACATCTCCAAACAGACGCAGAAACGGCCTTTGATCATGCCGGTGATACTGGAAATCTGAGAAGTCGAATGAAGCTCGAGTTCCTTGCCGACGCCTCCCCGGATTGTCCCCTGATTCGGCTTTACGCCTTCGATAAGTCCTCGGTCTGTTGCCTGAGGGATCTCGTCAAGTCCATCGAGGCCGCTACACAAACAAGTGTTCCTCTTCACATGCAGCCTTGGATCGAACCGGTTGATGGATGCCAACTGGAACTATGTCTTGACGAACGCGACCGTGGCATCATTGAAGTAGGGCGTTCGAAGTTCAAACTTGTTCTGAGTGATAAGGGATGGGCCGACATCGCTGGTCTGCTCGAACCCTTCTGCGGGCTGAATAACCCGGAGGCCTACCAGGCTAGACGGGAGAGGAAAAATATCGTTGCTGTTGTCCTCCAGCGGCGCTTGGTGAACATAGGTAGCACGCAGAGGAATCCTCAGCTTAGCGGGTTCATCCATCGCAGCCTCGGAAAGCGTGCAAAATCGCGATCGGAAGAGTAGAGCACCGCTCCGTTTTCGATCGTAAGCGCAGCGATCTGCGCATCACTCACCAACGGACCATACGCCTGGCCTTCAAACATCATCTGTCGGAGCGTGCGCCAATGATCGTCGCCCGGCGACAGAATCCGCACGTTGGGCTGTTCGAGCCAACCCTGGACTTCACGCGCCGCCTCCGTGGCGGGTCGAGCGCCGGGCAGCCTCGGGTTCGTGCTGATTCTCAGAAAGGCCGTAATTGTTTGCCATGGCAAGCCGACCGACTCGGTCCCGGAGAAAAGGTCCTCTACACAAGCCCGAGCTTTCTGGTGCTCCGGCGATCCGGCAGAATAGCTATAGAAAAGGATGTTTGCGTCGAGAACGATCACCGATGGTAGGGCCCTTCCAGAAACTCAATTAGCTCCTCGACTTTGTCGAAGGTTTGCCCTGGAGGAGCCTGCAGGTTCCAAGGCTTAACTTTGAAGGGTTTCCTGGCTGGCTGCTTGGTGGTCAGGCCGAGGCGCAGGAAATGATTGACAACCTGCTTGAACGAGCTTCCCGAGCGCCGGTGTTCTTTCTCGAGCAACCTGGCGACATCGTCATCAAGAGTAAGCGTGGTGCGCACATCATGATGCTACACAAAATTGCATCATGATGTCAAGCTTATTTGGCCCATTAGCGGACGGGCTGTACCCTAGATTGGTCACCATGGTCACCCTTTCTGACATCCGCGAAGCTCAAACCCGCTTAAGGGGCGTCGCCCTTCATACCAAACTGATCGAGTCTAAACTCCGCTTGCCATCCGACGACCGCCAACTCTTCCTCAAGCCCGAAAACCTGCAACCCATCGGCGCTTTCAAACTCCGCGGAGCCTACAACAAGATCGCCTCATTCACTCCGGAAGCCCGATCCCGCGGCGTCATCACCTACTCCAGCGGAAATCATGGCCAGGGAGTTGCCTATGCCGCCCGTGCAATGGGCGTTCCAGCGATCGTCGTGATGCCCAGTAATATTCCCGCCATCAAACGGGAAGCCACCAAAGCTTTGGGTGCGGAGATCATTATGGTTGGCCCCGGCAGCGCGGAGCGGCAGCAACGCGCCGAGGAATTAGCCGAGCGCCATGGCTATGCCATCGTTCCGCCTTTTAACGACGAGAAAATCATCGCCGGGCAAGGCACCATCGGTCTCGAGATTCTCGAGGATCTACCGAATGTCGAGACGATCCTCGTGCCCGTGGGCGGCGGAGGCATGATCAGCGGCATCGCTACCGCGGTCAAACTCAGCAATCCGTCCATCAACATCATCGGAGTGGAGCCGGAACTCGCAGCCGATGCTCAAGCCAGCTTTCGCGCAGGAAGGATTACTGAATCCTCCGCCGACGACGCCACCCGAACCATCGCCGACGGCCTGCGCTCTCAAAGTATCGGTCCCATCAATTTCGAACACATCCGAAAATACGTGTACGACATCATAACTGTCAGTGAATTCGAAATCCGCGAAGCCGTGCGTCTCTTGGCAGCAAATCCGAAGACTGTCGCAGAGCCCAGCGGGGCAGTCGCGGCGGCCGGATTCCTGTTTCATCGCGAGCAATTGCCTAAGGCACGAGTGCACGTCGCCGTAATCAGCGGCGGGAACATCGATCCGCAGATGCTGGAAGAGATCCAACGATCGATCGCACTACGAACGTAGAGACGTAGCTTGCTACGTCTCCTGTCGACATCTTGGAAAATATGAACCTGACGTCCGCACTTGCCTTACTGACAATGCTCTTCGCGAGCGTGCTGCCGTCCGCGGCAATCATCCGTGGTGCCATGATGCGCGTGGCCACCATCTACGTGGCGCCGGACCCCACCTCTGCAAAGCTTGCCGAAGTCGACCGCGGCCGCGAAGTGGTAGTGATTCAAAGCAGCCGTGACTGGATCAATGTCGAAGCTCAACTCACCGAAGATCGTGTCGTTACCGGCTGGATCATGGAGAAGGGCGTGGTGCAGTCGTCCACTCCGAACGGCGACAAGATTCTTTTCGGCGAAGCAGTGGACTCGGAAGACCAAGCCAGCCGACGCCACGGTCGCCGTGGCGCAGCCCAGGATGCCCTCCGGCTTTATTACGAAGTCTCTCAACTCTTCCCTACTTCGTCTCTCGCCGGCGAAGCCATGTATCGTTCCGCCGACATCCGCTGGCAAATCGAGAAGGCCGACGTCATGTCGCGCCCATCGGCGCACGAGAAAGAAGCCTTCCTGCGCGAAGGCATGAACGAAGACTACTTCACGGAAGTCAAAAAGAAGTTTCCCGGAACCAAATGGGCCGACCTGGCCGTATTCCACATGATCGAAAACAAACTGTGTGGCGACTGGCAGGGCAACTCGAAATGCCCCGAGAAAGAAGCGGAGATGTACGAAAAATATGCCAAAGAGCGCCCGAACTCCCCCGCAGTCCCCGAGGCTCTCTACGACGCTGCCTGGAGGCATTCCGCCCTCATCGAGATCTACAAAACCGAAGACCAGCCTAAGAAATCCGAGGAGTCCCGCGCCAAAGCGATTGCGCTGGCAGAAAGAGCCGCGCAGGCGTCGCAAGGCGACTGGGCCGCCCGCGCTCAGCGGTTGCTCTATCTCATCCAGCAAGGAGTGCCAACCTATGGCAACTCGGAGGAATGAGGTGTTCGCACGTCAGCCCATCCTGGCAGCAATGCCCCAAAGCCGGTACAAAAGTGGCAGCCGTTCTACCCTATTTTTCTGAGATACTCTTAACACTTTCTCCATAGAGAGGATTGAACTTGCCAATTTATCAAGCCGTAATCTTGGCCATCATTCAAGGTCTAGCGGAATTTATTCCGGTCTCGAGTTCCGGGCATCTGATCATCGTCCGCCGGCTGCTTGGTTGGAACGAGCTTTCACCGGCCCACGAACTCACCTTCGACGTCGCTCTGCACTTTGGCACCTTGCTGTCTGTCTTGTTTTATTTTCGTCGTACTTGGATTCAGATCATTCGCGCCGCCCTGGGTGGCAAAGTGGTGCGATTCTCTGAAGCAGGCGCAGCCGACCAAAACTTGACCGCCGGAGAACAGCGCGAGGAAC
>Ga0210405_10002736_pt1 | contig 18005 bp, 11 predicted proteins | sample IncBWH11MmetaG_FD_155492 | JGI IMG/M metagenome (GOLD analysis project Ga0210405, IMG submission 155492) | Forest soil microbial communities from Barre Woods Harvard Forest LTER site, Petersham, Massachusetts, United States - Inc-BW-H-11-M | ecosystem: Environmental > Terrestrial > Soil >... | reverse complement strand
AAATAGCTCTGGCCGGATGGTCTTCGCCGATGAGGTGCTCCACATCCACGGCTCGCCAGCTCAGCTGCTTTCGGTTCACGTAGCGAATCAGAGGCTGTTTGCTGATCGGATTTTCTTGGCTCATGCCGCGAGCTTACGGCAGACTTCTTTTTTTGCAAGATGGAAATTCAGAGGTTTCTTCACAGCTTCAAAGCGAAACGTGGGACACCCTCGTTGGAAGTATCGGAGGTGTAGGGTGGGCCGCTCGGCAATGGTGCAAAAGCACGGACCGAGCAGGTGAATCGTTCTTGGCGGGAGCTCTAGAGTGAAGTGTGCCCCTGTTTCAAGTTCCAAATCGCGGAGACCAGGGCGTCTATCTCCTCGCAGGTGTTGTACAAACCGAGCGAAGGGCGCACCGTGCTCTCGACGCCGAAACGGCGAAGAATTGGTTGGGCGCAGTGATGTCCGGCGCGCACGGCGATTCCCTGACGATTCAGCGCTGCGCCAACGTCTTCGGTGCGGAATCCGTCAAGCACAAATGACAAAACGCCGGCTTTCTCGCGCGCGGTGCCGATCAAGCGAAGCCCCGGAATACGCTGCAGCTTTTCCGTGGCATAAAGCAACAAATCGTGTTCGTAGCGCGAAATATTCACCATGCCCACGCGCTCGAGGTAATCGATCGCGGCGCCGAGGCCGACTGCGTCGGCAATATTGCCGGTGCCCGCTTCGAAACGGCCCGGCGCGGGCTGATAGGTCGTCTTCTCAAACGTGACGTCCTGAATCATGTTGCCGCCGCCGTGCCACGGCTGCGTGTTCTCCAGAATTTCCAGCTTGCCGAAGACGACGCCAATGCCCGTGGGTGCAAACATTTTGTGCCCGGAAAAAACATAGAAGTCGCAGTCGAAGCTCTGCACGTCGGTTTGCATGTGCGATACGGCTTGCGCGCCGTCGAGCAGCACTTTGGCGCCGTAGCGATGCGCCATCTCAATCATTTCCTGCGCGGGTGTTACCGTGCCGAGCGCGTTGGAAACCTGCGCGAATGCGACGAGCCGAGTTCGTTGCCCCAGGAGTTTCTGGTATTCCTCCAGAAGCACCTGGCCCGAGTCATCCACCGGGGCAACGCGCAACCGCGCGCCCTTCTCGGCGCAGAGCATTTGCCACGGGACGATGTTCGCGTGGTGCTCCAGCCAGGTGATGACAATCTCATCGTCTTTCTGAATATTTTGGCGGCCCCAGCTCTGCGCCACCAGATTGATTCCTTCCGTGGCGCCGCGAACGAAAATGATTTCGCGCACCGAAGAAGCATTCAGAAAGTGGCGCACTTTTTCACGCGCAGCTTCGTAAGCGTCGGTGGCGCGCGCGGCAAGTTCGTGCGCGGCGCGGTGGATGTTGGAGTTTTCGTGGGAATAGAAATGGCTGAGCCGGTCGATAACGCTTTGCGGCTTTTGTGTCGTTGCCGCGTTGTCGAGCCATATTAGCGGCTTTCCGTGGACGCGCTCCTGAAGTATCGGAAAGTCGCGCCGGAGGGCTTGCACATCGAACGGTTGCGAAGACAACGAAAGAGCGGGAAGGCCATCTGCAGCGATTTGGGTCGGGGCTGGACCGGAGGGGACAAGTTGGCGAATTTCGTTGAGGAATGAATAACCAATGGAAAGTTCCGAGCTGGACGGTTGCGCAGCCGCACCAGAAACTTGCGGTGCAGCAAGATCAATAGGCGACTCCGGAACTTCCGGCACTGCCGTGGAGGAAAAACTGTTCGCGAGAGCCCGAAGCTCGGTCTCGGTCGGAATCTTGACTGTAGCCGCGTAATCCGCCATGGGCAGCGGTGTCGAGGCATAGGACACGAGCGGTCTGATATCTTCAAGGAAAGAGAAAAACGCAGGACCCGCGAAATACGTGGCATCCACACCGCCCGGCAGTCCAAGCGGTATTGTGTTTGCGCCAGCCGGAATTTGCGAATAAACGTCGGCAGCGGAAAGCGTGGATGGCAAAGCGCGAAGCTGCTCTTCGGTTGCAAGCGAAGACGTTGGACTCGCGGACGATTCCGCGAGCCTTACTCCCGCGCTCGATGCTTGCGATTCGCGCGCCGCGTCCGCGGCGTGTGACGCGCCCGGGATTACCGTGTGTGCGATCGGAAGCGCCGTGAAAAACTCGTTCGCCATGCGCGCAAGCACCTCTGGATCCGGCAGGCCGGCAGGAACGGGCTGCAGATTGCCCGGCAAGACAGGCCCAATTCCGTCACTCGCAAAGCGCCGCGCGCTTTTCTCGTTTTCACTTGTACTCATGGTAGCGTCCGACTTCAACATCTTCCAGCGCGGCAATGGCGTCGTCCACGAGCACGGCCGCCGAGCAGTAGAGCGAAATCAGGTACGAAGCGAGAGCCTTGCTGCTGATGCCCATGAAGCGAACCGAGAGGCCGGGAGTTTGTTCGCCGGGCAATCCGGGCTGGAACAAGCCAATTACGCCCTGTTTTTTTTCTCCCACGCGTAGCAGAAGCATATTCGTCTTGCCGGCTGCTTCTTTGGATTTGGCGCCGCCGTCAATTTGCAATTTGTCGGTCGGGATCAATGGCACTCCGCGCCAGGTGACAAATGGCGTCCCAAAAAGTGTGACGGTGGGCGGGGGGACGCCGCGGCGCGTGCATTCGCGGCCAAACGCGGCGATCGCGCGCGGATGCGCCAGAAAGAACGACGGCTCTTTCCAAACTTTGGTTAGCAACTCGTCGAGATCGTCCGGAGTCGGGGCACCCTTGCGCGTCTGGATTCTCTGATTCGCGGGAACATTTTTCAGCAGGCCATAGTCGCTGTTGTTGATCAGTTCGCTCTCCTGGCGTTCCTTCACGTTCTCAATCATCAGGCGAAGCTGTTCGCGAACCTGGTCGTACGGATTGCTGTAAAGATCGGAGACGCGCGTTTGCACATCGAGCACGGCGGAAATCGCGCTCAACGTGTATTCGCGCGGTTTTTCTTCATATTCCACATACGTCTCCGGCATAGCTTTTTCGTCCTTCTGCCCGCAGACGACGTCAATCGCCTTGTCATCCACCACGCGATTGACGCGCAAGGTTCCGGCCTCAAGAGGCTTCCAGTCCAGCAAACGCACGAGCCATCGCGGGGTGATCGCTCCGTATTGCGGCGGGGTCTTGGTTACATTGGCAAGCTGAAATGCTGCGCGATCGCCCAACGCGTGATGGGATACATTTTCGGCCACGAAAGTTTCTCCTTTGCGGAATCAGACCTGACGACGATGCAAAAACGACTGCAAGACTGCGGCGACAAGTACATGGCGAGAAATTGCGAATATAAAAGCAGCATTCCCTGAATGCGCCGCCATCGCCGCAGAGATTTTACTGCCTTCGCCCCAAATCGCATACGGGAAATCCGCGCGCGCGATGCTCGCGCGAACGCAGCGAATTGAACTAAGTTTCTATTTCTGAGCGAGCGGTATCTCGCCCGTGGAGGTGCTGATGTTCGCCGGTTTTAGATCACGCTGAACAATTCCCGCGCGGTGCGCCAGGCCCAGCGGCGCCACAATTTCGTGCGGCCCCAATCTTTCTCCCGCTGTCAGAGTCAACGGCCGCGATTATGGCGAAGCGTCATCGCTCGGCTTCTTTCTTCCGAGCCTTGGCCGCACTTCCCACGGTTAGATCGACGAGCTGCTGGCGGACCTGGTCGAGAATTTCGCGCGATAGGTTCGGGTCCGAGACCGCACGAGAGAGATTGAGCGCCCCCAGCAGGCTGGTGAGGATGAGCAGTGCGCGGCCGCGTCTGTCGGCATTCTCTTCGGATGGCAACAGGCCGGCGGTAACCGCCAGGCTGTGTTTGACGCGGGCGGTGTAAACGGTCTTTGCCGATTTGCTTGCGCGGCTCATATCTCCTAGCAATGCTCCCATGGCACAACCTGCTCCAGGGTTATCACGGTGATATTCGGTGAGGTAGTTCTCGAGCAGCTGAGCCAGCGTTTCGGCGTGCTTCTCCCAAGCGTCGAGATCCTTGAATGCCGTGCCTAGCGCCTCGACTACAAGCTCGTCACGCGATTTGAAGTGTTTATAAAAAGCTCCAACGGTCACGCCAGCCTGTTTCATCACATCGGCCACACCAATCCCGTCGAGGCCGAGTTCGCGGAACCTCCGTGCCGCGACTTTCAGAATCTTGGCGTGAGTGTGACAAGGCGCCCGCCTGAAGTCAGCCGCTACAAAGTCAAAACCTTGTGAACCGCGCAGCAGCGCGATCCACCGGAGTTCTTCAGTCAGCAGGGACAGCGCGGTCTTTCGCCCAGGCTCTTATGGCTTGGATGTCTTCGGCGCGGGTTACGCTTAGGGGTTGCGTGTTGCGAACTTCGGCCAGGAGGATGTCGGTCGAAAGCTGTTGTTTTTGGTTGAACGCGGTGTAGAGGCCGGCGGCAATGGCTTGCTCGATTTCTGCTCCGGAAAAACCATCGCTTGCGGCGGCGAGTTTCTGCAGATCGAATGTGGCGGCATCGCGGCCGCGTTTTTTGATGTGAATGGCGAAGAGAGCGGCGCGCACTTCCTGGTCAGGTAAATCGACAAAGAAAATTTCATCGAAGCGGCCTTTGCGGAGCATCTCGGGCGGCAAACTGGAAATATTGTTGGAGGTCGCCGCGAGGAAGACGTTGCTTTGATGCTCTTGCATCCAGGTAAGAAGAGTCGCCAGGAGACGCTGGGATAGGCCCGCGTCGGCGTCGCCGCTGGAGCCGGCGGAGGCGAAGGCTTTTTCGATTTCGTCAATCCACATCACGACGGGCGCGAGTTTCTGCGCGAGTTCCAGCGCTTTGTGCAAGCGCTTTTCGCTTTCGCCGACGTACTTGTCGTAAAGCGAGCCGGCGTCGAGGCGCACGAGTTCGATGCCCCACTCTCCGGCGATGGCGCGCGCGGCCATACTTTTGCCGCAACCTTGCACGCCGGTAATCAGCACGCCTTTGGGCGGCACCAGGCCGAAGCGCTGGCCTTCGGGGGTCAGCGCGCTGCGGCGTTTATCAACCCACTCGCGCAAATGCTTGAGCCCCGCTACATCGGTGAACGTAGTATCGCGGCGAACCGGCTCCAGCACTCCGTCCGCCTGGAGCGCAGCGCGCTTGGCGTCGAGCACTGCATCGAGAAGCGCGGCATCGGCTACGCCGCGCGCGAACAAGCAGCGGCGCAGCGTTCGCGTGGCGTTGTCTTTGGTCAAGCCGACGAGGTTTTGCGCGAGTTGCGCGATGGCGGGAGCGTCCAGAGTCATCAGGACGCGACGATCGCGGCTGGTTTCGGTTAACACCTGATTTACGCACTGGGTTAGTTCGGTTGCGTCGGGCAATCCCAATTGAAACGGCACCGAATCACCTTTCAGCTCCGGCGATAACTCGATGGAGGCTGCCGAAATCACTATGGAGCGGCGCGCCGTGCGGAACTTGTCCGCGAGATCGCGCAGGCGGCGGCTGATGCGGTCGTTATCGCAATAGCGCGCGAAATCGCGGAGCAGGAATATGGCGTCGTCTTCGATGATTGCGATATTGGCGAGTGCCTGTTCGGGCTGGTCCGTGCCGTAGAGCGGCGCGCCAGTGGACTTGGCGAGGCCGGTGGTGACGCTCCAGCGGTACAGGGGCACGACGAGTTGGACGGAGATGGAGCGCAGGAGGCCTTCGAGCCGTTCTTCTTCGGTGGTTTCGACGGTGATGATGGGATTCAGGGAATTGATGAGGAGAAATAGTTCGTCGCGCTTGGCATTTTGTCCCGATGGCGGCGCGGCACTTTGGGTTTTGAGATTCTCGGGCAAGCGCTGGACCTCGATAGATTAATTGCGGTGCACGATACGAGAAGATGAACGATTGCTGACCCATCGAAGAGTATCAAAGTTGCAAGCGGCGTGCGGTTGGATTTCCGAGCGCATCCCCAGTTTAACAACGGCAATAGAAGGAGCACGGGCAAGATTGCCCTCCTGCGGCGGGCCTATGCCACCAAGACGCGTTTCGGGATTAGGCGACGTGGGCTGCGGCGGTCTTTTTAGTGGGCTCGGCGGAAGCTTCGGGGACGCGGAGATTGCGCTTGGACCATTCGTTCAGGACGTAGAGGCTCCAGGGGCGGGACCAGGTGGTGCGGCCGCGGAGGAAATCTTTCCAGACGGCTTGCGCGAATCGGCCATCCAGGCGGGATTCGAGAGCGGGCGACCAATCGCCTAACTCGACTGCGACGCGTTCACCCAATTTTCCGCGCAACCAGGTTTCCCAGGGAAATGTGAAGGTTCGTTTGGTTTGATTGACGATTTCATCCGGCAGCAAATCCTGCAGCGCCTGGACGAGCAAGGCTTTCGGGCGTGCGGGATTGCGCTTGATGGCTTCGGGCAGCTCCAGAACATATTCGACCAGCGGAGCGTCGAGGAAGGGCACGCGGACTTCGAGGGAGTGATGCATGCTCATGGCGTCGGTGTCGCGCAGCAGGGTGTTCACGAGATAGGAGCGCAGTTCGAGCCAGGAGATGCGCGTGAAACGATCCATAGGGCGCGATTGGCGCGTGGCTTCCGATAGCCAGCGGGACCAGAGCATGGCGTCCCACGTTGAGGAGTCGTCACCCAGGCGCGAGACGACGGTCTGCGGTGTGAAAAGCGCGCGCGTGAAAAAATACGGCGATGGGAGCAGGTCGGGATCGAGCCAGGCGGAAAAGGCCTTGCGAAAAGCGTCGGGGGAGCCGCGATAGACTTTTGAGCGTTTGATGCCGGACGTGGCAAGCTCGCGGGCCAGCTTGGGAAAGAAGCGGGCCATGGTGGTGAGGCGCGTTACTTGCGCGGTGGCGCGAAAAGAAGTGTAGCCGCCGAAAAGTTCATCGCTGCCCAAACCGGAGAGCGCGACTTTTAGTCCGGCCTGGCGGGCGGCCCAGGAGACAAAGTAAGTGTTGATGCCGTCCATGCTGGGCTGATCGAAGGATGCGACGGCTTCATTAAGGCGCGACTCCATATCGCTGCTGGAGAGGGTCATTTCACGATGTTCGGTGCCCAGGCGCTGCGCGGTATTGCGCGCGATTTCGGCTTCGCTGAATTCGGTGTCGGGAAATGCGACGGTAAAAGTGTGGATGCCTTTTTGAATGTGGCTGGCGAGCGCGGCGATGGCGGTGGAGTCGAGGCCGCTGCTGAGAAATATGCCGACAGGGACATCGGCGACCAGATGACTGCGAACGGCGTCCTCCAGCAGCGAACGGACAGTGGTGGCCGCGGCGGAAAAGTCCTCCTGATAAGCGGTTCCGGTTTCGGTGTCCTCGTCCTGATAAAATTCTTTCGCATAATTCCAATAGAGCTTTGGTTCGGGCCGGCGGCGCGGATCGTTGGCGTGGATTTTAACGGAATGCCCTGGCGGAAGAGAGAGAACGCCATCGACCATGGTCATCGGTTCGCAGACGGAGCCGAAAAGCAGGTACGCGGGAACCGCGGCGTCAGAAAGATGCGGAGAAATGCAGCCGCTGGCAAGGAGCGCGCGCACTTCGGATGCAAACAGCAGGCCGCCACCCCCGATCGCGTAGTAGAGCGGCTTGATGCCCAGCGGATCGCGCGCGAGGAAAACTGCGGCTGCGGGGCCGCCGCGACCCTGGGGCATTTCGATGATGGCGAGCGCGAACATGCCGCGCAATCTGGCGACGGATTGTTCACCCCATTGCTCGTAGGCGTGGACGATTACTTCAGTGTCGGAGCGGGTGAGGAACGTGTGGCCCTTGGCTTCGAGTTCCTTGCGCAGCTCGCGAAAATTGTAAATTTCTCCGTTGAAGATGACCGCGAGCGTGCCGGTTTCATTCCAGATGGGCTGAGAGCCGCCGGGAAGATCGATGATGCTAAGGCGCCGCGAGCCGACGACGATTGGTGGGGCGGCGAGAAATCCTTCTTCATCAGGGCCGCGATGGACGATCGCAGAGAGCATACGGCGTACGACGTACTCACTGTTTAGTTTCGGGTCCAATCCGATGGCGCCGCAGATTCCGCACACGAAACACGATCCCCTTGGAGAATAGATTTTAATAGATCGAAGCGCGTCCGATCGACGAATGCACAGCGCAAACGAGATCGCGAGCTGAGAGTATATCCTGAACTCTCCGTGGATCTAAATTGCTTGAACGGAATCGCCGAACGGATTGTCTTGTCGAAGAAATTCTTGTGAACGCCAACACCTTGCGGGGCGGTTCCAGTTGCGCACAAGCGTCGCGCTACCGTCCCTACCGCGACACTTGGAGACGATTCCGGGTCACTCCATTTGTCGTGGGGTCAACTTAGTCTCATTTCCGCTGAGGTCAAACGCTTACCGGCTGATCTGCACTGTCGATTGGAGATCCGCAAAGCTTGGATTTTCACGTAGAAGCACCTGTGCCGCGATGCTATCGACAGGCTTCGAAAAGAAATACCCCTGAGCAAACTCGCAGTCGAGAGTTTTCAAATAGCTTATCTCCTCTGCCGTTTCAGTTCCTTCAGCAACCACATTCATTCCCAGATTCCGAGCGAGGCCAATAATGGTGCGTATAATTTCGCGGTTTTCCAGATTGCTCTTCAGGTTACTCACAAATGAGCGATCAATCTTCAGAGTATCCATCGGGAAACGCCCCAGATAGCTGAGCGACGAATAACCGGTTCCAAAGTCATCGATACTGAACCCCAGTCCCAGCTTCTTAAGCTCATTGACCACTTTGATCGTCCTTTCCGCATCACCCATCGTCACGCTTTCTGTAATTTCCAGCTTGATGGCTGTAGGTGTGACCTGGCTCTCCCGCACTATCTTTTCGACTTGCGTCACGAGATCTTCTTGCATGAACTGTCGAGCTGAAATGTTCACGCTCATCGTCAATGGCACCTCCCGAGGATATTCCAGATCCCACTGACGGGCTTGTTCACAGGCTGTCCTAAAAACCCACTTTCCAATCGAGACAATCAAGCCCGTTTCCTCAGCCAAACCAATGAACTCTGCTGGCGAAACGAGCCCCTTTTCTGGTCTCTGCCAGCGCAATAGGGCTTCAAAACCGGAAATATATCCAGTCCGCAGCGCAATGATTGGTTGGTAGTAAACGCGAAACTCTTTCCTTTCAAGAGCCTTTCGTAGGTCGGTCTCCAGGTTAAGTCGATTCACTGAATGTTCATGCATCGCTTGGTCGAAAACTTCGCAGCGAGACCCTCCATGAAGTTTCGCGCGATACATTGCCGTATCTGCATCCCGCAGCACGTCGACAGCGGTGGCATGCGCGGAATTGGCGATGACACCAATACTGGCGGTAGTAAAAACATCCTGGCCACAGATTAGAAACGGTTCCGCGAACGAACTCTGTATCCGTTCCGCGACGCGGATGGCGTCGCTTGGGTCCCGAATGTCGTCCAGAAGAACGGTGAATTCATCGCCCCCAAGTCGGGCCAAAGTGTCATCCTTCGGTTTCCATTGTGGACTGGAAATTCTCGCTGGTCGCGAAACAAGGTCTTCCAGCCGTAGCGAGCGCAGAATGCGCTGCGAAACTTGAATGAGGAGATCGTCGCCTGCCGGATGTCCCAAGCTGTCGTTCACAATTTTGAAACGATCGATATCGATAAAGAGTACACCAAAATTATAGTCGCTGTGTCGCTCCGCTCGGACCATGCTGCGCCCGAGACGATCCAGAAATAGTGCGCGGTTGGGAAGAGCGGTGAGGGGATCATGGAACGCATCATGTAAGAGTATCTCTGCGGCACGCACGCGTTCCACTACTCGTCCAAGTAGAGTGCCGATCTGGGACATTATCTGGAGAAATGCAGCCTGGGGTTCCGAAACAGTTTCGGAGAAAAACTCCAAGATCGCCGCGACCTCGTTGCGGCTCAGCACGGGGAATGCGAAGGCGGATCTCAAACCCGCCTGCCGCGCCGATGGCCCACGGGGAAAGTTGGTGTCGGCCGTTACATCAGTAATCCAGGCAGGCTCGCGGCTTGCGAAAACCCTCCCCGGCAGGCCCGTTCCAGGACGAAAATCTGTCTTTTCGGTCACTTCGCGGAACTGATTGAACCGATCAACATCGGTGAGATGCCAGATATTCGTTGAAACAATTGACCCTGTATTTCCGTCTGGAGCGAAATACGCGTGTCCGATTGGCCAACGGGTGTAGGCGCACACTCGGTCCAATGTAAATTTCATCGCTTCCCCAACCGAAGACGCCTGGTTCGAGGAAGTTGCGATCTCTTCCAGTAACTGGAGTTGTCCCTGGTTTTCAGAGAGCGCACGCAGCCGATCTTCGGCTAGGCCGGCCAAGCGCGATAGGTCATCTTCACGTTGCTTGCGCTCCGTAATATCGCGAATCGATGCCGTGATCAGAATCCCGTCCACGACATCGAGTGGGCTTAGCATGATCTCGATGGGGAATTCGCTTCCGTCCTTGCGCCGCCCATAGAGTTCAATGCCCGTCCCCATTTGCGGCACGATTGGATCGCCGCGGATTCCAATCCCGTGCGTGGCCAATCGCTCCACGAAGCCCTCCGGAATGATGTGCTTCACCTTCTGCCCTATAAGTTCATCACGCTGGTATCCGAAATATTTCTCCGCGAGAAAATTCAAAAGAACAATCTCTCCGTCCTGGTTCACTACTACGACCGCATCCGGTGCCGCTTCCAATAGGCCTCGATACCTGGCTTCCATCTGGATCAAGTGTTTTTCGGCCTCCTTGCGCACGGAAATGTCGCGGGCGATCGTGGAGGCACCAACGATTCTTTCCAAAGCGTCCCGGATGGGCGACACAGTGACTTCAACTTGGACTTGTTTCCCGTCTTTTCTTACACGAACAGTCTCGAAATGATCGACGATTTCGCCCCGCTTCAGACGTTCCAGCAGAAACAGAACTTCATCCGAGCGACCAGGGGGAACAAGCATCGTAACGGGCTGCCCAATGGCTTCACTTGCTGAATATCCATAGATTCGCTCTGCCGCGGCGTTCCAACTAGTGATGATTCCTTCCATGGTCTTGCCCACAATCGCGTCATCGGAACACGAAACGATCGACGCTAACCTGCGAAGGTCTTCTTCGGTCCGTCTCCTGTCACTGATATCGCGGATAGCGCTAGAAACCAATACTCCCGCTTTTGTGTCCAATGGACTTAGTCGGATCTCAATCGGGAATTCGGTGCCGTCTTTGCGCAAACCAAAAAGCTCCAGGCCCGCCCGCGCTGGGCGTTCCTGAGGAGCGGCCAGGAAGCGCGAGTGCTGATGGATATGTTGATCTCGGAAATTCTCGGAAACTAGCATTTTAGCGGGTTGGCCAATCAGCTCGGCGCGACCATAGCCAAAAAGACTCTCCGCCTGCGCGTTGACCAAGACAATCGTGGCGGATTGATCGACGACCACGATGGCGTCAGGCGCCGCTTCCAACAGGGCCCGATACTGCGTCGCTTTTCGCACGCGAATTGGCGGAGTCGTAGGCACGGGATGGTCGTGAGCGTCTTTCTGCTGCTCGATAGTAGGGCGCTTCATTACGATTTTATTCGAAGTTCGACGGGCTACAGTTTCTGTCTGATTTGCGATCAGAGGTGTGCAAAACAGCACACAACATAGCGCTGTGCGCTGCTGGTTAACGGCTCCAAATGTTCCGCGCAAGGTTATCAGAGCCGCGGGGCAGCCGATTTGAATCTTGCATCCGTCGACAACGTGCCGTAAGACTGAAGGACCTTCTATTGTGGTCAGCGGCGCCGTGCTGAGCTGTCACCCAGCAATATCCGCTGAAGATCTGGTGATTGTGATACCGCCAACGCAATAAAGTCTCTCTTGAATTTCTACGTCAGTAACCAGCGGCAGCCTAACTCCTGACAAGTTCCATAAAAGCTGATTGAGACAACCGCAAATCAGATTGAAGCGGGCCAATTCCTTCCGCACAGCGGAATCCGTTTTTCCCAGAACGGATGTGTGAGCTGCTCCCATCTGGGGATCTGCTTGGGAGATCAGCAGCTGCTGGATGCAAAACTGATTCGCCGGCCAGGAGCGTGCGACCTTGATTGGATTGACGAATTTGAAGATTAGCGGTCCGCCACCGATGGCACCGAAACTGAATCAGCGTCGGGCTTTGTTCGTGCTGGAGAAGATCGACGAGATTCTGCATTGGGAACGGACGACGGAGCGCGAGCGAGACACGCGCTTCGTGGGACTGGGCCGTTACCTCTGCGAAGTGCTGGCAGGACAGTACTGGCGAGTCGACAATATGAAGTCCTTTGATGAGTTTCTGGAGAAGAAATTCCCCGAATCCCGACGGAAGGCGTATTACCTGATGGCGATTCACGAGCAGCTGCCGAGGGAGGAATTTAAACGGGAAGTGAAGAGACACCTAACAGGCAAGGACACCGAGGCGTCGGAAATGCTTTATTTCAGGGTCTACAAAAGCCAGCTGGCCGTCATCGAGCAAGCACGGGAAATGGCCTCGTTGATGCTCGGGGGCCAAAAGGAGCGTGACTACTGCCTGGAGATGATTTGCGCAGACTTTCTCGCAGGTACGACTCTGGGAGAGGTCAATGCGGAAGTTTTTTCTGCCTCGGTGCGTCGCCTTCTTGAATTTCTCCCGCGCCCCGAACGTATTGAATTGATCCATAGGCTAAAAGAAACAGCATGAGCGCAGGATTCCCGAAGCGCCCAAGAGTCAAATTAGAGCCGGAAGCCTAGGCACAGCTTTGTCGCGAAGCCTTAGACCGGGATGGCTGGAAATGTCAGAATTGCGGTAGCGCGAGCGAACTGCAAATTCATCATCTGTGTTTTCGGAGTGCGCTCGGGGACGATGATGTGGAAAACCTGATCACTCTGTGTGTTTCCTGCCATGAAAAGGTGCACAAAAGCGCGAGTTTACGAACTTCCTAGCTTGGAAGGCACCTAGAATACGCTTGGCGATGCTTCGATCAACCCTCATTGTCTGATCGTCAAAACAGGCCCCTAAGAGGAAACCGTCCGACGATATCTAAAGAACACAACCATAGATCTCAATCCAACGCACATGAGCAAGTAAGAAGCTGGCTGTGGAGTCTGGACCACGTTTAGCGCGACATCGTCGCAATCGATTTGCGGTCCGCCGCTCGTTAGAACGATTGCAAGATCTTCCGGAGCAACCGTCGCGCCTGTCGAACAGGTCAAAGTTACATCAGCAAATGTCCCGGGCGTGTGGATGCAGGTGTACATCTGCGTGTATTATTTATCTCGGAGCTCATTATCGCTGCATACCGCCTTGAGACATCTTTTGCGCGCAACACCACGCTATCGGCGTGTCTTGTCCAGACTGTTCTAGAATAAACCCTCCATTTTTCTCGACTGTTTCAACGACACTTTGGGGCCTTACCGCTACGCCGTGCCATGTCCTCCCCGCCATCTCCGGATCGAATCCGAGTAGGGCGGCAACGGATCTAGTAGTTTCGTGAAGTCGCAACGCCCAGAGAGAATTCAGACAGCTCCATGCCATCCGACCCTTCCAGTTCATATTTTGCTCAGTCGTTCCGTTGAACTGGAATAAACAGATGCCTCCGCTGGCCAGCACCCGAAGTATTTCACAAACGTATGCGTGAAACAGAACACTGGAAGGAAGGTGTTGCAATACGAGGTAGCTGAAAACAAAATCGACGGAACCGTTTGGGATTCCCGTGAGATCCGCACCATTCCCCTGCAGCCAGCTAATATTGGAAATCTCACGATGCAAAGAGCGCGCGCGTTCGAGCATTTCCTCCGACACGTCACACGCAAGTACGTGGTCGAATCGCTGGGCAAAGCTTCGCGTCATTCGCCCTGCCCCGCACCCAAGTTCCAGCATCGACTTGCCTTCTGGGGAAAATTGATGCCGCTGGAGTACGTCTGCAACGAAATGCTTATAATCGTCTTCACCTGACTGGAGAAAGGAAGATTCGTTCCAGTCCTTCCGCCACGACGCGATGTAGAAGAAGGCGTCCTTGCGCGCGCGTGTGTCCCAGTCCTGACGCATGGATTCTACTAATTTGGACCTAGAACTGTTCCTCAAAACTGGATTCATTCGTAGCTCCCAATACCTTTCTGGCCTACTAGATTGATCGCCATTTGTCGACCGGGCATACGTAGCCACGGCCTTCCGACCCGTCTAAGAAGAGATTGCGAATACTTTTCAACTCGGCGAGCTAGTGAGAGTTTACATCAGAGTGGTCGGTCGGTCCGCGAACTTTGATTCTAGGAACCCCGAGCCGAGCGTAGCCCCGCGTTGCAGTTTCGAGAATTTCTGTATCCTACTGTTCGATTGCTTTCGGAAAATCGATTTTTTCGGCAGTCGCTCCCGTAACCAACAATGGTCTTGAAGAACGTGCAGTTTTCGGAGCCGTTTCTCGATTTCTACCCTTCGGGACGAGGCTAATGCTGTTAGCCAATGGCCTGGGTCTGAGGATTTTTCTGCAAGAAGCCTACGCCACGGAGAATGCGTCCTTGTTTCGCAGCTACTTCGTGGCGAAATTCAGGGAATGCAGAGTTCTAAGCAGCATCATCGGAGAACAGCAATCCAGCGTGACGGAGATACGGAAAGATGGTCCGATATTCCCACAGCATGTGATCGTAGGTATGCAGGCTATCGCGAATAAAGACATGAATCGTGCCCAGCTTTGCTAGAAGTGAGGGCAATAAATCACAGGAATCTCCAATAAGGAGATTCCACCGTGATTTCAGAGATTCCGGCACGATCCAGCCGAGCGGTTTGCCGACTGGAAGGTACTGGGGTTCGTTGAGGCCAACCGAATGCAGCGTGCCTCGCTCGTTCTTCTGAAGTGCAAGGAGAATGTGAGGCGATGAAACACCGTTAGCAACGCCCGTTTCCACGACGGTATCTGGCTGAAAGGCAAGGACGGCGATGTACTGCAGAAGTATCTTCTTTGCGTATAGATCGGCGCTTTGGATTTCCAAATCTCGGAATATTGCCTCCGCCTATAGGAGCCGAGCGGCGAAGTCTGGCGTGTGAATCGCCTCCCCGAGGAAGGCACGAATCCGTCGAATCGAGATGCCGATGATGATCGAGAGGAAACGTTCGTCAGCGAGCGTGAACTCGCGGTAAAGGGAGTCGAGCGCATAGCGTGGATTTCGAAGTATGTCGCCCATCCGCTCGCCAAAATTCCGAAGCAGCCACTTCATGCTCTCTTGACTCCCGTCCGTGCGGTAGCATCTCGGGGTGGCGGGTGGCTCTGGCGAAGGCGTCGACCAAGACAGAAAGATTCTCACGCCGCGGCCGGCGGTTATGATGTCCGGTCTCCGAATGCCGCACTCTCGTTCATCTTAGTCGTACCGGGCAGCAGAAGACCATAAGAGATTCATGGAACCTGGTTTGGCCGAGGTGCAGCCCTCAGTCTATACTCAACATTCGTGATGAACCGACCTATCAAGAGAATAGCCGAAATGCTTCTACCGCAGCGAATTTTTGTGACCATCCAATCCATCCGGTCGCGAAACTATCAACAGCAACTCCTGAAGGAATGGGGAGTGTACCAGTCGACTGTCGAAGTAGCGGCCCAGTATGGACGCACTATTCTTGATGGGCCATTTCGTGGCATGAAATACCCGATACGCAGCTTGCTTAACCGTCACGGTATTCCCATCCTCTTTGGGACATATGAGCTCGAACTCCATCCGATCATCGAGGAAGTCACGTCGAGGCGTTACAACCGGATCATCGACATTGGTTGTGCGGAAGGCTATTACGCAGTGGGACTCGCCCGCAAGACGGACGCAACGATCTATGCATTTGATTGTGAGCCCCGCGAACGATACTACTGTCGTCGGATGGCCCGCGAGAATGGGGTAGCTGATCGAGTTCACGTAGGAGATTGGTGTAGCACTCGAACGTTAAGAAGCCTGGCCATTGAGCGCTGCCTCGTCATCGCCGATTGCGAAGGTTACGAAGTTCAGTTGTTTTCTGACGACGTCGTAGCTGCCCTGAAGAGTTGCGATCTGATTATCGAGTTACATGAGGTTCCAGGAATGGATGTCCGCGCCGTTTTGCTTGAGCGTTTCCTTAGTACGCATGACGCTCGACTAATCACCTTCGAGCCTGACAGCATCGGATCCGTACCGGATCGCTGGCGAAGGTTTGCACGAGAAATCAGGCCTCCTGGCCAGCAGTGGGCCTTTCTCACGCCCCACATCTAATCGAAGTGGGGCCAGAAATCTCGAAGGTTACGTTTTTTGATCAGTCGAGAGAGCCGTACCGCTATCAAGCTTTGTTTCTCGGTGTCACGTAGGTGTTGGATTCAGGCGAAATATTCTGACTAATTTCCCGGCAATAAAGACGAAGTCACGTTAGTGCGTTGTGTGCTCTCGCGCTCTCAATAGGAGACAGTCTCCTAATCTGGATTTCCGTGGCAGGTATAATCAAACGTCAAAGTGCCGGGTGCGCTGAGGTTTATTGTGATTGCACTCGTACTCGTCGTCACCCACCAAGATGTTGTGCCGGGATTTGACGTCGGCGACACCACGCAGACCGGTGGTAATGCGAAGGCCGCGCTGAAGGTTTTGCTGCCATTGATCGCGCCGGAAATCGAAATCCTTCCACCGAGATCACCGTTAGCGGCAAGCTGGTTTAAGTGCGATCCGAGTGAAAAATCCTCGCCGCGAAGCATAGCCACACTGCCAGGGGGTGCCGCGTCCGGGTAGCTCGCCAGATTCAGTGCGATCTCATATGCTTCGTTGTCTGATACCGCCCCTGCGGTGAGATAGATCAGCACCGGGGCGAAAATTTCAATTGGCTTTCCCTTGGCGACGTTCACCCCGAAGTTGAGCTGGCCGGTCTTAGCGCTGGCCAATGTGATTTTCTGAACGGACCAAACCCAAGACCATTCGCCGCCGTTTTCATTCATCGAGCCATGACTAGAGCCCGTCGCCGCGTACTTCACGCCGGTGAAGCCAGCCGACATTGGCTGTGTCGTACTTCCCGCAAATCCGTTGCCGGTCACAGAGCGAACCCACGCGCCCGCAATGATAAAATCGCCCACGCTGATGCTGTGGCCACGCTGGTAGAAATCAATGGCACTGAACGGCGATGAACAGGTGGCTTCTGCCTCAGCGGCGTTCGTTGTCCCATCTGGTCCGGTAACGCCAATCCTCAGGTTAACTGAACCGCAGGCTACCGACTTGATCCAGCCTGAAGGTATCTGAGGAGCAAGATTTGGAAAGCGGACGACTGTAGGTCCGAAGTTCCGACGCGCGGCATCGATCTGCCCGATCACATGATAATTGAAGAAGCCATCCTGACCTTGCTGGATTGGACTCACCGTCTGGTTAAGCAGCATGCCGCCATACTGGCTCAATACAGTTGCCGGACCCTCTACGTTTGGCGCACCGTTGCTGGCCGTAGCGGTGTCGACAAGCACATCGTTCGGGTTGCCGGAATCGATCTTGATCGCTGGCGGCGGGTCGGACCCTGGATCAGCTACCAATATCTGACTGAGTCGGAAAAGGCTTCCGCTCGTGTTTGTGATCCAAACCGCCGGAGGAATAGGTTGGGTGTAGTTGCCCTCCTCGGTCAAGACGTGGATATCGATTTGCCCGGATGTGGCACCGGGGACGTATTTGATCCCCCCACCATTCAGATTGAGATTGGTTAAATATGTCAATCCAACTCCATTGTTCCCCTTGCCATCCATTAGGATCGCGGCGCGCTTATCGTCTTTCACGTTGTTCTTATAATTTCCCTCAAATATGCAGTGATCGAACCACAGCCAGAACGATCCTCCGGTGATGTCGACAGTCGGCCCGAGGCTCGCTACATTCGAGCTGCCGGAGCCCACGTTCTCAAAATATTCGCCTGAAACACTTCCTATTCCGCTGCGGTCGTGATTTGAAGCTTCCCCGATGACAATGCCGCGGCCAGGATAGAAACATCCGAGATTCTCGAAATACAAATATCCGGCTGTCGCCGAAAGCCAAATACACGGATGGTTGTTGTCCCTAGAGTTCCCGGCGCCGATGTGCACAATCCCGCCCTTGTGCCCGTTCTGTTGCTGTGAGGAAGACGCCACGCCGACGAATCGGACGGAGGGAGCCTTTAGCCGTCGCCACGGCCCATTCGGTGGAGAACAGTCAGG
>Ga0210405_10002735_pt1 | contig 18007 bp, 17 predicted proteins | sample IncBWH11MmetaG_FD_155492 | JGI IMG/M metagenome (GOLD analysis project Ga0210405, IMG submission 155492) | Forest soil microbial communities from Barre Woods Harvard Forest LTER site, Petersham, Massachusetts, United States - Inc-BW-H-11-M | ecosystem: Environmental > Terrestrial > Soil >... | reverse complement strand
TTCGGAGAGTTTGTAGGGGACGGCGCGTCCGTTGATGCGGCGGTGGGCGTTGACGCGGTAGAGGCCGCACTGGAGTTGGGTGGTGGCTTTGACCTGGACGCGGATCAGGCGCGGGCGGGTGGAGGTGGAAAGCAGGTTCCCTTCGGCAGGCTCAGGGCAGGCCCTCCACTTTGCTCGCTGTCGCTCCGCTTCGGCCGGAATGACAGGCGTGCGAAGGATCGAGGATGATGTCGTAGCGTTCGCTGTCGCCGTAGGGGCGGGAGATGCCGAAGCCGTGGCGGGCGGCGGCCAGGGCGAAGGCTAGTTCGGAGATTTCGCCGCGGCGTTTGGTGGTTTGTTCGCGCTCATAGGGAGTTTGAAGCCGGGGGGTTTGAGGGTGGCTGGCGGCGGTGGGCAGGGCTTGGGCCGGACGCTGGTTGCGTCCGAGGGACCGGCCCTTGCGTCTGCGCATGAATTAGGTGTTTAGGGTCGAAAGACTCCGGAAAAGCAAAAGGCACCAGCCAGAGGGCTCGCGCCTAATTTCACTCTATATATTTAGAATAGCATACTCGGAGGGGGTAAACCGTCACGTTTCCGAGATTTATTTCTGGAATAGAATCATGGGGTTAGGGGAAAAACGTCAAGTTTGGGGTCTTGACAAGATTTTGGAGGAACCAGGGAAAAGGTACTCTCAGCGGCCGAAGCCGGGTAATTTTAACGAAACCGATGCGGCCTACTGGAGGCCGCGCCCTTTCAAAACTGAGCTGGACGCGCTGCTCTCCCAAAAGCACGCTCAGGGCACCAGAGTCGCCGCGAGCACCAGGACGTGTGAATTGTTGGGTAACGTTATGGTCTGCACCGTCTTGGTCGCATTCAAAGCGAAGCGGTATTCATACATATTGAACGTGCGATTATCCTTGGTGCCGTTGTCGAAATTGCGGTAGGCCATGGCTACGCCTTCGGACTCGCCAGCGTATTTTTGGGGAGTGAACCAGTCGCTCAAGCTTTGGGTGAACTTTGTGGTCGTCCCGTCGGTGTATTGGACGGTGAAGGCCTGGGATTTCTGATTCCCCTCCACGCCGGTCGCCAGCAGCCTGAGGCTGGAGAACTTGCCTGGGGTTAGAGAAACCGCTTGGCCAGCGCAGCCGACTGCGTCGAGCTGATTGGCTGCTCCGAAGGCGAGGAGCGTGCCGTTGAAAACCCGCGATGCAGTCAGCAGGTTCGATGAGTAGGAGTAGCCGGTGCCGTCGAGGCCTCCGGTGGAGTACGTTGTGCCGTCAGTGTAGATTCCGTTCACATTGAATTCGGAAGAGAGATCCACCTTGGTGCCGGTGCCGGTCGTGCCCACGGCTGCGCTTACGGCCAGGGTAAGAGTGAGGGTTTGCGTAATGGTGCCGGAAGTGCCGGTCACCGTCACCGTGGTGAATCCCGTGGTGGCAGAAGAGTTGGCTTTGAATACGGCTTTTCGCGAATTGCCTGTCCCGGTGAACGATGCTTTGACGCCTTTTGGCAGAGCCGATGTGGTGAGAGTTACGTTGCCGTTGAAGCCGCCGAAGTCGGTAATGGTAATGGAAGCATTCGCGGTTGAACTTTGGTTCAAGAAAACGTTCGCTGGTCCCGAAAGTGTAAAGCCGCTGCTGCTGACCGCGGTGTTGATGGCGCTGGCGTATTGCGCGGCGAGGCCGGTGCCGACGAAGTCGTCGTAGAGCCACATGAAACCGCCGACGATGCCGCATTGGCTGTGCCATCCGGTCATCGTGGTCTGCACCTGGCTTGGAGTGTCGTTTGCATCCCAGAGGCCGGGGAACACTGGAACCGTGCCGAAATTCCATCCCACGCAGGGATTATTTCCGCTGCCGCCAGCGTAGGCCTGAAGGTGGACGCCGTCGACGGTGCCGGGAAGTTGGCTGTTGATTTGCGAAACGACGTTGGTCCAATAACTGCTCTGGTCGAACGCGTCGGGCGCCACGTGATAACCCAAGCCGCCGAGCATCACGCCAAACGCAATCGTGGTCGGCGAATTGAAGCTGTTCTCATCATCGAAGTCGATGGCGTCGAGCGCCGGGATGGCGGCTTTCAGGGCTTGAAAATCTTTATAAAGGATGCTGTTGGAGCCGGTACCTTGAGAATTCACCAGGTTGGTGATGTCCTGCCAATCGCCGACGTTGGAGGAGCCGATGCTGAAGGTGACGCGCTTTACCGAGCCTTGTTTCAGGGTCGCCATGTCGGAGGCAAAGTTGGGGTAATAAAGGTTGCCGACATAGACGCCGGCGGAGGTTAGAGGAAACTCGCCGTTGAAATTCAAGTCGCCGACGCTGTTGACCTCGACGCTCCAGACAATGGCTTCGGTGAAACCGGAATTTTCTATTTCGGTGATGTTGTTGGACGCGTTCTTGTAAAACGGACCGCCGCCGAATATGCCGGTATAGCCGGACTGAGCAGAGGCGGTTTGACCTGAGAAAGCTAGAGCTATGACGAGGAAAAGAAGAAGTGCCGAATTACGAATAGTTCCCTGATGAAAAGGGCGCGCGCGGTTCATTTTCGAGTGATCCACATGATCTCCTGGGTCGGGGTGCTCGCCTTGCTGGACGCTGGTTTTGCTGCGCTTCCACACAGGCTAAAATGCGGATTTTTCGTTCCCCCCAAAGTCCCCAGATTATACACTTTCGTGGCTGGGGCCCCCGACGCTGGAGGCGCCGTGGTCTAAGCCGTGGTGTCAAGCTGGTTACGCCAAGAATCGCCGTTGCAGGCACCTGCAACTCAAGTCCGGGTGGCGGACGAAGTTCAACGATCCAAAACATGAAGCTCTTGCAGAAGGTGCCTGGCCATGATAAACAAAGAGCCGCCCACTATAGGGTGAATACCCCATGCCCGGAATGCTAAAGTGCGCTGTCCGCACTCTCTACGAGGAGGTCGCCGAGTTTCGTTTCGATTACCCGCTGATGCTTGTGCCGGAGGCCGGCCCCAAGGAGTCACTCCACTACTACCTGTACAGGTACCGTGACACGCCGTCCCCCCGGAACGTGGTGCAATTCGATTCGAATGGCGTGGCTCGGGAGTGGGGCCGAGTCACCGGAGTCGTCTATAGACCTGCAGTCGTTGCGATGTGTGGGACTCGTAATCTAGGTCATTACCTGCGAAGCGGGAATCAGGCGCATCTCAACGTCTTCCTGAATCAAGTCGATTGGCTTGAACAGCACGCCGTCATTCGAGCGGACGGAGCGGTTGTGTGGCCCCATGATTTCGACCTCCAGGAGGGGCCTATTCTATTAAGAGCGCCTTGGGTTTCCGCTAACGTGCAGGGTTGTGTCATTAGCGCCCTGGTGCGTGGTTGGCGAATCACCCGTCGGCCTCGTCTGCTCGAGTTGCTTAAGGGTTCGGCCCGAGTGTTTGAGCTCGATTGCAAGAACAATGGCGTACGGGTTCAAGCGGAAGGACACGTTGTGTACACCGAAGTTCCTGGCCTTCCCGCTCCCGGAATCATGGACGGGTTTATGAGGTCTCTCCTCGGTTTATATGACCTTTATGTGGAGACTGCTGAACCAAGCGTCTACGAGTTGTTTATGCAGGGCGTGGACGGACTGAGATATTTCCTTCCCAGATGGGATTATCGGAAGAAGTGGAGCTTGTACTCTAACGGCGCGTATTTGTCTCCTCCGTTTTATCACTGTCTGAATCGCAAGCTCCTGAGTGTCCTGGCGCGCCTGACGGGCGACTCGTATTTTGCGGAGTACGCCGAAGCATGGAATCCCGCCCATCTTTCGCTATTAGGCCGCGCAGAGATATATCTTGCATTCCTTCTCACGAAGAATGCTTGCCGGCTGAAGCACCGAACATGGCGCCATAGAACGACCTTGAGCTCGACTCAGTTTGAAAACGTGACGCCGGCTGCGCCCCTGCCGATTACGCCAGGAAACAGAGCGGAGAATTGTTGATGTTAATGTCGCTGTTTCGCTCAGAATCGGGTTCTGAGTGATAATGCGAGCCTGCCGGCCCAGCCGGCATTCATGCCCCACATGGAGGGTGTAACCGATCGCCGTCGTCGTCGGCAGTTACCTGCTCTCCGTTGTTCTTGTCCTGGCAACGGACCCATTGCTCTCGCGCCTGTTCCCGGGCGATTTCGTCAAAGGCCGTGTCCCCTCCGACACCGCTCTCGTCGCGAGCACGGCTCTCTTCGTCGTGGTCTCGATTGTATGTGCCTGGCTCTGCGCCCGCTTTGCTCCGAGCCGCGCTGCGTGGCATGTGCTGTGGTTCTTTATCGTGGGGGAAGCGATGGGCATCGCCGCGATCATTCCCAACTGGAGCAAGGGCTGGCCGCACTGGTACTGGTTGTCGTGGCTGCTGACCTGGCCGTTGAGCTGTTGGATCGGCCTGCTGCTCGCCAAGCGTCGGGCCGATGCGCTGTCAGCTTGAGGTCTCACGCGGCTCATCCTTGGTCGAACCAACGACTCTTCCAGCAAGATACAGGATCGACCTGACGACACTACAAGGTTTCCCCTGTTGACTTAGGGAGTCCTTGGGGTCGTTAATCGTGCGCAGAAAGTGGGTGCGCTATGGCACGAAGATCTATCTTCCTGATGATTCTTGGGGCAGCTTTGGTTTTGGCTGGCCGTTCCGCTAACGCTCAGACTCAAATTCAAATCTACGGTTCCTGGCATTGTGGCAACGACTTCTGCACCTGGGGCTCGGTGCGCGATATGACCGATTTCGACACCAAGAATCACTGGATGATCGATCGCGGAGATGGCTCGGGGCTTCCATCGGTGAACCTTGTCATCCTCAGTTTTGTGCAGCCGCTCAAACTCCTGAATAAGACCACCGATTCCCAGACGCTGAATGGCGTACCCCTTGGAATGAATTCGGCAGTCGTGAGTTATTTTACCGCGCACAACATCCGGGTGATGCTCTCGATTGGCGGCATCACCTACACCTCGTATTGGGACCAGGCGCTTTCCCAGAATGCAACGCAGTTGGGATTGAATGCGGCGGCGCTGGCCAAGAGCCTGGGTGTGGGAATTGAAATTGATTATGAGAACAGCTCGAGTCCGAACATCAGCGGGCTCCAGGCGTTTATCAATGCGTATCGCTCGCAACTTCCGTATGACGCGACCGGAGCCAATGCCGCGGCGCGCTTGACGATTGACCTGGCCGCTGGCGACCGCTATCTGATTGGACTCTGCCAGTATGCGACTGCCAACTGGCTGCTCACATCATCTCCGGTTTTGGATTATGCCAACGCGATGGTGCCGAGCAAGCAGCCCAGCACTTCGGCGGCAGAGTCGAATTGGCAAGAGCATATTGACGGCAAGCCGCAATACAATCCTCCGATTGGGCCGCTGGCGCCGGCGAAGTTTACCGGGAGCCTATACATCGTCACCGGGCGCAGTCCGGCACCGGAGTGCACGAATTTCAGCGCATCGCTTGAGAACAGTACGGGAAGCTACGTTCGAACCGTGGCGCCCAATGGCGCAGGGACCACATCCGGAATGCTGGGCTATATGTTTTGGGCGGCGGAGTGTCAAGGTACGCGGTCGGTCTGTACCACGCCGCCGAACACCTGCGAAGGTGGCGTGGGAGTAGGAGCGAGAACTTATAGCATCGCGTTCCCGATGCCGCCGCTGCGGCAAAACTAGACGTTGCCGCACTTGCCCAATCTAACGGCGCCGTAATCGGCGGAGGTGGGGAGATAAGTCCATCTCCAGACACTTCGAGCAGGGACTTCGGAAAGCCTTGTCGTCGGGAAGAATGATGTGGCCGCAGTTCCCGCAGATCATTCGCCCGTTGTCGAGGACGGTCATGGGATGGAACTTCTCGTCGATGACACGGTAGGGACTACGAGGTTCCTTGTCCGTCATTGCACGCGACTCATCCGGCACTTGCTCCGGCTATGACGGAACTTATGACGGGACTATAGAGGCTTTTAAGCTACCTGAATGTTCGACATCGAACGAAGGTTTGCATGGCCCTCGTTATCGTGGTTTGGATTTTCGGTGATCGGGAGGCGCCAAGAACTACACGTGCGAGTTCATTTGCGGTCTTTTGTGATCGCTATCAAAACCAGTCTGGAAAAATAAGCTCAACCAGGCCGGGAACCCAGTAGGAATAAAATTTCTCATCGCAGATTTTATATTTGCCATACTTCTTTCTGGCATAACCACCCCAATCCGGACGAGTACCGTCGAGATCGGCGAATCCGTACTCGCGGGCCAGGCCCCAGGAACTGAAGACGCGTCCGCTCTTGTTTTTCACCTTCGGATCGGCCGCCAGCGCTACCACGGCGCGGCCAACGTAGCGCGGCGATTCTGAGACCATGAAATCCGCGGGCGCATCGTTCTGGTCTGGGCTGTTCTGGTTGATATTGTTCTTCCCTGCTTGCTTCCAATTGGCCTCGGTGACTCCAAAATGTTCCAGCACTCTTTCCGCACGCAAGAAGCCGGGAGTCAACGCCACCGAGACGACGTCACGTTTGCGCAACTCGCGGGCCATGGCGAATGCGAGCCGGATGACGGAAATTTTCACCAGGTCATAGAACAGGTTGCCGCGGTAGTAGAAAGCATCGCCGTCGGTGATTTCGAAAATGATGCCCCGTCCTCGCCCCAGCATCAGCGGAACGGCATAGTGCGCCGTGATGATGTGGGAATGAATGGCCTGCTTCAGCATGGCCAGTCCGTTCTCGAGATTCACAGTCCAGAATGGCTTGCCGAATTCGGTGAGCGCATCGCCGCCCCAGACATCGTTGACCAGAATATCGAGTCCCTTGTGGCGGCGTTTGATGCGGGCGACCAGCTTCTTCACCTGCCCAGGCTCGGTGTGGTCCACTCTTACGGCAATGCCGAGTCCTCCGGCTGCCGTGACCAACTCTGCGGTTTCTTCAATGGTTTCAGGACGCCCGAGTGTTGTGGGCCGTGAAAGTTTCCGTGAACTGCGGCCAGTGCAGTATACCGTCGCACCTGCCTCACCCAGTGCGATGGCAATTCCGCGGCCGGCCCCGCGAGTAGCTCCGGCGACCAGCGCGATCTTGCCCTGCAGTACTTTCTTCGGGATTTCTCTCGGCGCTCCCTTCGTCATTCTCTTCGTCACTCGATTCATTGCCACCGATTTCACAGGCAACCTTTTTCCCCTGCAAAAAAACCTGTATTCCCGAATACTAAGGTATGGGCGGTATCGTACAGTATGCGGGGTATTTCATCGCGCAGCCTGAAGCGTATGGTCGAAGTAGGCCCTTCGTCCAGCGCTGTACTGGTATCGAGCATGCAATACACAACGCCAGAGGACGAATTGATACGGCTCCGCAGGGAACAATGCCAGACGCGGGAGGACGAAGTCTTCGGTGGATTGTCGTCCGAAGAACGGGCGGCATATGAGACCAAGGAGAATCGCATTCACGAACTGGAACGCGATTTGCCCGAGCGAGTCTCTCAGAGGTTACGCCAGGCCGCTTGATCGCTGGCTTCGGAGAAAGCAACCGCGACCTCTACTGCTTCGACCTCACGCCCTCGAAGGCTGGGTTGTTCTTAAAGCGTTCGGGAAATTCCTTTTCATAGCGCGCCAGGCTGGGGCAGATAAAGTGATGGGACTTCGTGAACCCAAACGACTTCATCTCCTTCATCGCTTCGTCGGCGGTCCAGCCTTCCTCGGCCATGCGGTAGGCCGCGACCATCATGCCCGTGCGGTCATCTCCCAGGCGGCAGTGCACAAAAACTTTCTTGCCTCTATTGTCGTCCAGAACTCTTAGAAACCTGGCGAACACTTCGTCCTTCGGCCACGGACAGTGCCAAGGAATGGCTACATATTTCATGCCCAGGGCTTTTACTTCTCCTTCTTCCTTCTTGTCGTTAGCGTGCGTGTCCACCACGACGTTTATGCCCAGTTTTTTTAGCGCCTTGAGACCCTCGCCCCTGAGCAAACCTCCGCGGTAGAGATGTGGAGTGACCTCGCCAAAATTCGTTACACCTTTTTCTTCCAGGCGGCGGCCAATGGCGCGCACCTTGGGGGACTGCGTTTCCTGCTTGGTCTGCGGCGCAGGACCATCGGCGCAAACAGTCACGGCACACAACAATGTCAGAGAAAGAATACTGGTGGCGCGAAACCGAAATGTCATAGGGGCCCGGTGGCTATCATAAATGTTGAATGCGAATTAACTCAGTGAGTTGCCTGATGCAGGCCTGAAATGGCCGACACGCCTAGGTTTGCGAACAACCTGATCTGTTCCAACGGCATCCCAAATCCGGCGCCTTCCTCCAATTCCAGCTATGAGGTTTAATGTGAACTGGCAGCGATTTGTTTTCTTAATGAGTATTCTTTCGGGCGCATTATTGCTGTGCAGTCCGGGGAAAGGATTAATGGCGCAATCAGAAGCCGCTGGGACGCGCGCTGCAACGCCTCTGGCGACGGCCTATCAACTTACGGTTACGTTGGCCGGCACCTCCAGCGGAACCGTCACGAGCAGTCCGGGGGGAATCAGTTGCCCTCCGACCTGCACCGCGTCGTTCAGCGCCGGTACCACGGCGACCCTTACCGCGAAGGCGGGCACGGGAGCTTTTTTCCAGAGCTGGTCCGGGGCGTGCACGGGCAGGTCAACCTGCAAGCTGACCATGAACGTAGCCAAGTCCGTCACGGCAACTTTCAACGTAAATCAAACCGTGAACGTTCTGAATCATATTATTTTTATGGCGCAGGAGAATCGCTCGCTGGATAACTATTTCGGCGAGTTGCGCGCCTACTGGAAGGCGAACGGATTCGCCGACCGCTCCTTCGACGGGCTGCCGCAGTTCAACCCCACATCCGGCCTGGCGCCGTTGTATGGACCGCCGCCCACCAACCCCGGATGCGATCCGGCTTATCCGCCGCCCAATGATTGCATCGAAGACAGCGCCAGTCCGCAGGTCGCTTCTTATCACTTGATCACGCAGTGCACTGAGAACACCAGCCCTTCGTGGAACGAAGCCCATCAGGACTGGGATTTGAACAATCCATATTCCGCCACCGCCACGCTGGATGGTTATCTCTGGACCGCAGCGCACGACGCGCGCAATATGAGCCCGCAGTTCTTCGACACCAACGGCATTCGCGCCATGGGCTATTACGACGACACCGATCTGAATTACTACTACTACATGGCATCGCAGTTCGGCACCTCGGACCGCTTTTTTTCGCCGGTAATGACGCGCACGCAACCGAACCGTTCGTATCTGATTGCCGGCACTTCGCAGGGATATGCCTATCCCATCGGCACTGACAGCGGCGATCAGAAGTTGCTGACCGCGAAAACAATTTTTCAGGAATTGCAAAGCACCGGCGTGACGTGGAAGATCTACGTCAACACAGATAACACTGCCTGCGCCAACAATCCAACGGCATCGTGCCTGATCACATTGAGCTACGCGTATAACTTCACGTGGGGACAGGCTATCCCCACCAACTACCCGAACAACATTGCCACGATGACGCAGTTCTTCACCGATGTGCAGAACGGAACCTTGCCGCAGGTGGCGCAGATCGAACCCGCATCCGCCGCGGGACTGGATGAACATGGCTCCGACTCCGACCAGTATCCCGTAAACATTCAACTCGGAGCGCAGTACGTTTCCTCGATCATCAATGCGCTGATGACCAGCGTCTCGTGGAAGGATTCGGCTTTCATTCTCACTTATGACGAGTCGGGAGCGCTCTACGATCACGTTGCACCGCAGCCCGCCGCAAGTCCTGATGGAATCAAGCCCGTGGATTTGATCTCCGGTGACATCTGCACCACGAACACAGGACCGACCTGCGATTTCGTCTACACCGGATACCGCGTGCCACTGATCGTAGTCTCGCCCTACGCAATCAAGCATTACGTTTCGCACAAAGTAATGGACTACACCGCGATCCTGAAGCTGATCGAGACCCGCTTCAAGCTTGCATCATTAACCAAGCGCGACGCCGCACAAAAAAACATGACGGAATTCTTCAATTTCAACTCCCCGCCGTGGATGACGCCACCCACGCCCCCGGCGCAGTCAACCAGCGGCCCGTGTTATCTGAATCAATTGCCGTGATGAGCGTCAGCGGCGGGATCGCACAATCAAAAGCCCGGCCTGATCGGGGCCGGGCGTGTTATTTGGGCTACCGAAAAACTAGGCAGCCGCGGATCTCTTGGAGCGACCCTCCGTCGTAACCGGTTGTCCTACTTTGCGCACGAGGAAGGGTTGCAGGTTCGGCTCAGAACCGGCCCACTCCAAACTGATGATTGAGTGTCCGGGCTGGGTCGTAACGAAATAGCGTTCTCCGTTGGGGCTGGTGACTTCAAATTTGCCGGTCTCGCCCTGTAAAGCCTCGGCAACGTCATAGGTTGAAATGCTGTCATTCAGTTTCATGGGGACTTCCTCCATTTCAGTTACAGATTGTTGTGGATTGTCCCCTGCCCTAGGGAGGAGCTACTTTCATGATAGTACGGCAGCGAACAGAGTCAAGGCTGCGGGCTGATTTTTCTTGTCGAATTCACATTAGGGAATTCACCCGAGAACCGTTTCGTGCGGTAACTTCCAGTTTGCCGACGATTCGTTCAAAATTGAATGTTGACATGCTGTTTCAAAAACACTCTTTAGCATAAGGAGCATAAATCGAGATTTTCATAAGCGGGGCGGAATTCAAGCGATGGACGTCCGGGGTTACGGGGAGTCGGATCAGGAACAATGGTGAATATCAGCAGACTGTCTAACAAAGTGGCGATAGTGACGGGCGCGTCCAAAGGCATAGGCGCTGGGATTGCAACGGCCTTGGGATCTGCGGGCGCGCGCGTGGCCGTGAACTATTCCTCCGACCGCGAAGGCGCCGAGCGCGTCGCTCAGGCGATCACCGACAGCGGGGGCAAGGCGATCGCGGTCGGGGCCGACGTGTCCAAGGCCGCAGAAGTCGCGCGGTTATTCAAAGAAGTGGATTCTGCGTTTGGAAGACTGGACGTTCTGGTCAACAACGCCGGGGTGTTCCGCTTCGGGGCCATCACGGAAATCACCGAAGAGAGCTTTCACCTCCACTACGACATCAACGTTCTCGGAGCGATTCTGACCGTGCAGGAGGCGATCAAGCGGTTCGGGCCTGACGGCGGCAGCATCATCAACCTCAGCTCGATCGTCGGCTCGCATCCGGTGCCGGGAGCCCTGCTATACGCTTCCACGAAAGGCGCCATCGAAACCCTGACCAGGGGATTGGCGCTCGAACTGGCGCCGCGCAAGATCCGCGTCAACGCCATCGCTCCCGGTCATACAGAAACCGAAGGCAATGTAGCCGCTGGAACCTTTGAGGGTGGTGCCGGCGCCGTTCTGGCTGCGAAGACGCCGCTCGGCCGCCTCGGTCGCGTCACGGATATCGCCCCGCTGGCGGTGTTCCTGGCGTCAGACGAATCAGCTTGGATCACCGGTGAGGTCATTCGTGCCGCAGGCGGTCTCGTTGTAGCCACGTGAGGCCAAGTGCTAACCTCGCAATAACAACGCAGTCATGGCAATACAGAAAGGAGAATACGATGCAATTTCAGAGTGACTATTTCAATGCTTATCACAACCTGAAGCTGACACGAGATGACAAAGGCGTGCTGGTTGCCGAAGTCCACACCAACGGCGGGCCGTGCATTATGACCGCGCAATCTCACACGGAATTTGTCGATGGCTTCTACCGGATTTCGCAAGATCGCGCCAACAAGATCGTGATCCTTACGGGCGCCGGTGGGCAGTTCATTACTGATGTTGATTGGTCCTCCTTCGGCAACGCCGCCGATCCCGGCGTCTGGAGCCAGGTTCACGATGAAGGTGTTCAGGTTTTGGAAAACATAGCCAACATACGCGTCCCAGTCATCGCGGCAATCGAGGGACGTGCCCACGTGCATTCGGACTACGCGCTACTTGCCAGTGTAATCGTGGCGGCAGAGGGCGCGACTTTCCAGGATGTGGCCCACTTCTCCCAGGGCGTCGCGCCCGGCGACGGAATTTTCACCACCTGGAGTTATCGCGCCGGAGCAGGACGAGCGGAGGCGTTCCTGCTGAATCCACAGCCGTTAACGGCGCGTACCGCATATGAATGGGGAGTGGTTGCCGAAGTTGTGCCGAATGGCAAGGCGCTCAGCCGGGCACGGGAATTGGCCAAGTTGTATTTGAAGGCCCCCGAAGTGACCCGCCGCAACACGCGTGTACATTTCATTCAACCGCTGAAAGAGCGCATTGTCCGGGAAGTCGGCTATGGACTGTCGCTCGAGGGAGCGTCAGCCGCTGACCTGGTGAAATCAATGAGAGCCCAGAATGAACCGGTCGCTCAGAAAGGAAAAATCGCATGAAGCCGGGGCTGAACCCACTACAAATTGGAGAGCTATAATCACAGTAGAGGCGCGCCACAATGAAGGCTATCGACGTACCAGACTGGAAGACCTTCCAGCGGACAGTCCAGGAGTTGCGCGACGAGTATGACAAAGAGTCCTCGCCACTGCTCTTTCGTGGACAGGGGAATTCCGAATGGCACCTGACGACGACGCTCGACCGGAACACGTACCGGACAGTGACGGACGCGCCGTACAAAAACGCGACGTACGGAATGACGCTCCTGGACTACTACAATCTGATTACCGGAGGCGTCGGACCCGAGGTCAAGACCTTTTCTGGTGTGGACGTCCCGGAGAGGGATCAGAAAATCGCGGAAAGCTTTTTCAAGGCCGAGTTGTTGTATCACTTTCCGAGCACGTTTCCCGACATGCAGCTCTACCGCTACATGGCGTACCTCCGTCACCTCGCCTTCCCCTCACCTCTGCTCGACTGGTCGCGATCCCCTTTCGTGGCAGCTTTCTTCGCCTTCCGTGAGGATCACCCGGTGAGAATCGAGAAGAGAGCGATCTACGCTTTTTGCAAGAGTCCCACAGGCGGCACGGGTGGTGTGGTCGGAGAGCCGTCGATTTTTCACCTCGGCCCTTACGTCCAAACGCATCACCGGCATTTCCGTCAACGGTGCGACTACACATTCTGCGCTGCGTTCGATGCGAACGTCGCACAATGGCGATTCCAGTCGCATCAAACGGTTTTCGACAAAGCGGACCCGGAGCAGGACTTGCTCTGGAAGATCACTATTCCGTCAGACGAGCGGGAAACCGTCCTGCGGGTCTTGAACGATTACAACCTCAACGCCTTCTCGCTCTTCGGGTCCGAAGAGAGCCTGGTCGAAACGACGTGGCTCCGGGAACACGTACTGAGAGAGTCGAAACCGAAGAAGCTGGCCATGCCGGCGTAGCACCCGATGATCGGCATCGCGGACGGGGGCGCATATCTTCAAAGCTCCAAGATGCGAACGCCGGGGACACACGGGACGGGAAAACCGAGGACGACGGGAAAACCGGGGACAGACGGGTGAACTGCACGGAACTGGCCCCGTTTTACCGGAAGGGTGCGCCCTCGTCGGCTCAGCGCAGCGGTTTGCCCTAAACCTCTTCGCTCTCCTTCAACCTGGCGATCACGCTGAAATCCTCGAGCGTTGTGGTGTCACCTTTCACGTCGCCATGGGTGGCGAGTTCGCGCAGCAGGCGCCGCATGATCTTGCCGCTGCGAGTCTTGGGCAACGTGTCGGTGAAGCGGATGTCGTCGGGCTTGGCGAGGGCTCCAATCTCTTTCGCCACCCACTTGCGTAGATCTTCTTTCAATTCGTTGGTCGGTTTTCTTCCCTGCTCGAGCGTAACGAACGCAGAGATGGCCTGTCCCTTCAATTCATCAGGACGCCCCACCACCGCAGCCTCCGCAACCGCTTCGTGCGCGACGAGTGCGGACTCAACTTCCATCGTGCTAAGCCGGTGTCCGCTCACATTGAGCACATCATCGACGCGCCCCATGATCCAGAAATATCCGTCCTTATCTCGACGCGCTCCGTCGCCGGTGAAGTAGAAGCCAGGAATCTGCGACCAGTAATTTTTCACATACCGGTCCGGATCTCCATAAACCGTGCGCAGCATCCCAGGCCAAGGCTTGGTGATGACGAGAAATCCTCCGGAACCAAGCGGCACCGGCTTCCCATCCATCGTCACAATCTCCGCCGCCACTCCAGGAAACGGCCGCGTAGCCGACCCCGGCTTCGTAGCGACAGCGCCGGGAATTGGCGCAATCATAATGTGCCCTGTCTCCGTTTGCCACCATGTATCCGTGATCGGGCAGCGGTTTCCGCCGATTACTTCGCGGTACCACATCCAGGCTTCGGGGTTGATGGGCTCGCCGACTGTGCCGAGGAGGCGGAGGCTGGACATATCATGTTTTCTTGGCCACTCGCTGCCCCACTTGATGAAGGTGCGGATGGCGGTGGGGGCGGTGTAGAAGATGTTTACTTTGTGGCGCTGGATTATGGACCAGAAACGGTCAGGCTCGGGATGGTTGGGAGCGCCTTCGTACATCAGGCTGGTGGCGCCGTTTTGCAGTGGGCCGTAGACGATGTAGCTGTGGCCGGTGACCCATCCAATGTCAGCGGTGCACCAGAACGTGTCCTCTTCTTTGAGGTCGAAGATCCATTTCATGGTGAGATAGGTGCCGACGGAATATCCGCCAGTGGTGTGGACTACGCCTTTGGGTTTGCCGGTGGTGCCCGACGTATAAAGGATATAAAGAGGATGCTCGGCGTCTAGCGGCTCGGCGGGGCAAACGTCGGAGGCTTTGGCCATGAGCTCGTGCCACCAGTGATCCCGACCGGGCTTCGTGTTGATGGCAGTGCCGGTGCGTTTGTAGACGACGACGTTTTTCACGCCGGGACAGGACTTCAGCGCTTCTTCAACGGCGGGAAAAAGTTTGACTTCTGCGCCGCGGCGGTAGGAGCCGTCTTGGGTGATTACGGCGGTGGCGCTGCAGTCGTGGATGCGGTCGATGAGGGCGTTGGAAGAGAATCCACCGAAGATGACCGTGTGCGGCGCACCGATCCGGGCGCAGGCGAGCATGGCGATGGGCAGCTCGGGAGTCATGCCCATGTAAATGGCGACACGGTCGCCTTTTTTTACGCCGAGTGACTTGAGGACGTTGGAAAACTTCTGCACCTCCCGATGAAGCTGCTGATAGGTAAGTGTGCGGATTTCGCCGGGCTCGCTTTCCCAGATGATGGCGGCTTTGTTCTTGCGCGCGGTGTGGACGTGGCGGTCGAGGCAGTTGTAGGAGAGATTCATCTCGCCACCGACGAACCACTTGGCCCAGGGAAGATTCCACTCGAGGACCTTGTCCCACTTCTTGAACCAGTGCAGTTCGCTGGCAATGCGGCTCCAGAATTTGTCGGGATCGTCCATGGATTCTTTGTAGAGGCGCTCGTATTCGGCGAGGCTCTTGATGTGAGCCTGCTGGCTGAATTCCGCGGGAGGCGGGAAGCTGCGCTGCTCTTGCAGGATGGAATCGATGCTGCTGGCTTGGAGATCAGCGATTGCTTTATCGGACATGGATGAGAGCCTCGTCGTTGGTCGTTGGTCGTTAGTCGTTGGTCGTTGGTCGTTCGTCGTTGGTCGTTGGCTTGAACCGCTGGAGTACCGCGACATTTTACTACTACTGGTCGAGGAAGCGGTTTTGATCCTTATCACTGGGTGCGGGGCATACGTCGGAACGGCCGAAGATGCGGTAGCGGTGGCGGGCTACGGCGTTGTAGGCGGGATCGCGGAGGAACTTGGGCAGGAGTTGCAACAGGAAGGCGGCTGCACGCCAGAGGCTGCCTAACTGCTTGAGGACGAAGACGACGGCGTCGGAGCGGGAGAGCAGGGATTCGTCGGGGAGTTCGTAGTTGAGGACTACGTAAACCGTGTCCATGTCGGTGGGGTTGGCGCCATGGCCGGACAGAATGCGGGCGGCGAAAGAGCTCTGCAGCGAGGCGAAGCGGAAGACGGCATTGCGATCGCGGCGGAGAATGAATTGGACGAAACGGTTGCAGAGTCCGCAGACGCCATCGTAGAGGAGGATGGGGGGCATGTGTCATGGAAACTTTAGCACCTGGAGATATCCTTGCGGCGCCGAAGGAGCTGCTCGCCCACACAGACTCTGGACCAGCAAGGAAAAACCAAAGGGGATTGACATTCGTGGAATCCCACCCCTTCGGCAAGCTCAGGGCAGGCTTTTGCGCAAAGAACGCGCAAAGATGGGGTACCCGGCCAACTGGGATCAGTGAACAGAAATCAGGGATCGCAAATTTACACTTGACATTGACAGATAATTCACTACCATATGGTTGTGGATAAATTAGGTACAACGTTTGCGGCTTTGTCTGATCCAACCCGGCGGGCAATGATCGAACGACTCTCGCATGGGCCTGCCTCTGTGCATGGATTGACGGAACGGTTTGCAATTTCGCAGCAGATGATTTCAAAACATATCGCCTACCTGGTGCGGGCGCGGATTGTGATCAAGACGAAGCGTGGACGAGAGAGTGTGTGCAAGCTTAGGCCAGAGGCGATTAAAACAGTCGGCGACTGGGCGTTTAGCTATCGCCGATTCTGGGAAGAGAGCTTCGACAAACTGGATGTAGTTGTAAATCAAATGAAGAAAGAGGAGGTCAGAGATGACAGAAAACACGGTGAACGAGACAGAGCGGATGGTCGTCACAAGAATTTTTGATGCCCCACGCGAGTTGGTATGGAAGGCGTGGACAGACCCGAAGTACGTGATGCAGTGGTGGGGGCCGAAGGGTTTTACTGCGCCCGTTTGTCAGATGGATTTTCGCGTGGGAGGAAGATCTCTTCTCTGCATGAAGACGCCGGATGGGCAGGAGTGCTGGAATTTGGTGGAATACCACGAGATTGTTCCCCAAGAAAAGATCGTTTCCTCCATGTACTTTTCGGACTCGAAGGGAAACAAGGTTGAGCCTGCGCAATTAGGAATAGAACATGAGGCTATAGACGGTGCGTACGACGTGACCATCTTTGAGGATCTCGGGAACGGCCGGACGAAACTCACCTTCATTGGAAATGAACCCATGGAGAGCGCGAAAAACAGCGGTCAAATGGAGGGCTGGAACCAGATCCTCGATAAAGTTGCCGCAGTTATTACGAAGCTGGCGCAGGCGAAATAAGAAGCTCAAGCTTTGATGATCGTCATGCGCGAGCAACTGAACGTAACTGAGAGGGCGAGAATGAAAATGAAAAGGATAACGGCGGTTCGAGGGGTGGTGCGGCGAGGCTTGCTGGCGGCAGCGGCGCTGGCGGGGATGGCGATCCTGACGCTGGCTGCGGGAAGCGGGACGAAGCCGGGGAACTCGATCGACTTGGTGCTGCGGGAGGCGGTGGAGCAGAAGAAGGCACCGGGGGTGGTGGCGATGGCGTCGCGGGGAGACGAAGTCATTTACCAAGGGGCGTTCGGGAAGCGCGCCAGCACGAAAGATGTTCCGATGACGCTGGACTCGATTTTCCACATCGCTTCGATGACCAAGGCGGTGACGGCGGTGGCGGTGCTGCAACTCATTGAGAGCGGGCGGGTGAAGCTGGACGAGCCCGCGGCGACCTATCTCCCGGAACTGGCGAAGGTGCAAGTGCTCGAGGAATTCGATCCGGCGACGAAAAAGGCGAAGCTGCGGGCACCGAAGACGCCGCCGACGGTGCGGCAATTGCTGACGCACACTTCGGGGTTTGGCTACGACTTTTTCGATGTGCGGCTGCACCAGTACGTGGAGGCGGGACTGGCTCCCGCGATTACGGGGGATAGCGACGCGTTTCTGAAGGCGCCGCTCATGTTCGATCCGGGAACGCACTGGGAATATGGAATCAGCTACGACTGGCTGGGAGAACTGGTGGAACAGGTGAGCGGGGAGACGCTGGAGGAATATTTTCGGCGGCACATCTTCGAGCCGCTGGGGATGACGGACACGTTCTTCAACGTTCCGGCGGAAAAGCAGGCGCGGGTGGTGGCGCTTCAACTGCGGCAGGCGGATGGGAGTTTTGTAGAACCGCCGCCGCAGCCGATGAAGCCGCTGAGGTTCTTCAGCGGCGGCGGCGGCCTCTACTCGACGGCGGGGGATTACTTGAAGTTCGAGCGGATGGTGCTGAACGGCGGGATGTTCGGCGGCAAAAGGATTT
>Ga0210405_10002733_pt1 | contig 18017 bp, 16 predicted proteins | sample IncBWH11MmetaG_FD_155492 | JGI IMG/M metagenome (GOLD analysis project Ga0210405, IMG submission 155492) | Forest soil microbial communities from Barre Woods Harvard Forest LTER site, Petersham, Massachusetts, United States - Inc-BW-H-11-M | ecosystem: Environmental > Terrestrial > Soil >... | reverse complement strand
ATGGCAGCGAAGCTTGACCGACAGCTTGTCCGAGGATCGCAATCGGCACGGCCAGCAGGCGCTTGGCGTAGTTGATGTGGCTGATTGCGCCGGGAGAATCTGAAGCGAAATAACGGAGAATCCAGTCATCGGCGCTGACCAGCGAGACTCCGATCATCAGAGGGATCGACATTCGGACCCATTCCCGAAAGGCTGAGTTGCGCACATCGAACGAGATGCGGTAACCCGCACCCACACGCGCCGCTCCGATTGCGTTGATCAGGAATGGTCCGACGAAAGTGCCGGCCAGGGCTCCGTAAGCGAGTGAAGCGATTCCGAACGAATGCGAAAGCGCTACGCCTCCCAGAATGATGAACCCGTTGTAGACCAACGGCCCCAGCGCCGGAAATAGAAAGAGGCGGCGCGAAGACAACACCGCGGAGACCACTCCTCCGACATAGAACAAAATTTGGGCCGGCAACAAAATGCGGGTGAGGTGAACGCAAAGATCAAGTTGCTCTGGCTTGAAGTTGTGGAACATGAGCCGCGTGATCTGAGGTGCAAAGATTTCCGCCAGAACGACGCCAATCCCCAACACTAGCGTCATCACGGTAATGATTACGGAGAAGGTTTTTTGGGCGTCGTCCTCTCTTTTTTCCGCCAGGAATCGCGTGTAGATGGAAACGAAGGTGATGGAAATCGTGCCGCCGGCGACCAGATAGGCCAGGAAATCGGGAATCTGAAAAGCGGCGATGTAAGCATCGGTCGTCGGACCGGCACCGAATGCCCACGCGGTATAGGCCTCGCGCAAATAGCCGACGATGCGCGAAAGTACCATCGCGGTCATCAACAGCACGGTCGCCGAAAATGCAGTGTGCTGATGAGATGGCCGGAAGAGGCGCAGCCAGCGAGCCGAAACACTCATCGGATTGTCAGAACCATTCGCCGGAGTTGCCATTCAAGGCCGATTCTACACGGCGTCCACTTCTCTCTTATTAGGCCGCGTGGTTCGCCTCACGATAATGGCGTGGTTGTTGATGTTTTGACACCTGTGGGCGAGCCGCCGGATAATCCGAGGCGTGCCGGATCCCGCTGCAATCGATGCTTCTTCGTATTCCGCCGTTCTGCGGCGTTCCTTCCGCAAGAGTTTTCCTCCTGCTGTGCGCGGCGAAGGTGTCTATCTGTGGGACGCGCGTGGCAAGCAATATCTCGACTTCTCTGGATCTGCCGCGGTGAATTTCATTGGACATGGGGTGGCGGAGATCGCAACAGCGATGGCGTCTCAGGCCAAACAACTGGAGTTTGTCCACAGCAGCCAGTTCACAACCCCAGTGGCGGAAGAGTATGCGGCGGAGTTGCTCGAGTTCGCGGGTAAGAAGTTTGAGGGCGGCTGTGTCTACTTCACCTGCGGCGGCTCGGAGTCGATCGAAACCGCACTGAAGCTTTCACGGCAGTATCAAGTGGAGATTGGACAAACCAAGCGGCATCAGGTGATCAGCCGCGGGCAGAGCTATCACGGGTCTACCCTCGGGGCTTTGTCGGTTTCCGGAAACAAGCGGCGGCGTGAGATCTATCTTCCGATGGTACGGGAATTTGCCCATGTGGGATTTCCGTATTGTTATCGCTGCGCATTTGATTGCACCGACGGCTGCCGCAACTGCGGTCAGGAGTACGCCGCGGAGTTGGAGCGGGCGATCGAGGCCGCAAACGGAGAAGTGGCTGCATTCATCGTGGAACCAGTGAGCGGGGCGACCCTGGGTGCCGTCGTGCCGCCACCCGGTTACTTGCAGAGTGTGGCGGAGATCTGCCGGCGGTATGGCGTTCTTTTGATCGCCGATGAAGTGATGACTGGCGTGGGCCGTACGGGTCGGAGTTTCGCGGTCGAGCATTGGGACGTCGCGCCGGACATTTTGGTCACGGCCAAGGGATTGTCTAGCGGCTATGCGCCGCTGGGTGCGGTCGTGGTTTCCAGGAGGGTAGCCATCGCGATCGCCGACGGATCGGGAGTTTTTCTGCATGGTTTCACTTACAATTCACACCCGATTTCGCTGGCTGCAGGCAGGGCCGTCCTTACACGCCTCCAAAAGGAAGACCTCGTACGGGCAGCAGATTCTGACAGTCGAGGCTCGAAGGCTGCGATCCTGCGCCAAGCGCTCGAAGGCCTGCGCGTTGTTCAGGCAGTTGGCGATGTGCGCGGGCTTGGATTGTTGTGGGGTGTGGAGTTCGTCGCGGACAAAGCCACGAAGCGGCCATTTGATCCGGAACTAAATTTCGCTGGTCGCGTGGCTCAGGCGGCAGTGAATCGAGGCCTGCTGGTTTATCCCATGCAGGGGTGCGTGGACGGAGTTGCGGGCGACCATCTGCTGATTGCCCCTCCCGCTGTGATCACCGCCGATCAAATCGATTGGGCCGCAAAGCAGTTGCGAGAAGCGATCGAAGAAGCTGCTACGAATTGAGCGATCTTCGATGGAGAGACAGGCGTTTCGCCCGTTCGGCCTTGCCGAAGACACGGGCGGGGACGCCGTGCTCCATTGAAGCTTAGATCAGTCCATGTGATTGTGGGCCTGACGTTCGACTGACCAGACCTCTTCCGGCTTTTGCTCAAACGGATAAACGTGCACCATCCAGCCAAAGATTTGAGGCATGAATTTGCCTCCCGCGGCATCGCAGGCTTCCTTAGTCGTAATTGAACCGTGCAGCCCAAACTGCGCATTGGGTCCGCCCACCTCGCTTCTTTTGTCATCTGGAGGCACGCACAAGTTCACGTGAGCGTGCCACTGGGCGATGCTGAGCGGAATGCGAGAGTCGAGTTCCTCTTCGTCAGTGTTCTTGGGTGCGGTATACATCACGCCGATCAGCTTGTAGCCGTCGCCCTGCTTCTCGTAAAGCAGTGAAGTCGGATGATCGGGATTGAAGCGCTTGCTCGCTTCGAAAGCGTACCAGTAGTTTGTAAAGTGGTACTGCTTTTGCGGGCGGTTAGGCATGAAAATCTTGTAGCCGTCGGCCAGAGCGACTTTGTAGTCCACGTATTTCTCCGCGACCTTGCGAGCAGCTACGACCACCTGGTCGGCCTTTTCCTGATCGCCTGGCTTCAGATCGCGCAGCGCCGTCATCTTCATGTGCGGACCCATATCCATGTGCCGGCCTTCCATGGATTGCATGGCGTGAGCGCTGCCGTCGTTGCCCATCCCCGGCATGTCGCGCATTTCGGACGCGCTCATTTTGGACATGTCGCTCTGGCCCTGCTGTTGGCCCCAAAGCGGAGTAAACGCAAACACCACGATCGCGGCCGCGCTCAGAATTGGTTTGCTCATACGAATCCCCCACTGTACTAACCCTGAACGAAGCAGGTTGTTCCTGCAACAGGAGAGCGTTACCGATAGTTACGGGAGTAATTCGGTGATCGGACTGTCTTAGGAGGCGAGTCCAGTCGGCCTTGCCTCTGCCAATCCAACGGAGAGCAATACACTAGTTGCTGCCACATTTCCTGACCGGACGCAATCGGGCACTCCGATTCCGCGGTACCCGTTGCCCGCGAGCGCCAAGCTGGGAAGGTCGTGCAGCAGGCTTTCGATCCGCTGCAACCGCTCCAGGTGCCCGACTCCGTATTGCGCCATCGCACCGTTCCACCGGTAAACCCGAGTGAATAGCGGATCAGCCTTCAGCTTGATGATTTGGCCAAGCTCTTCCCGAACAATGCGGACAATTTCATCATCGGTACTCTGGAGAACTTGCTCATTACGGGCGCCGCCAATGAAGCAGCGAAGGAGAGCTCGATCCTCCGGGGCCCGGTGGGGAAACTTGTTATGCACGAACGTGGTCGCAAGCATGCGCCGGCCCTCGCTGCGAGGCACAAGAAATCCGAAACCCGGCGGCAGAGACCCACGCACGCTCCGATCGTAGCCGAGGTTTACAGTGACCGACGAGGTGTACTGGATGCCTCGGAGTTCAGAAGCAAGCCCGGCGCTGGCCATCCCCAGCAACTCCGCGGCCGCTTGCGCCGGTATGGCCATAATCACCGCGTCGAATTCATCCGAAGCATAGCCTGCGGAAACCACCCAGCCTCCATTCTGCGGTTGAACGCGTTGCACCGAAGTGTTGGAGTGAAGCGTAGATGCAGGCAGCTGGGAAACTACCGCGTCCACCAACTGCTGCATGCCATTTTTCAGAGAAGTGAACAGCGGCTTGATTGGGCCCTTGGAAGCATGCGCCATTTGGTTTCGAGCGGCCAACATGGCACGGCCGAGGCTGCCATGTGTGGCTTCCATTTCGGCAAAGCGCGGCAGAACGGCACGCACGCTGAGTTGGCTGGCCTCACCGCCGTAGACGCCGGAGAGCAGCGGGTCAGCGAGACGGTCCACCATTTCGCTCCCATAGTGGCGCTCGACAAATGAAGCGACAGTTTCGTCAGCGTCGGCTTTTCGTGGAGGATGAAACCACTCGCGCGCCATTCGCATTTTGGTGCGCGCGGAAAACAGCGGTGACAATGCCGTCGGCGCGATCTTGGTCGGAACCATGAACATTAGGCCGTCGGGCATCACGACTAACCTGCCCTTCACCAGAATATAGGTTTTGCGATCGGCATCGTTGGAGCCGATGAGTTGATCGCCCAGTCCGACTTCGCGGCTCAGGTCACTAGCCCAAGGCTTTTCCGTGAGAAATGAATCGGGGCCGGCTTCGAGTAGACAGCCATCCACCCACTCGGTTACCAGCACTCCACCGAGACGAGGGCTGGACTCGAACAGAGCGTATTCCAGCGAAGCCCCCGCTTGGCGCCGCTTTTCCAGCGCGAAGGCAGCTGACAATCCTGAGATTCCGCCGCCGATGATGGCTATGCGCTTCATTTACTGGCTAGCAGAGATTGCGAGAGCCGCGATCTGGCGACATCGGCCAGGGCTGCCACCAGCAACGACGAATCATTCAGCGACTCGGCGCGCCACAACTGCATGCCTTGCGTCTCCGCGAATTGCTTGAAGCCGATGTCGATATCGTAGAGAACTTCAACGTGGTCACACAAGAATCCGACGGGATGGACGAAAACGACGCGATGACCTTTTTCTTTCAGACTGAGAATCGTATCTTCAACGCGCGGTCCCAGCCACGCTCCGCCTGACATGCCCTGGCTTTGAAATGCGAACGCCCAGTCTCCCGAAGCCAGCGCGGCCTCACGCGCCACCAGCGAAGCAGTTTCCTTTGCCTGGCTTTCATAGGGATCGCCGTCCGCGATGGTGCGCTCGGGCACGCTATGCGCGGTAAAGATAATCGGGATTTCTTGCGTCCCCGCCTCGCGGCGTGCGCGGTCCAATCCGACACGGAGCCTTTCGGCAAAGGCTCTGATCAATAGCGGATGATCGTGCCAGGATTCGACGAAATCGACGGCGAAAGAAGTTGGGTTGCTAGAGAGATCAGAGCGGTAAAGACCCACGCTGGTCCGCGAATTCTGTGGCGCCAGGCAGATTGCAACAGCGTGCTCGATACCATCGGAGACCATGGCGCGAACCGCATCGGCGATGAACGGCTTCCAATTACGCATGCCAACATACACCGGCATACCCAATTCGCGTGCCAGAAGTTCTGCTTGCTTCAGCGTCAGTTCGGTTAGCGGGGAGCGGCCAATCAGACCATAACGATGCTTCACTTCTTCCACAACCGGCCGTGGAAGCGGTCGCCCACCGGTTACTCGCAGGAGAAAGTCTGGCACTTGTTCCACAGAGTCCGGGCTGCCATGAGCAAGCAACAGGACGGCGTTTTTTCTTGAGTCAGCCAATCTCAGTCCCCTGACTGCGACACAGGGATGACCCTCGCCGAGTGTTCCTGCACAAATTTCGCCAGCGCCTTTACATTCTCAACCGGAGTTTCCGGCAAAATGCCGTGGCCCAGATTGAAAATGTGTCCGGGACGTCCGGCCGCGCGACGCAGAATGTCTTGGGCTCGCGACTTCAGTTCCTTCCATCCCGCAAACAGCAGAACCGGATCGAGATTCCCCTGCACGGCACAATCGAAACCAAGGCTGCGCCAGCCGTCATCGAGCGGAATGCGCCAGTCGAGCCCAATCACTTCGGCGCCAGTCTCCCGCATCGAGGGCAGAAGGGTAGCGCTGTCCGTCCCGAAATAAATTATGGGCACGCCGGTTTTTTGTAGCGTTTTCACCAGTTCGGTAGTGCGCGGCAGCACGTAACGCCGATAATCTTCGACGCTGAGGCAGCCGACCCAGCTATCAAAAATCTGGATGACGTCGGCCCCAGCATGCACTTGCTGGGCCGCGTATTCAGAGACGACTGCGACCAACTTTCGCATCAACTCATCCCAAACCGCGGACGACGAGTACATCATTTTCTTGGCGTGGACGTAGTTGCGCGAGCCACCACCTTCGATCATGTAACTGGCAAGGGTGAAGGGCGCGCCACAAAAGCCGATCACCGGCAGACCCTCGCCAAAATGCTTGCACACGAGGCGTACCGCGTCGGAAACGTATCCCAGATCAGCTGCGCGGTCGGTGCGCAGGCGAGCGATGTCTTCTTTCGTCCGCACCGGCTTCTCAATGACCGGGCCTTCCCCGGCTGAAAAATGGAAAGGCAGCCCCATAACTTCCAGCGGTAGCAGCAGGTCGGCGAAGATGATCGCAGCGTCCACGCCCAAGGCCTCAGCCGCGGTGATGGTCACCTCGGCCGCAACTTCCGGCTTCTTGCAAATCTCGATCAGCGAATATTGTTTGCGGATGGCGCGGTATTCCGGCATGTAACGCCCGGCTTGCCGCATGAACCACACCGGCGTGCGGTCAACCGATTGGAGCTTGCAAGCCTTGACGAATCGGGATTCAGGGGCAGACATGCGACCTTCCAATGTAGCATTTTCGAGGCGGAGTAGGCGCGGACTCAGAATCTTGTTTCGGGAGGCCCTGTTCCAAGTTTCTCAGCGCACTCTGCGGAAGTTCTCAGCGGCCTCTGCGATTTAAGACTTCGAGCTGCCGGGGCCTCATCAAAACCTTAGAACGCAGAGATCGCTGAGAACTGCCGCAGAGTTCGCTGAGGTTGTGTGAATGTTGAAGGTTGCAGAAATGAGATAGTGCCGGAAATTCGTACAACTTGCCCTACTGAGTAGGGCGCACCAAAAGAGATAACCTCATTTCCTCCGTGGATCGGCCTATGATTCTTAAGAACGTCAGTAGGAGGTAGGGCACATGGCAGCGAATCAGGTGGTTCTTTACTTCGACAAGCAGGAGGATGCTCTGCTTTTCACCTTGGCTGCCAGTTCGGTCATGTCAGCGGAAGGCCTAGTCCACGGCAGTGACGCTGTGGTCAAGGTTGCAGAGGAGATTTGCAAAGCCAGTCGAATCACGACGGAAGGCGTTCTGAATAATAGCGAGCTAGTCTGACCATGCTAGTCTGACCAAGGCTGCGGCGTGCGATCCCATCGGTGCTTCTTCAGGATCTGAAGTAGACCATCGTCGAGCGCCCCGGCATCACTCATCGCAATGTTTTGCCGGACGTGATCCGGCTTCCTCATTCCCACAATCGTGGTACTTACCGTTGGGTCCGACAAAATAAACCGCAACGCCGCGTCTGGCAGACTCATGTTCTTTGGGACCGCCGGTTTGAGTTTCTCCACGCGTGCCAGCGTTTGCGTGAGATTGTCCGGGCTGAAGTATTTGGAGCGCCAGTCGCTCGCGGGAAACCTGGTTTCCGCCGTCATTTTGCCGCCCAGACTGCCTTCATCGAGAGGGACTCTGGCGATCACGCCAATGTTTAATTCCCGGCACGCTGGAAAAAGTTTGTCTTCCGGCGATTGATCGAAAATGTTGTAAATCACCTGTACGACATCCACCAATCCGGTCCGCATGGCCTTGATGCCGTTCTCCGGCTGCCACCGATTCAGACTCAATCCGAAGAAGCGGATCCATCCATCACGCTTGAGCTTCTCGACCGTGTCGCGAAATTCGGCTTCGTCCGCCCAGCTATCGTCCCATACGTGAAATTGCAGAAGGTCAATGGAGTCGGTTCCAAGCTTCTCCCGAATCTGCTTGGCATACCTGAAGACGTGGTCCGAAGGAAAGACATCGCTATACTTGTCCTTCGGAGACGCTGGCCACTTGTCGTTCAGCGGCGGGATTTTGGAGGCCGCATACAAGCGCTTCCCGCGGTTGGCCGATAAGATTCTTCCGAGCAACGCGTCGCTCTTACCTTCACCATAAGCCCAGGCGGTATCGAAGAAATTGCAGCCGAGATCGACGGCCAACTGCAGAGCCGCGAGCGATTGGTGGTCATCGGAACCGCTCCAACCGCTCATTCCCCAGAGTCCATGGGCTATATCGCTTACCTCGAAACCGGTACGGCCAAGCCTGCGATACTTCATGAATCCTCTTCCGCGAGGTCAAAAGATCCCGCTGCCGGGATTTGACATTCCCGCTCGGAGCTTCTTAACATATACGTTCAGCCTTGAACTGTTCAACAGTTGTACGGTTCGGGCGTTGCAAACCGTAATTCCTTGCGACAAACCTCTTATGATTACAGTTAAAGAGCTTACCAAGAGATACGCTCGTAATACCGCCGTCGACCACGTCTCATTCGGGGTTGGAAAAGGTCAGATCGTAGGTTTTCTCGGGCCGAACGGGGCAGGGAAGACCACAACGATGCGCATGCTGACGTGTTTTCTGCCGCCGACCTCGGGCAGCGCAACCGTAGCCGGCTTCGATGTCCTGGAGCAACCGCTGGAGGTTAAGAAGCGCATCGGCTACCTGCCCGAGACGCCGCCGCTTTATCCGGAGATGGAGACTGGCGAATACCTGACTTTCGTAGGCAAGCTCAAAGGGCTGTCGGGCGCGGAGTTGCGCAAGCGAGTCGACTACGTTTGCGATCGCTGCGCCGTCGCCGATGTAAAGAATAAACTCCTGGGCAAACTTTCGAAAGGATATCGCCAGCGCGTAGGTCTGGCGCAGGCGATCATTCACAATCCGGACGTACTGATTCTCGATGAGCCCACAGCCGGTCTCGATCCGAAGCAGATCAACGAGACCCGGGACTTGATTAAAAGCTTGGGCGGCGATCACACCATCATCCTCAGCACGCACATTCTGCCGGAGGTCGAGCAGACTTGTGAGCAAGTGCTCATCATCAACAAGGGCAAGCTAGTAGCGACGGATTCGGTACACAACCTGCAAAATCGCGCTCGCGGAGCAGAATCAGCCCTGGTCGAAGTCAGCGGACGCAATGGCACCCTCGATTTTGCAGCCGTACAGCGGCGGCTCGAACAGATTGCTGGTGTAAGCCGTGTCGTGGCCAAGCAGAACCTGCAGAACCGGCACAGCTTCGAGGTCGAAAGCGGAAAGGGTTTTGTCCGTGGCGATCTGGCCCGCGCGGTGGTCGAGTCCGGTTGGGATCTGAACGAACTGCGGCCCACCGCCATGAGTCTCGAAGAGATATTCCTGCAGCTCACCGGCGCGGAAAAAGCTGCACCAGAAGAAGGCGCAGTCAAGGAGGCACAGTAAATGCGAAATATTTTGATCATCTGCCGTAAGGAGCTGCGCAGCTATTTTGCGTCGCCCATTGCATACCTGCTGCTGACGATGTTTGCCGTGATCTTCGGCTACTTTTTCTGGAGTTCGTTAGGTGAATTCGTTTACGTCGCCATGGAGTCGCAGATGCGGGGCCAGGCGTACCCGATGAACGTAAACGAGATGATCGTAAGGCCGCTGCTGTTCAATGTCGGCGTGGTTGGCCTCTTCTTCATCCCCATGATTACCATGCGCCTCTTTGCGGAAGAAAAGCGCAGCGGCACGATCGAGCTGCTCGCGACTTCGCCGATCCGCGATAGCGAAATCATCCTGGGCAAGTGGCTGGCGGCAGTCGGTCTTTACGCTTGCATTCTGCTGGTTACCGCAGTGAACTTTGCATTTCTCTTTAAGTATGGCAAGCCGGATTGGAAGCCTTTGGCGATTGGCTATCTCGGATTGCTGCTACAGGCGGGCGCGTTGCTGGCGATTGGGATGTTCATCTCGACGCTGACCAAGAACCAGATCATTGCCGGCGCGGCGACCTTTGGGGTGTGCCTGCTCCTCTGGGTCTTGGGCTGGGTCGCTGGATACGAGACCGCTGTCTGGGCGCAAGTGCTTGCTTACATGTCGATCATCACGCATTTCGAATCTTTTGCCAAAGGCGTGCTCGACACGAAGGATGCCATCTTTTATGTGACGGTGATTTTCCTGGGGCTGTTTTTCACGGCCCGTTCCATGGAATCTCTCCGCTGGAGGTCATAGGTGAATACACAGTTGCTGAAAGCCAGACAGACGAAGTACGCAGCTTACGCGGCCGTCTACGTCCTGGTCGTCATAACCGCGGTTGTGATCGTGAATGTACTTGCGAATCGTTACACCAAGTCCTATGACGCCACATCGAACAAGCGCTATAGCCTGTCCGAACAGACCGCGAAAATCGTGAAAGGACTCAAAGAGAATGCGACCATTCTCTATTTCGACCAGGGGACGCGGTTTCAACACGCGAAAGACTTGCTCGGCGAATACGCATCACTTTCTCCAAAAGTCCACGTTGATTACATCGACCCTGACAAGAAACCACAGGAGGCTCGTGAAGCGGGCATAAAGAATTATGGAACCGCAATTGTGCAGATTGGCGACAAGAAAGAAGAAGCCAAGAGCATGACCGAAGAAGGCATCACCGGCGCGTTCATCCGGGTGCTGAAAAACAAAACGCGCACGGTATGCTTCGTCGCCGGCAGCGGTGAGCATCAGATCGACGACTCCGACCGGAACGGTTATTCCAATTTCAAAGAACTCGTGGCCAAAGACAACTACGAAGCCAAGTCGATCGATTTGCTGCAGAAAGCGCAGGTGTCAGAGGATTGCACGACCCTGGTAATTGCTGGACCGACTCGCGACTATCAGCAACCCGAAGTCGACGCCATCAAGAAATACGTCGAGGATGGAGGCCGCGCTTTATTCATGCTCGATCCGCCGCTGAAGATCGGACGCTCCGAGATCGCCGATAACGATGCCCTCACCAGACTTCTGCAAAGCTGGGGCGTGACCATGGACAAGAATCTGATCCTGGACCTCAATCCGATCGGCCAATTAGCCGGACTCGGGCCGCAGGTAGCCCTTGTAACCAGCTATGACTCGCAGCCGATCGTGAATGGTATGAAGGGCACGGCAACCGGATTCCCGCTCTCGCGTTCGATGGAGATCAAGAACGGCGACAAGACTACGGTACAAAAGATGTTTGACTCGTCGAGCACAAGCCTGGCAACGAACAACCTGAGTTCTCCCGCGATCGATCCGAACGACCCGAAGAACAAGAAGGGACCGCTAACGATTGCCGCAGCTGGCACCTACAACACCGGCAAGCAGGATTCGCAGGGAAGGTTCGTGGTGGTAGGCAGTTCTTCGTGGGCGGCGAATTCCTTCCTCAAGTTCAACGGTAACAGCGATCTGGCTTTGAATACGATCGACTGGTTGGCTTCGGATGAGGATCTGATCTCGATCCGTCCCAAACAAGAGGAAGACCGCCGCATCACTATGACTCGCGCCCAGCTTAACCTCGTTCGGATCACCAGCCAATTCCTGCTCCCGTTGGTAGTGGTCTTTGCCGGTGTGTCGGTGTGGTGGCGGAGGCGGTAGATGAAACTGCGTGGTCTGATCGTCGCCGCCGTTGTCCTAGCGGGGCTCGCTGGAACGCTCTACTGGTCGAATCACCACAAGGCGTCGGAGACGACCGAAGCTTCCGCCGACGTGGATCCCAAAATTCTTGCGGTTAAAGAAGCCGACATTTCCAGGTTCGACCTGAAGAAGGATGGCGCCGAGCAAGTCGGCGGCGAGCGCAATAGCGCGGGCCAGTGGCGCATCACTTCTCCAACGCCACTGCTCGCCGATCAAAGTGCAATCTCCAGCTTGCTTGGTACTTTTTCGTCGCTGAGCTCGGAGCGTTTGGTCGAAGAGAAAACCGCAAACCTTGCTCAGTATGGTCTGGATGCGCCGAAGCTTGAAGTTGACTTGTCTGAAAAAGGCAACAAGACTCAGAAGCTTTTACTGGGCGACGAGACCCCCGCAGGCAACGGAATTTACGCCAAGCTCGACGGCGATCCTCGTGTCTTCACCATCCCCAAGTATGACAAGACCAGCATCGACAAGAGCTCGAACGATCTGCGGGACAAACGGCTGTTAACGGTCGATTCCGACAAGATCAGCCAGGTCGACCTGGTCGCGAAGAAGCAGGAAATAGCTTTCGGCCGCAACAAGGACGAATGGCAGATCGTGAAGCCGAGACCGTTGCGAGCGGATGGGACGGCAGTGGATGAACTGGTTCACGCTCTCACCGATGCGAAGATAGAACTCGGCGCATCGGACGACCCCAAAAAGGATGCCTCACTCTTCTCCACGGCCGCGCCGGTCGCGACGGCGAAAGTCACGGCTGAGTCCGGAACGCAGGAACTGCAGGTCCGAAAGAACAAGGACGACTACTACGCCAAATCGAGCGCGGTAGAAGGCGTCTATAAAGTTCCGAGCACGCTTGGTCAGGCGCTCGACAAGAACCTGGACGACTTCCGCAACAAAAAGTTGTTCGACCTCGGTTCCGACGATCCCAACAAAATCGAAATTCGCGACGCCACAAAATCCTATTTCCTCACCCGTAGTGGCGAAGATTGGTGGTCAGGAAGCGCGAAAAAGATGGATGCTGGCACGGTGCAGGAACTTATCGACAAACTCCGCGATCTATCGGCCGGCAAGTTTGTCGACTCTGGATTCACGACAACGCTGATTGACCTGACCGTCATAGCGAACGACGGCAAGCGGGTAGAGAAAGTGGCGATCTCAAAAGCCGGCGACAATTGCATCGCGAAACGAGAGAACGATCCCACACTCTACCAACTCGACTCCAAGGCAGTGGACGACCTCAGAAAATCTGCCGACGATGTGAAGCCCGCAGCCGCGCCCGGCAAATAGTACGCCAACAATGGCTTTCCTCCGCGGCTAGCTCAATGGGGAAGTGAGGGCAAGGAAGCGACGAATTCACGGGACCGGGAGTGCGGCTTTTTTCTGAATTCCTTCGCCTTCAACGATTGTGTAAATGAAATCAGCCGGGACATCGCGCAGAAGTTCAACTTTGCCGCTTGGCCATTTGATTTCGATCTCGTCCATTCCGATTTCTGCGCCAAGGCCGAAGTGCAGTCGCGGATCGTTCTGCGAAAGATAGCTGCCTCCGGCCCGAACCTCGTTGAATTGCACTAACCTTCCCGCCTTCACCGTCACCCGCGAGCCGATTGCCATCTTGTTGCTCTTTGTGCCTACTAACTTAAAGAGCACGCGATGATTCTTGTTTCCTCCCCGATTCAGCAGCAGGGTTGGCGGTTCTCCCGTATTCATCACTACGATGTCAATATTTCCGTCGCTGTTGAGATCGCCAAAAGCCGCGCCCCGCCGTGATGCATCAGGTATTGCCGCAAGCGCACTGGAAACATCTTCGAAGGTGCCATCGCGGTTGTTGCGGAACAGCAACATTGGTTCGCGATAGCGTGGAGCGCCAGGGACTTGGTCCATCTGCGGATACACATGTCCGTTGGCGACGAACAGGTCTGGCCATCCGTCGTTGTCCATGTCAAAAAATCCGGCTCCCCAACCCACCGGGTTGTACGTGGGCTTGGCGAGTTTTGCGGGATAGCCGACTTCGGAGAATCCCTGCTCTCCCAGATTGTGATACAGGCTGTCGGGTTGTTCGGTAAACGTGGTGACAAATACGGAGAGGCGGCCTTCGTGCAAATAGTCGCTCCAGTCGACGCCCATGTTGCCGCGCTCAGAGCCATCTCCACTGACCGCCGCTCCTGAGAGCATGCCGACTTCTTCAAACGTGCCATTGTGCTGGTTGTGGTAGAGATAATTGGGTCCGGAATCGTTGGCGACGTATAAATCGGGCCAGCCGTCGTTGTCGTAATCGGCCCAAATTACGCCGAGACCGTAGTACTTGTTGGGGTCGTCGACGCCTGCTTTCTTGGAAACTTCTTCAAAGGTGCCATCGCCGCGATTGTGAAAGAGCAGGTCAGATTCACCGAGCATGCCCCACGGACCGCACTGCACCGGGATTCCCTTAAAGCTGCAGTTCTTCTCATTCTTTCCGAAGTCGGGCAGTTTGTTTACGTCAAAGTGCACGTAGCGTGAAACGAACAAGTCCACGTAACCGTCGCGGTCGTAGTCGGCCCAGGCGGCCCCGGTGCTGAATCCTCCTCCGGCCACTCCGGCCTTATCGGTGACATCTTCGAACTTGCAATTGCCCAGGTTGTGATAGAGAGCGTTTCCTCCGTAGCCAGTTACGTAGATGTCAGGCAGACCGTCGTTGTCGTAATCGGCGACGGCCACACCCATGCCCCACCCTTTACGCGCGAGTCCGGCGGACTTGGTGATGTCGGTGAACTTGAAGCCGTCGTCCTGGTGATAGAGCGTGATCATGGGGTCGCTGCCTTGCTTATAGCGGTCGACCGTGGACCCGTTCACGGTGATGATGTCGAGTCTGCCGTCATCGTCGCAATCGATCAGGCCCACGCCGCCACTGATCGATTCGACGATGTATCGCTTTTCGGGAGAGGAAATGTGGGGGACGGTCAGGCCAACTTGCTTAGCGACGTCTTCAAACTGAGGCAGGGGAGTTTTCGCAGGATTGGTTTGCGCAAAGGCGAAGACCGAGAACAACAGACCCAAGCAGAGAAGTGTTCGCATGATGGACCGGAAGCGACGATTATAAATCCAGGTTGCTCACGTGGGGACAGCCGCCCTCGGCTGTTCGCCAGATTTTCCAAGGTCCTCAGAGAAAATCTGATGCCCGACCTGCGGAACTTCGCTCCGCTTGGGCAGCCGAGGGCGGCAGTCCCCACGCGTGCTAATCGGCGGGTGACGTTCGATCTTTTTGGATGACGACGATGGCATCGTCTACCACCAGGCCGGTAGCCAAGGTTATGCCGAACAGAGTCAGCGTATTGATCGAACGTCCCAGGATTTCGATGAAGGCGAAGGTCCCAATCAAGGAGACCGGAATCGTGACCGATGGAATGATGGTGTTGCGCCAGTCTCCAAGAAATACGAAGATCACCAGAATGACGAGCACGATGGCTTCGGCCAGGGTGACGAGAACGTCTCGAATCGATCCCCCCGGTTTTGGTGGTGTCGAATGCATTTTCGTATTTCATTTCGGGCGGAAAGTGTTTCGAGAGCCGATCCAACTCCGCCAGTGCCCGGCAATCTACGTCGAGCGCGCCACGAAAGCGAAGTACTGTCCGCCGACGCGCGACACAGCCACTACTGGACGACCGGTCCCTGATGGGTTCTCCAGATCGCCCGAGCGCGAATGAACCGCAAGTTGCGTAACCCGTCCTCATTGTTAGCTATGCGCGATTTGATCAGCACCGTCTGCGTAGTGTTGTCCACTCGCGGCGATGTGAAGCTAATGCTGGCTGTCCGCAAGCACCTCGCCGCTGCCGTTCACGATTTGCACCGGCATTAGACCTGGCAAAGCGAGAAAAGTTATCGCGACGATCCGACAGACTTCGCCAGCAGGCAGGAAAACATCTCTGGCAAAGCTGCAATGGACTCGGCCTCCGATGTGAACCGGCACTTCGCCTCTGCTACATTTGTTGATGCCATGAAACCTGTCCGCAGTTTTGCCAGCGATAACAACGCTGGCGTTCATCCCAAGATGTTGCAAGCCATTGCCGGCGCCAACCGGGGACATGTGGTGGGCTACGGGGACGACGCTTATACCGAGGCTGCGGTTCGCAAATTCAAGCAGCACTTCGGCGCTGATATTGAAGTTTTCATCGTGTTTAATGGCACGGCTGCAAACTGCTTGAGCCTGAAAGCGCTGACCGAGACTTATCAGGCTGTGATCTGCGCCGAGGCCGCCCACATCTATACCGACGAATGTGGTGCGCCGGAGAAATTCACCGGCTGCAAACTCATTCCCATTCCTACCTCGGACGGCAAGCTCACCGTCGATGCTGTTGGCCACGCCTACCACGGCATTGGCGACCAGCATCACGTTCAGCCGCGCGTGATCTCGATCACGCAAGTCACCGAAATGGGCACAGTTTACACGCCGAGGGAGGTCCGCGATCTGGCCCGCTTCGCCCATGCGCGCAACATGTTTCTGCACATGGACGGCGCACGAATTGCCAATGCGGCCGTCAGCCTGGACCTGACCCTGCGAGAAGCTACACGGGACTTGGGCGTCGACGTCCTTTCTTTCGGTGGGACCAAGAACGGGGCTATGGGCGCCGAAGCCGTGGTTTTCTTCAACAAGAAGTTCAGCCACGATTTTCTTTATCTTCGCAAGCAGGGAATGCAGTTGGCCTCGAAAATGCGCTTTATTTCAGCTCAACTGGAGGCGTTGCTCACGAATGATCTGTGGCGGAAGAACGCCCAGCGCGCCAACCGGATGGCTAGGTTGCTGCAAAAAGAAGTCAGCAAGATTCCAAAGGTGAAGATTGTGTATGAGGTGGAAGCCAACGGCATATTTGCGCAAGTTCCGCGCAAAGCCATCGCCAGACTGCAAAAGCGCTACTTCTTTTACGTATGGAATGAGGAGCAGTCGGTCGTCCGCTGGATGTGCTCCTTCGACACCACCGAACAGGATGTGAAGCAATTCGCCAGGTTCGTTGCGGAAACAATCAATGGGTGAAGCAGGGGTGGAAACTTGACGCAACGCTGACGTTCACAGCCCGATCCAGTTCCACAATCGTTCTTTCAGGCGCAAGATCGCGTTGGGCCATCCGCTCTTGTAGCGAAGAAGCACGGTCGCGTGAACCGCCTTAGGATACGGCGAGCTCCTGTTGCTGAACACCAGATCGTAGACTCCGGCACCTGGAAGGGAAGCATCGATCGCGTCGCCGGTTGTCGAATTGCTTTGGTAGATGGTCGCCGTGGAGTAGCCAGTGCTCCACACCGCAAAGGCAGGGTTGGTTAGGACAAAGGCCTCGATCCCGTTGTCGGTATCTTTTCGGCTCTCGTTGCCCTTACTGTGGCGCGGGCCGACAGAAGATGCGGTGAACTCGCCGGTAACGGTCACATCCAGCGCGCCGGGTGGAACCGTAAACTCATGCGAAGAGAAGCTGCGCGGGTTCACCGACACGGAAGCGTCAACGACAGTTTGCGCCTGGGACCAATGGACGAATTCCTGTACCTCCCGTGCCGCTGGACTTTTGCCGGTTGCGGCCCACAGCACCGCTCCGAGCAACACCAGCAAGAACGACCACAATAGAATTCGGCGTTGCCGTCGTGCCCGCAAGAACGCCATGCACTCGGCCAGCACCGTCGCCAGGGCTTCGAGGTTTCCTGCTGAGGGCGCGGGCTTCCCGCATTTCAGGCAGAACGCCGCGGCCGGAGGCAAGCTGGTACCGCAAGTGACACATGACAATTGAGATAGAATCGCCGCGGGCAGTGCTTTAGCTGCCGCCACACCAGTCTTCTGCCCGCATTTCAAGCAGAATTGTGAACCATCCGGCATGTCCGTGCCGCACCATCTGCACAACATAATGGCCTCGCCCTGGTCGAAATTCCGGCCCGAATCGACCCTCGAACAGAACTGGACAAATATACTCGTCTTTTTAAATATAGGAAGAAGAAGAAATCGCCCGGTGCCCGGCGGTGTTCATTCGCGACGGCTCGCAGGATGTTCGGCAGTTCGCTAAGTTCGCGTTGGGAGTGGTTAAGGTTCGGCAACCGCAACGGCGACAGGTGAGAGTCCAGGCCGCTATTGATTTTTGGCCATTCTTCTACTACAGTGTCGCTCACTCCCCTGAGATTTGGGGAACGATTGTCTTTTCGGAAGATGCGATGCGTCGAAATTGGCTTAATTTGCTCCTGATTTGCTCTTTGGCGATCATTGTGCCCAGCTGTGGGAGCGGGCAACAGTTGGTGTCCATCGCCATTCAGCCCACGACCGAATCGTTCGGGTCCTCAACCACTCCGGTGAACGAAGACACGGGGCTGAACGTTCAACTTAGGGCGCTTGGTTCCTATATACATCCGCCAGCGACAAAGGATATTA
>Ga0210405_10002732_pt1 | contig 18020 bp, 17 predicted proteins | sample IncBWH11MmetaG_FD_155492 | JGI IMG/M metagenome (GOLD analysis project Ga0210405, IMG submission 155492) | Forest soil microbial communities from Barre Woods Harvard Forest LTER site, Petersham, Massachusetts, United States - Inc-BW-H-11-M | ecosystem: Environmental > Terrestrial > Soil >... | reverse complement strand
GTCGTCTACCTGGGGGTTCCTGGCCGCCGGCGTAGCGCTCGGCGTGCTGTTCGCGCTGTGGCAGGGCCGGGCGGCCCACCCGCTGCTGCCGCCCCGCGTGGTGCTCGACCGCAACCGCGGCGGCGCCTACCTCTCCTTTTTCATCGCCGCGGCCGGGCTGTTCGGGATCTTCTTGTTCCTGACCTACTACCTGCAGCAGACCCTCGGGTACTCACCGCTGGTGACCGGCGTGGCGTTCCTGCCGATCAGCGGCGGCCTGGTCCTCGCGTCCAACCTGTCCACCATCGTGCTGATGCCCCGCACCGGGCCCAGGCCGCTGGTCGCTCTCGGGATGCTGGCCGCCGCGGGCGGGGCGGTGTGGCTGGCCCAGCTGGGCCCGCACACCGCCTATGCCACCGGTGTGCTCGGCCCGCTCATCCTGGGCGGAATCGGCGTGGGCATAGTGATCGCGCCGGTGATCAACACTGGCACCTTCGGCGTGGCCCCGCAGGACGCGGGCGTCGCCTCCGCCACCGTCACCGTCGGCCAGCAGCTCGGCGCCTCGGTCGGCACGTCACTGCTGAACACGATCTTCGCTTCTGCCGTCGCCTCCTACCTCGCCGCGCATCTCGCCGCGGCCCGGGTGATCGGCCGCCCGGCCCTGACCGGGCTGGCGCTGGCGCACGGCTACGACACCGCGTTCTGGTGGACCGCGGGCATCTTCGCCGGCGGCGCGGTCATCGGCGGCCTCCTGCTCCGCTCCGGGCCACTGCGCGCGCCGAGTACGCCGCCCCCGGCACACGCCGAGGCGACAACGGCACAAGCCAAAGCGGACTTCGCCTTCCGGCCTGACCCCGGCCGATCCTGACCCTCGACAACAGCCCCACCCTCATCCCCGTGGACCACTGCGTGCCTGCCCGAACCAGGTTCATGACGTGGCGAGCGGCCTCGCCTACAGGCCTAGCTGACTGCTACTGCTGCGGGGACTTGCGCACGGCGTAGACCACATTGATGATGCCGACGATGACCCAGATCAGGGCCATGAGCATGAGGGCGGCGACGCCCGGAGACCCCTTGAGCACGACCGCGGTCACCGACAGGGCGACCAGCATGGACCCGAGGGCCAGAACGAGGGACTGCCGGCCGGAGCGGTCGGCCTGTTCGGCCCGGACCATACGCCGTTCGGCCCGGATCATGCGTTTGGACCGGCGGCGCTGGTGCCTGCACCCGGCGTACCGGTCCAGCTGGGTCAGGATGCGGCTGTCCACCTCGGCCGTGACCCGGTTGTCGATCTCGGCCGCGATCCGCTTGTCGATCTCCGCGCCGATGCGTTCCACCAGACCCTCGGCCAGTGCCTGGTCATAGCCGGGGCCGAGGTCCTTCAGGGCGGCCACCGACGCGGCGATCTCAGCCTGGCTATCTGCGGCCATTACGCCCTCCGAACGTTCCGTTAGCTCCTGCAAAACGGTACGGACCTCAGGCGGACGGGCGGAATGCGGTTAGCCCCCGTCGTGTCCTGGGGTTTCCCCCACCCAGGCCGCTGTGGCGCAGGCACGCAGGAAGCGCAGGTCGTTGGCGGCGTCGGTGCTGTCGACGAACTGGTCGATCGCGCCGGCGGGCGGCAGCCGCCTGATCTGCGGGTCCGTGATCGCCTCCCGCAGCACGGCAGTGAACCGGTCGGCATCGATGACCTGATAGGGCCGGTCATAGAAGCCGCGCGTGCGAGTGTCCAGCGGCGGGGTGAGTCCCGACTGGTTGTGCAGCGCGGCGACGGTCTGGTAGGCCTCGCCTAGGTGCTGCTCGCGTGCGCGCCAGCTGCCAGCGGATAGCGCGGCCGCCAGGGATGCGGTGAGTCCAGCGGTACCGGGAAGCCGGGCGAAGGCGGTCCCCAGCCATTTGCTGTAGGGCGGGTAGCGCCGGTGCATCAGCAGGCACAACCGCATCAGGTCGCGGGCCAGGCGTGCGGTGACGATGGCCGAGCCGAGGTCATCACCGGCCTCCGCGCACCGGCCGGGAAAGGCCTCTTCCTGCCCGATACGCTGCCACTGGCAGGCCAGCAGGTACAGCCACACGTCGTGGGGATACCAGGCCATGGTGTCGCGGGCGCGGCTCAGCTCGCCCGGCCCGTCGTGAAAGACCTCTCCCGTGGTGAACTCCGCCAGCCGCTGCGCCGGCGTGGCCAGCCAGTCCAGCAGGGTGACGGCATGTCGCGGGTCGAACCCGAGGTGCGAGGTCAGCCAGGTGCCCAGGCCGGTGACCTGCACCCGGTGCCGGGCCGGGCCGCCAGGTTCCCTGGTAACGGGGAACGCGACCGGGTAGCCGCGAAAGGACTCTGGCAGGCGGCTGGCCAGCATCGCGGTGAGGGCCGAGGCGTGGCGGTCCGCGTCGCTGTCGGGCAGGAAGATCCGCAAGCGCGGGCCCCAGTCGTGATCGGTGGAGCGCGGGCTGTCGAAGCCGGCGACCTCCGATCCCGGGCCGAGCAGCGCCGCCGAGTACGGCACCTGCGAGAACTGCTCCTCCAGCAGCGGGCCGACCACCATGGCGTAGAAATCGCGGGCAAGCCGAAGACCGGGGACGAACTCAGGAACCACGTCGGTGATCCTGCCGGTTCACGCTCTGTCTGTCGCCTGGTTTTCCCGGCCAGGTACGTGCTCGGTGGTGGCGCGGCAAAACCCGGGATGGGTCTCGCGCGATCGAGGGCCGGGGTGTACCTAGCCCCACCCTAAAGACGGTGGTCATCCCTATGTCGCGGCGGGCGGGCGGTGCCTAGCCTGAGGCGGTGACCACACGGGAAACGCAAATCCGTGAGGAGCCGACCGGCCGCGCGGACCCGGCGGGCAACGAGCGTCTGACGGCGATGACCGGAGCCGTGTTGCTGGTGTTGTTCGTCGCCGAGTGCCTCACCCTGCTGAACATCGGCAACCTGCTCACGCTGCACGTCTTCCTCGGGATGCTGCTGCTGGGCCCGGTCGGCCTGAAGATCGGCTCCACGCTGTGGCGTTTCACCAGGTACTACACCGGCTCGGCGGCTTACGGGCGGAGGGGGCCGCCTGCTCCGCTGCAGCGGGTGACGGGGCCGTTCGTCATCTTGACCACCGTGGCCGTCCTGGGCACCGGGATCATGCTGGCCGTCGAGGGCCCGGGCAACGGGTCCTGGGGCCGGCTGCACCACCTGTCGTTCTTTGTCTGGGCGGTCGTCATCGTTATCCACCTGGCCTCGTACGTCCCGAAGCTGCCCAGGCTGCTGTCGGGCCGGGTTGACCACGCCCGCCACCTGCTCGCGGCCCGGGCCACGCGCTGGCTGCTGCTGTGCGGTTCCCTGATCGCCGGCCTGGGGCTGGCGATCGCCACCTATCACCTCTCGGCCAAATTCGGCGGCTCGCCCAGCATCATCCCGTAAACCAGGCTCCTACCTGAGGCCGACGTCTTGCTTGCGGACAAGCCCGACGAGCTTGCCATCCGAGGTCGTGACCGGCGAGTTCTCCAGGTTGCGTTCGGTCATCGTGCGACGCATCTCCTCCACGCTCACGAACGGCCGGTACGTGCTGGGTCCGGGGCGCATGACGCGTTCGACCAGGAGGTGCGGATCGGCTTGGAGCTCTTTGGCCCGGAGCAACCCGAGGACAACCCGGTCTTGGCTCACGACCACGCACGCGTCCCAGCCCGCGGCGATGACTCGATCACGGACGTCGCCCAGTCGCTCAGCCAGGGAGCACGTCGGTGCGTCCCGCCTGACCACATCGACCAGGCGCGGGCGCTGCGCGAGAGTCCCTTCGGTGGGCAAGCCCGCTCCCAGCCAGTCCTGCTTGCCCGTCCGGTAGTCGTACACCTCGGTGAACCCGAGAGTCTCGAGCCGGCACGCGGCTCGTGGGCTGAGGTCTCAAGCAGAGTCCGCGCAGTACACCACCACGGGCCGGCTGCGATCGAGCACCTGGCTCGCCTCGGCCTCGATCCGCCGCAATGGGAGGTTGATCGCTCCGGGCAGGTGCTCCTCGCCGTATTCCCGGGCCGGCAGCACGTCGACGATCTGGGCGTGCTGCTCCATGAAGCGGCGAACCTGTTCCCGGTCGATCTCTCGCGCCATCGATACCTCCTTGACCTGATGCGGAACCCATAGCCTATGGTGCTGGAGGTTCGGCTATCTGGCCAGCTTGACGCTCATCTCGCCACGCAGAGGATGATTATGGCCATTGCTACCCCGCTGTCGGTTTCGGGGCGTTGGATCACCGACGCGAACGGCAACCGGGTCAAGCTCGCCGGGGTCAACTGGGCCGGGGCGCACCAGGACGCGATGACACCCGGGGGCCTGGACTACCGGCAGCGCGACGACATCGCGGCCCAGATCGCGGAGTGGGGATTCAACAGCGTGCGGTTTCCGTTCGCGCTGCAGACTGTGACCTGGGGCTCTGCGGTGGCCTCCTCCGGCGTTGCCGCCAACCCGGATCTGGTCGGCCGCACCCCCTGGCAGGTGTACACCGCATGCGTGCAGGCGCTGACCGAGGCGGGCCTGATGGTGATCCCGAACTGCCATCTGCTGTTCCAGGGCTGGTGCTGCTCGGGGAAGGACGGGAACGGCCTGTGGTGGAACGGGAACTGGCCCAGCTCCAGGTTCACGAACGACTGGCTGACGGTCGCCGCCGCGTTCGCCAGTAACCCGCTGGTAATCGGCTATGACCTGAAGAACGAGCCGAGGGCGGCCACCTTCGGCGGGACCACCTACACCCCGTCGTGGGGCGACGGGAATTCTGAGACCGACTTCTGCCAGCTCTATACCAGTACCGCCACCGGCATCCAGGCAGCGGACGATACCGCGCTGTTCTTCTGCGAGGGCCTGTCCTACGCCGCGGACCTGACCGGCACCCAGAAAAAGCGGGTCACCCCGGGCCGTAGCAACTGCGTGGTGTACTCGATGCATGACTATGCCTGGTACCACCCGTCTGGGCAGTCGCAGGCCGATTACCTGACCGCGATGGACAAGGCCGGGGGGTTCCTGATGACGGAGGGGACGGCACCGGTGTGGATAGGGGAGTTCGGCACCGGCAACGACAGCCTGGCCGCCGTCGGCGCCTCCACGGTGATCGGGGCGTCCAGCCCGTCAGACGGGAACCTCGGGGCATGGTTTAACAACTTCCTGGCCTGGGCCCGGCAGACAGACGTGGACTGGTGCTGGTGGCTGCTGGACGGGACCATGTGCCGGGGCACCACCCCGCAGACTAACCAGCTACAGTTCGCGCTCGGCGATCGTTCCAGCTACGGGCTGTTCGCCCAGGACTGGACCGGGGTGTCGAACCCAGCCCTGCTGGAGGTCCTGCAGGACCTCCAGCACCCGGTGACGGGACCGGGAGTGTAGGAAAACCCGGCACGATAAGCGCAGGACGACGTTGACGATCTTGCCGGGGACGATGACCACGCGGGCAATGTGGTGCTGTGGGTAGCTAGGGTGCTGGGCCAGCAGGTCGGCGATCTCGGCCTCGCCGGCGGTGGCGGGGACCTCGATGGTGAACCGGCGCTTGCCGTTGACCTGGACGGGCAGGGTCATGGTGGGCTCGGCGGCCAGGGCGGGGTCGGGTTGCGGGAACGGCTCATAGGCCAGCGAGGCGGGGTGCCCCAGCCGCTGCCACAGTTCCTCGGCGACGTGCGGGGCCAGCGGCGCCACCATCAGGACCAGCGGCTCGGCTAGCACGCGCGGTAGGTGATCCAGCCGGGAGGCGTGCGCGGTCAGTTCGATGATCCGCGCGATCGCGGTATTGAATCGCAGCGCGGCGAAATCGTCCCGGACGGCGATGATCGTCTGATGCAGCAGCCGGGTGGTGGCCGCGTCCAGGGGCTCCTGCTCGTCTGGTGTCGGCAGCGTCTCCCCCGTCGACTCGTCCACGATCAGGCGCCACAGGCGCTGCAGGAACCGGTGCATGCCGACTATGTCGTCGGCGCGCCAGGGGCGGTCGGCGTCCAGCGGGCCCATGGCCATCTCGTACAGGCGCAGCGTGTCCGCGCCGTAGGAGGTGTAGATCTCGTCGGGGCTGACGCCGTTCTTCAGGCTCTTGCCCATCTTCCCGGCCCGGCGGGTGACCGGCTGCCCGCGGTAGGCCCACCCGTTGTTTACGTGGGTCACCTCAGCCGCGGGCACGTACTGGCCGCGTGCGTCGGTGAACGCGTCAGCCAGGATGTAGCCCTGGTTGAACAGCCGGCCGAACGGTTCGACGGTGCTCGCCACGCCGATGTCGTACAGCAACTTGTGCCAGAACCTGGCGTACAGCAGGTGCAGCACCGCGTGCTCGACGCCGCCGACGTACAGGTCGACGCCGCCCGGCCGCATCCAGTTGCGCTCGATGTCCGGGCTGACCAGGGCTTCTTGATTTCGTGGGTCCAGGTAGCGCAGGTAGTACCAGGACGAGCCCGCCCACTGGGGCATGACGTTCAGCTCGCGTCGGTAGCGTTTGGGGCCGTCGCCCAGATCCAGGGTGACCTGTGACCACCCGATGGCCCGGGCCAGGGCGGGCACCGGGTCGCTGGCGTCGTCCTGCGGCAGCGGCCGGAAGTCGGTCACGTCGGGCAGCGTGACCGGCAACATCTCCGCGCGCAGCGCGATCGGCCGGGCTGGGTCGGCCTCGTCGTAGACGATGGGGAACGGCTCGCCCCAGTAACGCTGCCGGGAGAATAGCCAGTCCCGTAGCCGGTACGGTCCGCCGCTCGGGCCGATCCAGTTGCGTTGCAGGCGCTTGACGTTCTCCGGCCAGTCCACGCCGTCCAGGTCGGCCAGCAGCCGCTCGGCAAAGGCGGTGATGCGCAGCAGCCACTGCCGCAGCGGCCTGCGGTAGACGGGGTAGTTGCCCACCGCGCTGCGGCCCTCGTCCGTCACCTCCTCGTCAGCCAGGACAGTGCCCAGTCCCGGGCACCAGTTGACGATCTGTTCGGCCTGGTAGGCCAGCCGGTGATCGTCGACGACGTCCCGCTGCTCGGCGGCGGACAGGCCGGTCCAGGCCCGGCCGCCCGGGACCGGGCGCTGCCCGGACGCGAACTCGGCGACCAGCTCGCTGACCGGCCGGGCCCGCCCCCTCGAGCCCGGAGGCCCGGCGGCCGGGTCGTACCAGCTGTTGAAGATCTGCAGGAAGATCCACTGCGTCCAGCGGTAGAACGACGGGTCGCTGGTCATGATCTCGCGGCGACGGTCGTGTCCCAGGCCTAGGCGCCGCAGTTGGCGGCGCATGACGGCCGCGTTCTGCCGCACGGTCACGGCCGGGTGCTGGCCGGTATCGATGGCGTACTGCTCGGCGGGCAGCCCGAAGGTGTCGAAGCCGAAGGGGTGCAGCACGTGATGCCCGGTCATGCGCAGGTACCGCCCGAACACGTCGGTGCCGATGTAGCCCAGCGGGTGACCTACGTGCAGCCCGATGCCGCTGGGATAGGGGAAGAAGTCGACCAGGTAGAACTTGGGCCGCCCGGCCACGCGGTTCGGGGAGTGGAAGGTGCCCTCGCGCTCCCACCGGTCCTGCCAGCGCAGCTCGATCTCGTTCGCCAGCCGCGCGTCGTACCTGAAGCGCGGCGTCCCCTCGTCCATCAGGCTCTCCTCGTCCCATCGTTGGCCGGAAACGAAAAAGCCCCTCACGCGTGAGGGGCTGCCGCACTGACCGATCGTGTCAGTGCGGCGTCACGAGGAGCAGGCGGGCCGAGTGGACCATGCCGGGAGTGTAACCCGCTGACCGAGCGGCCTTCCAGTCATTTGCTCGGGCCGCGGTCTGTCCTGAATTGACATATTTCCGAACGGACCGTGGTTTGACATACCTGGACGCGCGAATCGCTGACTCGAAGGGATCATGCCATGGCTGTTCAGCTTCAGAAGGTCCTCTACACGGCGGAGGCGGTGGTGCAGGGCGGACGCCAGGGGCACGGCCGTACTACCGACGGCCGGCTCGAGGTAGACCTGTCGGTCCCGGAGGAAATGGGCGGGGACGGCGGGCCCGGAACCAACCCCGAGCAGCTGTTCGCCGTCGGCTACGCCGCTTGCTTCCAGTCCGCGCTGCTGGGCGTCGCCCGCGGCCACAACCTGGACGCGTCCGAGTCACAGATCACCTCCCAGGTCGGGATCGGCCCGACTGGCCACGGCGGCTTCGGGCTGGTGGTCTCGCTGGACCTGCACGCGCCGAACCTGACCGCCGTGCAGGCCGCGGACCTGATGACCAGAGCTCACGAGCGCTGCCCGTACTCGGTCGCCACCCGCGGCAATATCGAGGTCACGCTCACCGTCGACGGGCTGCCACTGGAGCAGGCCGCCGAGACGGCGGCTAGCTAAGCCGGAAAGGCGACCGGATCGCCGGAATCATTCGTCACGGATGAGGCAACATCCTTCCCTCGGCGGCACACTCTCAGGAGTCCCCGGCCGACGGGTGGAAGGACAGGGCATGGCTGACCTCGACAAGCCGAGCTTCACTATCGACCGGACGCTGGAAAAGCTCAAGGCGACGATGACCGCACACCGTTAGAAGCCGACATGGACGGCATGGTGCGGATTCCCAGCGCGACGTTCCTGATGGGCTCGGACCGGCACTATCCGGAGGAGGTCCCGGCGCACAAGGTCACGGTCGGCGAGTTCTGGATCGATGCTGGACCGGTGACGAACCGGGACTTCGGCCGGTTCGTGCGTAAGACCGGATATGTCACTGTGGCCGAGCGGGCGCCCGACCCCGCGGATTACCCGGGCGCCCGGCCGGAACTGCTGGTGCCGTTCTCCACCGTGTTCGTGGCCCCCGGGCAGCGGGTCAGCCTGACCGATCCCTACAACTGGTGGAAGCCGGTCCGCGGCGCGGACTGGCGGCATCCGGTAGGCCCCGGGAGTTCCATCCGCAGCATGCCCGACCATCCGGTCGTGCACGTGGCCTGGGCCGACGTCCTGGCCTACGCCAGGTGGGCGGGCAAGGAGATCCCCACCGAATCCGAGTGGGAACTGGCTGCGCGCGGCGGGATAGACGGCGCCGAGTTCGCTTGGGGCGACGAGTTCAACCCGGACGGACGCTGGATGGCCAACACGTGGCAGGGTGAGTTCCCGGTGCGGAACACGCGAGACGACGGCTACGAGAGGACCTCACCGATCGGCGCGTTCCCGGCCAACGGCTACGGCTTGTACGACATGATCGGTAACGTCTGGGAGTGGACGTCGGGCTGGTACGCGGCGGGCTATACCAGCGACGTTCCCGCCTGCTGCGCTCCCGGCGGTCCGGTTGACGCCCGCGAGCAGAGCATCGACCGGCGGGATCCCGCGCGCATCCCCCGCAAGGTCGTGAAGGGCGGATCCCACCTATGCGCGCCGAACTACTGCCGCCGCTACCGCCCCGCCGCCCGGATGGCCCAGCCCATCGATACCTCCACCTCCCACTTGGGTTTCCGCTGCGTCGTGCGGGACAAGGCCAGTAGTGCTGGCGGGTTTCGTTCCGAAAGGCCACGCCACGGTAAATAACGCTTAGACATATGTGACCGCTAACGTGCAACGGCATGATCACGCCCCTATATAGTTCCGGTGCCAGGGTCGCTCCGCATCGCGCTTACCCGGCCACTTATGTCTGTGGAGGGGACGTGCGTACGCACCGCTACCGGATCACCATTGCTGGTGGCCTGGGCGATATCGGGCGCGAGGCCTTCGCGGATTTCGCTATCGAAGCCAACGGCGCCAATACCGTGCTGACCGGAGCTTTGGACCAGGCGGCCCTGTACGGCGCGCTCAACCGCATCCTGGCGCTCGGGATGGAACTCGTGGAGTTGAGCCGGCTGAACGACGGTACGAGCTAAGGCGGACAGCCAGCACGTGACGGCCGTCACTGCAGCGGAGCCTGCCTAACCCCGACGAGTTCAAGACCCGCCGCGCGCACGCGATCCAGCAGGGTGTGCAGGCTGTGCTGGTCAAGGTCACCGGACAAGACCGTGATGGTTGGCTCCACCTCCACCATCATGTCGGCGAACGCCTCACGAACCGCCGGGCCAAAGGAGCCAATCACCCTGATCTCGTAGGTGGTCACCAGGGCCTCCTTCCCGGATCGGGTCGCGATTACGCCCTCGTTGGCCGGTTCTGTCTCCACTATCCTTCGGCAGGCAGGAGGGGTCATCATCCGGTGCGGATGATGACTGGTCATGGGCGGTCCCGGTCGCCAGCCGAGGGATCCCTGTCGTGCAGCCGCCGGACCTCTACGACCTGCACGCCGAAGGTCTCGAGCCGGACAAGCAGTCCCTGCAGCGCGGCTTGATCCTGAATGGGGCCGTGAACGACCGTCTCGACCGGCTCGACCGAGGCGGTGAGCCGACCGAAATCGAGCAAGGCCTCAGCCGGGAGAACGCCCGCTACCCGGATTTCATAGTACGACGATGGCACCACAGGGCCCCTAGCAACTCGGAATCACACGTCCAAGCTCCTACAGTTACGCGTCACGGCGCGGCGCGCCCCACTCGTGGCGGGTGAATTCGGGCGCGCTGAGCCTGGTGTCTCACCCGCCGAGGGTGGGGCGCGGTTGCGCGCTCATTGATGGACTGCTCGTGACCCAGTCGGCATGGCGACGAAGAGAGAACTATGGCTGACCTGATCGCGATCAGCTACCCCGACGAGACCACCGCGGATGACGCTGCCGCCGAGGCCCGGCGGCTGGCTCAGGACCTGATCATCCAGCCCGACGCGATCGCGGTAATCGTGCGGGACAAGGAGGGCGAGGCGGAGCTTCAGGACGCCCTGCACGGCGGCAGCGCCAGCTGAGCGCCTGGTCAGATCAGCTGAAGCTGGCGGGCCCGGCGGACCGCCTCGCTGCGGTGCGCCGCCGCCAGCTTGCGGTAGATGTTCCTGAGGTGGGTCTTGACGGTATTGACTGAGATGTACATCTCCTCGGCGACCTCGGCCGTGTTCAGCATGCCCGAGACGTGCACGAGCACCTCCCGCTCGCGTTCGGTGAGCGGCTCCGTGATCAGGACCGGCGGCTGGCCGACGGTGTCCGCGGGCGCCGGAAGCTGGTCCTGGCCCAGAGCCGGGGCGAGCAGGAGCCGGTGGCAGCCGGCTAGTTGAGGGTCACGCCGGAGCACCGCGCCAAGCCAGTCACGCTCCAGCACGAACGGCAGCCTGAACTGCTCGCGTTCGGCCAAACGCAGGGCGCAGGCCAGCGACCGGCGGCCACGCCCATCGTCGCCGCTGTCGTAGCCGAGCCGGGCGTCCACCAGCCACGCTTGCACGCGTACCGGGTCCGGTGCCTGGCCGTCGGCCGTGAGGGCCGGAGCCAGGGCGCGTTGGGCGGCCTCGCCGTCTCCGGCGACCGCCCAAGCACGGGCGAGGGTGACCGCCGCCTCCGGCGAGGTGCCGACCCGTCCGGCCGCGGTCAGAGCGGCCTGGATGTCGCCGACCGCCGCGTATGCTCGCGACTCGGCCAGGCTCAGCTGGTCGTCCAGCCAGGCCGGAACGGACGACGCGGACCTGGCCCGGGCGATGATCTGCGTGGCCACCGCGGGGCGTCCCTCGGCCAGGGCACCGCTCGCGGCGACCAGGTAGGCCGCCGCCGCGATCAGCTTGTCCGGACTGACGCCGAGGGCGGCGTCTGCCTGCTTGACGCGGGTGCGTGCCTCGCGCAGCTCATTGCGGGCCAGGTGCACCCAGGCCAGCGCGACCAGCGGCGCAGGGCCGGGGCCTGACCGCGGGTGCTCCCTGGCCATGGCGGACGCCTGGTCGGCCAGTTCCGCAGCGCGGCTGAGCCGGCCGCGCAATGCCTCCGCCAACGCCAGCTGCCCAGTCAGGCTGATCCGTTCGTACTCCCGGCCGGAAGCAGCCTCGGCGGCCACGGCACCCTCGAGGACCCCGACCGCCTCGTCCAGACGGCCGGACCACAGCTCGACGGCGGCATGGCCGGACAGCACCCGCCGCCTGATGTCCGGATACCGGGCCAGCTTCCGGCCCGGAACCTCGTCGAGCATGAGCTGCGCGCGGCTGGCGGCCGACGCCGCTGCCTCTAGGTCCCCGGTGCCCAGGCTGACGGTCAGGCGAAGCACCGCGGCGGTCAGGCGAGCCTTGATCTCCTCGTCGGCGGGAAGACCCTCCAGCAGGGCGTCAGCGGCATTCAGCGCGGCGGCACCCGCGTCATGCTGGCCGGCGCGGAGCGCCATCGCAGCCCTGACCAGGTGGGGCTGCGGTGTGGTCCAGGCCTCGCCGGACGGCATACCGGCGAATTCACCGGCCAGGCGCTGGCCGTCCTGCGGCTCGATGATCTGGCCGACGGCCAGGTCGTCGACGACCATGGCCGCGGCCAGCGGCCAGTCACCAGCCGCAGTGGCATGCCGGACCGCGTCGGCGAGCATGCCGTTCCGCGCGTACCACTTGGCCGCCCGTTGATGCAGGGGGGCCACCCGGTCCGGATGGTCGTACTGCAGCCTCAGTCGGAGCATCTCGGCGAACAGCGTGTGATAGCGGTACCACCCGGAGCCGATCGGCTGGACCAGCGCGTTCGTGCGGACCAGGGCGGCCAGAATGCTCGCGGCTTGCTCATCGCCGGTCAGCTCGATGGCGGCTGCGCCGCTGACATGCTCCAGGATGCTGGTGCTCAGCAGGACCTCACGGACCTCGGGTGGCTGGACGTTGAGCACCTCGTCAACCAGATAGCAGGTCATGGCGCTGTCCTCGGCGATCAGCTCCTTGACGAACAGATCCGGATCCGGATGAGTGCCCAGGGATATCGCCGCCAGGCGCAGACCGGCCGCCCAGCCTTCGGTCCGCTGGTTCAGGCTCTGCAGCGCGTCCGCCGTCAGCAGGCCGCCGTGCTGGTCCAGTAGCAGGCCGGCCTCATCGAGGCTGAAGGCCAAATCGCTGGCCCGGATCTCGGTCAGCTGCCCGGCCAGCCGGTACCGGTGCAGCGGCAGCAGCGGATCCATCCGCGAGGCGACCAGCAGCCGTAGGCCGGGCCCCACGTTCCGCAGCACGAACTCCAGCCCCTTCAGCACCCCGGGATCGGTCAGCAGGTGCAGGTCGTCGAGGATCAGCGTGACCGGAGGGTCCTGCGCGGCCAGCGCCGCGGTCAACCGCAGCAGGAACCCGTCCTCTCCGTGTCGCCCATGCGGCGTGGCCCGCAGCGCCTTCGGGATGGCGACGCCGGACTGGCGCAATGCCGCCACCACATATGACCAGAACACACCTGCTCGGTTGTCGAACTCATCCAGCCCGACCCAGGCCACCGCGCCGGGCTCGGCTGCCGCCCACAGGGCCAGGGCCATCGTCTTGCCCGCCCCTGGAGGGCCGGTGACGACCGTGAGCGGACACCACCGTGTGCCCTCGGCGATCAGCCTGGTGATCCGCGGGCGCGGTACCGCCCAGTCCGGAACGTTCGGTGCGGTGATCTTGGAGGTCAGGATGGGGTCCCCGGCGGACACGGTCGACCGCCGACCGCGGGTGAGCGCCTGGCTGGGAACCTGAGCAGCCATCGGTACCTCCCGGTGGTCATGAGGAACGAGTCGTTCGCCCCCCAAAGACCACCCAACGTCACCGACTCCGGGCGCGCATCATACGATCAGCATGAAAGTCGGGATTCCTGGTCCGCGCTCATGAAAAGACCGCAGGTAGCGGCGGCGGCCCTGGCGTCCACGGTCGGCGTCCTGGCCGGTCTGCGGCCGAGCCGGGCCTGGTCCGATCGCTACGCTTCGAGCAGGCCTAGCTCGCGTGACCGGGTGACCGCCTGATGGCGTGAGGAGGCACCCAGCTTGCGGTAGATCGAGTATGCCTCCGACTTGATGGTGTTGGGTGACAGGAACATCTCCCGGGCGATCTCGGGGAACGACAGGTGGGTGGAGAGCAGCGGCAAGAGCCGGAGCTCGGCGCCGGTCAGGGCGGAGGCGCCTGGAGAGGCCTCGGCGGGCGCGCGGGAAAGCTGCCGCCGGAGGTCCTCCGCCTGCCCGACGAAGGTTCCGAGCTCGGGGCGGCGGATGCGGATTTCGTCGATCTCGCGGAGAAGGGTCTTCGCCGCAGCAAGGTCGGACAGCGCGAGATAGCATCGAGCGAGCTCGATCCTGGTCTGCACGGCCAGGTGCGGCAGGACATGGGTCAGGCCTGGCCGGAGGCGCTGCGCGCGGGTCAGCTGGTCGCGGGCGCGCGGGCGATCATTATGGTGCAGTGCCACCCGCGCGGCGACCGCATGAATGATGGTGACCAGGGGATAGTCCTCGTAATTGGCCTGCCGGGTCAGGGACTGGGCCCTGGACAGGTGCTGTTCGGCCTGGTCCCAGGCTCCCTTGGACGTGGCCAGGAGTGATCGCTCGGCGAGCGCCACGCAGGTGCCGATCAGCACCCGGTCGGCCCGGTGCTCGGCGATGGCATCGGCCAAGAGCACATCAGCCCGGTCTGGCGCGCCGGCCATCAGGTGCGCCATGGCCTGGAGCAGGATCGAGTTGGTGCGCCAGAAGCTCTGGGGGGCCAGGGTGGCGGCGGCGAGCTCGGCGTCGGCCAGCATCTGGCCGGGCCCATCACGGCACAGGTGCGCGCGCAGCAGCGCGAGCCACGGCTCGATCGTGGCGCTTCCGTCCGGCAGGCTGGCCGTGATCGTGCCTCGCTCGGCGAGCCTGGCCCATCGTTCGGCAGCAGCCGGCTTCCCGGTCACGGTGGCGATCAGCCCCGCCAGCACAGTGACCGCCGGGTACTTCTCCATGTTTCCGTGGTCGTCCAGCCACCCCAGCCACCGTTCGGCGGTAGCGGCGCGCCCCTGCTGGTAGGTGGGGAAAAGCAGCACACCAGAAAGGCGGGCTGCGGCATCGACCTGGCCCGCTTTCATCCAGTACTCCAATGCCCCAGCGGGGATTGCGCTCTGCTCGTGCCACGCGGCGGCTCGCCGGTAAAGGACGGGCACCAGATCAGGTTCGCTCCGGCGCAGCTGCGCCAGCAGCATGTCCCGGAACAGATGGTGGTAGCGGTACCACTCGCCCCGCCGGTCCAGCGGCACGAGCAGCAGGTTCGACGCGGCGAGGTGCGTTAGGGTCTCGCCGGATCCGGACTGCTTGAGCACCGCGTCGCATAGCGGCCCGGACATCCGCTCCAGCACCGCGGTCCTGGTAAGGAACGCCCGCTGCCACGGCGAGATCCGGGCCAGGAACTCGGTGTCCAGGTATTCACTGATGAACCGGTCATCGCCGCGGAACGAGACAGCCGCGCGGGCCAGCGAGCCTCCTTCCCGCAGGCAAAGCGCGGCGAGGTACAGCGCGGCGGCCCATCCTTCCGTTCGCTGATACAGATCCGCCAGGTCATCGTCATCGACCGCGACATCCGCGTTGCGCAGGAGCACTGATGCCTCATCGCGGGTGAGCGACAGGTCGCGGGGGCCGATCTCCAGGAGCCTGCCCTGGGCTCGCAGACGGGCGACGCGCAGCGGCGGCGGGGCCTGGCCCGCGAACACCAGCTGAGAGCCGTCGGGCACGTGATCGGCCAGCACGGACAGCGCGGCCCGGGATTCCAGGTCATGCAGCGTGTGCACATCGTCCAGGACGAGCGCGACCGGCGAGGTCATCGAGGAGAAGGCGGATCCGAGCCGGGGGACGACCGTGCCAGGCACCGAGCTCGCCAGTGAGCCAAGGGCATCGAACACTCGCCCGTCGATCGGTTCGACCGCGTCGAGCGCCTCGGCTACGTAGGACAGCAGGACCTTGGGATCGTTGTCTCGTTCGTCGACCGACACCCACGCAAATGACCGGCCGTTCCGCTCGGCCCACTGTGACAACAGGGTCGTCTTCCCGTACCCGGAAGGCGCGACCACCGAGACTACCGGCCGGGGGTCGCGCTGCCGTAGCTGGTCGATCAGGAACGAACGGATAACCGTTCCCGGCCGCAGCGGGGGACGACGGACTTTCGAGGTGACCAGCCCGAGCACCGACCTGTCGGTATGACGTGGTCGACCAGCCTGCTCATGCACGTCGCTCTCGCCTCTGCTCGACCTGGGCCAGGAAAAGATCTGCCGCTCTATGCTCTTCTGAGCCTGCCACCTGGTCAACCCCGCACGAGCCGTCCGAGGGACCCGGCGCTCAGAGGACGGCTAGCAAGGCCTGGGTCCAGTCGCGGTAGCCGTCCTGGCTGGGGTGGAAGCAGTCGGACGCGAACTTCCCGGTCCAGGGCGGCAGGAAGTGCGCCGACACCTCGGCCACCGGCAGGCCCCGGGAAACAGCCGCCTCGTGCAGGGTCCGGTTGATCCGCGTCAGGTAAGGCCGGCTGGCCCGGCCGAGCAGGCCCGCGTACCCGGCCGGCACCGGCAGGTCGAGCATGACGGTGCGGTCGGGAACGGCCGCGAGCAGCGCGCGCAGGTCGCCGAACAGCTTCCCCGGCCCGCTGTAAAAGATGTCGTTGATGCCGATTCCGCAGGTCACCAGGTCCGCCGAGGCGGGCAGCCGAGGCAGCTGGTGGTGCAGCACGTCACGGATGAGCGAACCGGACGCGGACAGGTTGAGCACCTGCCACGGCAGGCCGGTCCGGCGGCGCAGCGCGCCGAGGGCCTGGCCGACGTACCCGTACTCCGGGCTCGGCGCACCGAGGCCCTGGGCGGTCGAGTCCCCCAGCACCACCCACAGCGGGCCGGCCGTGGCGGTCCGCAGGACCTGCTCGTTGTGCGTCTGCCAGTGACTGGCGAAGGCGACGCAGTCGGCGCGCATCGCGGTGACGCCGTCGGCCCACCGCCCGAACGGCCCGGCGCGCAGCCCGGAGACCTCGGCGGCGTGGGTGCGGGTCAGGTAGGTCCCCATGGTGGCGACGATCTCCACCGGTGAGCGCCGCCCGCCGATCCCCGTCCCGCTGACCGGGCTGCGCAAGGTCAGACCCGAGACCGCCGGCATCCGCAGCACGCTTCGCCCACCCATCCGATATTTACGCGGGACAAACGACGCTAAACGAATGGGTAGATATCTGTCAAAGTCCAGATGTCTTCGCAGGTAGGTGACCCGCCGTACTCCTGATGTCCTTTTTGGCCGAACGGTCCGTGGTTTCTCGCCTACGCTGCTGATACATGGAACGGGTACCGGGGCGCATCGGGGTCGCGGGCGACTGGCACGGGAACACCGCGTGGGCGACCCGGGCGGTGCGCAAGATGACCGCGCTGCTGCCCGCGGACGGGCCGCGGCTCATCGTGCACCTGGGCGACTTCGGCATCTGGCCCGGACCCGGCGGACAGGAGTACCTGGCCCAGCTCGACGCCGCGCTCGGGGAAGCCGACGCTGAGCTGTCCTTCGTGGACGGGAACCACGAGGACTTCACCCAGCTGGCCCGGCTCCAGCCGGGGCCGGACGGACGGGCGCAGGTCACCGAGCGGATCTTTCACCTGCCTCGCGGGCACCGGTGGCGCTGGCACGGACGGGACTGGCTCGCCCTGGGCGGCGCGGTCAGCCTGGACCGCGCCGGACGGACCGAGGGGGTCGACTGGTGGCCTGAGGAGGAGATCACGCTGCGCCAGGCCGGATCGGTCATCGACGCCGGACCCGCCGACGTGATGGTCACGCACGAATGCCCGGCGGGTATCGAGCACGACTTCCCGCCCCCGCCACCGTGGTGGTCGCAGGCCGACCTGCGGCGCAGCGACGCCCACCGCGAGCTGCTCCGCGAGGTGGTGCTGGCGGTGCGGCCGCGCTGGCTGATGCACGGCCACCTGCACCTGAGCTACCAGCGCCAGGTCGACCTGGGCGGCGGCCCGATCGAGGTGACCGGCCTGGACTGCGACGGCGCGGACCGCGGCAACTGGGCCATCCTGGACGTCACCAGCATGCGCTGGCTGCGCTTCGCGGGCAGGCCGATCAGGAACGTCCTGCGCGGCCTGGTATCCCGCTAAGACGGGTCGATGGACCACGCCTCTTCGGGGGCGCCACGCACCTCGGCCGGGACCGGGCTGCTCGTCGGCATCGGCGCTAGGGCCGGGGCCAGGCTGGGCGGGGTCGGGGCGATATGCGGGTGCCGCGGCAGGCTCGCCGTCCAGCGCTCGGTACACGACTTGGCGTCCTTGCAGTACCAGCGGATGTCGGCACAGGCCTGGCCGCCGTCGGGCACCATCAGGCCGGTCGGTAGCGCGATACCGCAC
>Ga0210405_10002731_pt1 | contig 18022 bp, 14 predicted proteins | sample IncBWH11MmetaG_FD_155492 | JGI IMG/M metagenome (GOLD analysis project Ga0210405, IMG submission 155492) | Forest soil microbial communities from Barre Woods Harvard Forest LTER site, Petersham, Massachusetts, United States - Inc-BW-H-11-M | ecosystem: Environmental > Terrestrial > Soil >... | reverse complement strand
AACACGACGGTGCCGAATACGCGGCGGATCGGCTGCGCAAAGCTCATCGCCGTGTATTGCGTCGCCGGACTTGCGTCGGGGTAACCGCAGTCCCAGGCCGGAGCGCGGCGCAACCGATCAGAGGCGAGGCGGTGGATTGCTGACGCCGCCAGTCCGCCCGAAATGATCATGAATAGAAAGACGAGCAGGCCGTCATAGGAACTGCGGCTTGCGGCGATCGGCACGATCGACAGCCATTGCGCGCCGATCTGCGCCGGCATGCGCTCGCCGATGAGGGCAGCGCTCACCGGCGCCAGCGCATCGATGAACAGGCCGGGCAGTATTCCCGCCAGCAGGCAAAGCGCCGCCAGCAGAAACATCGCCGCCAGCGAGAAGCGGTCGGTTTCCGCCGCCGTTTGCGCGACGGGCGTGCGCGGGCGGCCGAGGAAGGTCACGCCGTACGCTTTGACGAAGCAGGCGGCGGCGAGCGCGGCCGAGAGCGCGAGCAGCGCGCCCACAGCTGGCACCAGGAGCTTGAGCCCCCATGACGGCAGCTGTGGGCTGAGCAGAATCGCCTGGAACGTCAGCCATTCGGAGACGAAGCCGTTGAGCGGGGGCAGCGCCGAGATCGCCGCGCAGCCGATCAGGAAAGCGAACGCCGTCTGCGGCATGCGGTGGATGAGGCCGCCGAGATGCTCCATGTCGCGTTCGCCGGTCGCAGTCAGCACGGCGCCGGCGCCGAAGAACAAAAGGCTCTTGAACAGCGAATGATTGAAGACGTGGAGCAGTGCGGCGGTGAACGCCAGCGCCGCGGCGAACAGCATGCCGTGCGCCTTGAAGGCGAGCGCGAGGCCGAGGCCGATGAAGATGATGCCGATGTTTTCCACCGTGTGGTAGGCAAGCAGGCGTTTGAGATCGTGCTGCATCAGCGCATAGAGCACGCCCATCACCGTCGTGATGCCGGCGAGCGCCAGCACGACGATGCTCCACCACCAAGCCGGCGGCCCGGCGAGTTCGAGCGCGATGCGCACGAAGCCGTAGACGGCGACCTTGGTCATCACCCCGCTCATCAGGGCGGAGACGTGGCTCGGCGCCGCCGGGTGAGCGAGCGGCAGCCACACATGCAGCGGCACGATGCCGGCCTTCGAGCCCGCCCCGACCAGCGCGAGGATGAGCGCAAGGGCGCCGAGCATGGCGGAAGGATGCGCGGCACGCATTTGCTCGAACGCATAAAGTCCGTCAGGCCCGGCGAGCAGGCCGAAGGCGAGCAGCAGAGAGAGCGTGCCGAAGCTCGCCATCACCAGATAGACGAAGCCCGCGCGCACGTTCTCCGCGACACGATGGTGCGACATCACGAGCGCCCACGAGGTGAGCGACATGAATTCCCAGGAGACGAGGAACGTGAACGCGTCGTCAGCGAGCACCACCAGCGTCATGCCGGCAAGAAAGGCGGGATAGAACGGCAGTACGCGCTCAGGCGCTTCTTCGTGCGCGCCGTAGCCGAGCGCGAACAGGCTGGCGCTCAAGGCACCGAGATCGATGACGAGGAGGAAAAACGCAGAGAGCGCGTCAAGGCGAAAATGGGCGCCAAGCCATGGTATGCCGAGCGGCAGCACGAGGCTCGCGGGCGCTTCCCCGGCGACGAGATTTGCCGCCGCGGCAACGAGCGAAATCGCCGCAATCGCGGTGCTCGCGCCGTAGACGAAGCGCGTCGCAGCCGCCTCACGCCCGATGGCCACGGCAACCGCCGCAAGCGCCAACAATCCCGCGGAGCAGGCTAGCGCTACTGTCAGCGTCACGGTGTCGGCCTCTTGAGCCGCACGCCCCGGCCGCCGGAATGGCTCGCGGCGTCGGCCGAGATGAGCTCGATGCCCAGCGCTTCGAGGGCGCCGACGAGCTTCATCAGCGAATCCACGTTGCCGCGGATCACATCCTCGCTCGCTTCCATGCGCTGGATGGTCGGCAGCGACAGCCCGGCCGCTTCGGCGAGCTGGCGCCGATCAATGCCGAGGAGCGCGCGCGAGGCCCGGAGTTGGCCGGCGGTGATCATAGGGCAGATGTCAGAATTGATGTCTAGCACATATATACTTATGACTAAAATATCGCCTAAGGTGCAGCAATCGTTATTCTCAAGGCATGCACAGCATTGTGGTGCCCTCGGCGGCGGGTGGCCGGCCCAGGTTCTTTTTGGCTTTCTCAATTTGGACGGGCGCGCCCGGTAAGAGGCGCCCGACGAGCGCGAAATCCGGAAAACGGCAGGCAGGGCTTACGTCAAAACGCGCACTGGCTTGCCGTCGAGAAAGCCGCGGATCGCGTCCACCGTGCCCCCGAAAAATGCGCGGTAGTTCTGCTCCACGACGTAGCCGAGATGCGGGGTGAGGACGACATTGTCGAGCGCGCGCAGCGGGTGCTCGACCGGCAGTGGCTCGATATCGAAGACGTCGAGGCCGGCGCCGGCGATACGCTTTTCGCGTAGCGCGGCGATGAGCGCCGCTTCCTCGACGATCGGCCCGCGCGATGTGTTGATGAGGTAGGCGCCACCCTTCATCAGGCCGAGCTCTCTGGCGCCGACCAGGCTGCGTGTGCGCGGCGACAATTGCAGGTGGATGGAGAGAAAGTCGGCCCGGCGGAACAGGTCGTCGCGGCTCACCGCCTCGACGCCAACCTTCTGGCACCGTTCAGGCGTGAGGTTCTGGCTCCAGGCGATGACGTTCATCCGGAAGGCCTGGCCGATCTCGGCCATGCGGGTCCCGAGCCTGCCGAGGCCGAGGAGCGCCAGCGTTATGCCTTCGAGATCGAGGCCGATCGTGGTCTGCCAGGGCGCGCCGGCCTTGAGCCGCACTTGCTCGTAACAGATGTGTCGCGCCAGATCGAGCATGAGGCCGGTGGCGATGGCCGCGGTCGCATTGCCGAAACTGGGCGTACCGCAGACGACAACATTGCGCGCCTGCGCCGCTTCGAGCTCGATCGAGGCGTTGCGCATTCCGGTTGTGATCAGAAGTTTGAGCTCCGGCAGCGCCTCGATGACCGCGCGCGGGAACGCCGTGCGCTCGCGCATCGCGCAGACAATGGCAAAACCCTTGAGTGCCTCGACGACCTTGTCCGCGGACCCGAGATGCTCGTTGAAGACCTTGATCGCGACATCGCCCTTCACCTTCGACCAGTCGGCCATGGTGAGCGCCACGTTCTGGTAGTCGTCGAGAATTGCGCAGCGAACCGCCATGTCAGCCCCCCTCCCGGACGCCGCCCCCCGCGGCAAGCCGGAATCTACAGGCGCGGGCGATGGATGTCCTCGGCCGTTTGCGCTGCAGCTGCGGCGGCGGACGCCTTCGCTGCGCCAGGAATGACGGCGTCGTGCGCTTATCCGGGCAGATTGGCGAAATTGGCGCCGAGACCGGCGGCTGCTGTCTGGGCCATCAGGCCGGCGCGCTTGGCATGGCATTTCGGCCCCGGGCCCCGCATGTAGTGGCGTTCCGGCCGGTAGGGGTCGAACGCGCCCCCAAAGGTCCGCCACAGCTCGCGAACGGCTCTCATCAAATCGCGCCGCATGACCGCTCCCGCTGGCTGTTCCGCGCCGCGGCTCCCTTCACGCCCAGGTTTGGGCGCGTTCGCGAAGGCGCGGCTTTACCGCAAATTGTCGGCGTAAAATCATTAAAATTTGGTGCGAAATCTTCGTTACCGGGCCGCGGTTGCGGCTAGGCTTTACGAAATCTTGCCGCGATCGCGAGCGGTGGCGGCGCTGGCGGCGTTCCCCGGCCGGGCGCATGGCCCTGTCCGACGGTCCTTGCTCTGGACGAACCTGATCGCTACATCAGCGCCGCATTCCCGAAATCAGCGCCTTCTGGGGACCGCGTCCGCGAGCGTTTGTCGGGCGGCGCAAGCAAGAGGATCGAGCGCCCGATGGCGCGGCAATTCATCTACCACATGCAGGGTCTCTCCAAGGCCTATCCCGGCAACCGCAAGGTTCTGGAGAACGTCCACCTGTCGTTCTATCCCGACGCCAAGATCGGTGTGCTCGGCGTCAACGGCTCCGGCAAGTCGACGCTACTGCGCATCATGGCAGGCCTCGACGAGGAATTTTCCGGCGAAGCCTGGGTGGCGGAGGGCGCGACCGTCGGCTATCTGGCGCAGGAGCCGCAAGTTGATCCGGCAAAGTCGGTCCGCGACAACGTCATGGAGGGCGTCGCGGCGCAGCGGGCGATCCTCGACCGCTACAACGAGCTCGCCGCGAACTATTCCGACGAGACCGCTGACGAGATGACCAAGCTGCAGGACGAGATCGAGGCCAAGGACCTCTGGGATCTCGACTCCAAGGTCGACCAGGCGATGGACGCGTTGCGCTGCCCGGCGGACGGCGCCGACGTGGCGCAGCTTTCCGGCGGCGAGAAGCGGCGCGTCGCGCTTTGCCGGCTGCTCCTGGCGCAGCCGGACCTGCTTCTGCTCGACGAGCCGACCAATCACCTCGACGCCGAATCCGTGATGTGGCTCGAAGGGCATTTGCGCAACTATCCGGGCGCCATCCTCATCGTCACCCACGACCGCTATTTCCTCGACAACGTCACCGGTTGGATCCTCGAACTCGACCGCGGCCGTGGCATTCCCTACGAAGGCAACTACTCCGCCTGGCTGGTGCAGAAGCAGAAGCGGCTCCAGCAGGAGGGCCGCGAGGAGGAGGCGCGGCAACACACGCTCGCTCGCGAGCAGGAGTGGATCGCCGCCTCGCCGCGCGCGCGGCAGGCGAAGTCGAAGGCGCGCTACCAGCGCTATGACGAGCTGCTGGCGAAGGCCGCCGACAAGGCGCCGCAGAGCGCGCAGATCGTCATCCCGGTCGCCGAACGGCTCGGACAGAACGTGATCGACTTCGAGCACCTGCGAAAGGGTTTCGGCAACAATCTCCTGATCGACGATCTCACCTTCAAATTGCCGCCCGGCGGCATCGTCGGGATCATCGGACCGAACGGCGCCGGCAAGACTACCTTGTTCCGCATGATCACCGGCCACGAGAAGGCGGACGGCGGCACCATCAAGATCGCCGAGTCGGTGCACCTCGGCTACGTCGACCAGTCGCGCGACACGCTCGAAGGCGGCAAGACCGTCTGGGAGGAGATCTCCGGCGGCCTCGACCAGTTGCAGCTCGGCAAGCGCGAGGTGAACTCGCGCGCCTATTGTGCGGCGTTCAATTTCAAGGGCGCCGACCAGCAGAAAAAGGTCGGCTCGCTGTCGGGCGGCGAGCGCAACCGCGTCCACCTCGCCAAGATGCTCAAATCCGGCGCCAACGTGCTGCTGCTCGACGAGCCGACCAACGATCTCGATGTCGACACGCTGCGCGCGCTCGAGGAGGCGCTGGAGGATTTCGCCGGCTGCGCCGTGATCACCAGCCACGACCGCTGGCTCCTCGACCGCATCGCCACCCACATCCTCGCCTTCGAGGGCGACAGCCACGTCGAGTGGTTCGAGGGCAACTTCCAGGACTACGAAGAGGACAAGAAGCGCCGTCTCGGCGTCGATTCGACCATTCCGACGCGGATCAAATACAAGAAATTCAGCCGCTAGCGCGACGCCGCCGCTCAGGCCGGAGCGACCGCGCGCCTCGAATTGGATCAGCCCTCCGCCTTCACCCGCACCTTGGTGGCGATCGGGCCGGTGTCGCCGAGATCCTCGACGTAGTAGACCTCGTCGCCGCGGTCGAGCCGGTCGAAGTCGCCGATCAGCACGGCGTTGCGGTGAAAATAGAGCAGCCCGCCCTCCTTGGTCAGGAGAAAGCCGTGGTCGGCGTCCGGGGTGAGCTCCACCACCTGACCGAGCGACTGGTTCTCGGAATCGTGCCGCGGCTCCTTGGTGCGGCCTTCGCGCTGCTCCTTGAGGTCGCGCAACCGGCGTTGCGCGATGCGGAACGCCTCGTGGATGGCATTGCGCAGGTCGGGACGTTGATATTTGCGCAGCAGGTGCTCCGGCTCGTGACTGACGACCAGGTCCTTGTTGCCGGGGATCCGAAGCTCGATGCGCACCACCGGCGGAATAGTGCCGGCTCGGTTCTCGGCGCGCTGGTCGACGCGCACGCGGCAGGAGATGAGCCGCCCATAGATTTCTTCGAGCTCGGCGACGCGGCCGCGGATCTCGTCCTCCGCCCATTCCGAGCTTTCGGTGTTGTGGAATGCGATCTCCAGTGGCACCTGCATGGTCCTGACCTCCACGGGTGAACCTGATGGCCGCTCGAACAACGCGCGGTCGGGGTATTCGGTTCGGGGAGCGATCTGGCGGCGGGGCGGCCAAGCGCCGGTCAATGGCACGCGCGAGCGCGCCGCGCTATTGAAGCGGCGTACCGAGGAATGCCGAAGAGTTCGAACGCCTATGGACGATTGGAGCGCACGGCAATATCTGAAGTTCGAGGACGAACGCACGCGGCCGCCGCGCGATCTGTTGGCGCAGGTGCCGCTTGAGCGCGCGCGCCGCGTCGTCGATCTCGGCTGCGGGCCGGGCAATTCCACTGCGTTGCTTATCGAACGCTACCCGCAGGCCGCGGTGATCGGGATCGATTCCTCGTCCGACATGCTGCGCCAGGCGCGCGGGCGGCTCCCCGCATGCAGGTTCGTCAACGCCGACATCGCCACCTGGACGCCAGAAGCAGCAACGGACCTCTTGTTCGCCAATGCCGTGTTCCAATGGCTGCCGGACCATACTGTAGTGCTGCGGCGGCTGCTCGAAGCCTTGCCGGCGGGCGGCGTGCTTGCCGTGCAGATGCCCGACAATACCCGCGAGCCCGCGCACCTCTTCCAGCGCGAAGTGGCGGAGGTTGGCCCGTGGGCGGACAATCCCATGCGCGCCGCGGTCCGGCCCGACCTGCCGCCGGCCGAAGCTTATTACGATCTGCTCCGGCCGCACTGCACCCGCATCGATATCTGGCACAGCGTCTACAATCACGTGATGGCGACCCCGCAAGCAATCGTCGAATGGTTCAAGGGGTCGTCGCTGCAGCCGTTCCTGTCGCCGCTCGATGCCGCCGCGCGGGAAAAGTTTCTCGCCGCCTTCGCCGAGAAGATCGCGCGCGCCTACCAGCCGCGCGTCGACGGCAAGCTGCTGTTGCGATTTCCGCGGCTGTTCATTGTCGCCGTCCGCTGACCGGCGGACGTCGCGAAGGCCGTAACGCCGGGGATCGGCGCTTGACAGGCTGGCGGCGGCCGCTCTATGCTTAACCTATTGGTTAAGTATTGGACGGTGCCGCGACGGCCGCGCTGCTGTGGCCTGTGCGTCGGCGCCGGAGCAAAGGGAGAAGCGACATGGCAGCCGTGGAAATCATCGGCTTTCCCCAATCGACCTATACCCGCGTCGCCCGCATGGTCTGCGAGGAAAAGGCGATCCCCTACGACCTCAAGGCGTCGCCGCCGCATTCTCCGGACGTCACCGCGATCCACCCCTTCGGCAAGATCCCGGTGATGCGCCACGGCGACTTCGAACTGTGCGAGTCGAAGGCGATCGCAACCTATCTCGATCTCACCTTTCCCGGCCCGAAACTGATACCGACCGAACCGCGCCAGGCCGCGCTTACCGAACAATGGGTGTCCCTGGTCAATACCAGGATGGACGGGACGATGGTGCGCACCTATCTGTTCGCCTACATCTTCCCGAAGACCGGCGACGGCACGCCCGATCGCAAGGCGATCGAAGGCGTGACGCCTGCGCTTCAGGAGGAGATCGGCCTGCTCGATCGCGCCGTCGCCAAGGGCGGTTACCTCGCGGGCGACAGCTTTACCTTCGCCGACGTCAATCTGCTGCCGATCCTGTTCTACCTGCGGAATTTTCCCGAGGCGGGCGGCGCCATAGGGGCGGCGAAGTCGCTCTCACCCTACTATGAGCGCATGGCGGCGCGACCGAGTTTTCAGAACACGATACCGCCGCCGCCGGCGCAACAGGCCAAGGCATCGTAACGATTGGATTCCGGCGCCGCTGCCGTGATAGTGCGGGACGATGAGAATCGCCCCGTCATTCATTCTTAGCGCGCTGCTGAGCGGCCTCATGCTCATACACGGAGCGCGCGCCGACGCTGCGTTCCAGGCGTGGCTGCAATCGCTGTGGCCACAGGCGCAGACGCTCGGCGTGTCGCGCGCCACATTCGATCTGGCGACGAACGGTCTCGAGCCGGATCTATCGCTCCCCGACCTGGTCCTGCCCGGCCGGCCAGAACGGCCGGAGCGGGGGCAAGCCGAGTTCGTGCAGACGCCGGCAGACTACCTCAAGGAGGGGACCATCGCCGGCCTCGCCGCGCACGGTCGCAAGCTGCTCGACCAATACCACGCGCCGCTGAGTGCGATCGAGCAGCAGTTCGGCGTCAACCCGACGGTCCTGCTCGCCATCTTCGGGCGCGAGACCGACTACGGGCGCTCCCGCGACACGTTGAACGCGATCCGGGTGCTGGCGACGCAGGCGTATGTCGGCAAGCGCAAGGAAAAGTTTCAGGAAGAATTCCTGTTGGCGCTGAAGATCCTCGATCAGCGGCAGATCAAGCTCGCCGATATGCGCAGCTCCTGGGCCGGCGCCATGGGGCTTACCCAGTTCCTGCCGTCCGACTATTTCAAATACGCCGTCGATCTCGACGGCGACGGCCGTGCCGACATCTGGAACTCGGTGCCCGACGCGCTCGCCTCCGCCGCCAAGCAACTCGTCGACAAGGGCTGGCAGCGCGGCCTGCGCTGGGCCTACGAGGTGCACCCGCCCGCCGATGTCGACTGCACCATCGGCGTTCCCGACCACACGCTGCCGATGGGCGACTGGGTGCAGCGCGGCTTCGCGCCGGCCTACGGACGGCAATTGTCGGCAGCGGAGCGCGCCGAGCCCGCTTCGCTGCTGCAGCCGGCCGGCCTCTACGGCCCAGCCTTTCTGGCGACCAGAAACTATTTCGCGATCAAGGAGTACAATTTCTCCGACCTCTACGTGCTCTTCGTCGGCCACCTCAGCGACCGCATGGTGGATACGCGGCCGTTCGAGACGCCGTGGAGCAAGGTGGCACAGCTGCCGACCCGCGATCTCGATCGCATGCAGCAGATACTCGCCGCGCGCGGCTATTATCACGACAAGATCGACGGCAAGGCCGGGATGAAGACGCGCGCAGCGCTTGGCGATTATCAGAAACGCAACGGGCTGAAGGTCGACTGCTGGCCGACCGCCGCGCTGCTCGCGCATATGGAGCGCCCGTAGCGACTCTCCGGCGGCGCGCGCTTCTGCTCCGCGCAAAAAAACCTCAGTCGTCGCCGGGCATGGCGAGCGGCAGGCGATCATCGTCCTCGCCGGAATAGCTGAGGGCGTGCCGCTGCGGCTTCCGGCTGATCGAGCCAGTGACTGAGGCGTCGCCGTAGTGCTGCGCGGCGTAGCGCGACCGCGCGCGCTCGGCGACGACCTCGCCGGGGATCGCGGCCGGCTCGCAGATGCTGCGGCCGCTCGCACGCCGCATCAGGTCGACGTGGATGTGATTGTAGTGATAGATGTTGGCCCCCGGCGCGAGCACGGTGCTAAATTCCTCGCAGGCCGCCGCCTGCACGTCGCGCAGAAAACCCTGCTCCTCCGGCGCGCCGTGCCAGCCATATTGCACGCTGACCTTGCGGCCGTCGGCCAGTTCGAACTCGGCGATGTCGAGCGCGTTGCCGAACGCGTGCTCGGAAATCCGCGCATAGGCGTTGCCGTTCATTCCGCGGCAGGAATAGGCGGATATTTGCTTGATCTCGACGACCGGCTGCCGAAACCAGTGGAGCGCGGCCGGTTGCACTGCCGTCGCGATCCACTTGTCGAGCCTGGAGACGAGAGGGCAGGCCAGCGTCGCCGCCGGCTTGACCTCGACCGGGCCGATCGATCCGGTCACCACCGGGCCGCGCGCGGGGCCGAGTGGTACGTGCTCTTCGGCACTGGGTGAGAGTTGCGGTGGCGAGCGCGGCGCGGATGGCGGCGGCGCATACGTCGGATACGCTGCCGCGGGCGAGGGCGTCGCGCGCGCGGCGGGCGCGCCGTCATAGGGACGCGGCGGACGGGGTTTGTAGCCCAGATTGTCGTCATCCGGTTCGGCGGCGCCTGGCGGAATGAGCGATATCGGCTGCCCGACTTGCGGCGCGGCCCGCGGCGGGGCGGGGGAAGCGGCAGGCGGCGCCGCGCGCGTTTGCGGCGGGCCAGCCGGCGGCGGGAGTGGATTCGACTGCACCACCGGCCAGCGCGGTGGCATCGCGCCCGTGGGAATGTTGCCTGGCGGCCGCAACGGCTCGTCGTCGTATCCGAGCGGCGCGCTGTCGCCGAGCGCCGACACCCGCAGCGGAAAATCGGCGCCGCAAATCCCGGGGCCGTTGATCGCGGAGATGCGCACGCGTTCCGGCGTCTCCTTCACGGCACCGGAATTGATGCAGGCGACTTCCGCCTCGCGCCGCCACGCTTCGCGCTCGCCGAACCAGTAGTGGCCGCACCCGGCGAGTACGCCGAGCGCCGCGATTGCGGTCGAGCTGAAGAGCAACGAGCGGACGCCACGCGACATGTTCCGAGAATGCGGGCAATCCCGTTAACGACTCTTCAACGCATGCGTCGGCCGCGTTAAGCGGCGCGTAACCATGCGGACGCCGCATGCGCGCAAACTGTTGCCCCGTACGATCAAGGAGCAATTGTTGGCGTGCATTCCTTCGGAAAATGTCAGATGCACCGCGCCATGAACATCTTAGTCTCAGGCGCAACCGTTCATCCGACAAAAATTGCTGTCAAATCTCAGGACCTTGGCAAACAAATCTCGTGCAAGCGTGTTCCGCAGCAAATTCTGCGGCAGCGCAACAAGAGATTTGCTTTCGCGTTCTGCGGCGTTCTGCTAGCCTTCCCGCCAGCACAACTCTGATGGAGGTGCGACGAGTGGACCTTAGATCGAAGCTCAATGTACTGGCGGTGTGCGCCGTATTTGTATTCGTTGGCGCGATCCTGCTGGGGGCCTTTTGAGTTTCTGAAAGTCCAACGCCAGAAGCCATCAAGGATCGCCGCGTTCAACCGGCGGTCGGGAATAAGAGAACACCGGAGCGGCTTCCGCTCCGGTGTTCTGATTCCGCGACGGCGAATCACACCGGGCGTGTGTCAAACATGAATATGTCGGCGCCGCCGGTCGCAAAAGTCTGTACGTCGGCAACGGCCGCTTGCCCTTCGGCGCTGGCGAAGGCTTTTTGAATGGCCGCGACGTCGTCGTAGTGCAGGAGTGCCACCAGGTGATAGTTGGACGGTCCGGCGGGCGTCGCCACGGCGCCGCGGCTGACTTCGTATTTTCTCAGGCCGGGAATCTTCTTTGCCAACGGGATGTGCTTTTCGAAATAGTGCTTGTCGAAAGCGGCAGCGTCGTGCGGCGTCTTGTACATCACGACGAGTAGGGCCATTTGCATGCTCCGGTGAGTTGCCAACCCCAACCCGGATCAGCGCTACCATAGCGTATCGCGACTGACGACTACTCCGCGGCGCTGCGCACCGCCGCCAGCGGATCGTAGTTGAGGATCGGCGCCAGCCATTTCTCCGCCTGCTCGAGCGTCCAGCGCTTGCGGTTCGCGTAATCTTCGACCTGGTCGCGTTCGATGCGGCCGACGCCGAAGTAGTGGCTCTCCGGATGGCTGAAATAGAGGCCGCATACTGAAGCGCCGGGCCACATGGCGAAGCTCTCGGTCAGCCGCACCCCGATCGCGCGCTCGCTGTCGAGAAGCGCAAACAGCGTCGCCTTCTCGCTGTGGTCGGGTTGCGCGGGGTAGCCGGGCGCCGGGCGTATGCCGCGATATTTCTCGGCGACGAGATCGGCGGGGGCGAGCGCCTCGTCGGCGGCGTAGCCCCAGAATTCCCGGCGCACGCGCTGGTGCAGGTGCTCGGCGAGCGCCTCGGCGAAGCGGTCGGCGAGCGCCTTGACCATGATCGCCGAGTAGTCGTCGTTGGCGCGCTTGAAGCGCTCGACCACCGCATCCTCGCCGAGGCCCGTGGTCACCGCGAAGGCGCCGATATAGTCGGCAAGCGCGCTCGCGCGCGGCGCCACGAAATCGGCGAGCGCGACATTGGAGCGGCCCTCGCGCCGTGCCAATTGCTGGCGCAGCGTATGCAGCGTGGCGATCGGCTCGCTGCGCGCCTCGTTGTCAAACAGCAGAATGTCGTCGCCTTCGCCGTTCGCCGGCCAGATCCCGATCACGGCGGCGGCGCGGAACCAGCCCTCGGCGGCGATCCGTCCGAGCATCTCCTGCGCGTCGGCGTAGAGGCTGCGCGCCGCCTCGCCGATCTTGGCGTCGTCGAAGATCGCGGGGAATTTGCCGTTGAGCTCCCAGGTGGCGAAGAACGGGGTCCAATCGATGTAGCCGACGAGTTCGGAGATCGGAATGTCGGGGAGCCGATGGGTGCCGATGAGATGCGGCGCCGGCGGCACGTAATTGCCGGACCAGTTGAGCTTCAGCCCATTGACGCGCGCGTCGGCGAGCGACAGGCGCTGCTTCGTCGCTTCGCCGCGCGCATGCGCGGCGGCGATGCGGGCGTACTCGGCGCGGATCTCGGTCACAACGCGCTGGCGCGTCTCGCGCCCGAGCAGAGAGGAGACGACGCCCACGGCGCGGCTCGCATCATTGACGTAGACCGTCTGCCCGCGCCGGTAGTTCGGATGAATCTTTACCGCCGTGTGCACGCGGCTCGTCGTTGCGCCACCGATGAGCAGCGGGACCTCGAAGCCCTGCCGCTCCATTTCCGCCGCGACGTGGCACATCTCATCGAGCGAAGGAGTGATGAGGCCGGAGAGCCCGATGATGTCCGCCTGTTCGGCTATCGCCGCCTGCAGGATTTTCTCTGCCGGCACCATGACGCCGAGATCGACCACGTCGTAGTTGTTGCATTGCAGGACGACGCCGACGATGTTCTTGCCGATGTCGTGCACGTCGCCTTTGACGGTAGCGAGCACGATCTTGCCGTTCGAGGACGTGTGGGCGCGCCCGTCCTTGTCCTGCTCCATGAACGGCAGCAGATAGGCGACGGCCTGCTTCATCACCCGCGCCGACTTCACCACTTGCGGCAGGAACATGCGCCCCGAGCCGAACAGGTCGCCGACCGTGTTCATGCCGTCCATGAGCGGGCCCTCGATCACGGCGAGCGGGCGGGGCGCGTTGCGCCGCGCTTCTTCGACATCGGCTTCGATGAAGTCGGTGATGCCGTGCACCAGCGCATGCGACAGGCGCTTCTCCACCGGCCATTCGCGCCAGGAAAGGTCGGCCTCCTTCTTTTCCCTGCCGTGGCCGCGGTGGCGCTGGGCGAGCGCCAGCAGCCGCTCGGCCGCGTCAGTGCGGCGGTTGAGCACTACGTCTTCGCAGGCCTCGCGCAATTCGCGATCGACATCGTCGTAGACCGCGATCTGGCCGGCGTTGATGATGCCCAGATCCATTCCCGCCGCGATGGCGTGATAGAGGAAGACCGAGTGCATCGCCTCGCGCACCAGCTCGTTGCCGCGGAACGAGAAGGAAAGGTTGGAGACGCCGCCGGAGACGTGGGCGTGCGGCAGGTTCTGCCTGATCCAGCGCGCGCCCTCGATGAAAGCGACGCCGTAGCCGTTGTGCTCCTCCATGCCCGTGGCGATGGCGAAGATGTTCGGATCGAAGATGATGTCCTGCGGCGGAAAGCCGACGCGGTTGACCAGGATGTCGTAGGCGCGCGCCGTGATCGCCGTCTTGCGCTCCAGGGTGTCCGCCTGGCCTTTCTCGTCGAACGCCATGACCACGACCGCCGCGCCGTAGCGGCGCACGGTCTCGGCGTGGCGGATGAACGACTCCTCGCCTTCCTTGAGCGAGATCGAGTTCACGACCGCCTTGCCCTGCACGCATTTCAACCCGGCTTCGATCACCGAGAATTTCGAGGAATCGATCATCAGCGGCACGCGTGCGATATCGGGCTCGGCGGCGATCAGGTTGAGGAACGTGGTCATGGCCTTCTCGGAATCGAGCAGGCCTTCGTCCATGTTCACATCGAGGATCTGCGCCCCGTTCTCCACCTGGTCGCGGGCGACGGCGAGCGCGGCGGCATAATCGCCGGCGGTGATGAGCTTGCGGAAACGCGCCGAGCCGGTGACGTTGGTGCGCTCGCCGACGTTCACGAACGGGATCTCCGGCGTGAGCGTGAACGCTTCCAGGCCCGAGAGCCGCAGCAGTGGCGCGACCGCCGGGACGGCGCGGGGCTTCTTGCCCGCGACTGCCGCGGTGATGGCGCGGATGTGATCGGGCGTGGTGCCACAACAGCCGCCGACGATGTTGACCAGGCCGGCCGCGGCGAACTCGCCGATCAGCGCCGCCATTGCGGCGGGGCTTTCGTCGTAATGGCCGAATTCGTTGGGCAGCCCGGCATTGGGATAGGCGCAGATGAACGTATCGGCGACGCGCGCCAGCTCGGCAATATGCGCGCGCAGCTGCTTGGCGCCGAGCGCGCAATTCAGACCGATCGAGAGCGGTGGCGCGTGGGTAACCGAGTTCCAGAACGCCTCCGGCGTCTGTCCGGAAAGGAGCCGCCCGGAGCGGTCGGTGATGGTGCCGGAGATCATGACCGGCAGGCGCAGGCGCCGTTCCTCCGACACCTCGGCGATCGCGCAGATCGCTGCCTTGGCGTTGAGCGTGTCGAAGATGGTCTCGATCAGCAGCACGTCGACGCCACCGTTGATCAGGCCGCGCACCTGTTCAGCGTAGGCGGCGCGCAGCTCGTCGAAGGTGATGGCCCGGAAGCCCGGGTTGGAAACGTCGGGTGAAATCGAGGCGGTGCGGTTGGTCGGACCAATGGCGCCGGCGACGAACCGGGCGCGCCCGTCTTCGTTCTCGGCGACCTGTGCCGCCTGGCGCGCGAGCCGCGCGCCTTCAAGGTTGAGTTCGTAGGCGATCTCGGCCATGCCGTAGTCGGATTGAGCGATGCGGGTCGAAGAGAATGTGTTGGTCGAGACGATGTCGGCGCCGGCGCGGAAATAGGCGAGGTGGATGCCGCGCACGGCATCCGGCCGGCTGAGATTGAGCAGGTCGTTGTTGCCGCGCACCTCGCGATTCCAGGCGTCGAAGCGGGCCCCGCGGTAGCCTTGCTCGTCGAGCCCCAGCGCCTGGATCATCGTGCCCATGGCGCCGTCGAGCACGAGGATGCGCTCAGCGGCGAGACGGCGCAGTGTCGTTTCGGCGGCTGTGGTCATTGCCGAGACCTCATCCCACTCTCTCCCCTGCGGGAAGAGGACGCGAAGCGCCGGGCGCGATGCTCGGGCGAACGCCGAGCAGGTGACAGATCGCGAACACGAGATCGGCGCGGTTCATGGTGTAGAAGTGGAAATCGGTGACACCGTGATCGACGAGGTCGAGCACCTGCTCGGCGGCGACCGCGGCGGCGATGAGCTTGCGCGTCGCCGGATCGTCGTCGAGGCCGTCGAACCGCTCGGCGAGCCAGGCCGGCACGGAAGCGCCGCAGCGCGCGGCGAAATTCTTCGTCTGCTTGAAATTCTGCACCGGGAGGATGCCCGGCACGACCGGGATGTCGATGCCGCTCGCGCGCACGCGGTCGAGATAACGGAAATAAAGCGCGTTCTCGAAAAAGAACTGGGTGATCGCGCGCGTCGCGCCGGCATCGACTTTGGCCTTGAGCATGTCGATGTCGGCGGCGACCGTCGGGCTGTCCGGATGCTTCTCCGGGTAGGCGGAAACCGAAACCTCGACCGGCGCGATACGCTTGATGCCGGCGACGAGTTCGGCGGCGTTGCCGTAGCCGCCGGGATGGGGCGCGTAGCGTTCGCCGACACCGCCCGTCGGATCGCCGCGCAGCGCCACGATGTGCCGCACGCCAGCCTGCGCGTAGGCGCCGATCACCGCATCGACGTCGGCGCGCGTCGCCGCGACGCAGGTGAGGTGGGCCGCCGGGGTCAGCATCGTCTCCGCGAGGATGCGCTTGACCGTCGCGTGCGTGCGTTCGCGGGTCGAACCGCCGGCGCCGTAGGTCACCGAGACGAAGTTCGGATTGAGCGGCGCGAGCCGGCCAATCGCCTCCCATAGCGCCTGCTCCATTTCCGCGGTCTTCGGCGGAAAGAACTCGAACGAGACGCGCACGCCTCGCGGCGCATCGCCCCTGGCAAAGCGGCTGGCGCGGGGAGCGTTCATCAGGCCACCTCGAGTGTTGTTGCCGGCTCGGCGAGCGCCACGCGCGGGTCGCGGGCGAGCCAGAGCGAGACCGCGATCTTGCCCTGCGGTTCGGGCGGCAGCGTCTGCTCGCGGACGATGTCGAGCCCGGCGGCTTCGAGCCATTGCGTCATCGTTTCGGCGGCAAAGCCGAGCCGGCGATGGGCGTGCTCGTCGCGCAGGAATTCGAGGTCGTGCGGCGCGAAATCGACGATGAGCAGACGCCCGCCGGGCCGCAACACGCGCGCCGCCTCGCGGATGGCGCGGGCGCTGTCGTCGAGGAAGTGCAGGACCTGATGGATGATGACGACGTCGAAGGAATCGCGCGGCACGGCGAGATCGTAGATGTCGCCGTGGCGCACGCTGCAATGCTTGAAACCGGCGCGGTCGAGGCGGGCGCGCGCGAGCGCCAGCATGTCGCGCGAGAGATCGAGGCCGAGGCCGCGCTCGATATCGCCGGCGAAGAGCTCCAGCATCCGCCCAGTGCCGGTACCGAGATCGAGCAGCGTGCGCATCGGCTTGTCGCCGAGCGCCGCGCGGATCGCCGCTTCGACCGCGGCGTCGGCGACGTGAAGCTGGCGGATGCGGTCCCATTCGGCAGCATGGCGCCGGAAATAATTCTGCGCGGCGGCGGCGCGCGCGGCGCGGACCGCCGCCAGCCGCTCGCGATCGCGGGCGACGGCCGGATCGTTCGGATCGAGCCGGGCGATCAGCGCACGCGCGATGTCGGCGGCGCTGCCGCGCTCGCCGAGGCGGAAGAACACCCACGACCCCTCGCGGTAGCGCTCGACCAGCCCGGCCTCGGCCAAAAGCCGCAGATGGCGCGAGAGGCGAGGCTGCGACTGGCGTACGATCGCGGTCAGGTCGGAGACGGTGAGTTCGGCCTCGGCGATGAGTACGAGCAGGCGCAGGCGCGTCGCCTCGCCCGCGGCCTTTAGGGTCGCGGTAAGGGCCGGAAAGCTCAACTGGGCGGAATCCATCGCGGTCGGGGTACCTACTCTCAAGCGACATAAAGATATCTTTATGCGCTTAAATTGGCAAGGGCAGTGGGAGGCGGCCCATGAAGGGGGAGGTCGAGGGGCCGCCCAAGCAACCCCAGAGGCTATTGGCGGCGGCGCCGTGCGCGTGCGAATTTGCCCCCGTGAGTGAAATCGACCAGGGCGCATACGGCCTGCGCGAGGGCGAGGTCGCCGTCGAGCTGCCGGAGCGGTTCGACGCCTCGCTTTATTATATCGGACGTATTCGCACCCCGTGGAAACGCCGCGAAGATTGCCCGAAGAACCCGCGCGAATCCGATGCCGAGTGCACGATCGCGCTCGATCCGCGCTGGACGGCCGGGCTCAGCGGCCTCGAGACCGTGAGCCACGTGGTGGTGCTCTATTGGATGAACCGGGCGCGCCGCGACCTCGTACTGCAGGCGCCGCATCATTACGCCGAGCGTCGCGGCACCTTCGCGCTGCGCTCGCCGGTGCGGCCTAATCCAATTGCCGTCTCGGTGGCGCGGCTCGTCCGCATCGACGGCAACAACCTGTCGGTCGTCGGCCTCGATTGCGTGGACGACACGCCGCTGCTCGATCTCAAGCCCTATTTCGCCTCGACCGATTCGATACCCGACGCGGCGGTGGGCTGGCACGCCGGGCGCGACCGCTGACCCTCTTCTCCGGGCAAGCCGGGGTGCCGAACACCGCCGGGGCCCGCGGGAGAGGGATCCGTAGACCGCGCGAGTAACGATCAAAACAGCGCCGGCGCATCGCCGAGCGGCAGCATGCCGAGATAGATCGCGCCGTCGGAAAATCGCAGCGGCAGCACGATCGCCGGCTTGTGGTCGATCTCGGTCGGCTCACCCATCTTCTTCAGGTTCTCGATCACGCTCGCATTCGCGCTGTTCCGGAGCGTGCGGCCAA
>Ga0210405_10002727_pt1 | contig 18046 bp, 17 predicted proteins | sample IncBWH11MmetaG_FD_155492 | JGI IMG/M metagenome (GOLD analysis project Ga0210405, IMG submission 155492) | Forest soil microbial communities from Barre Woods Harvard Forest LTER site, Petersham, Massachusetts, United States - Inc-BW-H-11-M | ecosystem: Environmental > Terrestrial > Soil >... | reverse complement strand
CTAAGAAAATCCCTCAGCGCCGGGAAATTCGGAAACAGATCGTAATTTTGCCAGACGTATGTTTGCAGCAGCGAGGGGTGATCTGGCATCCGGTAAAGAATTTCCGCCGTCGTCAGCCCGTAACCCAGCACCTGTTTCCGGAAATCGTCGGAAACACCAACCCGCGAGACCATGCCAACCTCCATTGCTGGAGCGCATTGCCGTGGTGGCCACCGACCGGGAGCCACCCGGCGGAGATGCGCTCACATGAGAGAAATGTGACGCACGATACCAACCCATCACAAGCCTAAATGTTTAATGATCTGTTGAAAAAAGGACACGTTGGCAGCAGCTTACCGCACGTGCTAATACGGGGTCCGGGGTCTGGGCGGCGGTATTAACGATGATGGAGGAAATTGGCAGGCGTCATATTTGAGTGCCAATTTTTCTGCTAAAGGCCCTTGTCTCCCGAACCACTCTGGCCTATTTCCATCCTGCCCTCGCTGGCACTCGCCGGTGGAGACTGCTAATTTCCGAGAATTCGAAAACATCTTCAAAAGCTTAGGAGGACTGCATGAAATTCCGTCCGCTTCACGACCGCGTCGTGGTCAAGCGTATCGAGGCCGAAGAAAAGACCAAGGGCGGCATCATCATCCCGGATAGCGCGAAGGAAAAGCCCTCGCAGGGTGAAATCATCGCCGTCGGCCCCGGCGGCCGCGACGAAGCTGGCAAGCTGATCCCGATCGACCTCAAGGTCGGCGACCGCGTCCTGTTCGGCAAATGGTCCGGCACCGAGGTCGTGCTCGACGGCGAGGATCTCCTGATCATGAAGGAGAGCGACGTCATGGGCGTTCTCACCGACGTTCCCGCCGCCAAGAAGAAGGCCGCTTAAGCGCCTTTTCCCCCCAACTGGATTTCAAGGAAACCAAATATGTCAGCCAAAGAAGTCAAATTCGGCGTCGACGCGCGCGACCGCATGCTGCGCGGTGTCGACATCCTCAACAACGCGGTCAAGGTGACGCTCGGCCCCAAAGGCCGCAACGTCGTGCTCGACAAGTCGTTCGGCGCTCCCCGCGTCACCAAGGACGGCGTCACCGTCGCCAAGGAAATCGAGCTTGACGACAAGTTCGAGAACATGGGCGCCCAGATGGTGCGCGAAGTCGCCTCCAAGTCGGCGGACGCTGCCGGCGACGGCACCACCACCGCGACCGTTCTGGCGGCTGCGATCGTCCGGGAAGGCGCAAAGTCGGTCGCCGCCGGCATGAACCCGATGGACCTCAAGCGCGGTATCGACATGGCGGTGCAAGCCGTGGTCGCCGACCTCGTCAAGAACTCCAAGAAGGTCACCTCGAACGAGGAAATCGCCCAGGTCGGCACCATCTCCGCCAACGGCGACGCCGAGATCGGCAAGTTCCTCTCCGACGCCATGAAGAAGGTCGGCAACGAGGGTGTCATCACCGTTGAGGAAGCCAAGTCGCTCGAAACCGAACTCGATGTCGTCGAAGGCATGCAGTTCGACCGCGGCTACATCTCGCCCTACTTCGTCACCAACGCCGACAAGATGCGCGTTGAAATGGACGACGCCTACATCCTGATCAACGAGAAGAAGCTCTCCTCGCTGAACGAACTGCTGCCGCTGCTTGAGGCCGTGGTGCAGACCGGCAAGCCGCTGGTCATCATCGCGGAAGACGTCGAAGGCGAGGCTCTGGCCACGCTTGTGGTGAACCGTCTCCGTGGTGGCCTCAAGGTCGCGGCCGTCAAGGCGCCGGGCTTCGGCGATCGCCGCAAGGCGATGCTGCAGGACATCGCGGTCCTGACCGGCGGCCAGGCGATCTCGGAAGATCTCGGTATCAAGCTCGAGAACGTCACGCTCTCCATGCTCGGCCGCGCAAAGAAGGTGATGATCGACAAGGAGAACACCACGATCGTCAACGGCGCCGGCAAGAAGGCCGACATCGAAGCGCGCGTGACGCAGATCAAGGCGCAGATCGAGGAAACCACCTCGGACTACGACCGTGAGAAGCTGCAGGAGCGTTTGGCCAAGCTCGCCGGCGGCGTCGCGGTGATCCGCGTCGGCGGCGCGACCGAGGTCGAGGTCAAGGAGCGCAAGGACCGCGTTGATGACGCGATGCATGCGACCCGAGCGGCCGTGGAAGAAGGCATCGTGCCGGGCGGCGGCGTCGCGCTGCTGCGCGCCTCCGAGCAGCTCAAGGGCCTGCGCACCAAGAACGACGACCAGAAGACCGGCGTCGAGATCGTGCGCAAGGCGCTGTCCTGGCCGGCCCGCCAGATCGCGATCAACGCGGGTGAAGACGGCTCCGTCATCATCGGCAAGATCCTCGAGACCAAGTCGTACAATTACGGCTTCGACTCGCAGACCGGCGAATATGGCGACCTCGTCAAGAAGGGCATCATCGACCCGACCAAGGTGGTGCGTGCGGCGATCCAGAACGCGGCGTCCGTCGCGGCGCTCCTGATCACCACCGAAGCCATGGTGGCCGAACTGCCGAAGAAGAACGCGCCGGCCGGCGGCATGCCTCCGGGCGGCGGCATGGGCGGCATGGATTTCTGATCCATCCGTTCAAACTGTTATCCAGGAATGCAAAACCCCGGCAGCGATGCCGGGGTTTTTGTTTGGCTTCAACGTCCGCTAGGTCATCACTCCAACAGCGCCCGGCTGCCCAGCTGATACCGGCTCTTGGTGATTTCGAAGATTAAGTACGGCGTCGTGCCGGACAGCTCCCGGGTGAAAAGCCCCTCGCGCTTGACGCCGCCGATTTTTGTCATGGCTCCCTGTGAGCGCCAGTTTTTCTCGCCCACCCAGAAGACGACGGTATCGACGAAGGTGAAGGCGTGATCGAGCATCAGCCGCTTGACCTCGCGATTGGTCGGTCCGCCCCAATGGCTGCGGACGACGAAGGTCCAGCCAATCTCGATTTCGCTGCGTTCGGGTTCGTAGCCATAATAGCGGCTGGACCCAATCAGTCGGGCGGTCGACCGATCGACGAACACAAAGGCCATTTTGGAGGCGACCGCGCTGTCGAAGTACTTTCTGAATGCCGGTTCGGTGTAGCGATCGGGAATGGGATGGACCTTCCAGATCTCCGGATCGGAGCCGGCGGCGAACAGCTCTGACCAGTCATCGTCCGATATGGGTCTTACGATGACAGTGGGGCCAGTCAATGTTGGCTGGAAATCAAGTCGGGTCATGCTGACGTGATAGCGCTTTTCCGCGTTCCAAACAAACGCATCAAAGCATCGACCCAGCTGCTCAGTCGATGCGTGCCACCACCGCGAGCCGCTTGATGCCCAGGTTGCGGTAGGCGTTGAGGAAGGCGTTGTAGTCCTTGAAGGACACGCAGCCGTTGGAATCGCCGTTCGGGCCGAGCATGTAGCTATGCGCGAGCAGGCCGGAGCGGCCATAGATCGTATCTTCGCCGCCGATCGGGGTCAGCCGCAGCGCCGGCACCCCGTGAAACAGCGTTTCGCGCGGCTTCAGTTCGTAGATATGCGGCGGCGTCACGCCGCGCATCCGGATGTTTGCGGAGTGCGGATCATCGAGCTTGGCGCCAAGGCCCGAATGCGCCTCAAGCTTGGTGCCGTCGGGCAAATATACCGTGTGCGCGGAGATATCGTAGACCGCGGTCGAGCGGTCGTAAGGCGCCGATCCGCCGAGCGCCGGGTTCTGGCTTGTCCCGAGGCCACCAAGGCTGCCGGTCGCGCTGGCATCGGCGGATGCGTAGGACAATAGCGGCCCATGCGATGATTGCTTGCCCCAGAGCTTTTCAAAAATCGACTGCCTGTCGTTCGAGGCGATCGACATCACGGCCGCCTTGGCGCGTTGCGCCATGTCGCGGAACGTTACCCCCGGCGTCTTTGCCGGCTCCTCGGAGGGGCGCGGCGGGACTGCGGCCACCTGAACCCGCGCCGTCGTATCCTTCGGCTTGGGGACTTCCGCGAGCTTCGTGGTTTCGGGTTGGGCCTTCGGCGTTTCTGCAAGCTTCGACGTTTCCGGCTGCGGTGCCGGCGCGACACCTTGCGGCGCTGCGGCCGCAAACCGGTCATCGAACGAAAGCGAGGGGCTTGATGGGACGGTTGCGGGCGCGGAAATCAACGGCGGCGGTTCGGGCTGAGCCCTTCGTGTGCTGTCAACCGCCGGCACGCTGCGGATCGCAACACTCGCCCACCGTCGGTTCACAGGCTCATCGAAGCTCACACTGCCGAGCTGTGGATAGGGACTGGCGGCGAAGATATTGGCATAGACCATCCAGGCGCAGCCGAGAACGAGACCGGTGATAGCCGCGCCGGCGAGAAAACTCTGGGAGATGGCGTTCCGCGCTGATCTTTTGGGTTGGTCTGCCGTAACACTGAAACACGCAACTGTACTGGTATTCATCCGCCCTGCATCCAGACTGGTTCCACCTTGTTCCCCCTGCGGCCGGCGTTCGACGAGGTGCACTCCTCAAGCACATTCGAAGGCCGGCCTGCGCGCGATGATCCGCCGGAATCCGGTCGACCATTTCGCAGAGGCGCGGAGCGTCATTAAGGCGATTTTTAGTTAAATGCGGATTAAGTGCGGGCGGTTATTGGGCAGTCCCAATTTGGTACGAAGTGCGCGGGCAGTGTTCGTATTTCTAAGGAATGAAACGCGCGCGGTTCTCTCAATAGTTCAGCTTCGGATACCAATCCGTTCCCCGCCCCTCCGGCGTGGTGTCGAGAATGGTCCAGATCGGCATCAGATCCGGCGCGCCGCGCGGATCCTGTCCGGGATCGGCGGAAGCACCGGTCATCTCGCCGCCCCAAAAATGTCTGATTGTGCCGCCCTGCCGCGTGAACACATTGAACGCCGCGTCGTCGCCGCCGTTTTCGGTCAGTCCATGATAATCGCGGCTGAACTCGGCGGAAATATCCTGATAGAGCGGCAGATAGCGCCAGCCGCGCTCGCGCTTGAACCCGACAAGCCGCTCGATCGGCGATCGCGCCACCACGGCCAACGCCACGCGCTGCTGAATATCGGGCACCTCGCCCTCCCAGGCCGACAATAACGATGTGCACATCGGGCACGGCCGCTCGCGCTGCGGGCCGAACATGTAGCTGTAGACCACAAGCGTGTTCTTGTCGCCGAACAGGTCGGCGAACGATGCAGGGCCGCTTTCGCCCATGAAGGCATAATCCTTTTTGACCTCGCCGCCTGGCGGCAAGGCGCGGCGCAGTTCTGCGACACGCTCGACGTGGCGGCGAAGCTGGATCTCCTCAGTCAGCAGCGCCTCACGGGCACGGCGATATTCGGCGCTCTCGTTGGGAAAACGCATGCCGCTGGCGCGCGCCAGCTCGGCGGCGGGCGTCAGGGTGGAACTGGCGGATTTCGCGGTGGAACTGCTCATGGCATGACCTCGCATCGGTGGATTTTCGGCGTCCCGGATGGAAGACGTTCCTGATCGGGCGGGCCCGACACTTCAGGCAAAATATAAACCGGACGCAAGCGGTCCAGCGAGCCTGCTTCCAGGCGTCGAAGACGCCAACCCGGCAATAATGGGTCAGCCCGATTGGCCGGGAAGGCAGGAAAAGACCCACCACGACATGGCCGCCCTCGCCAAGTCTCTGTAAACTCACCCAAGGCGATTCGAATTTCGTTTAGCCACTGTTGATGCCCGCCATTCCAAGGCCTTCAGGAGACAACGATGCAAAGCGTGGGACGCAAGCTGGCATTCGTGCTGGCCTCCTCCAACCACGGAACAATGATCGTCAACCGATTCGATTACCACATGATCGATTCTCGGCAGGGCTATGGCGTCGGCTTTCAGATCCTGGAAACAGCGTCCTTCGACCCCGCGGAAGTGAAGCTGGCGGTTGACCTGCTCGGCCTCCGCCGCAAGCATTATGGCGACGGCGTCGTGGCCATCGATTGCGGCGCCAATATCGGTGTCCATACCATCGAATGGGCGATGGCGATGACGGGTTGGGGATCGGTCCTCTCCATCGAGGCACAAGAGCGCATTTACTATGCCCTCGCCGGCAATATCGCGATCAACAACTGCTTCAACGCGTTTGCGGTGCATGGCGCGGTGTCGTCCGAAGGCGGAGTTCTGAAGATTCCCAGTCCCAACTATCTCGTTCCCTCCAGTTTCGGCAGCCTCGAACTGCGGCAGCGCAGCGGCAACGAGTTCATCGGCCAGCCGATCGACTATGAGAACACCGTCAACGTCAGGAAGTTGACGCTCGATGAATTCAGCCTTCCACGCGTCGATCTCATCAAGATCGACGTCGAAGGGATGGAACTGGAGGCGTTGGACGGCGCAAGCCGCACCATCAATCAAAGCCACCCGATCATGCTGATCGAAAAGATCAAGGCCGACGCCGGAAAATTGCGTCAATGGCTGGGAGAGCACGGCTACGAGATCATCGAGGCCGGGATCAACATGCTCGCGATCCACAGGAGCGACAAGACGCTCACGGACATCAGGCCAAACCAACCCTCAGCTGCGCCTGCCGCCTGAAAAAGGAAAAAGCCGCAAAACTTCGCTCACGGCAATAATTCCGGCGGCGGGGAATTATCGAGCACCGCGCCTTTGGCGCCTTCGAGCAGGTCAAGCCCGTAGATTTCGATGGTGAGCGGACCGCGCATCCGCTTGAGCTCCGCGACCCGCACGGCGCGCGCAAACGTATCTTTCACATAGGGCTGTGGCGCGGTGCGCACTTCGTCGACATACAGCAACTTGCCGGACAGCAGCGCCGGATCGGGCTCGGGCATGTTGACCCAGCGGAAACGCTGCGTCGGCTGCACCACGCAGGTACCCTTCGGGAGATAGAAGGCAAGCCAGCTCGTGGTGCCGTAATCCGGCGCCAGCACGCAAGTCGCACCGGTCCGGACGCGAACCGCCTCAATTCCGGCGGCGAGCTCGGGCCAGCCGACGCCGACGCTGCGAACGGTCGCATCGCGGCGGAAGCCGGTGAGCGCTCCGGTGTTGGCCTGCACGATCAGAAGCGCGAACATCAAGATGCCCACAGGCGAAGCCCAGCGCAGGCAAAATTCGACGACGCGCTGTGCGCGCCCGTCCCATCGCGTCAAATGCGCGGCCACCGCGGCGGCAATCGCGAAAGCCGGATAGACCGGCGCGAACCAGTTGGCCTCGACGCGGGCGTGCAGCGAATGCCATATAAAATACAGCGCGATGGTCCAGAACATCACGTTGATCAGCATGCGCGCGGCCAGCGCGCCACCGTCGCGCCGGAGCAGCGCGTAGAGTCCCATCGCACCGAGGATAAAGACCAGCGGGGTTGCGAATATGACCTGGGTCGGAATCAATTCGCCGATGAATGCCGGTTTGAAGTGCGCGATCCGGGACCGGCCGATCTGCTTGATGAATGAGACCCAGTCGTGATCGGCATTCCAAAGAATGACCGGAGAAAATACCGCGAGTGCAACGATCCCACCGAGATACGGCCAGGGCGAGACCAGCCAGCGGCGCAATTTCGGAACACTCACCACCCAGATCAGAATCGCCGGCCCGAAAAACAGCGCGGTGTATTTCGACAATAGCGCCACGCCGACCGCCGCGCCAACCGCGAGCCACCACTCGCCGCGCCCGGTCTCCAGCACTTTGGCAAGGAAAAACAGCACAAAGCTTGAGGCCACCAGCAACGGCGAATCCGGCGTCACGATCAGGGTGCCGACCGCCGCCATCAGGGTGATGTTGAGCAGGATGGTCGCAGTCGCCGCCACGCGCTGGCCGCCGAACAGGATCGCAGCCGTACGATACACCGCATAACTCATCGGCAGCGCGAGCAGGATCGAAACCAGCCGTACGCCGAATTCGGTGTCGCCCGCGATCATGGTGCCGAGACGGATGATGAGAGAAACGAGCGGTGGGTGATCGTAGTAACCGAAGGCGAGATGCTTCGACCACATCCAGTAATAGGCTTCGTCGAAGGTCAGCGGTGTCCAGGCCGCGCCGACCAGCCGCAACGCCACCAGCGCCACGACCGTGAGCGAGGTGTTGCGGACGAGCCGAGCCTCATTCGGACTCATGGGCAGTTCATCGCTTGCGCCAGACGAACAGTCCTGACATGGCGTAGTTCCAGACCACCCCCATCAATGCGCCGGCAGCTCCCGCCAGCCACCAGATCGGCTGCTGGTCGTAGACCGAGAACGCCACCCCGACATTGGCGAAAAGGCCGACGCTGCAGACGAGATAGAACAACAGAAGGCCGCGCACGATCGCAAAGCCCTTCAGCCGCTGGTCGCGATAGGTGAGAAAATTGTTGAGGATGAAATTGCTGGTCATGGCCGAGAGCGCGCCGCAGGCCTGCGCCTCCGGAAACGGCAGGTCGAACGCTTTCAGCGCGACGTAAAGAGCGATGAAATGCACGATCAGGCCGATCGATCCGACCATCGCAAACATCAGGAAGCGCAGCGACACGACGTCATTGGTCAGCTTCGCCAGCACCAGGCCCAGGAAATCCAGCGCCACCATGGAATCGAGCTTGCTCTCGCCATGCAGCCGCGAGCCGAAGGTGTAGGGAATTTCCTTGACGCGCAAATTGCCGCGCGCGGTCGCGACGACATCGAGCAGGATCTTGAAGCCTTGCGTGGACAATTGCGGCGCCAGTTGCTCGAAGCGATCCCTGCGGATCATGAAGAAGCCGCTCATGGGGTCGGCGATCTTGACCCGCAGCACGCGTTTGGCGACCTCGGTCGCGAGCGCGCTGGCCCCTGCCCGCTGTCGGTTGAAACTATCGGCGCTGCCGCCTTCGATATAGCGGCTGCCGATCACGAGATCGAACTCGCCGCCCTGCAGCAACGCCAGCATTTTCGAAAGCTGGGTCTCATCGTGCTGCAGGTCCGCGTCGATGACGGCGGCGCAGGGCGCGCTCGATGCCAGGATGCCCTCGATGCAGGCGCCCGAGAGGCCGCGCCGTCCGATCCGCCGGATGCAGCGAACCCGGCTATCCTCGCGCGCCAGCGCCCGCACCACTTCCCAGGTACCGTCGGGAGAGTTGTCGTCGACGAAGATGACTTCGAACGCCGTGCCTGCGAGCGCGGTCTCCACCCGCCGAAACAGCGTGGTGACGTTGTCGCGCTCGTTGAAGGTGGGGACGATGACCGAAAGCTGAGGCCAACCAGCGGCCTGCGGCGGGGTCAAGGGCCGGGGTTGGACGGCGTCGTTCATGACGCCAGCGTATATCCGATCCCTCAAGGGGATGCCAAGGCGAGAGGCCCAAAACAGCGGTGCGAAAGGGGGGAAAACGGGTGAAAAACAAGCCGGAAATGCCAACGACCACGAACAGAGGGCGCGCGTACATCCGGCGCAGCCAAGCTATTCAGTGGTCGTCCCAGCGCCGGAGCTATCAAGCATCGACGTCGCCGTTGCGAACAAGATAGGAACGGTTGAGCCGTTTCGCAAGGGCTGAGCGTTCGGGTCTGGCGAAGGTTCCCGGTCATCCACGACGCTCCTGCCGACGATTGGTGATTCCAGGCAGCTATCTGCGCGCCACGTTATGCTTGATGAACGCCGTCACGATATCCTTCTGCGCCAGGTCAATGGCGTTGTTGGCCGTCGTCATGTGGGCCCCCGCCTCGGCGTCCGGCAACTGCAACGACAGGTACGCCGCGAGAGTCACCCGGAAATTCTGCCTTTCGGAAGGACATACGTTGGCGACAAGAGTCGTGAAATCCGATCCCGACATGGTCTTGTTGCTATCTCGGGCATACTCCCGTGCGAGGCAATTCCAGTAAGCGTCCCTGCCCGCCAGCGCCTGGCGGTGCGCATCATCGACGTCGGCGGCCATTACGGCTGAAGCGACCATCGCCAAAATCGCCGCGAGAAGCGCTCGCATTCTCTCTCCTCCTTTTGCGGTCGCGCTTGGACGGCTGACCGGGTTAGGCGAGAGCCTTATCGCTTATCGCGGCGAACTGGCCAATCACGACTGGTTTGACTAGTCTCGCCCCCGATAGGCCTCCTCCCCTTCTGCCAACGAGCCCTCCGGTGAGCAAGACCCCCGCAAAACCCGCTTCGAAGAAATCAGGCCATATCTACATCGGCGTCGGGGGCTGGACCTTCGAGCCGTGGCGCGGGGTGTTTTACCCCGAGAAGCTTGTGCAGGCGAAGGAGCTGGAATACGCCGCCTCGAAATTGACCTCGATCGAGATCAACGGCACCTATTATGGCTCGCAGAAGCCCGAGAGCTTTCGCAAATGGGCGCGCGAGGTGCCCGACGGTTTTGTGTTCTCGGTGAAGGGTCCGCGCTTTGCCACCAACCGCCGCGTGCTGGCGGAGGCTGGCGATTCCATCAAGCGGTTCTATGATTCCGGCGTGCTGGAACTCGGCGATCGCCTGGGCCCGGCGCTCTGGCAGTTCGCACCGACCAAGAAATTCGACGAAGCGGATTTCGGCAAATTCCTGGAGCTGTTGCCGCGCAAACTTGAGGGCCGCAGCCTGCGCCATGTCGTCGAGGTGCGGAACGACAGTTTTTGCGCGCCCGGTTTCATCGCGCTGTTGCGAAAATTTGAAACGCCGGTGGTGTTTGCCGAGCACGGCAAGTATCCGGCGATCGCCGACGTCGTCGGCGATTTCGTCTACGCGCGGCTGCAGAAGGGCAATGACGAGATCAAGACCTGCTATCCGCCGAAACAGCTCGACGCCTGGGCGAAGCGGCTGCAATTATGGGCCGACGGCGGCGAACCGGACGACCTGCCGCGTGTTGATCCGACAAGCGCGAAGAAGGTGCCGCGCGATGTGTTCGCCTATGTCATCCACGAAGGCAAAATTCGCGCGCCCGCCGGCGCCATGGAATTAATTGCCCGCGTCACCTAGCCAAAGCGTTTTGAAATGGCCAAGTCGAAAAAATTCTTCACCATCGGCTACGAACAGACCCCGGCCAAATCCGTGCTCGACGAACTCGAGCAGGCCGGCGTGAAGCTTTTGGTGGACGTGCGCGCGGTTGCCGCTTCGCGACGTCCGGGCTTTTCCAAGAACCAGCTGGCGGCCGGCCTCGACGAGCGCGGCATTTCGTATCTGCATCTGCGCGGGCTCGGCACGCCAAAAGAGGGTCGCGAGGCCGCCCGCGCGGGCCAGTTCGGTTCGCTTCACAAGATCTATGCGAAACATCTGAAAACGCCGCAGGCAAGAGAGGAACTCGACGAGCTGTCGGCGCTGGTGAAAAAATCCGGCCCGATTTGCATCCTCTGCTACGAGCGCGACCACAGCCGGTGTCACCGCCAATGGATCGCCGAGATCATCGAAGACCGTGACGGGGTCCGGGTCGAGAACCTTGTGGCGAAGCAGATGTGATGCGCTAGCGGAGCGCCGCGCTCTATCCTAGTTGCCACACCGTCATCGGCCGGTCATATCCCCTGATCGCGACCTCGCCGAGCGGCACCGCATCGTTGCCATCGCCGCCGAGCGCATCGCGAACGGAGGCCGAGATCAAAAGCTGCGAATTGAATTCCTTGTTGAGCTGCTCGAGCCGCGCCGCAAAGTTCACGGTATCGCCGATCACGGTGTACTCCTTGCGCCGCGGGGAGCCAATATTGCCTGCCACCACTTCGCCGAAATGTATGCCGATGCCGATCCGCAGCGGCCAGCCGCTGGCCGCGTTGATGCCGTTCATCGCCGCCAGCATCTCGCGCGCCGCGGCGACCGCGTGCCGCGCCGCTTCAGGCGCTTCGAACGGTGCGCCGAACAATGCCAGAAATCCGTCGCCCAAGAATTTGTTCACGATGCCACCATGGCGGTCGAGTATTTCGACCAATACCGCGAAGGCCCCGTCGAGCCGGTCAACCACCTCCTGCGGTGCACGCGAACGCGCCGCCGCTGTAAAACTGCGGAAATCGACGAACATAACGGCGACCCGCCTGATATCGCTGGCTGTATTGGCGCCTTCGACCAACAGCCGCTCGACCACCTCGGGCGAAACATGCTGGCCGAACAGATCGGTGACGCGATCGCGCGAGGTAGCGGCCTGAATGCTGGCCGCGAACTGCCGTCGCAACTGAACCCCGACCGCGCCCGCCAGCACCCCGCAGGTGAGAATGATCAGGCTGCGCGCGGCGTGATAGAGGATTTCGGGTTCGGGATCGGTGGAGGCAGCGGGATGATAGTACACCGCCATGCCGAACAGCTCAGCCGCAGCGACGAAGCCGGTAAAGGTCGAGAGCCAGAAATCGAGCCGCAGCGTCGAGAGAATAATGAAAATGAAATACGCCAGCGGGGTCACGAAGCCGAGCGCCTGAACCGAGCCCATGTTTTGAATGTGCACGGCCAGCCCGATCGTCGGCATGGTCGTTTCGACCAGCGCACCCAGGTATCGCCTGAACACCGGCACGTCGCGGTGAAGCTTCAGATCCCGGCCGATGACCGCATGGACCCAGAGCTCGAACAGGATGAACGGGAGCAGAACTCCAACAAGATACGCTGGCCTGAGACCGCCTCGCCAGACGCGATCCACGACCTCTGGCATGAGGATGTAGACGGTCCAAAGGACGACCACGAGAAGCGCTGTGGTTGCAATCAGCGCCTTGATTCGAATCTGTTCGGTCCGCAGCACCTCCTGCGTCAGCGCGTGCTCGAACTCGGCCGAGACCGCGGACCGTTGCTCGCCTCTGCTGCCGCGCCATAACCCGAGCATCGTGTATGTCCCGACGCTCATTCTGCATCAATCCAGCGTGCGGCGGAAGCGCGTCACTGCGATGGTCATGGCAAGCCCCATCAATGCCAACAGCGCGATCGTGTCGTATTCGAGGTTTTGCAGCGCCGCGCCCTTCAGCATGATGGCGCGGACGATCCGCAAGTAATGCGTCAGCGGCAGGCCTTCGCCGATATATTGCGCCCATACCGGCATGCCGAGAAACGGAAACATGAAGCCGGATAGCAGGATGCTCGGCAAGAAGAACATCATCGACATTTGCATCGCCTGGAGCTGGTTCTGCACGATGGTCGAAAAGGTGTAGCCGATCGAAAGATTGGTGGTGATGAAAAGGGTGGAAAGCAGCGCCAGCATGATCAGGCTGCCGCGCACCGGCACCCCGAACAGCATGACGCCGATGCCGATGATCAGGGTGGCCTGGATGAAACCGACCAGCACGTAGGGCAGGATCTTGCCGAACATGATCTCGACCGGCTTGATCGGCATCGACAGCAGGCTTTCCATGGTGCCGCGCTCGACCTCGCGCGTCACCGAAAGCGCGGTGAAGATCAGCATGGTCATGGTGAGAATGGTGCCGACCAGACCGGGGACGATATTGAGCCGCGACGACGCCGCAGGGTTGTAGCGCGCATGCGCCCTTATCTCGAACGGCAGTGACGGCGGATCGCCCGCGAACAGATCATGCGCCAGCGCGGTCTGAACCACGACGCCGAGCGCCGACAGCGCCGAGCCGGCCGCCACGGGATCGGTGGCGTCGGCGGCAACCAATAGTGCCGGATGGTCGCCGCGCCGCACCGCGCGCTCGAACCCGCGCGGAATTTCCACGCCGAACAGCACCTTGCCCGATGTCAACAGATCATCGAACTCGGCGACATCGTGCACTTCGCGCGTGAAGTGGAAATAGGAGGTGTTCTCGAGCGCTTTGAGGATCGAGCGCCCGAGGTCGCTGTCTTCCTGCAGCAGCACCGCGGTCGGCAGATTCCGTGGCGTGGTGTTGATGGCGTAGCCAAACAACAGGAGTTGCATCACCGGAATCATCACGATCATGCCGAACGACACCCGGTCGCGCCGGAGCTGGATGAATTCCTTGACCACCATCGCATAACTGCGCCGCCAGAAGCCGAAGCGCGGCTCCGGGACTTCGTTTCGGCGGTTCGGCGGGCTCGTCACGCTCACTGAAAATTATCCTTTGAGCGGGTCATCAGTTCGATGAATACATCCTCCAGCGACGGCTCGCTTTGCTGCCAGTGCCATTCCCTGTGTTCGCGAAAAGGCGCGATGGTGGCCTCGAGCGCAGCCTTGTCGCGGCCGGACACGTGCAGGCTGGTCCCGAACGGCGCCACCATGTCGACACCAGGCTTGCCAGCGAGCTGCTCCCGCAGCGTGTGGAGGTTGTCGCCGGTGACGTTGTAGGTCGTGAGCGCCGATCTCGCGATCACTTCCTGCACGGTGCCGTGCGCGAGCAGGTGGCCGTAGGCGATATAGGCGATCTCGTGGCAGCGCTCGGCTTCGTCCATGTAATGGGTCGAGACCAGCACCGTCAGTCCTTCCGCCGCCAGCGCGTGGATCTCGTTCCAGAAATCGCGGCGCGCCTTGGGGTCGACGCCTGCGGTCGGCTCGTCCAGCAGCAGCAATTGCGGATTGGGCAAGGTGCAGGCGCCGAGTGCAAGCCGCTGCTTCCAGCCGCCCGAAAGCTCGCCCGCGAGTTGTCCTTCGCGGCCGCCCAAGCCCAGCCGCCTGATCATGTCGCGCGCGGCAGCATGCGCATCGCCGATGCCATAGAGCCGTGCGACGAATTCCAGGTTCTCGCGCACCGACAGATCCTGGTACAGGGAAAAGCGCTGCGTCATGTAGCCGACCTGGCGCTTGATCTTGTCGGCGTCGCGGCGGATGTCGTAGCCGAGGCACCGACCCTCGCCACGGTCGGGCGTCAGCAAACCGCAAAGCATGCGGATCGTGGTGGTCTTGCCGCTGCCGTTGGGGCCGAGGAAGCCGTAGATGGTGCCGCGCTTCACCTGCATCGAGAGGTCATGCACCACCTCGCGTCCGCCGAAAGATTTCGACAGGCCGCGGACGTCGATCGCGATGTCGGAGGCGGACACCGAGATCGCTGTCATTGCTTGTTCGCCACCGGCGTCTTGGGGTTGAGGAATATGCTGATCGGCTGACCGACCCGCAAGGCATCGGGCCGCGAGGGCCGCGCCTGAACCAGATAAACCAGCTTGTTGCGTTCATCGAGGCTGTAGATGACCGGCGGGGTGTATTCGGCGGTCGTCGCGAGAAAAAAGATTTTCGCAGTGAGGTCGGCGGCGCAGTTGTCGCAGCTCACCCGCACCTCGTCGCCGATCGCAAGCTTCGGCAAATCGGTCTCCGGCACGTAAAACCGCACCTTCATATTACCGGGCGGCATGATCGACAGCACGGGCCGCTGCGCCGGCACCGTTTCGCCCTCGCGGAAATAGATCTGCTGAACCGTGCCGCTCACCGGCGCGAAGCCGTTTCGCCGCGCCAGCCGGGTCTGCGAGGTGACGACGCGCGCCTCGGCCACGCGCAGCGCCGAAACCGCGGCGTCCAGGTTGGCCATGGTCCCGGAGCCGGTCTTGCTCAATGACGACGCACGGTCATAGCTTTGCCGGGCGTTGGCCAGCGTCGCATTGTTCTGGTTGAGATCGGCCTGCTGCATATCGTCGTCCACCGAATAGAGCTGGACGCCGGCCTTGACCTCGTCGCCCTCGCGCACATTGAGTTTGGTCACGCGTCCGGATTCATCGGGGCTGACGAAAATCATGTCGGCTTCGACCCAGCCCTGATATCCGGGGTTGCGCGGCTCGTTGCAGCCACCGAGCGCGGCCGCCAATGTGAACGCCAGCAAAATTCGCGATGCCGTTCGCGACGAGGTCATGCCGTCCTCCGTTCGCCAAAGATCATGTCGAGATGGACGCGCAGCATCTTGCTCGCGTCCAGCGGCGCGTGCCGGCCAAACAACCCCTGCCAGATCACGGCGACCATCGCCGGCGCCACCACGATTTGCGGAAAATCCTTCAGGCCCTGCTGCCGGATTTCGCCGCTGATGATGCCGAGCTCGATCAGCGCACGCATTCCGGCGATGCCGCGCGAAACCACCTCGCGATAGTAGAAGTCGGCGATATCAGGAAAGCGTGGCCCCTCCGCGACGATCAGGCGAACGATGTCGCCGCGCCGGGTCATCGCAACCTCCTTCACGAAGGTCTCGGCAAAATTCTCAAGCGCGTCACGGATCGATCCGCCTGCAGGCGGCGGCGCGGCCAGCCGGCCGATCAGCGGCACCAGCGCGGTCCGAACCAGTTCCTGAAACAACCCCTGCTTGTCTTTGAAATGCAGGTAGATCGTGCCTTTGGCGACGCCGGCGCGTTGGGCAACGTCGTCGAGCCTTGTCGCGGCGTAGCCTCGCGCAATGAATTCATCCAGCGCCGCCTCAACGATGGCCTGACGCCGGTCGGCCGCGCGCTCCGCGCGACTGGACGTAGGCTTGAGCGATTGCGGTGGCTTGGACGACGCCGGGGCGCGCCTGGCGGCTGGCCGCCTCCTGGGGGCCGCTCGGGTTGGCTTGGTGGACGCCGGGCTCATGACTTTGAATATGACTGACTAGTCAGTCATATTCAAGCGCCGATCTGTGCTCCTGCCTTCCTCTTCGGGCGGTCCGGGCGTGCAAGACGGCCGGAGGGCAGCCGCCCGTCGACCATTTTTAAGGTTTAGGCGGCGTGGCGATTTCGCCGCCGCCAAGCTTGGCCCTCTTCCACTCGCGCCAGGCTTCCCGGGTCTGGCTGAAGAAACAAAGGTCGAGCATCTCATCGCCGGAATGCGACTTGATGTGACGCTCGACGGTCCGGTCGAGCGTCCAGCCGGTGCTGTACAGGTAATGGATGATCGGGCGGTTGCGCGCCAGCGCGGTCGCCAGCATCACCTTGAGGTCCAGCGTCTCGAAGAAATAGTCGCGGAACGGCACCGTGACGGCGTTGGTGACTCCGGAGTTGCGATACTCCGCCTCCCCGATCAGCATGCTGACCAGGAACTGACCCGAGCCGTGATCGATGTCGATGCGAAGAAACCCGAGATGCTTGCCCGTCGCCTTCTCGAAAATACCAACCAGAAGACGCGATCGCTGATCGAAGGATTTGACGTAGGCGACGATGTCGTCTTTCGTCAGCCTGGTGGGAGGCGCATTGAGCATATAGCTCGCTTCCGGATCAGCCATCCAGCCTGCCCATCGATCCGAGGCGTCTTCGATCGTGATCGTTCGAAGGATGTATTTTTCCCCGTCGATCCAGATCTTTCGTTTCGGAAATTTCGATCCAGCCATCAGAAAGCTATTTCCCGGACTCTTGCTTAGGTTGCGGCGCCCCGCAAATTTCCCGTCGGTGTGATCCATGCGCAACAGGTATGGCACCATCCCGATGCTATGTTTGGCAACATACTTCGCGATTGCTTTAGGCGTCTATTTTTAAAAGGGGCCGGTTTTGAGGGGGCATTTGCTAGCAAGCGTCGCCGTCCTGGCATTAGCGGCCGGGAGTCCGGCCCTTGCCGCCGATTTGCCGTTCAAGGCGCCGCCGCCGGCCGTCGCGGCCTGGAGCTGGAGCGGCTTCTACGTAGGCGGGCATGGCGGTTATGGCTGGGGCCACGACGCGCAGACGGATATCAATGATCCCTTCTTTTTCGGCAAAGTTCCGGGATTTGTCGGCTTCACGGGTTTCGATCCGAAGGGCGCCCTCGGCGGCTTGCACGCCGGTTTCAACTGGCAATCGGGGGCAGTTGTCGCCGGGCTCGAGGGCGACCTTTCGTTCACCGATATCAAGGGGTCATCGCTTAATTCCGCATCCGCCGTCACCACTTTTAGTGCCAATTCGGTGACGGCCGCCCATTCCGGAGCGTTCGACCTGCTCGGCTCGGGCCGGGGCCGGCTCGGCTACGTCGTATCACCGAATGTGCTGCTTTACGGCACCGGCGGCCTGGCCTGGACACGGTTCGTCGACAACACCGATTCCATGACCCTTGCGTCCAATCTTGCGCCGCTGGTCCCGGGATCCGTCGGCATCAACGCATCGACCTCTACCCCGAGTTGGCGGTTCGGGTGGGTTGCCGGTCTTGGTGTGGAGGCCCGGCTGCTTGACACCAATTGGCTCGCTCGCCTCGAATACCTGCATTACGACTTTGGCAATTCCGGCAGCGCCGCGAATTCGCAAGGCTTGTTCTCCCAGACCACCGGAAATCTGACGGTCGACGTCCTTCGCGCCGGCATCAGCTACAAGTTCGATCAGTATCCATTCATGGGCGGTGCAGCCGGCTCATCAAATCCGGCCCTGGTGTACAAGGCAGCCCCGCCTGCGACGCTGCCCTGGTCATGGAGCGGCGTCTATTTTGGGGCTCATGCCGGTTACGGCTGGGC
>Ga0210405_10002726_pt1 | contig 18047 bp, 28 predicted proteins | sample IncBWH11MmetaG_FD_155492 | JGI IMG/M metagenome (GOLD analysis project Ga0210405, IMG submission 155492) | Forest soil microbial communities from Barre Woods Harvard Forest LTER site, Petersham, Massachusetts, United States - Inc-BW-H-11-M | ecosystem: Environmental > Terrestrial > Soil >... | reverse complement strand
CATGAACTCGATCATGCATGCCGGCAAGAAGTCGGTGGCCGAGAAGATCGTCTACGACGCCTTCGACATGATCGAGGGCAAGACCAAGCAGAGCCCGGTCGGCGTGTTCCAGCAGGCGCTCGACAACGTGATGCCGTCGATCGAGGTGCGCTCGCGCCGGGTCGGCGGCGCCACCTACCAGGTGCCGGTCGAGGTGCGCATCTCGCGGCGCCAGGCGCTCGGCATCCGCTGGATCATCACGGCCGCGCGCGAACGCAACGAAAAAACCATGACCGAGCGGCTCTCCGCCGAGCTGCTCGACGCATCGAACAACCGGGGAAACGCCGTCAAGAAACGCGAGGACACCCACCGCATGGCGGAAGCCAACCGCGCGTTCTCGCACTACCGCTGGTAAGCCGGCGGCTCAACGCGCGTCTGTCTTAAGGAATCTCTTATGCCCCGCAGTCATCCGATCGAGGACTACCGCAACTTCGGCATCATGGCGCACATCGACGCCGGCAAGACGACGACGACCGAGCGGGTCCTCTACTACACCGGCAAAAGCCACAAGATGGGCGAGGTGCACGAAGGCGCCGCCACCATGGATTTCATGGAGCAGGAGCAGGAGCGCGGCATCACCATCACGTCGGCGGCCACCACCTGCTTCTGGAACGACAAGCGCCTCAACATCATCGACACGCCCGGCCACGTCGACTTCACCATCGAGGTGGAGCGCTCGCTGCGCGTGCTCGACGGCGCGGTCTGCGTGCTCGACGGCAACCAGGGGGTCGAGCCGCAGACCGAGACGGTGTGGCGCCAAGCCGACAAGTACAACGTTCCGCGCGTCGTCTTCATCAACAAGATGGACAAGGTCGGCGCCGATTTCGACAAATGCGTCGACGATCTGGTGAGCCGCGTCGGGGCGAACCCGGTGTGCGTCCAGCTGCCGATCGGCTCCGAGCACGCGTTCAAGGGCGTGATCGACCTCATCCGCATGAAGGCGGTGGTGTGGAACGACGAGTCGCTCGGCGCGAACTATCACGACGAGCCGATCCCGGCCGATCTCGAAGCCAGGGCCAAGGAATTCCGCGAGAAGATGATCGAGGCCGCGGTCGAGTTCGACGACGAGGCGATGGCGGCCTATCTCGACGGCAAGGAGCCGGACGACGCGACGCTGCGGCGGCTCATCCGCCACGGCACGGTGACGCGCAAGATCGTGCCGGTGCTGTGCGGCTCGGCGTTCAAGAACAAGGGCGTGCAGCCGCTGCTCGATGCGGTGGTCGACTTCCTGCCGAACCCGGTCGAGCGCGGCGCCATCAAGGGCATCGACCTGCGCGGCACCGAGGTCGAGCGCAAGCCGTCCGACGGCGAGCCGCTCGCGGCCATCGCCTTCAAGATCATGGACGATCCGTTCGTCGGCACCATCACCTTCACCCGCATCTATTCCGGCAGCATGCACAGCGGGACCGGGGTCATCAATTCGACCAAGGATCGCAAGGAACGCATCGGCCGCATGCTGCTGATGCACGCGAACAACCGCGAGGACATCAAGGAAGCCTTTGCGGGCGACATCGTCGCGCTGGCCGGCCTCAAGGAGGTCCGCACCGGCGACACCCTGTGCGATGCGCAGAAACCGGTGATCCTGGAAAAGATGGATTTCCCCGATCCGGTCATCGAGATCGCCATCGAGCCGAAATCGAAGGCGGACCAGGAGAAGCTCGGCGTCGCGCTCGCCAAGCTCGCGGCCGAGGATCCCTCGTTCCGCGTCTCGACCGACCAGGAATCGGGGCAGACCATCCTCAAAGGCATGGGCGAGCTGCACCTCGACATCAAGGTCGACATCCTCCGGCGCACCTACAAGGTCGACGCCAACATCGGCGCGCCGCAGGTGGCCTATCGCGAGAAGATCACCCGCAAGGTCACCAAGCCCTACACCCATAAGAAGCAGACCGGCGGCTCCGGCCAGTACGCCAAGATCACGATCGTGGTCGAGCCGCTTCCGGCCGGCAAAGGCTTCGAGTTCGAGAACGAGGTGGTCGGCGGCGCGGTGCCGAAGGAGTTCATCCCCGGGGTCGAGAAGGGCCTGGAGTCCGTGCTCGGCTCCGGCGTGCTCGCCGGCTTCCCGGTGGTCGACCTCAAGGTCACGCTGATCGACGGCGATTCCCACGACGTCGACTCCTCGGCGCTCGCCTTCGAGATCGCGGCGCGCTCGGCGCTGCGCGAGGCGCTGCGCGAGGCGCGTTCGGTGCTGCTCGAGCCGATCATGAAGGTCGAGGTGGTGACGCCGGAGGAATATACCGGCTCGGTCATCGGCGACCTCAACTCGCGGCGCGGGCAGATCCAGGGCCAGGACATGCGCGGCAACGCCAACGTCGTCAACGCGATGGTGCCGCTCGCCAACATGTTCGGCTACGTCAACACGCTGCGCTCCATGACCCAGGGGCGCGCCACCTTCACCATGCAGTTCGATCACTACGCCGAAGTCCCGAAGGCGGTGGCCGAAGAGGTTCAGGCGAAGTTCGCCTGACCGATCGAGACACTTTCGGGCAACAGCGTCGAGAAAGGCAGAACGGAGAGTCCCATGGCCAAAGAGAAATTTGCGCGGACGAAGCCGCATTGCAATATCGGGACGATCGGGCACGTCGACCATGGGAAGACGTCGCTGACGGCGGCGATCACGAAGATATTGGCGGAGAGCGGGAAGGCGAAGTACACGGCGTACGACCAGATCGACAAGGCGCCGGAAGAGAAGGCGCGCGGGATCACGATTGCGACGGCGCACGTTGAGTACGAGACGGACAAGCGGCACTACGCGCACGTGGACTGCCCCGGGCACGCGGACTACGTGAAGAACATGATCACCGGGGCGGCGCAGATGGACGGGGCGATCCTGGTGGTATCGGCGGCGGACGGCCCGATGCCGCAGACGCGCGAGCACATCCTGCTGGCGCGGCAGGTGGGGGTGCCGGCGCTGGTCGTCTACATGAACAAGGTCGACATGGTGGACGACCCGGAGCTGATCGAGCTGGTGGAACTGGAGGTGCGCGAGCTGCTGTCGAAGTACGACTTTCCGGGCGACGACATCCCGGTGGTGAAGGGTTCGGCGACCTGCGCGCTCAACGACGAGAAGCCGGAGATCGGCCGGAACTCGGTGCTGGAGCTGATGAAGGCGGTGGACGCCTATATCCCGCAGCCGGAGCGGCCGAAGGACCAGCCGTTTCTGATGCCGGTCGAGGACGTGTTCTCGATCTCGGGGCGCGGGACGGTGGTGACGGGGCGGATCGAGCGCGGGATTATCAAGGTCGGCGAAGAGGTTGAGATCGTCGGGCTCAAGGAGACGCAGAAGACGACGGTGACGGGGGTCGAGATGTTCCGCAAGCTGCTCGACCAGGGGGAGGCGGGCGACAACGTCGGCTGCCTGCTGCGCGGGATCGACCGGGAGAAGGTGGAGCGCGGGCAGGTTCTGTGCAAGCCCGGCTCGGTGAAGCCGCACACGAAGTTCAAGGCGGAGGCCTACATCCTCACCAAGGAGGAGGGGGGCCGGCACACGCCGTTTTTCACCAACTACCGGCCGCAGTTCTACTTCCGCACGACCGACGTGACCGGGGTGGTGCACCTGCCCGAGGGGACCGAGATGGTGATGCCGGGCGACAACGTGTCGATGACGGTGGAGCTGATCGTGCCGATCGCGATGGAGGAGAAGCTGCGGTTCGCCATCCGCGAGGGCGGCCGCACGGTCGGCGCCGGCGTCGTCGCCCAGATCATCGAGTGAACCAATGAACGGCCAGAATATCCGCATTCGGCTCAAGGCGTTCGACCATCGCATCCTCGATGCGTCGACGCGCGAGATCGTGAACACGGCAAAGCGCACCGGTGCGCAGGTGCGCGGACCGATCCCGCTGCCGACCAAGATCGAGAAGTTCACGGTCAACCGCTCGCCGCACGTCGACAAGAAGAGCCGCGAGCAGTTCGAGATGCGCACGCATAAACGCCTGCTCGATATCGTCGACCCGACGCCGCAGACGGTCGACGCGCTGATGAAGCTCGACCTCGCCGCCGGCGTCGACGTCGAGATCAAGCTGTAAACGCGATTCGGACCAGACGAGGACCGGGACATGCGCTCCGGCGTGATCGCACAGAAGATGGGAATGACGCGGGTCTTCACCGAGACCGGCGAGCACGTGCCGGTCACGGTGCTCCGCCTCGGCCAGTGCCAGGTCGTCGCGCACCGCACCAAGGACAAGAACGGCTACGTCGCGCTGCAGCTCGGCTCCGGCAGCCGCAAGGTCAAGAACGTGGTCAAGGCCGAGCGCGGCCACTTCGCGGTCGCCAAGGTCGAGCCCAAGCGCAAGGTCGCCGAGTTCCGCGTCAGCGAGGACGGGCTGATCCCGGTCGGCGCCGAGATCACCGCCGATCATTTCGTGGTCGGCCAGTTCGTCGACGTGACCGGCACCTCGATCGGCAAGGGCTTTGCCGGCCCGATGAAGCGATGGAATTTCGGCGGGCTGCGCGCCTCGCACGGCGTGTCGGTCTCGCATCGCTCGCACGGCTCGACCGGCGGCCGGCAGGATCCGGGCAAGACCTTCAAGGACAAGAAGATGGCCGGCCATCTCGGCGTCGACCGGGTGACGACGCTCAATCTCAAGGTCGTGCAGACCGACGTGACGCGCGGCCTCATCCTGGTCGAGGGCGCCGTGCCCGGCGCCAAGGGCGGCTGGATCACCGTGCGCGACGCCGTGAAGAAGGCGCTGCCCAAGGAAGCGCCGCAGCCGGGCGCGTTCCGGCTGGCCGACGGCGCCGCCCCGGGCGATGCGCCGGCTGAAATCCCGCCCGAAGCTCCGGCCGCGCCGGCCGTTCCGCAGGAGGGTGCGTGACATGGAACTGAAGGTCACAACCCTCGACGGCAAATCGGCCGGGTCGGTCACGCTGCCGGACGCCATCTTCGGCCTCGAACCGCGCCCCGACATCCTGCAGCGGTGCGTGACCTGGCAACTCGCCAAGCGCCGGGCCGGCACCCACGCGGTCAAGAACCGCGCCGACATAAACCGCACGGGCAAGAAATTGCACGCGCAGAAGGGCACCGGCGGCGCCCGGCACGGCTCGCAGCGCGCCAACCTGTTTCGCGGCGGCGGCCGCTCCTTCGGCCCGACGCCGCGCAGCCATGCGATCGGGTTGCCCAAGAAGGTGCGCGCGCTCGCGCTGCGGCATGCGCTGTCCGCCAAGGCCAAGGACGGCGGCATCGTCGTCATCGACACGGCCTCGGTCGCGGACGCCAAGACCAAGACGCTGAGCGAGCGCTTCGGCAAGCTCGAGATCGTCAATGCCCTGATCATCGACGGCGCCGAGGTCGACGCGAACTTCCGGCTTGCCGCCCGCAACATCCCCGGCATCGACGTGCTGCCGATCCAGGGAATCAACGTCTACGACATCCTGCGGCGCACCAAGCTGGTGTTGACCAAGGCCGCCCTCGATGCGCTGGAGGCGCGCTTCAAATGAGCCCGGTCGACCCGCGCCACTACGACGTCATCATCGCGCCGGTGATCACCGAGAAGGCGACGCTCGCCTCCGAGCAGAACCAGGTGATCTTCAAGGTCGCGCGCAACGCCACCAAGCCGCAGATCAAGGAGGCGGTGGAGAAGCTGTTCGACGTCAAGGTCAAGAGCGTGAACACGCTGGTGCGCAAGGGCAAGTTCAAGTCGGCGCGCGGCTTTGCCGGCTATCAGTCGGACGTGAAGAAGGCGATCGTCACCTTGGCCGAAGGCCACAGGATCGACGTGACCACCGGACTCTAGGCGGGGAGAGGCGAAATGGCGCTCAAGACCTACAAGCCGACCACCCCGAGCCAGCGCCAGCTGGTGCTGGTGGACAGGTCCGGCCTCTACAAGGGCAAGCCGGTCAAGGCTCTCACCGAGGGCAAGCATTCCTCGGGCGGGCGCAACAACAACGGCCGCATCACCGTGCGCTTCCGCGGCGGCGGCCACAAGAAGGCGTACCGGCGGGTCGACTTCAAGCGGCGCAAGTTCGACGTTCCGGCGCGCATCGAGCGCATCGAGTACGATCCCAATCGCAGCGGCTTCGTCGCGCTGCTGAAGTACGACGACGGCGAGATCGCCTATATCCTGGCGCCGCAGCGGCTGGCGCAGGGCGACGTGGTGGTGGCGGGCGAGCACGTGGACGTGAAGCCCGGCAACGCCATGCCGGCCGGCAACATGCCGATCGGGACCATCGTCCACAACGTCGAGTTCAAGGTCGGCAAGGGCGGGCAGCTGGCGCGTTCGGCCGGCACCTACGCGCAGATCGTCGGCCGCGACCAGGAGTACGTCATCCTGCGGCTCAATTCCGGCGAGCAGCGCCTGGTGCACGGGCGCTGCATGGCGACCGTCGGCGCGGTGTCGAACCCGGACCACATGAACATCTCGATCGGCAAGGCCGGCCGCACGCGCTGGCTCGGCTGGCGCCCGCACAACCGCGGCGTGGCGATGAACCCGATCGATCATCCGCACGGCGGCGGCGAAGGCCGCACCTCGGGCGGCCGGCATCCGGTCACCCCCTGGGGCTTCCCGACCAAGGGCAAGAAGACCCGCCGTAACAAGTCCACGACCAAGTTCATCGTGTCGAGCCGCCACGCGCGGAAGAAGAAGTAAGGAAAGGACGAGCCATGGCGCGTTCGGTATGGAAGGGTCCGTTCGTCGACGGCTTTCTGCTCAAGAAGGCGGAGACCGCGCGCTCGTCGGGCCGGCACGAGATGATCAAGATCTGGAGCCGGCGCTCGACCATCCTGCCGCAGTTCGTCGGCCTCACCTTCGGGGTCTACAACGGGCAGAAGCACATCCCGGTGATGGTCACCGAGGAAATGGTCGGCCACAAGTTCGGCAGTTCGCCCCAACCCGCGCGTTCTACGGCCATTCGGCCGACCGCAAGGCGAAGCGCACGACCTCGGGGCCCGCGCCGGCGGCGACGCCCGCGGCGACGGGATAAAAGGGCCAAGGCCATGGGCAAACGCGCGCACGAGCGAAGCCTCGCGGACAACGAGGCCAAGGCGATCGCCCGCATGCTGCGGGTGTCGCCGCAGAAGCTCAATCTGCTGGCCGCGCTCATCCGCGGCAAGAAGGTCGCGAAGGCGCTCGCCGATCTCGAGTTCTCGCGCAAGCGCATCGCCAAGGATGTGCGCAAGTGCCTGGAGTCGGCGATCGCCAACGCCGAGAACAATCACGACCTCGACGTCGACGACCTGGTCGTCGCCGAGGCGCACGTGGGCAAGGCCCTGGTGCTCAAGCGGTTCTCGCCACGCGGCCGTGGCCGGGCCGGCAAGATTCTCAAGCCGTTCGCCAACCTGACGATCGTGGTGCGTCAGGTCGAGGCGAGCGCCTAGCGGAGACGGGTATGGGTCAGAAAGTCAATCCGATCGGACTGCGTCTCGGCATCAACCGGACGTGGGACTCGCGCTGGTACGCCGGCAAGAACGACTACGCCATGCTGCTGCACGAGGACATGAAAATCCGCGAAGAGCTGATGGAAAGCCTCAAGCAGGCGGCGGTGTCGAAGATCGTGATCGAGCGCCCGCACAAAAAGGCGCGGGTGACGATCCATTCGGCGCGGCCCGGCGTGGTGATCGGCAAGAAGGGCGCCGATATCGAGAAGCTGCGCAAGAAGGTGGTGGAGCTGACCGACTCCGACGTCGTCATCAACATCGTGGAGATCCGCAAGCCGGAGCTCGACGCGACGCTGGTCGCCGAATCGATCGCCCAGCAGCTCGAGCGCCGCGTCGCGTTTCGCCGCGCCATGAAGCGGGCGGTGCAGTCGGCCATGCGGCTGGGCGCCGAGGGCATCCGCATCAACTGCTCGGGCCGGCTGGGCGGCGCCGAGATCGCCCGCATGGAATGGTACCGCGAGGGGCGGGTGCCGCTGCACACGCTGCGCGCCGACGTCGATTACGGGGTCGCGACCGCGTTCACCACCTACGGCACCTGCGGCGTCAAGGTGTGGATCTTCAAGGGCGAAATCCTTGAGCACGACCCGATGGCGCAGGACAAGCGCCTCGCCGAGAGCGAGGCCGGACGCCCGCGCCGCGAGCCGGCGTAAGGCGAATTAAAGAGAGCGCACAGCCATGCTGCAACCGATCCGGAGCAAGTTCCGCAAGGCGCACAAGGGGCGCATCCACGGCGTCGCCACGTCGGGGAACGAGCTCAATTTCGGCGAGTACGGCCTCAAGGCGATGGAGCCCGAGCGGGTCACCGCGCGCCAGATCGAGGCGGCGCGCCGGGCGATGACCCGGCACATGAAGCGCTCCGGCCGGGTGTGGATCCGCATCTTTCCCGACGTGCCGGTGTCGAAGAAGCCGATCGAGGTGCGCATGGGCAAGGGCAAGGGCACGCCGGAGCTGTGGGTGTGCCGCGTCAAGCCGGGCCGGATCATGTTCGAGATCGACGGCGTGTCGGTCGAGATCGCGCGCGAGGCGCTCGAGCTCGCCGCCGCCAAGCTGCCGATCAAGACGCGCTTCGTCGCGCGCATCGCCGACTAGGCCGGGAGCTCAGTCATGAAGGCCGCGGACCTCAGGGTCATGACCCTCGATCAGCTCGGCGACGAGCTGATGAAGCTCAAGAAGGAGCGCTTCAACCTGCGCTTCCAGCGGGCCACCGGCCAGCTCGAGAACACGGCGCGCGTGCGCCAGGTGCGGCGCGATATCGCCCGCATCGAGACGATCAGCCTGCAGAAGCGCGGCGCGCAACAGGCGAAGTGAGGAGACGACGATGCCGAAACGGGAGCTCCAGGGCGTGGTGGTGAGCGACAAGCAGGCCAAGACAGTGGTCGTCCGCGTCGATCGCCGCTTCACCCATCCGATGCTCAAGAAGACCGTGCGGCGGAGCAAGCATTATCACGCGCACGACGAGCAGAACGAGTATTCGGTCGGCGACACCGTGTGGATCGAGGAGCATCGTCCGATCTCCAAGCTCAAGCGCTGGGCCGTGACCCGGGGCGAGAAGCGGGCGAAGCAGTGAGGCGCCGCGCGCCCAACAACAGAGAACGAGGCGCAGCATGATCCAGATGCAGACCAACCTCGACGTGGCGGACAATTCCGGCGCGCGTCGCGTCATGTGCATCAAGGTGCTGGGCGGCTCGAAGCGCAAGTACGCGACGGTCGGCGACGTCATCGTCGTGTCGATCAAGGAGGCGGCGCCGCGCGGCCGCGTGAAGAAGGGCGAAGTGATGAAGGCCGTGGTGGTGCGGGTGGCGAAGGACATCAGGCGGCCGGACGGCTCGATCATCCGCTTCGACCGCAATGCCGCCGTGCTGATCACGCCGCAGATGGAGCCGGTCGGCACCCGCATCTTCGGGCCGGTGCCGCGCGAGCTGCGCGCCAAGAACCACATGAAGATCATCTCGCTCGCCCCGGAGGTGCTGTGATGGCGGCCAAGATCCGCAAGGGCGACAAGGTGATCGTGCTCACCGGCCGCGACCGCGGGCGCAGCGGCGAGGTCGTCCAGGTGATGCCGACCGAGGGCCGCGCGCTGGTGCGCGGCATCCACATGGTCAAGCGGCACCAGCGCCAAAGCGCGAGCCAGGACGGCGGCATCATTTCCAAGGAGGCGCCGATCCACCTGTCCAACCTGGCGATCGCCGACCCCAAGGACGGCAAGCCGACCCGGGTCGGGTTCAAGGTGATGGCGGACGGCAAGAAGGTGCGCGTGGCCAAGCGTTCCGGAGTGGAAATCGATGGCTGAGACCCAATATACCCCGCGGCTGCGCACCCTCTTCGACGAGGTGGTGCGCGCCAAGCTGACCGAGCAGTTCGGGTACAAGAACCCGATGCAGGTGCCGGCGCTCGACAAGGTCGTGCTCAACATGGGCATCGGCGAGGGCGTCAACGACCGCAAGAAGGTGGAGGCCGCCGCCACCGACCTCGGCCTGATCGCCGGGCAGAAGGCGGTCATCACCATGTCGCGCAAGGCGATCGCCACCTACAAGCTGCGCGAGAACCAGCCGATCGGCTGCAAGGTGACGCTGCGCAAGGCGCGCATGTACGACTTCGTCGACCGCCTGGTGAACATCGCGCTGCCGCGGGTGCGCGACTTCCGCGGCCTCAACCCGAAGAGCTTCGACGGCCGTGGGAATTACAGCCTCGGCATCAAGGAGCACATCATCTTTCCGGAGATCGATTACGACAAGGCCGCGGAAATCTGGGGCATGGACATCGTGGTGTGCACCACGGCGGACAACGACGACGAAGCCCGCGCCCTTCTTACGGCATTCAACTTCCCGTTCCGGCAGTGAGGCGGAGCGATCCTCCTCAAACGCGGATACCCAGGAGATCTAGATGGCGAAAAAGAGCTCGATCGAGAAGAACAACCGGCGGCGCAGGCTGGCCAAGAAATATTCGGGCCGGCGCTCGCGGCTCAAGGAGATCGTGCGCGACAAGTCGCTGCCGATGGAGGACCGCTTTGCTGCCGCGCTCAAGCTCGCCCAGGTGCCGCGCAATTCCTCGAAGACCCGCATTCGCAACCGCTGCGAAGTGACGGGGCGCCCGCGCGGCGTCTATCGCAAGCTCAAGATGAGCCGCATCGCGATGCGGGATCTCGGCTCCAAGGGCCTGATCCCCGGGCTCGTCAAGTCGAGCTGGTAGGGGGCGGCACGATGGCTTTGAACGATCCGCTCGGCGATTTGTTCACCCGCATCCGCAACGCGCAGATGCGCAGCAAGTCGAAGGTTTCGACCCCCGGCTCGCGCCTGCGCGCGAGCGTGCTCGACGTGCTCAGGAACGAGGGCTACATCCGCGGCTATTCCACGACCGCGCACGAGAACGGGCGCACCGAGTTCGAGATCGAGCTGAAATATTTCGACGGCGCGCCGGTGATCCGCGAGATTTCGCGGGTGTCGAAGCCGGGCCGACGGGTATACGCCTCGGTCAGGGCGCTGCCGCGCATCAACAACGGCCTCGGGATCGCCATCGTGTCGACCCCGAAGGGCGTGATGGCCGACCACGACGCGCGCGACGCCAACGTCGGCGGCGAGATTTTGTGCACGGTGTTCTAGAGCGGTTGGAGCGAACGGCGATGTCTCGCATCGGCAAGAAGGCGGTCGCGGTCCCCTCCGGCGTCACGGCGGGAGTCGAGGGCCAGACCGTCAAGGTGAAAGGCCCCAAGGGCGCGCTCGAGCTGGTGCTGCACGACGATGTCGCGGCGCGGGTCGAGGACGGCGCCATCAGGATCGACCCGCGCGCCGACACGCGGCGGGCGCGCGCCATGTGGGGGCTCGCCCGGTCGCTGGTGTCGAACGTGGTGGCCGGCGTCACCAAGGGCTTCGAGCGGCGCCTGGAGATCACCGGCGTCGGCTACCGCGCGGCGGTGCAGGGCAAGAACCTGCAGCTCTCGCTCGGCTACAGCCACGAGGTGCTCTATCCGATCCCCGACGGGATCGCGATCGCGACCCCGCGGCCGGTCGAGATCGTCGTGACCGGGATCGACAAGCAGAAGGTCGGCCAGGTCGCGGCCGAGATCCGCCGTTTCCGGCCGCCCGAGCCCTACAAGGGCAAGGGCGTCAGGTTCGCCGGCGAATACATCTTCCGCAAGGAAGGCAAGAAGAAGTGACGGGAGCGGACGATGGCGAAATTTGCTAAGGCGGTGGCACGGCGGCGGGCGCGCGTGCGGCGCGCCGTCAAGGCTGCGGCCGGCGGCCGCGTGCGGCTGTCGATACATCGCTCCGGCAAGCACATCTACGCGCAGGTGATCGACGACCGCAAAGGCGCGACGCTCGCGGCCGCGTCTTCGCTGGAGAAATCGCTGCGCGAGAGCCTCAAGACCGGCGCCGACGTCGCCGCCGCCAAGGCGGTCGGCAAGCTGGTCGCCGAACGGGCGGTCGCCAAGGGCGTCAAGGACGTGGTGTTCGACCGCGGCCGCTACCTGTTCCACGGCCGGGTCAAGGCGCTGGCGGACGCGGCGCGCGAGGGCGGCCTGAGCTTCTGAGAACGAACGTGAGAGTGAACGCAATCTAGCGGAACGACACACAGCGGAACGAGACAATGGCATTGGAACGACGGTCACCTGAACGACGCCATTCGCGCGAGCGCGAAGAGCGCGACAGCGAGTTCGTCGACAAGCTCGTGCACATCAACCGCGTGGCCAAGGTGGTCAAGGGCGGTCGGCGCTTCGGCTTTGCCGCCTTGGTCGTGGTCGGCGACCAGAAGGGCCGGGTCGGCTTCGGCCACGGCAAGGCGCGCGAGGTGCCGGAGGCAATCCGCAAGGCGACCGAGGCGGCCAAGCGCAGCCTCGTGCGGGTGCCCTTGCGCGAGGGCCGCACCCTGCACCACGACGTGCTCGGCCGTCACGGCGCCGGACGGGTGTTCCTGCGCGCGGCGCCGCCCGGCACCGGCATCATCGCCGGCGGCCCGATGCGCGCCGTGTTCGAGACGCTCGGCATGCAGGACGTGGTGGCGAAATCGATCGGCTCGTCCAACCCCTACAACATGGTGCGCGCCACCTTCGACGCGCTCGGCCACCAGGACAGCCCGCGCTCGGTCGCGGCGCGCCGCAATCTCAAGGTATCGACCCTGCAGGCGCGCCGCCGCGATGGCGATACCGCCGAGGCGGCGACGGAGTAAGGCGGCAGATCATGGCCAAGCGCGCAACCATCAAGGTCCGCCAGACCGGCAGCGCCCTGCGCCGCCGGTTCGATCAGCGGCAGAACCTGATCGGCCTCGGCCTCAACAAGATCGGCCGCGTCGCCGAGGTGCCGGATACGCCGGCCACCCGCGGCATGATCGCCCGGGTGCGTCACCTCGTCGAGGTGGTCGAGCCGCAAGGAGACAAGTCATGAAGCTCACCGAGCTGAACGATCGCCCGGGCGCGCGCAAGACGCGGCGGCGGGTCGGCCGCGGCATCGGCTCCGGCAAGGGCAAGACCGGCGGGCGCGGCGGCAAGGGCCAGACGGCGCGCTCGGGCGTCGCCATCAAGGGCTTCGAGGGCGGGCAAATGCCGTTGCACCGGCGCCTGCCCAAGCGCGGCTTCACCAACATTTTCCGCAAGGCCTACAACGAGGTGAACCTCGAGCGCGTGCAGCAGGCGATCGACGCCGGCAAGCTCGACCCGGCCGCCGCCGTCGACGTGGAGGCCCTGGTCAAGGCCCGCGTCCTGCGCCGCCCGCGCAACGGGGTCAGGCTGCTGGGCACGGGCGAAATCACGGCGAAAGTCGCGTTCACGGTCGCCGGCGCCTCGAAATCCGCGGTGGCGGCGGTCGAGAAGGCGGGCGGGTCGGTGACGATCCTCAAGCCGGCGGACGCGGGCGAAGCCGCCGCTTGATCCCTATATAGGGCCTTATCGATCGGGCAGGGCGGGAGAGGGAGCCAATAGCGCATGGTCTCGGCAGCGGAACAATTGGCGGCCAATCTCAACTTCTCGGCGCTTGCCAAGGCCGAGGAGCTCAAGAAGCGCATCTATTTCACCGTGGGCGCGCTCCTCGTCTACCGGCTCGGGACCTATATTCCGCTGCCCGGCATCGACCCGGCCGCCTGGGAGCAGATCTTCCAGACCCAGGCCGGCGGCATCCTCGGCATGTTCAACATGTTCTCCGGCGGCGGCATCCACCGGATGGCGATCTTCGCGCTCAACATCATGCCGTATATCTCCGCCTCCATCATCATCCAGCTGATGACGACGGTGTCGTCGACGCTGGAGACGTTGAAGAAGGAAGGCGAGCAGGGCCGCAAGACCATCAACCAGTACACGCGCTACCTCACGGTGGTGCTCGCCGCGTTCCAGGCCTACGGCATCTCGATCGGCCTTGAGGGCACCGGCAGCGTCGTCTCCGACCCCGGCTGGTTCTTCCGCATCTCGACCGTGATCACCTTGACCGGCGGGACCATGTTCCTGATGTGGCTCGGCGAGCAGGTGACCTCGCGCGGCATCGGCAACGGCATCTCGCTGATCATCCTGTCCGGCATCGTGGCGCAGGTGCCCTCGGCGCTCGCCGGCATGCTGGAGCTCGGCCGGCAGGGGGCGCTGTCGACCCCGGTCATCCTCATCGTCCTCGTCATGGCGGTCGCGGTCATCGCCTTCATCGTGTTCGTGGAGCGCGCCCAGCGGCGGCTGCTGATCCAGTATCCCAAACGCCAGGTCGGCAATCAGATGTTCGAGGGCCAGTCCTCGCATCTGCCGCTCAAGCTCAACACCTCGGGCGTGATTCCGCCGATCTTCGCCTCCTCGCTGCTGCTGCTGCCGACCACGGTGGCCAATCTCAACACCGTCGGGGGCGCCGGCAGCCACTCGGAAATCCTGCTGTGGATCACGACCCACCTCGGCCACGGCACGCCTCTCTTCATGATGTTCTATATCGGGCTCATCATCTTCTTTGCGTTCTTCTACACGGCGATCGTGTTCAATCCGACCGACACGGCCGACAACCTCAAGAAGCACGGCGGCTTCATCCCCGGCATCCGGCCGGGCGAGCGCACCGCCGAGTACATCGACTATGTGCTCTCGCGCATCACCGTGGTGGGCGCCGGCTATCTGGCGATCGTCTGCCTGATCCCGGAGCTGCTCATCAACTACATGGGGGTGCCGTTCTACTTCGGCGGCACGTCGCTCCTGATCGTGGTGAGCGTCACCATGGATACGGTGGCGCAGATCCAGGGCTACCTTCTGGCCCATCAATACGAAGGCCTGATCAAGCGCTCGAAGCTGCGAGGCCGGCGCAGATGAGGCTCGTCCTGCTCGGCCCGCCGGGGGCCGGCAAAGGAACCCAGGCAAAGCAGCTGGTCGAGCGGCACGGCATCGTCCAGCTGTCGACCGGCGACATGCTGCGCGCCGCCGTGAGGGCGCAAACTCCGGTCGGGCGCAAGGCCGAGGCCATCATGGCGCGCGGCGACCTGGTGCCCGACGACGTGGTGGTGGCGATCGTGTCGGACCGGATCGATCAGCCCGACGCCCGCCGCGGGTTCGTGCTCGACGGCTTTCCGCGCAACGTGCCCCAGGCCGAGGCCCTGGGGCGCATGCTGGCCGACAAGGGCCTCAGGCTCGACGGGGTGGTGGAGATCAAGGTCGACGAGGGTGCCCTGCTCAAGCGCTTGGAGAGCCGAATCGCCGAAATGACCGCGCGGGGCGAGCCGGTGCGGCCGGACGACAATCCGGAGGCGCTCAAGACCCGGCTTGCGGTCTACCGGGCGCAAACCGCGCCGCTTATCGACTATTACGGGAAAAAGGGGGCCCTGAAGTCGGTCGACGGCATGGCCCCGATCGACGAGGTTTCCGAGGCGATCGGCCGGGTCCTGAGTCCGGAAATCGCGGTGCGCGGAGGTTGACGAGGACACGCGGAATCCAGTAATACCCGGCATCCGTTTGGATAGAGCTTGCAGGCGATGCCGGGCCCTGGAAGGAGGGGCGGCGTCGTCTCGGCGTTATGTCCCTTCACGGCAGGCTGGAGCGACTTTCGATCGCCCGCGGGTGGTCGGGACAAGAACCTGCGGTTTTTCGGCCGAAATCCGGCCGCCAACAGGAGCAAGGCCCTTGGCACGTATCGCCGGCGTCAATATCCCGACCAACAAGCGGGTCGTTGTTGCACTGCAATATATCCATGGGATCGGCGCCCAGCGCGCCCGGGAAATCGTCGACAAGGTCGGAATCCCGGCCCCCCGGCGGGTGTCCCAGCTGACCGACCAGGAAGTGCTGCAGATTCGCGAAATGATCGATCGTGACTATATCGTGGAAGGCGACCTGCGGCGTGAAGTCGCCATGAATATCAAGCGGCTGATGGACCTCGGCTGCTATCGCGGCCTGCGGCACCGCCGCGGCCTTCCCGTGCGCGGGCAGCGCACCCACACCAACGCCCGCACCCGCAAGGGTCCGGCCAAGCCGATCGCCGGCAAGAAGAAGTAACGGGTCGGCGCCGGCCGCCGCGATCGGGCCAGAGGAATTGAGGCTCGGCTCCCGTTGGAGCCGGAGCCGCGAAAGGGTCGAGCATGGGCAAGGAAGCCACGCGCGTCCGCAAGCGCGAGCGCAAGAACATCGCCTCGGGCGTCGCGCACGTCAACGCGTCGTTCAACAACACCATGATCACCATCACCGACGCGCAGGGCAACACCATCGCCTGGTCGTCGGCGGGCACCAAGGGCTTCAAGGGCTCGCGCAAGTCGACGCCGTTCGCCGCCCAGGTCGCGGCCGAAGACGCCGCGCAGAAGGCGATGGAGCACGGCATGCGGACGCTGGAGGTCGAGGTGGCGGGGCCGGGCTCGGGCCGCGAGTCGGCGCTGCGGGCGCTGCAGGCCGCCGGGTTCACCATCACGTCGATCCGCGACGTGACGCCGATCCCGCACAACGGCTGCCGGCCGCGCAAGCGCCGCCGCGTTTGATTTTCATCCGGTGGACGGAGCCGCCGTCCGCCGCCGCCAAATTTCCCCACGGGGCGGAGTGGGGGTCGCGGCCCGGGCGTGGCCGCTTCATACGATGGGTGACGACGTGATCCAGAAAAACTGGCAGGAACTGATCAGACCGGACAAGCTGCAGGTGGCGCTCGCAGGCGATCCCAAGCGCGGCGCCACCGTGGTGGCGGAGCCGCTCGAGCGCGGCTTCGGGCTTACGCTCGGCAACGCGCTGCGGCGCATTCTGCTGTCCTCGCTGCAGGGCGCGGCGGTGCAGTCGGTGCACATCGACGGCGTGCTGCACGAATTCTCGTCGATCGCCGGCGTGCGCGAGGATGTGACCGACATCATCCTCAACATCAAGGACATCGCCATCAAGATGCAGGGCGACGGCCCCAAGCGCATGGTGGTGAAGAAGCAGGGCCCGGGCCAGGTGACCGCCGGCGACATTCAGACGGTCGGCGACATCGTCGTGCTCAATCCGGACCTCGTCCTGTGCACCCTCGACGAGGGCGCCGAGATCCGCATGGAATTCACCGTCAACACCGGCAAGGGGTATGTCGCGGCCGAGCGCAACCGGCCGGAGGACGCCCCGATCGGGCTCATCCCGGTCGACAGCCTGTATTCGCCGGTGCGCAAGGTCTCCTACAAGGTCGAGAACACCCGCGAGGGCCAGATCCTCGACTACGACAAGCTCACCTTGTCGATCGAGACCAACGGCTCGATCAGCCCCGAGGACGCGCTCGCCTACGCGGCGCGCATCCTGCAGGACCAGCTCAACGTGTTCGTCAACTTCGAGGAGCCCCGCAAGGAGGTCGCCGCGGAGTCGATCCCGGACCTCGCCTTCAATCCGGCGTTCCTCAAGAAGGTGGACGAGCTGGAATTGTCGGTGCGCTCGGCCAACTGCCTGAAGAACGACAACATCGTCTACATCGGCGACCTGGTGCAGAAGACCGAGGCGGAAATGCTGCGCACGCCGAACTTCGGCCGCAAGTCGCTCAACGAGATCAAGGAAGTGCTCGCCCAGATGGGGCTGCATCTCGGCATGGAAGTGCCGGGCTGGCCGCCGGAGAACATCGACGAGCTCGCCAAGCGCTTCGAGGATCATTACTGACCAGTAATCAGTGATCAGATGTCGGTAATCAGAGGATTGCTTCCTTCTGATCACTGGCCGCTGATCACTGTCCCGGAGGGACCATGCGTCACGGCAAAGCCCATCGCAAGCTCAACCGCACGGCGGAGCATCGCCGCTCGCTGTGGGCCAACATGACCGCCGCGCTGATCAAGCACGAGCAGATCGTCACGACGCTGCCGAAGGCCAAGGATTTGCGGCCGATCATCGAGAAGCTCGTCACCCTGGGCAAGCGCGGCGACCTGCACGCGCGGCGCCAGGCGATCGCCAAGGTGCGCGACGTCGCCATGGTCAGGAAGCTGTTCGAGGTGCTGGGGCCCCGCTACAAGGAGCGCAACGGCGGCTATACCCGCGTGCTGCGCGCCGGCTTCCGCTACGGCGACAACGCGCCGCGCGCGGTGATCGAGTTCGTCGACCGCGACGTGGACGCCCGCGGCCTCGATTCCGGGCCGGTGCAGGAAAAGAAGGCGCAGGAGCCGGCGGCAGCCTGACGGCGGCGCCTCTCTGCGCAGGAAGAAAGGGCGGCGCAAGCCGCCCTTTTGCTTTTGTCGGCCTGCCGGCTAATTTGGCGCGCCGCTACGGCGCTTGGCA
>Ga0210405_10002725_pt1 | contig 18049 bp, 19 predicted proteins | sample IncBWH11MmetaG_FD_155492 | JGI IMG/M metagenome (GOLD analysis project Ga0210405, IMG submission 155492) | Forest soil microbial communities from Barre Woods Harvard Forest LTER site, Petersham, Massachusetts, United States - Inc-BW-H-11-M | ecosystem: Environmental > Terrestrial > Soil >... | reverse complement strand
CATGGTCTCGATCCGCAAATCATCCTGCTTGATATCGACATCGACATCCTCGACCTCCGGCAGCACGGCAACCGTCGCCGCCGAGGTGTGAATGCGGCCCTGCGTCTCGGTGTCGGGCACGCGCTGGACCCGGTGCACGCCGGATTCGAATTTCAGTTTTGAAAACGCGCCGCGGCCCTTCACCTCGGCGATGATTTCCTTGAAGCCACCCATGGTGCCCTCACTCATCGAGATCACCTCGACCTTCCAGCCCTGCAAGGCGGCGAAACGCTCATACATCCGGAACAGGTCACCGGCAAAAAGCGCCGCCTCGTCGCCACCGGTGCCGGCGCGGATTTCCAGCACGACGTTGCGATCGTCCATCGCGTCCTTGGGCAACAGCGCCACGCGGATCTGCTGCGCCAGTTCGACGCCGCGCGCGCCGAGCGTCTCGCGCTCGGCTTCCGCCATGGCGCGCATTTCGGGCTCGGTCGCGGGGTCGGCGATCAGCGCGTCGATGCCGGCGATCTCGGCATTGGCGGCGCGGTAGGCTTTCACGGCGTCGATCAGGGGGTTGAGCTCGGCGAGCTCGCGCGTGATCCGCACATAGTCTTCCGAACTCACCTGGCCCAGCAATTGGGCCTCAAGGGAAGCGTGGTGCGCCAGCAGGATATCAAGTTTGGCTTCCGGGAGCATCGACATGGTCTGGTCTCGAATACACGCGCATTCAGCAAAAGTGGATACCGGCTTTGCAAAAAGACTGCGCGTCAAATCATAAGGGCGTGGAAGCGTCATGCGGGACCGCGCCCGCTACAACGACAGTCCCTCGGCTTCGGCGAATTCGGTCAGCTTCTGCCGGATCGACACGGAGCCGGACGGCGCATCGAGCAGCGGCATCATGACGGCTTCGGCCTTCCTGGCGTCAAGGTCGAGGATCATCGCCTTGACCGGGCCGTGCCCGGTCGCCGACAGCGACAGCGACCGGTAACCGAGCGCGATCAGCGCCAGCGCGCCGATCGGCTTTGACGCCATCTCGCCGCATAGCGACGCGGATTTTTTCACCGCCTTCGACTTCTGTACGATCTCGCGAAGCGCCCGCAGGATAGGAGCGGACATGGTGTCGAACCGTTCGGAAACCTTGGCGTTGCCGCGATCGACCGCGAAAAGGAATTGAAACAGGTCGTTGGATCCGACCGAAACGAAATCGACTTTCTTCAAGAGCTCATCGAGCTGATAGAGCAAGGCCGGCACTTCCACCATGGTGCCCACGTCGATGCGTTCCGGCAGCGGGTGGCCGTGCTGACGCAGATAGGTCAGCTCGCGCTCGACGATCGCCTTGGCGGAATCGAATTCCGCGACTTCCGATATCATCGGAAACATGATGCGCAGCGCGCGCCCGCCGCCGGCCCGCAGCAGCGCGCGGATCTGGCCGCGCAACAGGCCGGGCCGGTCGAGCCCGAGCCGGATCGCGCGCCAGCCCAGCGCCGGATTTTCCTCGATCACGGTCTCCATATAGGGCAGCGCCTTGTCGCCGCCGATATCCAGCGTGCGGAACGTCACCGGCTTGGAGCCCGCGGCGTCCAGCACCGTGCGGTACAGCGCGAGTTGATCGCTGGTGCGTGGCAGGCTCTGGCCGACCATGAACTGCAATTCGGTGCGGAACAGGCCGATGCCGGCGCTGCCGGTATCGTCGATATGGGGCAGATCGATGGTCAGCCCCGCATTAATCATCAATTCGACGGCCTGGCCGTCCCTGGTGACGCAGGGCTTGTCGCGTAGCGCCGAGTATTGTGCCTGCCGCCGCGCGCGAAACCGCACCCGCTCAGCATAGGCCTGCTCGATTTCCGCCGAGGGCCTGACATAGATCGAACCCGAGGTGCCGTCGACGATGATGGCGTCGCCGGGATCGGCGATGCCTGGCGCGTTCGGCACTTCGCCGACCGCGGGGATACCGAGCGCGCGCGCCACGATCGAGACGTGGGAATTGGCAGTGCCTTCCTCCAGCACCAGCCCGCGCAGGCGCTTGCGGTCGTAGTCGAGCAGCGCCGCAGGCCCCATCGCGCGCGCGATCAGGATGGCGTTGTCCGGCAATTGCTCCCGGGATGGCGCGTGATCCTGTCCCACCAATTGCCGCATCAATCGATGACCGAGATCCTCGAGGTCATGCAGGCGGTCGCGCAAATAAGGATCGATAGAGCGCAGCATGCGCGCGCGGGTGTCGGACTGCACGCGCTCGACGGCGGCCTCGGCGGTGAGGCCGGTGGCGACCGCCTCATGCAGCCTGTGCGACCAGCCGTGATCATTGGCGAACATCCGGTAGGCTTCCAGCACGTCCCGGTGCTCGCCGCCTTCGGCGACGTCGCCGCGCTCCAGCATGCGGTCGAGGTCGGCGCGCAATTTGGTCAATGCCGCATCGAGGCGCCTGATTTCCTTGGGCAGGTCCTCGGCGATGTAATTGGTGATGACGACGCGCGGTTCATGCAGCACGACATGGCCGAGCGCGATGCCGTCGGACAGGATCGCGCCGGTCTTGTGCAGCGAATGCCGCGCGGCGGGTTCGGCGCCGGGCTGCGCCAGCGCCGACAACTCGCCAGAGGCGATCATCTCCGCCAGCACCATGGCGGTGGTCTGCAGCGCCTCGACCTCTTCCTCGACATAGGTGCGCTTGGCGCGGTTCTGCACCACCAGCACGCCGAGCGTATTGCCGGCGCGCAGTACCGGAACGCCGAGGAACGAGTGATAGATTTCTTCGCCGGTCTCCGGGCGGAACGAGAACGCCGGATGACTTTGCGCATCATTCAGATTCAGCGGCGTCGCTTCGCTCGCGACCAGACCGACCAGGCCCTCATGCGCGCTCAGGACGGTTCTGTGCACCGCGTCGCGGTTGAGACCTTCGGTAGCGTAGAGTTCCAGCGTGTTATCGACGCGCAGCACATAGACCGAGCAGACCTCGGCCACCATGTTGGCGGCGATCAGCACCACGATCTTGTCCAATCGCTCCTGGGCCGAGACCTGCTCCGCCATGGTCTCGCGAAGCCGTCTCAACAGGACGCGGGGGCCTCCCGACGCGCTTCGCATGTGCTAAACCTCCCCCGCGAGTCCAGCCCGCCGGGTGACGGCCGGCAGCTGGCATGAAACCAAAACACACAACAATTTTATTCATTCGGCGATGCCGCAAGCCCAGGATACCGGCCGAATCAGCATCGCCAAAACTATGGCATCGTTTGCGACGGCTCACCTATCAGGCCGTATAGCGAATTGAGGCTTGTTTTGCCAAGCAAAACGCCTGCCAGAGGCGATCACGTCTGCGGAGCCAATGCTGCGACTGCTAAGCGCAAGGTCCGTCAAAAGCGTGGGAGGTTTAGCGACAATATCTTGTGCAAACATAAATTTTATTGAACGCGATCCCGAGACAAACGGCGCCGTTTGTCCAAAAAACCGGGAATACCCTATCGCGGGTCGCCCCTGACAAGGAAAACTCTTCTAAGCCTGATCGAGCCCGTACAGCGTGTGCAGCGTGCGCACCGCAAGTTCGGTGTAGGCGGTGTCGATCAGTACCGAAAACTTGATTTCGGAGGTGGTGATGGCGCGGATGTTGATGTTGCGCGCGGCAAGGGCTGCGAATGCCTTGGCGGCGACACCGGCATGGCTGCGCATGCCGCTGCCGATGACCGAGACCTTCGCAACGTCGGTGGCGCTGTCGAGCCGGGCATAGCCGATCCTGGCCTTGGCGGAGGTGATGGTATCGCGGGCGCGGGCATAGTCGGATGCCGGCACCGTGAAGGTGAGGTCGGTGAACTTGCCGTCCTCCGAGACGTTCTGCACGATCATGTCGACGTTGATGTTGGCCTCCGCGAGCGGACCGAAGATCGCTGCGGCTACCCCCGGCTTGTCCTGGATCTGGCGAACGGAAATCTGCGCTTCGTCCTTGGAAAAGGCGATCCCGGTGACGACGTGGCTTTCCATGATTTCCTCCTCGCTGCAGATCAGCGTGCCCGGCGGCTGGTTGGCGTATGGGTCGATGCTCTCCGGCGTGTCGAAGCTGGAACGGACAAACACCGGCATGTTGTGCACCATGCCGAGTTCCACCGAGCGGACCTGCAGCACCTTGGCGCCCTGCGAGGCGAGTTCCAGCATATCCTCGAAGGCGATCTTGTCGAGCCGGCGCGCCTTTGGAACCACCCTCGGATCGGTGGTGTAGACGCCATCGACGTCGGTATAGATGTCGCAGCGGTCGGCATGGATGGCGGCTGCGACCGCCACCGCCGAGGTGTCGGAACCGCCGCGCCCCAGCGTGGTGATCCGGTTGGTCTGCGGACTGATGCCCTGGAAGCCGGCGATGACGGCGACCTCCTTGCGTTCCCTGAACCGGTTGATCAGCTCCGTGCCGTCGATGCCGAGAATCCGAGCGGAGGCGTGGGCGTCGCTGGTCAGAATCGGGATCTGCCAGCCCTGCCACGAGCGCGCCTGAATGCCGATCGCCTGCAGCGCGATTGCCAGCAGCCCCGCCGTGACCTGCTCGCCGGAAGCCACCACGGCGTCATATTCGCGCGCGTCATGCATGGCTGAGGCCTCGCGGCACCAATCCACCAGCTCATTGGTCTTCCCGGCCATGGCCGAGACGACCACGGCGACGTCATGGCCGGCATCGACCTCGCGCTTGACGTGACGCGCGACGTTGCGGATGCGGTCGATATTGGCGACGGATGTGCCGCCGAATTTCATCACGAGGCGGCCCATGACGACTGGTGCATTCCCCTGCGAGGATTAGTAGTGTGACGTTGCGCAAAACCGAAGCGCGCGGGCCAAAAGGCGCGTATACATAGCGGCGCGGTCCGGAGCAAGCAACCGGGTTCCGGTTGTCCCAAACGGCGCGGGACCTCCGGTTTCGGGGGTAATTGAGGCTGAATGTATGGGGCGTTATATCGACGAGATCCTGCAGCCGGGCGAGAAGGTATTGTATTCGACCAACCTGCACTGGATTTTCTATTGGAAAGCGATCGCGGCCTGGGTTCTCGCGCTTGTCCTTCTGGTGCTGTCGCGTGCCACCACCACCGAGGGCATCGTTCTGCTGTGCCTGTCGGCCGCCGCCGTGGTGGCGATCGCGGCGCTGTATTGGACCGCGACGGCCTGGTTCCAGCGCTGGACCACCGAGACCGACGTCACCAATCTGCGCGTCGTCCATAAGGCCGGATTCATCAAGCGCCGGACCTTCGAGATGAGCCTCGACAAGGTCGAGAGCGTCGATGTCAACCAGAGCATTCTCGGCCGTATCCTCAGTTACGGCAGCGTGACGGTGCGGGGCGTCGGAGAGGGAGCCGAGACGATCGATACCATCGCTTCGCCGCTCGACTTCCGCAATCACATCACCGCGCGATAGGAGCGGCGCGCAACCATGGCCATCCAACAGAATTTTCCTCCGGATATGTCGCGAACTGCCACTTCCACCGTCGATCCCGCCGAGATCGCGAAATTCTCGAAGCTGTCGGAGCAGTGGTGGGACCCCAAAGGCAAGATGGCGCCGCTGCACAAGATCAATCCGCTGCGGCTGACCTATATCCGCGACGCCGCCTGCCGCAAGTTCGAGCGCAACGTCAAAAGCCTGAATTGCCTCTCCGGCCTGCGCATCCTTGATATCGGCTGTGGCGCCGGCCTGTTGTGCGAGCCGTTGACACGCCTTGGCGCGCAGGTGATCGGCGTCGATCCCTCCGCCAGCAATATCGCGGCGGCCAAACTGCATGCCGACAAGGGTCATCTGTCGATCGACTATCGCTGCACCACGGTCGAAGAGATGGACGTGCGCGAGCGCTTCGACATCGTGCTTGCCATGGAAGTGGTCGAGCATGTCAGCGATGTCGGCGTGTTCCTGAATCGCTGCGCGGCAATGCTCAAGCCAGGCGGGTTGATGGTGGTTTCGACGCTCAATCGCAACTGGAAGAGCTTTGCTCTCGCCATCGTCGGCGCTGAATACGTCCTGCGCTGGCTGCCGCGCGGCACCCATCAATGGGACAAGTTCGTTACCCCCGACGAACTCGCCCATCACCTGCATGACAACAAGCTCGGAATCACCGAGCAGACCGGCGTGGTGTACAGCCCGTTCGCCGACCGCTGGAGCCTGTCTTCCGACATGGACGTGAACTACATGGTGGTGGCGGAAGGGGTTTAAGAAAATCATCCGTTCTCGTCATCCCTGCGAAAGCAGGGACGCGATCATTAAGGAAGGCGTTTGCCTGCGTGCCCCCAACATTGGCCGCGGCGTAGGGACGACATCGTGGTTGATGTCGCATGCAATAACTTGGGTTGACCGTGGGCATTGCGACCTTCACGGTGCGTTTGATTCTTGGCGCTCTCCCTAAACCCCTCTTCTCCTCCCCCGCAATGTTCAGCATCGCCTCGCTTTGGATTCCCTTCACCATCGTCGCGGCGCTGGGGCAGGTCGCGCGCAATGCTATGCAGCGGCAATTGACGGGGCCGCTCGGCACCTGGGGCGCCACCAACATCCGCTTTCTGTTCGGCTTTCCGTTCTCGGTTGTGTTCCTCGCGGTGGTGCTGGTTTTAACCGGAGACCCATTGCCATCGCCGACACTGGCGTTCTGGCCGTGGCTGTTGCTCGGCGCGCTCTCGCAGATCATCGCCACCGGGCTGATGCTGCTCGCGATGCACGAGCGTTCGTTCGTCGTGACGACGGCCTACATCAAAACAGAGGCGATCCAGACCGCGATCTTCGGCTTTGTGTTTCTCGGCGATCACCTCACCCTGCTGAAGGTGATCGCGATCCTGATCGCAACGGTGGGCGTCATCATCACCGCGTTGCGGCCTGGCGACGCCAAGGGCTTTGCCGATCTGAGGTCGACCGTGCTGGGCCTGGTCGCCGCAGCGGCGTTCGCGCTCGCGGCAAACGGGTTCCGTGGCGCGATCATCACGATCTCGGGGGTGTCGTTCGTGACGGCGGCGACCTACACGCTGGTGTTCGGGCTGTTCGTGCAAACGCTGGTTCTGACGATCTATCTTTTGGCGCGGGCGCCCGGCGTGCTCAAGGCGATCCTCGGATTGTGGAAACCTTCGGTTTTGGCGGGCTTCGTAGGCGCGTTCGCCTCGCAGTTCTGGTTCCTGGCATTTGCGCTGACGGCGGCCGCCAATGTGCGCACGCTGGCGCTGGTGGAGGTGCTGTTCGCGCAAGGCGTGGCGTATTATTCGTTCAAGCAGCCGCTGTCGGCGCGGGAACTCGTGGGGATCGTGCTGATCGTGATTGGCGTGGCCTTGCTGGTCGCCATTTGATTCAGGACTTGCAGGGTGCCCACCCTGCGGAGTTGCCGTTGGTGACGATCCAGTTATCGCTTGAATGCAATCAGCACGGCGCCGGCGGCGATCAATGCGATTCCGAGCCAGCCGTTGAGCGATGGCCGCTCGCCGAGAAAGACCACGCCAAACAGCGCCACCAGTACGACGCTCAATTTGTCGATCGGCGCCACCAAGGTCGCCGGCCCGAGTTTCAATGCACGGAAATAGCACAGCCATGAGGCTCCGGTGCCGAGCCCGGAAAGCACCAGAAAGATCCAGCTCTTCTGCGAGATCGGGCCGGGATTGGTGAACTGGCCGGTCGAAAATAATATCAACGCAAAGCTGATCAGCACGACGACGGTGCGGATGAAGGTGGCGAGGTCGGAATTGATGTCCTCGACGCCGACCTTTGCGAATATCGCGGTCAGGGCGGCGAACACCGCCGAGAGGATGGCCCAGGCTTGCCAGGAGGACAGGGTTTCGGGGTTCATCAATATCCCTTCAGATAGTGCAGAGCCGTCACCCTGAGGTGCCGAGCGAAGCGAAGGCCTCGAAGGGCGGCGGCGTGCGTTCGGTCATCCTTCGAGGCTCGCAAGAGCTCGCACCTCAGGATGACGGACGGGTGCCTAGTTGCGATCGTCCGGCAGTATCGGCAGCGGGGTCACTTCGACGCCTTCATCGATCAACGCGCGCGCTTCATCCGGCGAGGCTTCGCCGTAGATCGGGCGATGCTCGATATCGCCGTAATGCATCTTGCGGGCTTCAACGGGAAAGCGCTCGCCGACATTGTCGGCGCTTTTGACGATATGGTCGCGCAACTCTTTCAGCTTGGCGCGCAGCTCGCGCTCCTGCGCCATCAGCAGTGGCGTCGACGTTGGCGCCGCGACTTCCGTGGAGGGTGGAGGTGCGGGAGCCGCGCTTTCGCGGCGCTTCTTGCTCACGATCTGCGGCGCCATGATAGCGCGTTCGACCTCGGCGGAGCCGCAGATCGGACAGCTCACCAGCTTGCGCTTTTCCTGGGTTTCGTAGGCGGCAGAGCTCTGGAACCAGCTTTCGAACGCGTGGCCCCGCTTGCAGCGCAGATTGTAATGGATCATGCCGATCCCCGCACCAGATGCAGATGTTCGGGACCACCCCTGGGATCGGCGACGCTGAAACGCCTTCCATGTTGCAGCGACGGCACGGCCTTGCGCGCGGTCTCGACTTGGGAAGGATCGATCCTGGCCATGAACACGCCCGGCTCGACACCGCCCTCGGCGAGCACCTCGCCCCACGGCGCGACAATCAGCGAGTGACCATAGGTTTCGCGCTTGTTCTCATGCAGGCCTGCTTGCGCCGCGGCGAAAACGAAGCAGCCGTTTTCGATGGCGCGGGCGCGCAGCAGCGTGTGCCAATGCGCTTCGCCGGTCTTTCTGGTGAAGGCGGAGGGTACGGTGAGAAAAGAAGCGCCGCTTTCAGCGAGTGCGCGATAAAGCGCCGGAAAGCGTACATCGTAGCAGATCGTCAGCCCGATGCGGCCCCATGGCAGATCGGAGATCACGGCGGTTTCGCCCGGCTGGTAATTGGCGGATTCGCGATAGCTCTCGCCGCCCGGCAGATCGATGTCGAACATGTGGATCTTGTCGTAGCTTGCGATCACCAGACCATCCGGCCCGATCAGGAACGAGCGGTTGACCGCTCGCTCGGGCGAGGCGCGCAGCGCCAGCGAGCCGATATGGAGATGGATTTTCAGTTCCGCCGCCAATGCGCGGTACGCCTTGAGCGAAAGATCGTCCTCTTCCGTCGCCAGATGTTCGAACAGCGCCTTGCGATTGAGCTGCATCATATTGCTCACCTCGGGAGTGAGCACATAATCCGCGCCCTGCGCGGCGGCCTGCCGGATCAGTCTGGTGCCCTGTTCGAGACTTGGCTGCGGCAACAGGGAGGTGCGCATCTGCACCATGGCGGCGGTGAAGGTGAGGTCAGTGCTCATGAATTGGCCTTTTCGCCGGCCAGCATCGCATCGAGCCTGCCGGCGCGGTCCAGCGCATAGAGCTCATCGCAGCCGCCGACATGGGTTTTGCCAATGAAAATCTGCGGAAAGGTAGCGCCCGATCCGGCGCGGTCCCACATCTTTTGGCGAAGCGTCGAATCGGCGGCGACGTTGAATTCGATAAACGCGGCATTTTTGCGCGTCAGCAGCGACTTGGCGGCGCTGCAATAGCCGCAGCCCGGTCGGGTGTAGATTTCAATGGCAGCGGTCATGACGCGCTCTGTTGGGATGAGATGGCTGATTATATGGGAGTTTTATGGCTATCCACAACCCGGGCGAATACCAGCACGTCGACTTGCGCCGCCTTCGCGCGCAAGAGCGCCCGCGCGCAGGCGTCCACCGTCGCGCCCGAAGTCAGGACATCGTCGATCAGGACGACACGCCGGCCGGCAATCTGGGATTGCCTGGGGCTTGCGACCTTGAACGCGCCCTGGACGTTGCTCGCGCGCTGCGGCTTCGACAGGCCGATCTGCTGCTGGGTCGGCCTGATGCGCTGGAGCGCCTCGGGCGCCACCTTGACGCCGGTTTGCCGCTCGATCACGCGCGCCAGCGCGCCCGATTGATTGTAGCGGCGGCCCCATGCCCGCCGCCAGTGCAGCGGCACCGGCACCAGCACATCGGCATCATCGAGCAGCATTTTTCCCGCCCGCGCCATCCAGAGGCCCATCGCGGGCGCGAGATCCGTGCGATCCTGGTATTTCAGCGCATGCACGAGCGTCCGTGCCACATCGTCATAGCGTACCGCGGCGCGCGCCCGCGCATAGGCCGGCGGATTGGATATCGCCTCCATCGAGAGCATGTCAGGGCCGGGATCGTAGACAAAGGGAATGCCGAGCCGCGGGCAATACGGTGGTGCGATGAACGACAGCTTGGCCCAGCATGTGGCGCAGACGCCGTCGCCCGCGACCGGTTCGCGGCAGGCCACGCACAGCGTCGGCAGCGCGATGTCGAGCGCCAGCTTCGCCGCATGCGACCACGCCCCACGGCACGCCTTCAACGCGCCGCGCAAATGGGTGGAGATGGAACGGGATGGTGATGCCTCGGCCTCCATGGGCGAGAGGCTAGCGCGGGGTTGTGCAGGGCTCAAGCGGCAAACAAATTGAGAGTTGCGATTCATCGGCCGCTAAGGGCTCAAGATATTGGCTTTTCGGATGAGCGAATTACGAAGCAGCCGGCATACCCGGCCTCATCCCAGCGCAACGCGCTGGCGAGAGCCTGGCCGGTAAGCGAGCCGCGTGTGGCCTGGGCAATAAGGCAGGCCTTCGACCGGTGTGTTGCCGCAAAAACAGAAATCCGCAAGCCCCGGAGAGCTGATCGGCCAGCGGCATCGCTGTTCGCTCAGCTCGAGCAGCGAGCAACAATGTTCGCTCGGGATCGGCTCCTCGGCCGCGGGCTGCGGCCCGGCGTACACGTTCAGGAGCATCCGATATTGCAGCCTGGGTACCGATCGCGGGCGGCGTCCCGTCGCGGTATCCTTTCCCGCAGGGCGTTGCGCCTTGACGCTTTTTCCACGCGTCAGATTGAGGCGGGAGAGCTTGCCGATCACGGCGTTGCGGCTTATTCCGATGTCAGCGGCAATTTCGCGGCACGAAAGCTTGGCTGCGAAACCGGCTTTCAGGCGTTCGACGCGTTCGTCAGTCCATGTGGGTTCGTTGGCGGGCATCTTTCTGGTCCCCATTTTCGAGTCGTTGCTGCCGAATCCCGTTGGTCTTCCCCTCGTCCGACCGTCGCACCCGAAGGTTCCCTTCAGGGCGTCTTGCCGTTGTCGCGGATTGAAAGCAGCCCGTCCTTAATGGCGAGCCGAATACCTTCCTCGATCAGGGTCCTTGCGACGCCGGGAACGCTGGTGCCGTGGGTACCCTGTCTCACCAGCTTTTCGAGATAGCCGATGGTGGAGAGCGCCAACGTAATCGGAACGCGGTCGGTTTCGGCTTTTTCCGTGGCCATGCCAAAAAGCTAGCCTTTAACGAGTGTACTGAAAAGTATCTTTTTAGAGTCTATTTCACCCAAATTGAGGTCGTAAAATGGCTGATTCCAGCAGGCCCTCCATCGCGCCGGCGCCGGAGGACGCCGGATTGCCACAAACCGCGCGACCGGCGTACCAACCTGCATGGCTCACACCCCGACCACGACGCCTGTCCTGTTTGACCGCGCGCTGCTGCGCGCGCGGCAGGATCGCGCGCTACGCGCCGGGCCCGCGACCTTCCTGCTCGATCGCGTTGCGGAGGATATGGCGGAGCGGTTGCATGCCGTGCTGCGCGAATTCAAAAGCGCGGCCGACGTCGGAACGCCGGGTGATCATGTCCGCGACGCACTGGCCGGGCGCTTGAGCCAACTCGCGCACGTCGATCTGCCGGAGCAAGAGTCCGAGCCACTCCCGTTCCAGCCGGCATCGCTCGACCTTGTGGTGTCCGCGCTGGCCTTTCAGTTTGTCAACGATCTGCCGGGCGTGCTGGCGCAGATTCGCCGCGCGCTGCGGCCGGACGGCCTGTTGCTGGCGGCGATGATCGGCGGCGATACATTGACGGAGCTGCGGCAATCCTTCGCGGCAGCGGAAGCCGAGCTCGACGGCGGGGTGTCGCCGCGCGTCGCGCCGTTTGCCGATCTGCGCGATATCGGCGCGCTGTTACAGCGCGCGGGGCTGGCGCTGCCGGTCACGGACGTCGATCGCATCGTCGTTCGCTATGATAGCGCGTTCGCGCTGATGCAGGACTTGCGGCGGATGGGCGCGACCAACATCCTGCGCGAGCGACGGCGGACACCGACCCGCCGCGCCACGATGCTGCGGATGGCGCAGATGTACGGCGAGCGCTTCGCCGATGCGGACGGCCGCATCCGCGCCACGTTCGATGTGATCTGGCTGTCGGGCTGGGCGCCGCATGAAAGCCAGCAGCAGCCGTTACGGCCTGGATCGGCAAAGGCGGGACTGGCGGAGGCGATAACGAGACGGCCGAAGGCTTAGGTGCTCCCTCATGGTGAGGAGCGCGCTTTTGCACGCGTCTCGAACCATGAAGCCGAGCGAGACGGCGCTTACGCGCCTCCTTCAGGATGAGGTCCCCTCACATCAATAGATCGATCAGATGCGGGATCAGCGGAATGTCGGCCGGCGGCATTTTGTAGTCGCGCAATTTATTGGCACGGACCCAGGCGAGGTTCTGGCCCTCGCGCGCGATCACTTCGCCCTCCCAGCGCCGGCAGATGTAAAGCGGCATCAGCAGGTGGAAATCGTCATAGGCGTGGCTCGCAAAGGTGAGGGGCGCAAGGCAAGCCTCCTTTACGGTGATGCCGATTTCCTCGTGCAGCTCGCGGATCAGCGTCGCCTCCGGCTGCTCGCCGGGCTCAAGCTTTCCGCCGGGAAATTCCCACAGGCCCGCGAGCGACTTGCCGGGCGGCCGCTGCGCGATCAGCACGCGCCTGTCGGCATCGACCAGGGCGCAGGCGACCACGAGGGTGACGTTGACGTTAACCATGCAAGAGATGCTTTTGGGGGCCGATATCAGCGAGGCCTCGAACAATCGAAGGATTTTATTAACTTTATTCGAAGCGCAATTCTACGGTCGCGATGATTGATATTTGAATTAATCCGCCATCGCTGGATTTTTTGCCGGATCGGTCCAGGCATGAACCTGCGCGCAGCCTCTTCGGTGTGCTTGATCGTTTCCGCAGGGGATCAATGCGGCCGCTGCTAACACCAAAAATGGACAGCCGATTGGAGCCGTAGGATTTGAGCAAGCAGACGGCGCCCTCCGCGAGAAGGTTTTAAGGAAAACAGGCCGTTGCCGAAATTGGAATCGTGAACGTTCTAAATCCCACATTCATCGAGTAGCTGATCGAAGCGCTCACGGAATTGCCGCAGGCGGCAGCGGCGTATGTAAAGGTGGGCGACACATTCGGGCCGAAATAATGGTTTTGTGCGTAGGCGACGGTTGTCGGTGCATCCGAGCATATCGCGGTTTTGACGGAAGCGCACCGCGCGGCGTCCTCCACGGCAAAGTGCAGGCTTCCAATGAGAAAAAGACCGACGCACAACGCGAGCGTGCCGATAAGCAAGGCGATGAAAACCGGCGCAACAATAGCGAATTCTACCGCCGTCGTACCCTGGTCGTCGAGGCGTAACGATTTCACAAAATTTCGCACGATCAGCCCAATCTGATAATTGCTGTTCGGTTGATGGGTGTCGGGAAAGTGCTGGCTATACTGAGACCGGGAAATAATGGCGTATAGGTAAATGTGGTTTGAACCTGAAGATAGTCCCCTGGTTGCAGGCTCGGCATACCCGCGGCCGTGCAATCGGCAGGCTTTGCAGAGACATCGCTGACGTATTGCAGCGCGTTTGACGAATTAACGCAATAATATCCTTCTGATGGGGATCCGGATACCAGGGAAATGCTCGTACCAAGTGAGGTGCTCTGAATTGCGTTCTGGAGAGCGTTCGCGAGCCCGGCACAATTTGTTGTAGCCGGCAGTTGCTGCAAATTGCAGGCCTTCCACGCCGCTTGTGTTGCAACTTGCGTTGCGTTCTCCGCCTGCATCCGCTGGTAAATGTAAATTGAGACGTCCGTGACGTTCACGAACCCGAGTGACAGAAAAACGGCAAAGATGCCAAACTCGATCGCCGCCACGCCGCGCTGGTCAGTCCAAATCGCCTTGGTTCTACCGGCGAATTTGAGCGCAAGCTTCCTTGGTGACGGACGTCTCAACTGTGATGCTTGATCGGTTTTCATAGGACGAGGGTGGCCCTTCCAGGAATCGTGGTGCTTGGCATCCCTAATCCGGCCGGAACGCATTGCCCGTTTGGCAAAATCGCCCCGTTTCCGTTCACCGTGATGTCCTTCACCACCATCGCAAAACAGGATAGGCCGAAGCCCGCTTTATTCACTATGCCGCTCAGGGTGACGCTTGAATTCGGGAGATAGACCAGGCCAGTGATCTTCCAGGCCGGGGTGTTACCAGCTGCCGAGATGTCGACCCCGGTGGTTAATTTTGGATCCTGGTAGATGGCGACACCCTTCCACGGACCGGTCGTCGGCGCGGCGATGTCGAGCGTGCCGCTGCCCGTGGGCGCGTGAATGTAGGAGCCCCCGTTAGTGCCGGAGAAAACCACCGTAAGAGCGGAGCCGTTAGAAGTAGTGATCGTAAAACCATTGGTGTCCAACTGGCCGTTATAAATGGTAAGAACCGTTCCCGGTTGCCCAAGGGGCGTATTGATCGTGACGTCTCCGGTCAACTGAAGGTCGCCGCATATCGCGTAATTCAGCGACGAATAGGCTCCCGACCATAGGTTGCTGGCAGGCAGGGGCGACCCTTTTTTCCCGGGCTCTTGCGGATAAGCTCCGCTGCAGGGGTCTGCCGGGATGTTGCTGGCTAGAGCGGCATAGGTATCAGTGACCGCGGGCACGTTGGAATACTGGTTTATACCGCAGCCATTATTCGTATTGTGCGCAGCACCGATAGGGGCGCCCAAATTGCCGCCGTTACATGTCGAGCCGGCATTCGACATGGTGTTGCACCCCATGCTCGCCTTCGGTGCGCCATTAGCTCGGATCCCCTGAGGTCCAAGCGTTAACAAACAGAAATCGGTTGGTGTGTTCGGATGGTCCGCCACCGCTACCGAGCTTAGTTTCTTTTCCAGGGTGCCATTCAGCGAGGTATCGCCCTTGAAGCCCACGATCTGGGACAACAGCAGCGGCACGAACCCCGAAATTGCCACGCTATAACAATTGTTACCGCCGCCGGGACAGGCCGCGGCATTGGACACCGCTATATTGATGTTATTGGTTCCATCGACAAAGCCGTATTGCGCCGCCACAGCCTTGGCTTCGACATCGTAATTGGACCCGCCGTTGGTCGCGGCCGCCATTGCCGCCGCATCGGCAGCGTTTTGCATTCCGCGAGTCGTCATATACCAGTTCGAAACCTCGAAACCGATGCCCAAGGCTCCCACCAGGGGGATAATCAGAAAGCCCATAATGATGGCCACGCCGCCGCGTTCATCTGTGCGCAGACGAAGCAGCTGATTCAAAATCCAGGAAAGAACCATGAGATGATCTCGCTTTACTGCCTGATATGAAAATACCTGCAACGGTCGTATTCAGGCATAAAACTTAAGAATCATTAACGAATATTGCTAAGGAAGTTCGAGAAGGCGCAACGCTTCGACAAGGGTGTGCTCACGGTTTTTGAGCAATTTGTTTAACTCATCACCCGCCAGCCCGCTTTAACGCGCGAAGGGGCTGGACGGAATTTTGGCGGCAATCGCAGCCTTGCCCGCCTCTGTGATACGGAATTGTGGCGCTCCCCCAGGACCGAGCTGCCGCTCGATCCAGCCCTTTCTAAGCATGCTGGCGATCGTCCCTTCGCCCGCGGGATGTAGAGCCGTTTGCGGCACCCAGCTGCGATATTTGATCGTTTGGAGAGCAGCTCGCTCGCGGTATTGCGGAATTTCAGCCACGCGAGGCGGCATTATTTCCCCTTCGCCCTCAGCCCGAGCTCGACCAGGCGGCGATAGTGGCGAAGCCGTTTGCGCAACGAGAGGCGACGGCGCCGCTGTCTCATGGCATGAATCCGCTCGTGCAATCTCATTGCTGTTTAGCCCATCTGCAATTGTCTCGGCCTGATTTTCCTCAAAATTACCTGCAGCTGTCTGGCACGTGAACGGACGGCAGTTTCGGTTCGGTTCATCCGGATACCGATCGCTGTTGAGCTGAGTCCCGTGAGCACCAACCTCCGCAGTTTATCATCGTCGGCCTGCGTCCATGGTCGAGAGGCGAAATGAGCGGGTTCTGTCATTGGTCCATGCGCCCCATGGGTTAAAGCAAACCATCGAGCTTTCGAAGTTGCACTGATCACTTCATACTGGAAAGCAACAGATGAACGCGCGAAAGCCGCCCGTCAGGGTTTGGCAACTCAGCAATTCCGCGGCTGCCGGCGACGGCGTGCTGATCGATGGGGACAGGATGTTTGTCCGTCAAATAGACGGCGCCGATCGAAAGCATGATCCCCAGTGCAATGGCTAACGCCGTCGGAACGACGAATTCCGGAGTAATCACTTTGTGGGTCATAGCGGATACTCGCTCGCTTTGACCTACCCCGCGCGCAAGATGCCACCGTCTGCTGAGTCGGGGAATTAGAAAACTATGCGAGAGCGCCCCGAGCAAATCAGAAGCGGTAGCCTGGCAGACGCTTCCTCACCCTAACCAGTTTCATTGTAAGACCGAGTCTTCGTGCCCGCTTGCGGACGGCCGCTTTACTGCGGTTCAGCCGTTCAGCAATAGCGGCGGCACTTATCCCAGATTCCACGAGCGTTCGCATTTGAATATCTTCATCGTTTGTCCAAGGGGCAAAGATCATTTCTTCGCCTTCTGCTCCGCGGCCTCTCGTGCTAGCCGCTCGGCCTTGAGCCGCTCGCGATTGTTGGAAAATGCCTTCTGCGCGATCTCGTGCTCAGTCATTGCCTTTTCGGCATCGACTTGGCGAAATGCCTTACGCGCATCGCGCTCCGCTTTGGTGATCGGCTTGGTTGGCTCAAACTCGCCCGGTGTCTTTGTCATTTCTTCGCCTTCAGCCCGAGCTCGACCAGCCGGCGGATGGCTTCTGGACGATCCAGTTTCACACCCTGACATGCGATCCATTCGTCAATTGACTGCATTTCGTACTCAGTCCATTGCGGGTTTGGATTTGGAGCAAGCGCCTTTTTTGCCATGCCTTTAGCGATCGCGCCGGCCGCCGCGATTTTGGACAGCGTGCTTTCCTTCATCGGGTCCTCGCCTTCTTCGCTGGCTTCTCGCAGATCGGACAAAGATGAAACGCCGCCGCCGATCGCATAGGAAACGCAACCGGCAGCGGCTGGCCTCGCCGCAAGGCGGCTGAGAAGGTAGATTTCACCCGAATCCGCACCGCGGTCTCCCGCCGCTCCCCAAAGTCGGCGGGTTTTCTATGTCGGCTCGACTCCGACGAGAGATAATTCGAAAGTGTTGCAGCGGCGCCCGTTTTCAATAGGCCCCATTGTTGCCATAGTTGATTCTAGCCGTTGCGACACTTGACCAGCGCACTGGCTAGGCTCGGCACACCTTCGGCGGGGGCTGTGTGCCGAGCCGCCGAAATCCTGCGCCTCCGTTCACGTTTCGTCGATGCTCTGTTGTCGATAGACTGTGCATAACCGCAGCATGAGAACAAAGGCGCGGGGCTTCGGTCCCGCGCTCACACTGCTGGTACCGATCTCAGGCCCGCCGACTTAACCCGGCGGGTTTTTCTTTTGGCTTTGGCGGCCTCGGAAAGCTGTTGTTGTTGAGGCTGGCTTTGGGGCGCCGCGGGCGGAGCCGGCCGACAAAATCTGGCGGCCCACCGCTGCTCAAACTTTCTTTGAAGGTGAAGAGGAATAGCGCTCATGGCCAAAGCTCCGCGTTCTCAGAGCATCAACGCACTCGATCCCTTAAAGGTCCTCAGTCGGCTGGGCATGGAACCAATGTCGTCGGGGCAGCTTGGTCATGATCGGATGTGATCACCCATCCACTGGAATGACGGCCTCAGCATGTACCCCCGCGCTGGGGCCGTTGCTTTGACACTCGCGGAGTCGAATTGGAATACATTCTTCCTTACGTTGGTGCTTGCAGCTGTCCGTGCAGCCAACCGCGCGTTTCGACTGATTTCATCGGATCGACTAGCACGCTTTGGACGTGCTCACACTTCGGACACTCGAAGGTCCGCAGATCGGAATGGGCGGGGCCAGGTTCGATCCGGGCCAGCATCATGCGGCCC